>Ga0207011_1066_pt1 | contig 21367 bp, 20 predicted proteins | sample Alteio_BWMinCont_79_FD_153466 | JGI IMG/M metagenome (GOLD analysis project Ga0207011, IMG submission 153466) | Enriched cells from forest soil in Barre Woods Harvard Forest LTER site, Petersham, Massachusetts, United States -... | ecosystem: Environmental > Terrestrial > Soil > Temperate forest >...
GCGGTGGTGGCGTCGTGGGGGGTACGAAGTTTTGGAAGCCGCTCGAAAAAATTCCAGGAGATCGTTGAGAAGGCTCCCTTCTTGTCGGCCCTCATTACCGCAGCGATCGGGATCTATCTCATCATGCAATTTTTCCGGTCTTAGCTTTTACTTGAAGAAGAGCTTTTGCAACGGCACCAGGACGGCCAGTCCGGCAATGATCCAGCAGATGCGGGGAGCCCAGGCGGTTTGAAATTCGGGAAATTTTTTGCATTCCCACAAGAGCGGGACCAGAACTACCAGCACGAGGACCATTCCGCTGATAAATCCAAGGCAAAGCCCGATTAACGCCGGAGTGGCCTTGTCGAGGTTTGACAACGGAATTTGTTGAAGGTCATAACACGCATTCAACATGCCTGCGGCGAGCGTGACGAGAGTGAGCCAAACATATTTCTCCGGGTGCCTGATCGTGATCCAGCAAAGCAGGACCGTCGGCAAAGCGAGGGCCAGCTCGGGAATATGATAGGGAAATTTGTAATTGGCGGAGACCCAGAGCAAACATAGAAAAATCCAGCAAGCCATCATTGTTACGATCAGGAGAACGATCCTTTTGGGCATCTGCATCAGCAGGAGAACGACACAGATAAACAGCCAGTTGTAGTTGATCCAGGCGGCTCCAATTTCAGATTTAAACGAAGCTGAGGATGAGGACTTGACCGAGGAGGGCGGGGTTGGAGTGCTTCCGTTGGCCGATGCTTGCGTATATTGCACGACTTCGGGAAAGAGGCCTTTGCGTCCCAAGATACTCCCTCTTAACGCCATGCTGATGTCCCTTGAGTTGATGATTTCGTAGTTCATCAAATAGGAGTCGGGCAGATATTGCAGGACCGGGATTCTCAGTTCCAAATGGGCGCCGGGATGTCCGGGGTAAATCAGCATTACGCGACAATTTTTGTTTGGAGAAATCGTCAGTTGCGGCGCGGTGATCGGTTGGACCTGCTTGCCGTCGAGCTTGAGGTCGAAAGCGACGGAAATGACATCGGACAGGCTTTGGTTTAGAGTCTGCGGATCCTGCAGTGAAATCGTTTCCGACTCTTTTTCACGCAGAATGAAAGTGGGCGGCAATTCAGGATAATGAAATTTCCAACTCAGGACGATGCGACTACCTTCATCAATGATTTTCAAATCCATCGGTGGGGCGGTATCGGCGTGGAGAGCCTGAAAAAAGGAGATTCCCACCATAAGGATTACAACAGAGAGACTCACCCGTGGAGAGGGAAAGCCGGACCGGGCGTTGGGATGTAGTAGGGAATCCATGGGGGCGTGCCCTTGACTTTCAGATCGTAGCAAAGGAAAATTAATTGATGAGTAGCATATTTTTGCCCAATTCCGAAAGTGCCTCAGCACCAAAGGGAAAGATTTTGGGCATGTATGCGTTTCTGATCAGTCTTAACATCGGGGTGTGGATTTGGGCGCTGGTGGCCTTTCATGCCTATCCCGTCCTGATTGGGACTGCGTTTTTGGCCTATTCTTTTGGTCTTCGACACGCGGTCGATGCGGATCATATTGCGGCAATTGACAATGTGACGCGCAAGCTGATGCAGCAAGGCCAGAGACCGGTTGGGGTGGGACTATTCTTCTCCCTGGGCCATTCGACCATTGTGTTTGCACTATCGATTGTCATTGCGCTGACTTCGGTAGCGATCAAGGAGCGGTTCAGCTCCTTTGAGGCCATCGGCGGGGTGATCGGTACCTCGATATCGGCCTTTTTCCTGCTGGCGATTGCCGCAGCCAATACGATCATCCTGGTTTCAGTCTATCGTACCTTCAGGATCGTCAAGGCTGGCGGTGCTTATGAGGAAATGGATCTCGACTTGATCTTGTCCAAACGCGGTTTTTTCGGACGAATCTTCCGCCATTTATTCCGGCTGATCGAAAAAAGCTGGCAGATGTATCTGCTCGGTTTTTTGTTTGGTTTAGGTTTTGATACCGCAACCGAAGTGGGTTTGCTGGGGATTTCCGCGACGGAGGCTTCAAAAGGGCTGCCGATTTGGTCCATCATGGTTTTTCCCGCGCTGTTTACGGCGGGTATGGCATTAGTCGATTCCACGGACAGCATCCTGATGGTTCAGGCTTATGGTTGGGCCTTCGTTAAGCCGGTGCGGAAACTTTACTATAACATGACGATCACTTTTGTGTCTGTTGTGGTTGCGGTCTTGATTGGTGGCATTGAGGCGCTTGGCTTGATCGGCGATCAGTTTAAATTGCAGGGCGTGCTTTGGGATGCAGTTAACGCGCTTAATGACAACTTTGGCGTGCTCGGCTTCATTATCATCGGGGTCTTCGTCGTCAGCTGGATTATTTCAATCCTGATTTATCGATTAAATCGTTACGATGAAATAGAAGTGAATGTGGGCCCTTCCACAGCCGCATAGGTGGGCAAAACCTTCCCTCGGCATTTTTCGGTCATCTGATGAGACCGATGGTCAAGAGGCCAAGTAATTTCGCAGTGAGGCTGTAATGTTTGGGATTGCAGATTGCCTAGCCGTCAGTCAATGTGCTTGCTGGTCAGTGACTTTCCGTTTGTCGCAGGGTGTGCTCGCTTACGTTGCTTGATTGATCTGTATTGACATTTATCGGTCTGAAGTAACCATCGCAGGTTCTTTACAGAATTATTTAGACATGTAGAAATTAATACCCCCCGATGAAAATCCTCATTCATTCCATGGTTTTTACCCCCAGTATTGGCGGGACTGAAACCGCAACTCGCCTCCTGGCGATTGGATTGATTGAGTTAGGCCACCAAGTCAAAATTGTCACGGATACGAAGGGGGAATTTACCTACACCGCGGGCCTTGAGGTTCATCGATGTATTTCAATGGGTGAATACTTGGGTCTTGTGCGCTGGTGTGATGTATTCATTCACAGCAACATCAGCCTGCGTAATGCATGGCCACTGCTGATCCATCGGCGCCCCTGGATCGTTATCCACCACACACGGATTGAGGCGATAGAGGGCGAGCACACGCCGGCCAGCCGGGTGAAACAATGGGCCACTCGATACTCGACAAATTTTGCCGTCAGCAAATTCATGGCGGACAATCTGGAATCGCCCTCGATCATCGTGAAGAATCCATTTGCCGATAATGTCTTTTGCCTCCAGCCCGGAGTGCCGCGAGACCAGGATCTTATTGTGGTGGGGCGATTTCTGGACGACAAAGGCTTTCAGGTGGCGATCGAGGCGCTTCATCGCTTGCGTCAACGGGGCTTTACTAAAACTCGGATGACCATTGTGGGCGATGGCCCTTACCGGGCGCAATTGGACGCTTTAACCCAGAAAAAGGACCTTGGGTCAGTGGTTAAGTTTACCGGGATCAAGCTTCCGGACGAACTTGCGCAACTTTTTAATCGACACAAGATATTGATTGTTCCCTCGCTGACGCCGGAAACATTCGGTCTTGTCGCGGTCGAGGGGATGGCCTGTGGGTGTCTGGTCATTGGTTCTGATGTGGGGAGCTTGAAGGAGACCATTGGTCCGTGTGGGTTGACCTTCAAGGCGGGCGACGTTAATGCTCTGGCCGATCTCCTGCAGAAGCATCTCGAACATCCCGAGGCCAAGGAGCCTTACATTAAGGCCGCCGCGGCCCATCTGGCCCAGTTCGAGCGGGCCCGGATTATTCCATCGATTGCCAGCTGCATTGAGCAGATTGTGGCGGATTGGAAAGGAAAAAACTGACGACGTTCTCTTCTCCCTACGTTCAGTTTCAGTCGGTAAAGGACGCATGGTCGGAGGGACTTCTGGTCCTGATGTATCATTCGATCGGCGTGCCACCTCTCTTTCATCGTCAACGCGGTCTTCATGTGACGTCCCGGCTTCTCGCGCGGCAGATATACGAATTGCAGGCTGTTCCAGGGGGCAGCTTTTCGACGCTGGGTGAATGGGCCCAGAGGGGCCCGGTGGGCCGGCGGGTGGCACTGACCTTTGATGACGCGTATCGCAATCTCTTCACAAACGGTCTTCCGGTTTTGCGGAAGGCAGGGGTGCGTGGGGTTACCTATGTTGTCGGTTCCCTCATCGGAAAATCGAACGAATGGGATCATGGAATGGGGATTCGACGGGAACCGCTGATGGATCGGAGCCAGCTGGTCGAGTGGCTGGAGGCCGGTAACGAAATCGGTTCACATGGGCTGACGCATCGGTTGCTTACGTCACTGTCTCTCCATGAGATTCGTCGGGAAATTGTCGACAGCAAAAAGTTGCTGGAGGATCTCTTTGGCCAACCGATTGTTCATTTTTGTTATCCGTATGGCGGCTGTAACGAAGCAATCCGGGACATCGTGCAGGAGGCTGGCTATGCGACGGCCACGAGCATCATCCCGGGTTTCAATATCGCGGAGACCGATGCATTCATGTTGCGCCGCCTCCTGGCCAGTCATCGGCGGCCTTATCTGGCGGCGCTTACGCGGTGTTAGAGAATCAAAACCGGCAGTTGCTTAGGCCGTTTTTGTCGAGGTAGTGCTGGTGGTATTCCTCGGCCTTCCAGAAATCGGTGGCGGCGACGATCTGGGTGACGATCGGGCGGGTAAAACGGTGCTCGGCGGTGAGCTTAGCGATAGAGGCTTCGGCTGCCGCTTTTTCTTCCGGCGTGTAGTAAAAAATCACCGAACGGTATTGCGTTCCGACATCGGGGCCCTGCCGGTTGACCGTCGTCGGATCGTGATGGGTCCAGAAGACCTCCAGCAGCTGATCGTAGGTGACCTTGGTTGGATCGTATTCGACCAGGACGGTTTCGGCATGGCCGGTCTGGTCGGTACAGACGTCTTCGTAGGTCGGATTCTTCATGGTGCCGCCCATGAAACCGACGGTGGTGTTGACCACACCGGGAACTTTCTCGAAATCCTCCTGCGATCCCCAAAAGCATCCGGCGGCAAAGGCGGCTTGGGCGACTTCGGGTCTCTTTTCCGGCACTTCCTTGCCCGCGTCGACGAAGGTCATCGCCCCGGAATTCATGCAGTAGCGCAGGCCGGTGGGGGCCGGGCCGTCGTCGAAAACGTGGCCGAGATGGGCATCGCAACGGGTGCAGAGGACTTCGGTGCGCTCCATGCCAAAGCTGTTGTCGGACCGGGTGGTGACATTTTCCGGGGCGACGGGCTGGAAAAAACTGGGCCAGCCGGTGCCGGAATCGAATTTAGTCCCTGACGCGAAGAGGGGAAGGTTGCAGCAAACGCAATGATAGATGCCGTCCTTGTGGTTATCGTAGAAGACCCCGCAGAAGGCCTGCTCGGTGCCCTGGGCGCGGGTGATCTTGTACTGTTCCGGGGTCAGCTGTTTTTTCCACTCCGCGTCGGTTTTCACGACTTTGGGCATCTCGATCGGCGCGGTGAGTTTACCATCGGGGCCGATGATGCAGACTTTGACCAGGGAGCCGACGGAGGACGCATCGTTCGTGGCGGCGGGAAGCCGGCGGAGGATGACTTCAATGAGGGAGGCGGAGGTTAACAAAAGGGCGCCGCCGCCGAGGCTGCGGAGAAAATTTCTGCGATTCATGGAAGGATTGTCGGACTATTCGATGAGGTGGTTACAACATCGGGTTCTTTTATATCAGACGCAAGGAGGTCGATTTTATTCCCCTCAGCTTCACGGGTTGCTTTTTTGCAATGTTTGAAGTTTTACCCGGGCGTCGCTGCAGTTGGGATCGATTTTCAAGGCTTGCCGGTATTGTTCCATTGCCTCGGAAATCCGGCCTGCTTTAACGAGGGTGTCGGCGAGGTTGAGGTGTCCCTGCGTGAAGAAAGGAAATATGTTAAGCGCCTGTTGATATTGCGCGATGGCGTCGGCGGTCTGACCTTGCAGGGCCAGGGCGAGGCCCAGGTTATTATGGGCTTCGAATCGATACGGATTGATTTGGATGGAGATCTGGTAGTGCCTGACGGCATCCGCCATGCGGCCTTCAACGAAGAGAACATTGCCGAGATTATCGTGAGCGGGCCACGCGGTTTCATTGTGCTGCAGGGCATAAGTCCAAAGTGCCTGTTGATTCGAAAAGATTTTTGCGTAGGACTGACATTGAAACATCAGGAATGCGATCGCCAGGACGGCAAATCCGATCAGGATTGGGCGTTGCGAAGGGGGAAGCAGGTCCTCCACTTGTGCAAGGGCGGCAATGGTCAGTCCGATCAATCCGATCATGGGAACATAACAGAAATGATCCATCACCCAGGTGAAGCCCATGTAGGAAAAAAGCTTAAAACCGAGAATGGGCACAAGATTGATGAGAAAAAAGCCTGCGCCCAGCAAGGCGCTTCGCCCCCAGGTTTCGCGTTTGGTCCAAAACCAAAAAAGGACGGCGGACAGAATTGGCCAGGGTAGGAATTGGATGAGGGAAGGGGGATTGATTTTCCATTGCGGATAAATCGGCATGAGGTCGATGGGGAGAAAAAATTTCGAAAAATAGAACGAAAAGGAAAGTCCAATGCAGGCCATCCGGGAGAAAAAACCTCCGAGGGGGATATCGCTGGTCAAAATGGTGTGATGTTGTTGGAGCCAGGTTGTGGCCAAACCCAAAATTACGGAAACGGCGAAGAAGGGAAGGCTGGCCAGGAGGTCGCTCCGTCCCACGCGCCCGCGCCTCCACCAGGCATGGAGCAGAATCACCACGGGAAACATCATGACTGTGGTTTTGCAGAGCATGGCGGTCAGGAAAAGGCCCCAGGCGAGCCCATAATCGCGGACGCAGCGATTTTGGTCGTAATCGATCCACGCGCTCATCGCCAAAAGAATGAACGGCATGGAAAGCGTATTCTTCAACTCGACGATCCAGGCGACTGATTCAACATTCATCGGGTGAACGACAAAGATGAGGCCCCCGAGCCACGCATAGCGTAGGCCGAGTTTGCTGAAAAGGCGCCACAAGAGGAGACTGCTGAGAATGTTGAGCAGGATGCTGATGAGGTGATACCCCGGGCTGTTTGTGGTCCAGAGATGCCATTCGATCCATTCCACGCTGAAGGTAATCGGGTAGTAGGCGGTCAACTGAGAGGGCTCGAGCCAGATGGTCCGAAGGCCGTCGGGGCTTTGCAATAGGGCATTATGAACGATGTCGGTATCGTCGTCCCACAGCCAATCGCCGCAGAGGGCGGGCGAGAAGACCCAGAAGCCTGCGGCCACGATCAACATCGCGCGCACGAGGAACAATTTCGAATTAGGGTTCGCCATAAAGCTTAAGTTCAGCTTTTATAATGACCGATTCCCTAAAAACCGAGGTCTATTCCCATGCTTTTTCGCCCCAACTCTTTCCCGCTAGTGCGCCTCGTCCTGTTGGCGCTCGTGCTGGTGGTGGGGACGACCAGGGTTTCCGCGCAGGGCAAGGTTTCTCTGCAGCATTCTGCCGTGAGTGCACCTGCCGCGTCGCTCTCACCGGTCATTTATGCGCAACGCCCTGAAGCGATTCAGGAAATGAATGCGGACCCGCAGCAGGTGAAGCAAATGCTGAATGAAGCGTTGCTTAAGCTTACCAGCGCCCAGGATATCGGCACGGCATGGACCCGGCTGGGCATCACGCCGCAGGATATTGTCGGGATCCACATATCGACAGTGGGCGGTGCCGGACTTTGCACGCATCATTCCCTCGTCCATGCCATTTGCGACGGTCTTCAGGCCGCCGGGGTGCCGCGCACGCAGATGATTATCTGGGACAAGTATCAGAACAGAATGAGTGCGGCAGGATACAACTTGCGGACGGGAACGATGACCCATGCCGGCATCGCCTCGGTAATCCCCAGCAATTATTATGATCCCAATGTCTTTTACAAAAACTACCTGGTGGGGAGCCTGATCTGGGGGGATTTTCGTTTCCTTCAACCGGCTAGTTACAGTGATTCCGATTCAGATAACGTCGCCAATCTGTCCTACTATACAAAATTCGTCACCCAGACGTGCACCAAGATCATTAACGTCCCGGCGCTGTCGGATGACTCCTATGTCGGGATACACGGATGTATGAGCAGCCTGGCGCTGGCGAGTGTGGACAATAACCGTCGCTTTCGCGGACCGCCCACCTATGGCGATCCGGCCATTGATGAGATTCTCGACCAGGATTTCTTCCGCCGGAAGGTTGTCGTGCATATTCTGGATGCTCTTTTGACCCAGTGCGCGGGCGGTCCGAAATTCAATCCGATCTTTTGCGAGGGGGTTGGCGTGCTCTATGTCAGCCGTGATCCGGTGGCGATCGATTCACTCGCGTTGAATATGCTGGAGAGAATGCGCAAGCAAATGAACGTCCCTCCCATTGGCGATGCGGCCAGTTATATTGCCTCGGCCCCTTCCTATAATCTCGGCACGAACGATCGGCGCCGGATCCAGTTGGTGCGCGTGCCTTAGAGGTCGTCCGCCGCCATTACTTCATGGGTTGGGTGGCTTGCTTAGTTTGTTGAAGGTGCTGCTCGTAGGCCTGCAATTTATCGAGATTGTCCCGGGCGTCGCCGTAATCCGGATTGTAGAATAGAGCCGCCTGGTACTGTTTTTCCGCTTCGGCAAGTTGTCCGATCCGGCTTAGGGCGACGCCCAGGTTGTTATGGGCCTCGCTGTAATCGGGCTTAATTCTCAGCGCTTCCTCGAATTGTTCCTTCGCTTGTTCGACTCGTCCGGTTTGGACCAGCATATACCCGAGGTTATTGTGGGCCAGCCAAGCTTCTGGATTGTATTTGATCTCATAGGACCAGAGGGTCTCGAGGCTTGAAAATTTTTCGGCATAGAAATGACTTTCGATGGTCAACAGGGCGATGATCGCAGATATGGCCGCGATCAACCAGCGGTGCTCGAGGATGGAAAGGCGAGTGTCGAACTGCTCCAGCCCCGCCAGAACCAGCCCGATCAAGCCGATGATGGGAAGATACAGGAAGTGGTCCATCACCCAGGTAAAGCGCATGAAGGAAACGTCGTGGAAACCGACAAAGGGCCCGAGAGGGAGCAGGAAGAATCCGAGTCCCAACAGGACGTGCTTTCCCCAGGTGCGGCGTCTGGCCCAGAACCAGCAGAATAAGCCGATCATGATGGGCCAGGGGAGGAACTGCTGCAGGGTTGGGGGATTAAAAACCCATTGGGGATAGGACGGCAACATGCGGAACGGAATAAAGAAATGGGTAAAGTAAAAGGAGATCGATACGCCGGCACAGGCCAGCCGGGAGAAAAAGTCACCTGTCGGTACCTTGATGGCCAGCACGTGGCCGGGCGCATACCAGTCGCCGACGAGAATGGTTGTGATTCCCAGAACCACCGAGATGACCAGGAATGGCGTGGCTGCCCACACGTCGCCCCAGCCAACGCGACCGCGTTTCCACCAGGCATAGAGCAAGATAATAAACGGAAAGGGCGCCATCGTGATCTTGCAGAGCATGGCGATGAGAAACAGGCTCAAGGCGATCATGTAATCGCTGTCCCGCTTGTGCTCCTCGTAGTCGAGCCAGAAACACATGCACAGAAGGAACGGGGGAAGTGAGAGCGTGTTTTTAAGTTCGGACACCCAGGCGACCGACTCAACTTGCGCCGGATGAACGGCGAAAAGGAGCGCTCCGAGCCACGCCCACCGGAAGCCGAATTTGCTGAAAAAGCGCCAGACCAGCAGCGACCCGATCGCATGCAGGATGATATTGGTCATGTGGTAGGCATAGGTGTCGTCGTGGCTGAATTGCCATATGAACCAGATGACGCTTTCCTCGATGGGGTAGTACTCGACAAAACTTCCCGGCATAAACCAGATATTGAGCAGGCCGTTGGGATCGCGAAGACCCGGATTCTGGGTGACGTAGGCATTGTCATCCATCAGCCAGCCGCCGTGGCGTACGGGCCAGAAAATCCAGAAGACTGCGGCGACGATCACCGCCGCCTGGAGGATCAGCAGCCAGAGTGGAGCTGCGGGCGCGGCATTCGCTGCCGCGGTTTTCGCTTCAAACTCCTGTGCAGCCTTGGATGGGCTTTGTTTTCTTTTCGAACGTTTCGCCATAGGGCCGCTAAATGGGTAGCCCAAGATGGAATCACATAAAAAGAGCGTTGGCAAATAGTCCGATGATCGCAAATGCGAAATACCGGGGATTGGCCAAGCTCCGGTTACTTGGGGGAGCCGTTCGAATTCGGCGTTGGGTCAGTCAAAGCCACTTTGACCACGGCTGATTCTCCGGCGCGGATGCGATCCTCGTAACCGCGGGTGGAGTCCGCATCGAACACAACCTTGACGGGTATACGTTGTACGATCTTGGTGAAATTTCCGGTTGAGTTATCAGCGGGCAGCAGTGCGAACTCATTGCCTGTTGCGGGCGAGAAGCTGTTGACTGTGCCGGTGAAGACCTTGTCGGGGATGGAGTCAATGGTGATCTGGGCGGGTTGGCCGATTTTCATTTTGGCGAGTTGCGTTTCCTTGAAGTTGGCGACGACCCATAATTCGGGCTCGACCAGCTCCATCAATGTCTCGCCCGAGGAGACGCGGTTGCCTATCTCCACATTTTTGCGGCCGATGGTGCCATCGGCGGGCGCATGGATCGTCGAATACTGGATTTGCAACTGGGCCAGCATGAGCTGGGCCTCATCGACATCGCGGGTGCTTTGGGCCGCATCGACGTCCTGGGCGGAATAGGCATGGGCGTCCGCGAGGGGCTTTTCACGGTTCAGGTCATCCTGCGCCTTGTTCAATTGGGTCTGGGCCGCAGCCGTCAGGGCGACGTACTCCGACGGGTCGAGTTTGACCAGCACGTCGCCTTTGTGGACGAACTGGTTGTCGTCCACCATGACGTCGGTGACGACGGCGTTGATGCGCGATGAGATATTATGCAGATGACCGGTGACGTAGGCGTCATCTGTTTCTTCGTGGGTGAAGGCGTCGTAGGCATAAAAGAGAACGAAGATGGCTGCGACGATGCTTGCCGCGATGATAAGATTTTTTCGATGGCGCTGGCTGGCCGCGTGAATTTTTTTTCCCGTGGCGGCGGCTTTGGCCTGGATGGTTTGATGAGGCTTTCTATCGGATAAGGCGACGTCGTCTTGAAGTGTGGGCATAGGTATATTCGATTAGGTTTTGACGGGGACAGGCGCGGGTTTGGGCGGGTTGCCCAGGAGAAGAATCAGGGGAAGGACCAGGATAAAAATCAATGCGACAAAATAAAAAACGTCGCGGTAGGCCAGCAGCGTCGCCTGGGCATCGACGGCCCGGTCGATTAGCATCAGCGCCTGGTTTTGCACGGCGACGGGATCCCCTGAGACGGTGTTGAAAAAGGACGTATTGCTGCTTAGGCGATCATGATAGGCGGGGTTCAAGTCGGAGATGTCGTAAATCAATTGTGAGCGATGGATGAATTGCTGCCGGGCGACGAGTGTGGTGATCGCGGCGATGCCGATGCTTCCGCCCATTTGCCGGGTGAGGCTGAAAAAGCCGGAACCGGAGGCGACATCGCTCTTGGGCAGAGCTCCCAGCGTGGCGATGGAAAGGGGCAGGAACATGATCACGGTGCCAAAGCCGCGGAAGACCAGCGGCCAGTAGAGCTCGGCCGCCCCGGTGTCGGGGTTGATTCCCATAAACATGACCATCACGCCGATGGTGATCAAACACCCGAAAGTGATGAGAAGGCGTGGCGAAATTCTCTTGGAGAGAGGAAGCAGGACGAACGTCGCAGCGGCCGATGCGATCGCACCGGGAATAAGCATGAGACCGGTCTTGGTCGCGGTGAATTGAAGCACCGTCTGAGCGAAAATCGGAACGACAAAAATGGTCCCATACAGCCCCATGCCGACGGCAAGGGAGATGATGCTGCCGGCGGCGAGTGATTTGTAGCGGAGGACGCGTAGGTCGACGGCGGGGTGCTCCACGCGAAGTTCCTGCCAGATGAAAAGGGCGATGCCAGCGACGCTCAGGAACGCCATGCGCTGGATGAACGCGGACGAAAACCAGTCGTCCTGCTGGCCTTGTTCCAACACCGTCTGGAAGGCGCCGAGGCCCAGCGCGAGATAGAGAATTCCCATCCAATCGACGGAGCCGATCTTGCGGCCCTTGGGATCGGCATCCGGCAGAAGAAAGGTCGATGCCATGAAGACGGCCATGATCCCGAGCGGGATGTTGATGAAGAAGATCCAGCGCCAGTTGAAATTATCAGTGAGATAACCGCCGAGCGCCGGGCCGACGGCGGGGCCGGAGATGACGCCGAGCGTGAAGATGGTGCTGGCCTTGGCCTGTTCCTCACGTGGAACGGTCTCGAACATCACGGCCTGCGCCTTGGCCAGCAGACCGCCGCCGCCGAGCCCTTGGATGACTCGGCCCACGATGAGTGTGGTCAGGTTGGTGGCGAAACCGCACAGGACCGAGGCCAGGGTGAAGGCGACCAGCGAAAAAATGAAATAGCGCTTCTTGCCGAAGCGGAGTCCCAGCCACGCGGACAGGGGAATGACGATGACGTTGGCGATGGAATAAGCGGTCGAGACCCAGCCGATTTCCGACAGCGTGGCGCCCAGGTTACCCTGCATATAGGGCAGCGCGACGTTGACGATGCTGAGATCGACGACTTCGAGGATGGCGGCAAACGAGGCGGTGAGGACGATGGCCCACTTGAGCCAGCCTTTATCGGCGGCGAGTTTGGCGAGCCCGGTCAAGCCCTCGGGAATGGGGACGGCGAGGGCGGAGCTCATGGTTCAATTCCCCGGAGAAAGAGTTCCAGGCAGGTCTTGATATAGCGTTCACTGGTGTAAAACGACTCGGTGAGAGGACGACGGATCATCCCGATCAGAAGCACGCCGGTGAGGGCGTCGGCGGCGGTGACGGCATCCAGGTCGGCGCGGATGAGATGGCTTTTTTGCGCGGACTGGAGAAAGGAGATGAGCTTTTGCCGGACCGGCTTGGCGGACTCGACGAAGAGGCGGCGGCAGAGATCGGGATGACGGTTGAGCTCGCCGAAAAAGGTGCGGATGAATTCCTCATGATCCTGCAGCACCTGGGAATAGCTGGTGGCGAAAGCGCGGATGGTTTTTTTCAGGTCGGCCTTGGTCTTGACCGGGGTCTCGATGAAGACGTGCTCGAAGTATTTGGACTTGCGGAGGACGACCCGGCGCAGGAGTTCGTCCTTGTTCTTGAAGTGGCGAAAGAGCGTGACTTCATTGACCTTGGCGGCCTGGGCGATCTTGCGGGTCGTGGCGCCGAAGACGCCTTCCTTGGCAAAGACTCGGATGGCGGCATCGAGGATGCGTTCTTCGGTATTTTTCATGCAAGTACATACTTGCATACATTCTGAGATTTGGCAAGCGGAGGGCTGGATTGCCTTGTTAAAATGCTTTCAACAGAGGGATTTGGGTCGATTTTATGAACGACAATTTCTACTGGCCACGCGGTATTCTACGGGTTTTTCCGGCGATGGAAGCAGCTGTAGATGACTACCTTTGGAGCTTGGAGGAAGTGATTGCGCGGATAGATTGAGGTGTGTTTTGGGTTTCCATTATTGGAATTGCCTGCTTCGCCATGAGGGACTTCGTGATGGGCGTTTTCGTGGTTATACTTTCAGCAATTGCGACCGAAGGTTTAATAAAAGGTCGGCTACGTGGCTCAAGATCGTGGATGGGTTTAACATACAGAAGGTCTGCGCCTATTGCATTTTGGACTGGCGTTTTCATGTGCTACGCAGTGGCTATTCTGCTGACTCTTGTCCTGATATTTGGATTTCCTCGGTGGATGATCCATAAGGCCTAATGCAGGCAGTACCGCTACTGCAACGCCGGTGCGGAGAATCCTAGAGGCTGTTGACAGCTCGTTGCCGCAAAAAGTGGTCGAGGAGCACGAGCCGCGTCATGGCGTCGACCATGGGAACGGCGCGGGGCAGGACACACGGGTCGTGGCGTCCGCGGGCCTTGAGTTCCGCAGCTTCACCGGTGACGGAAACGGTCTGCTGTGCCTGCGCGATGGTGGCGGTCGGTTTGAAAGCGACACGGAAGACGATGTCTTCGCCGTTGGAGATGCCGCCCTGGACGCCGCCGCTGCGGTTGGTGACGGTGCGGACGCGGTCGCCTTCCTTCACGAAGGCGTCGTTGTGCTCGGAACCCTTGAGCAGCGTGCCGGCGAACCCGGACCCGATCTCGAAGCCTTTGCTGGCGGGCAGGCTCATCATCGCTTTGGCGAGATCGGCTTCGAGCTTGTCGAAGACCGGTTCGCCGAGACCGACCGGCGCATTGCGGACGATACAGGTCACGACGCCGCCGACGGAATCGCCCGCTGCGCGTACCTTTTCGATGAGTGCGATGACTCGTTCCGCATCTGTATTATCAGGCCAGCGAACGATGTTACTTTCGACGTCAGCGTAGGTAATTTTTTCCAGTGGAACCTGGGCGGTGAGGTCGTGCACCTGTGACGCAAATGCAATGATTTCCAGTTTTGGCAGAAATTTCCTCAAGACCTGCTGCGCGACGGCGCCGCCCGCCACGCGGCCAATGGTTTCGCGGGCGGAGGCACGTCCGCCCCCCTGCCAATTGCGAATTCCATACTTGGCTTGATACGTGTAATCGGCGTGGGAGGGACGATAAAGCGTCTCCATTTCCTTATAGGCCTCGGGGCGCTGGTCTTCGTTGCGGACCCAGATGGAAATGGGGGTGCCGAGCGTCTGGCCCTCGAAGGTGCCGGAGAGAATCTGGCAGGTGTCGGTTTCCTTGCGCGGGGTGACAATCTTGCTCTGGCCGGGGCGACGGCGGTCGAGATCGACCTGGATGTCGGCTTCGGTCAACGGAATGCGCGGTGGGCAGCCGTCGATGACCACGCCGACGCCGCCTCCATGGGACTCGCCCCAGGTGGTGATTTGAAAGAGATGGCCAAAGGTATTCGGCATAAAGAAGGTTAAAGCTTTTGAGCAAGGATTAACAGAATTAAGACGGTGCGATGGCGACGCGAATTGAAGCACATACTACCGAGATGGCGACATTACGGCAGGTGTATCTATTATCTGGTAAATCTTATTAATTCGATTCGAAAGCTCCCTATCGTTCCTCCAGTTGTCAAATTGGCATAAAAGGCGCATCCTATCGAGGTATGGCCAAGCACATCACGCTCATCGGCATGATGGGTGTCGGTAAAAGCAGTGTAGCGCCGCTCCTGGCGGAGCGACTGAGACGCCCTGTGATCGAAGTTGATGGGCTGATCGAAAAGCATGAGGGCATGCCGATTGGGGAGATTTTTCTCGCGAAGGGAGAGGCCTATTTTCGCAAGGTGGAATGCGCTCTTATTGCGAAATTGCTCGAGCAGCCACCCGGAGTGCTTTCGCTGGGCGGCGGCGCATTCATGTGGGAGGAGACCCGCGAACTGCTGCTGGCTAAAACGGTGGTCTTCTACCTTTCCGCCACGCTGGATGTCCTCTGCACACGGGTCCAAAATGGCATTGCGGCGCGTCCGCTTTTAAATACACCGGGAGTCAGCTTTCAGGACACGATGCGTGATTTGCTGGAGCGCCGGGAAGTCTATTATGGGTTGTCTCATTACCGGGTTGAGACTGATTTTCATTCGCCTGACGACGTGGCGAGGGCGATCGTGACGTTGCGTGAGGCGTATGAATGAACGCGCTGCTGGCTGCGCCTGATTCGGTTGCGATCAAGGCACGCGCCAGGGAGTTGGGCTTCGACGTCTGCGGTATCACGAGCGCCGATCCGGCGCAGTATGCCGATTTTTTTCGGGATTGGATTGCCGGAAATAAGGAGGGCGAGATGCAGTGGCTGGCGCGGGAGCCGGAGCGACGGATTGATCCCGGAAAAGTTTTGCCGGGGGCAAAATCCATCGTCGTGGCCGGGATCAATTACTGGCAGCCACAGCCGAAGGGCAGGGGACGTTTTGCGCGGTATGCCCTGGGCGAGGACTACCACCAGATCCTGCTCGAAAGGTTGGAATTGCTGGCCGCGGAGATGACCGGCGCCGAAGCGAAAGCGAAGGTTTACGTCGATACGGGGCCGGTCCTGGAAAAGCCACTGGCTGCGCGCGCAGGGGTCGGCTGGCAGGGCAAAAGCACGATGCTGATCCATCCCAATTTAGGACCGTGGCTGATGTTGGGCGAAATCATCACCACGCTGGAGCTGGAGCCGGACGCCCCGCTGCGCGATCACTGCGGATCCTGCGAGCGTTGCATCACGGCCTGCCCGACCGGGGCGATTACTGCGCCGTATCAACTCGATGCGCGACGCTGTATCGCTTACCTTACCATTGAGCTGAAGGGATCCATTCCCGAGGAGTTGCGCCCACTCATCGGCGACCGCGTTTACGGCTGTGACGAATGCCTCGATGTGTGCCCGTGGAATCGTTTTGCGCAAACGACGCGGGAAGCCCGTTTTCTGACGGCGCCGGAGAATGAGGAGGCGCGCGATCAGCTTCACGCCCTGCTGGAAATCAGTGCGGCGGAATTCAAGCGGCGCTTTGCGAAGAGTCCCATCCTGCGTGTAAAACGGCGCGGTTTGTTGCGGAACGTTTGCGTGGTCCTGGGTAACATCGGCACGGCGGACGATTTGCCTGCCCTGGAGAAAGCTGCCCGGCATGAAGAGTCGCTGGTGCGCGAACATGCGACCTGGGCGATTGAGCGGATTCAGAAGCGCACGGCTCTTGTCAGTGCCTAATTTTTCTTTTGCCGCAGTGCTCGCGGGGCACGCCCGAAATGTCGCCGGACTGCCTTGTTGAACGCATGCAGGTCTTCAAAGCCGACGTCGTAGGCGATGCTCTTGATCGGGGTCGATGATTTTTGGAGCAAGTGACGCGCCTTGGTCATGCGCCGCTCCAGCATGTAACCCTTTACGGTTTGCGACATGGCCGCGCGAAAAAGCCGGGTAAGATGATTGTGGGAAAGACCGGCTTCGCGGGCGAGCGATTCGACGAGCAGCGGCTCGTGCAGGCGCAATTCGATTTGCCGGATTGTTTCCGTCACCGCGGGATGAACACTTTTCTGCCGCGGTGAGGAGGGTTCCCCAACGGCGCTCCACAGGAGGTCCCATAAACGAACCTCGGCGCGCAACGGCTGGGTGGGGAACATCCCCACGGCTTCCTCAAACAAGCGGTGCAGGTGGGAAAACTGGGTCGCGGTTTCCTGCAGGGCCGGCACCGACCAGGTTGAGGCCGACGGGAAAAGTTCGAAGTGGGCGAAGAGATGTTCGGAGGGGCCGTTGAACGCGTAAATCAAAGCCGCGTCGGCGGGGAATGACGCCGAGATGCCCCGGCTTGATTTCCAGCTCGACGCCGTTGATGGAGAGCCGTGCGTGGTAGTTGTAGAGATGCAGGCACCACAGACCCTTAAGATGATGGCGCTCGATCGGATTTCGCCCATGAATGCTGCGGCTGATCATGCGCAGGCGCGGGCGGTTTTCGAGCGGCATGGCAAAACTCAGCATGGTGAATTTTTACCACAAAAGGGGAATTTGGGGCCATTTTTAAAATGATGCCGCGGTGGTACCTTCATGGCCATGACAACGACCCAAGAGCTCGACCCGGAACTGATTGAAACGGAGATGCGGGAAATGCCGCGGAACAATACCGGTTCCCTGACTGCCGGGCAGGTCGCCGAGTATGACCGCGAAGGGTATCTCGTTTTGCCCGGCTTGCTGACCAGGGAAGACATGGCGCAAGTCCGCGAATCGATGAGCCGGAAAGTCTCGAAAATCGCCGACATGCTGCTGGCGGATGGGTTGATTTCTGACAAGCTGGAGAACGACCCTTTTGAAACGCGACTGGTCAATCTCTTCAAGGGTCTGACTGAGCAGGATTTCTTGAAATACGGCCGTAGCTGGAGGGACCGTTACTCCGGCTACTATCATTTGATGGCCAACGCGAAAATTCTCGATGCGGTCGAGTCGCTGATCGGCGCCGAGATTTACGCCAACCCGGTGTACAATGCGCGTCCCAAGGTTCCGGGCGTCGCAGCGGGTGCGGTGCCATGGCACCAGGACAAATCGTACTGGCCCAATGCGAACTGGAATCCGGTGATCACGGTCTGGATTCCGCTGGTGGACACCGACGAGGTGAACGGTTGTCTGCATGTCTGGCCGCGTACGCACAAGACGCGGCTGGTCTCTTTTCATAACGAGACTCATACAGGCACCGGCTACACCGAGATCGATTTGAAGGAACAGGCCGACCGTAATGCGGTGGTGCTGCCGGTGAAGGCCGGCTCGGCGATTTTGTTCAATGACCGCTGCATCCACTCGTCGACGCCGAACAAGTCAAGCCATGTGCGCTGGAGTGTGGATCTGCGCTACCAGCCGACGGAGCAGCAGCGGATGATCGAGTACGGCGTCGGCTTCCTGGCGCGGAGCCGGAAGTATCCCGAGCGCGTCGCGACAGAGGAAGACTGGCTGGCGATGCGGGATGAGCATCAGGCCTAGAGAGCGGTGTCCGGCCACATAACGTGGGTGGTGATTGAATTTCTTGCCTCGGGTAGTTGCGACGGGTCTATAATCCGTGGCTAACTTCTCGACATGAAAATTTACAGGATACTTTTGCTTTCGTCGCTCGTCGTTTCGCTCGGGGGATGCGCCACTTCTTCGTCGGGTAGCGCCAAGGCGCCTGCGCCCATCCCAACTCCAGCGAGCGAGGAAATCGCCGTCATCTCTCCCGATCAACTTCCGGCCCATTTTACGGTCGTTGGCACGGTTATGGGATATACCATCGACATGTTGCAAAAGCGGGGCCGCAAGCTTGGGGCGGACGCCATCATCAATCCTACCAGCGTCGATCCTGTCACCGGCTGGGCGACGACAGAAGCGATTAAATATGGGAAGTGAGTGCTCCGATGGTCGCAGGTTTATACCCAGGGTTGGCCATTAGCCGACATTAGATCGTTTGCGGCCTGTGACCAAGAGGTCTTCTACTTGTATTTTCTTTTGCAAAGCGGCTTGATCTCGACTGGATCAATAGGCATATTTCTACTCATATGCCCGCCGCCGATCCTGCCGTTAAAAACTCGAAAGCGAACGCGTCGTCCCGACTTCCCGAGCTTGATCCCAAACAAAAGGTGGAACTTTTCCGCCAGATGATTCGGGTCAGGCACTTTGAGGAAAAAGCAAAGCAGGCTTTTCAGCAGGGTAAGATCAAAGGTTTCTGCCATCTCTATAACGGTCAGGAGGCGGTTGCGGTCGGCACCATTTCAGTCCTCAATGAGGACGACGCAGTCATCACGGCTTATCGCGATCATGCCCATGCGTTGACGCGCGGAACCGATTCGAAAGCGTGCATGGCGGAGCTTTTCGGCAAAATCACCGGATGCTCACGCGGCAAGGGTGGTTCGATGCATTTCTTCGACGTCAAACGGCATTTCTACGGCGGTCACGGCATTGTCGGCGGGCAGATTCCGCTCGGCACCGGTCTGGCGTATGCGCAAAAATATCTCGGCACGAATCGCGTGACCCTGGCTTACATGGGCGACGGCGCGATCAACCAGGGCGCGGTGCATGAGGCGATGAACCTGGCCGCTCTCTGGAAATTGCCGGTCATTTATATCATCGAGAACAACGAGTGGTCGATGGGAACTTCCCAGGCCCGTTCCTCGGCTGGCGACCCACTGACCAAGCGCGCGGGTGCATTCGACATGGCGGCGATCCAGGCCGACGGGATGGATATCGATGATGTCCGGGCCAAGACATTCGAGGCGGTGTCGCTCGCCCGCACGGAAAGTCAGCCGACGCTGATGGAAATCCGCACATACCGCTATTTCGGTCATTCGATGTCGGATCCCGGCAATTATCGCTCCAAGGAAGAGATCGAGCAGCGCAAGGCCAACGACCCGATCGAGCGCTACAAGGCGAAGCTGATTACGCAGAAGGTCGCCACGGAAGAAAGCCTGAATGCGATCGATGAAGAGGCCTTGGCCGAAGCGCAGGCTGCTTATGATTTTGCGGAATCGAGCCCCGAGCCGGAGATCGAGACCATGTACGAGGATATTTTCACGCCGGAGGACCAAATCCCCGAGTTTCGTCCCGATATCCGCGGTTGAGGCGCACGCCTCCGTCTTTTTGAAGTAAGTCTTTGACCAACTGGAGTTAATTTATCATGTCCACCCTGACCTATCGCGAAGCATTGAACGAGGCCCTGTCCGAGGAAATGGAACGCGACGACCGCGTTATGCTCATGGGCGAGGAAGTGGCCGAATACGACGGCGCCTACAAGGTGAGCAAGGGACTGCTCAAGAAATTCGGCCCGAAGCGGATCATCGATACGCCGATCAGCGAGACTGGTTTCACCGGGCTGGCCATCGGCGCGGCGATGTATGGCTTGCGCCCGGTGGTCGAGTACATGACCTGGAGTTTTTCGCTTGTCTGCTTCGACCAGATCATCAACAACGCGGCCCAGGTGCGCTACATGTCGGGCGGGCAGCTTTCCGTGCCCATCGTTTTTCGCGGCTCCTCCGGCGGCGGTTTGCAGGTGGGCGCGACCCATTCCCACACGCCGGAAAACTGGTACGCCAACGTTCCCGGCCTGACCGTCATCACCCCGGCTTTTCCGGACGACGCCAAGGGATTGCTCAAGAGCGCGATTCGCAGCAACAACCCGGTCTGCTTCATCGAGAACGAAAAGCTTTACGGTTACAAGGACGAGGTGCCCGAGGGCGAGTACCTGACGGAGATCGGCAAGGCCCGTGTTCGTCGCGAAGGGAGCGATCTCACGATCGTGAGCAACAGCGGCTCGACGCATCGTGCTCTTAATGCTGCCAGGACGCTCGAGGCCGAAGGCATTTCCGTTGAAGTCATTGATTTGCGCACGATCAAGCCGCTCGATTTCGCCACCATCGCCGAATCGGTGACCAAGACCAATCGCGTTCTCATCGTGGAGGAAAACAAGCCGTTTGCCGGGTGGGGCGCGCAGGTCGCCTACCAGATCCAGCGGGAATTGTTCGACGACCTCGATGCGCCGGTGCATCGGCTTACCTCGATTGACGTTCCTCAGCCTTACAACGGGCGGATGGAGCAGGCGGTTCTGCCCAATGAGGAACGAGTCGTCGTGGCCATCAAAGAAGTCCTGGCGTAATGAAGAGCCATCTTCCGGACGGCATCCGCGTTCGATGGCTCGGTCATGCTACGTTTGACCTCATCGGGCCGGCCGGGCAGAAATTCCTGATCGACCCGTTCCTGGTCAATAATCCGAGGTTTCCCAAGGAGCTGGGCTCAGAGGTCACCGCGCCGGGGGCCTATCACACATTGCTCGTGACGCACCCCCATCAGGATCATTTTGACGATGCCCTGCCTTTGCTGAAGGACGATCCGGCGTTGAAAGTGATTTCGCAATTCGAGATCGGCAATTGGCTGAAGGAGCATGGCATCAAGGAAGGGCAGATCATCGGGATGAATACGGGCGGTACTTTGCCCTTCATGGATGTGCGCATCACCATGGTCAACGCGGTGCATACGAGTTCC
>Ga0207011_1068_pt1 | contig 21023 bp, 21 predicted proteins | sample Alteio_BWMinCont_79_FD_153466 | JGI IMG/M metagenome (GOLD analysis project Ga0207011, IMG submission 153466) | Enriched cells from forest soil in Barre Woods Harvard Forest LTER site, Petersham, Massachusetts, United States -... | ecosystem: Environmental > Terrestrial > Soil > Temperate forest >...
CTGCCAGCTTTTGCCGACAATGCAACAGGTCCATCCGGTTTTGTAATTGAGGGTAAACCATTTTCAACCAAGCGTATTCTCGTCTTTCCTAAAGACTATTCGCTGGGGGAGCTGATCATCGGCGCCGATCCTTCGACGCCGGAGCAGGATAGCCTGTCAGGCGCCGCCAAAGGCACCGTTGTAGTGCCAGCCGGCAAGTTTGTCACCTTCATACCGGCGGCCAGCTTTTATAAGGATCCAAGCATTATCAATACTATTCCTCCTTATGGAATTGACAGTATTGGAGTTTTCTTTTCGTCTATGGCTGATGCCGAGGATGATATTTCTGACAGGACTTTGTCCCTTATCGGCCATCTTAAAGGGCTGGTCAAACTGAGGCTGGATCGATGCGACGCCACTGATAAAGGTGTGGCCTTTGCCCGGGAGCTGCCTGATTTACAAATGATTTCCGGCTTTCAAACATCATTTGAGGGTAAATGTTTTAAGGCTCTGGCCGGTCATAAAAAATTGCGCTCTATCAGTCTTCCCACCAGCGGCATGAAAGATGAAAACGTTCAGTATCTGGCTGCTTTACCTCGTCTTCAGTTTCTCACCTTGAGCCGCTGTCATCTATCTGATGCAGGCATTCAAAATTTGTCGGGCTGCGTGGAGTTGCGCTACCTTGATCTTTCCGACAATCCTTACATTACGGATCGAAGCATAAAGCCACTGCTGGCACTGAAAAATCTTCGCGTCCTCATACTCAGTAATACATCAATGACAAATCTCGGCGCAAAACAGTTTAAACAACTCAAACTTGAACGCTTGAAATTGCCCCAACGGGTAAACCAGCCAGCAGAACTTAAAGCAATCCAAGAGGCTATGCCAGGTATTCGGGTGAATGCCGGAGATGGCGGCGGAAAGAAAGTGGACTCTGAGACAAATAAGCTTTTTGCCCCTTTGCACTAGTGTCTATATTCCTGCAGTGTCACTTAGCGGCGGTTTAATTGAATGATTGATGACACCGGTATTACCGATAAGTGAGGATGCTAGACTTATGGCTGGCGCAGTCGTGATGGTCATGGGCAGTGGCGAGACATAGCATAAAAGGCTTCGACTGGATAGCTGGCTGGGCTCCGGCCGGCTTCCTTGGTTTTGGCCTGGCCGTGGGTATTTCTCTGGCTTTGGCCTGCTTCACCCTCCATTGTTATGCCGGCACCAATCAAAAAGTGGTGCCATCGGTAAGCCTTGAGATCAGGCCAAATCCATCGAAGCGTGTGTTGGTATTTCCCAGGGATTACAATGTTGGGGAGATTCTGATCAGCCCTGATGCCTATAGTACACCTGAAAAGAGCCTTACCGGGCCGGCGCAGGGCACAGTTGTTGTGCCGGCAGGCAAATTTGTCACCTTTATACCGGGCCGCAGATTTTTTCAAAATCCAAAGGTCATTAATAATCTGCCGGTGGATGGGATAGACTGCGTCGAGATCAATTTCTTTTCGATGGCAGATTCTGAAGACGGTCTTTGTGACAAGGCTGTATTGCTTCTCTCTCACTTGAAAGGGTTACAAAAATTGGATCTGGACAAATCCGAAACAAGCGATAATGCTCTTGCCTGTGTCAAGGACATGCCAAATCTGCAGATGATTTCCGGCTTTGAGACAGTTTTTGAAGGCAAGTTTTTTAAGCAACTGGCTAACCTCCAGCAACTTCACATCGTGCGTATGCCGTGCAGCAACATTACAGAAGAGAGTATTGCTTATATTTCCTGCCTGCCCCATTTGCGCTCGCTCAATCTTGCTCACAGCAATATCACCGATCAGGGCGTAAAAAATTTGGCCGCCTGTAAGGAGTTGATATATTTAAATCTGGAAGACAATCCCAAGATTACCGACAAGAGCATAAAGTCATTGTTGGGCTTGAAGAGTCTGCGTAATCTGATTGTTGGTAATACTGCCATGACCAATCCTGGCGTGCTTCAGTTGAAGGATCTTCCCCTGGCCGAGCTAACCATTCCACGCTTTGTGCACACGGACAAGCAAATGGAAGCAATCCACAAGGCCCTGCCGGGCGTATTATTGTCGCTTCCGCGAGGCGGCGACCATTCTGTCGATCCTGAAACAAAGACCATTTATGCGCCTTTGCACTGATTATGCCTGTCCTACTTATCACAGATTCTGTCCAATAGGTTAAGTGAGGGCACTGTTTGTTAGCCTCAAGTTAAGCGTCGGTAGTATTCCAGGCATATCGCAAGCGCCGACCTGATTGCTCGTGCTAGTCTCAAGAAAGGAGCCCAGAGAGGACCGCTATATGGCCGAGCTCCCATGAAATTTATTTCCGAGGATTGCACCATGCCCTCACAGCAATTGGTCGAAAGCGATAGCGAATCACAAGTTGCCCTTGAGCTTGGCACTGATGTATTCTCCCCCGAACACTGGCTTTTGTATTTTAAAGAAAACAAAAGTGCTCGGGTAAATATTCATTTTTCCAAACAGGTGGTAGTACCGCCGGCGGTGCGGGCGCCATTGCTCCGCTCATTGCAGCGATTTCAAATCGGTGAAACCGGAGAGGGCAAGCATCTTAAGAAGTATGCCAGCACCTTAAATGACCCAGTCTACGAACAATGCATTGATCTCTTCATTAAAGAAGAGCAGTATCATGCACGTGTGCTGGCTGAAATGATTCAGTCTATGGATGGCACCTTGCTCTCCTGGCACTGGTCGGAGTTGGCCTTTGTCGTTTTGCGCCGCATGCTCGGCCTTAAGACCGAGATATTTATACTGCTGATTGCCGAGATTATAGGCAAGTGTTTTTATCGGGTATGTGCCGACAAACTCCAGGATGAAAAGTTGAGTGATGCTTTCTCCCTGATTGTGCTTGACGAAATAGGGCATCTGGAATTTCACTGCAGCTTCATGCGCCGGCACACCAAACACTATCCCAGGGCATTGCGCAGAGCAGTTTTCTACTGTTGGAGCGTGCTCTTTTTTACAGCCTGTTTTGTCTTCATTGCCGATCACAAATCCTCCCTCACTGCCCTTGGTGTTACCTCGCGCGAATTTATGCAGGATTGCAGCAGAATGTTTGACCGCGCTGCGGCCAGGACATTACCGCTGGAAGATTGATCATATTGACCCTAGCTCTGGTCGGTGATTTGCTGTTGCTCGACAATGACTTTGTCGATCTATCCTTCCTGGGTGTAAGAAAAAAAGCGGCTATAAGGTATTGTTTCGACCTGGTCCGGTTGAAATAAACAGAATCCGATGAGGCTTACCCAGAGAGCCATAAGGGCATACCTGGTAAGGTTGTTTAAAATTTCGACTGCTGTCTTTTTATCCTTTTTGATCGCTTGCAAATTCTCAGGAATGATTTTTGTTGGCGGCCGTCATTTTTTTTGCTGATCGTGCCGGGCGAGTTGCGCTGCGTACAACTTCGACCGAGCAAGGGGCATGGTTTACCACCGCTCTTGAGACGCTGCCCATGATGTTGTGAGGACAGACATCATAACCATGCGAGCCCAAGAGGATACGGTCAGCCTGCCATTCACCTGCTGCGTTGATGATTTCGATGCGGGGAATGCCGAGGCGAGTTTCGCAGTGTATGGCAGCGCCTGGTATATGCTTCTCGAGCTTGTGCCATATTTTTTCATTCATTGTCTGTACTGCTTTTTTGCGACTCAAGTTGATTTCTGCTATCGTTTCGGAAAAATTTGCGGCGGCAGAATCGTCAAAACAGTTACAGATAGGTTCAATCACGGTGAGAATCTTAAACTCTACGTTAGCCGGCCATTTGCGGCTGACGACCGAGTTGATTAGTTCTACGGAGTGTGGTGAATCATCGATGGCAACTATAACTTTCATTGGCAACTCCAGTCTCGCCGGTAACTGTTTCCAATATGGCAGGATGGCGGGGCTGACCGCCTCCACCTTAATAAGTAGTGTTGTCTATCAAAGGGCTGATTTGTTGCCGAGGGGCAGTAAGCCTGCAGCAGGAGGTTGTGCTTTGGCAAAACCTGTAGCTTATAGGTGGGGGTACCGAGGACCTTCGCAGGTACCAGATGTGAGGCTGGATTGATACAGGAGTGCGGGAGATGAATCTGCTAACGAGTCTTCTTTCATTAAGTGTTGTGGGAGTGCAGGCAGCTGGCTCCTGGTCCGGCACGAGCATGCAGGGCTGTCTAATTTCTACCCCTGATATTTTGCCTGTGCCCCCGTCCAGCATTGTCGATATGTCCAGGGCACCAATACCGGTGCGGACAAATCTTTGGATTCCAATTCCCCGATGGCTTGCCGGCACATGGGAGGCCGACACCCAGGCTTATATATCCTGCTTTGAATATAAGACGCGGTCGAGCCTGATTGATCAACCAGTGCTGATATCAATCAGAAGAATCAGCACAAGAGGCCTGCAAATTGATGCCCTCGGTCAAATCTGGCAGCACGTCGATGCGCCTTGCTTGAGCATGGTTGAGAAAACACACTACGCTGAAGGGAGTCTGCTGCTCGATACGCAGGTAATAGACAGCTCACCAAATTCGCTTACTTTACGTTCTCGTGCTCGAGTTACACGCGCTGATAAATCCACGCTCAAGCTCATAGATGAGTTTTTTGAAGAAACAACTACCGTATACAAACGTGTGCGAGACGGTGTAATCGAGGTAACCTTCATTGTCGATGACTATGACGCGGACGGCTCACCCAGGACCAGTTCGAAGAGTGTTTCATTAGAGTTGAGAATCAAACCCTTCCAGGTCGTGAACAGGGATCAGTCGGGCGATCTTCGCCGTGCTTTCAATGAATTTCAAAGAAATAAGCAAATGGCCCAGCCCTAGCTCGGCAATTTATCGTTAAGAGTGGATCAGACCAGGCGTCGTCTCATAGCATGTACAGCCGCCTGGGTGCGGTCATCCACCGCCAGCTTATTTAATATATTGCGGACATGGGTCTTGGCTGTAGCCAGCGAAATGATGAGAGTGTCTGCAATCTCCTGATTGGATAAACCGTCGACGATAAGTCTCAACACTTCCAACTCCCGTGGGGAGAGTGCCTCCGGTGCCGGTCGGTCCATCACTTCTGCCGGTAGTGCTTCTAACTCCTGTTCTTTCTCTTTATTTTCCTGTACCGAGGTGGCAGTACTGGAAGGTCTTTGCAACGCCGAATAATGGCGTAAGACGCGGCTTGCGATGGTAGCATCGAGCCAGGCATCGCCCGAATTAACGGAGCGCACGGCGGTATACAGCCTTTCCGGTTCGACATCCTTTAAGCAATAGCCTGATGCACCAGCCGCCAGAGAGGCCAGAATGTCACTATCATTATCATGCTGTGTCAACATGACAATTTTTATGTCTGGATGATTGGTCACTATCAGCTTTGCTGCCTGGATACCGTCCATCACAGGCATGCCAACGTCCATGACAATTACATCCGGGTTTAGGCTGCGGGCCAGTTCTACCGCCTCCTCGCCATTTGATGCTTCACCTATGACATCGATGTCATTTGTGCGTTTGAAGGCGGCCTTCAGACCCATGCGCGTAAGGGCATGGTCTTCTACTAGTAATACTTTGATTTTCGGTTTGGACTCGAAATTTGTTTGTTCAGACATGATTTAGCTACTGGCTATAATGGGACATTTAATTATAAGCTGATCCAGGTTAGATTCAGGATGACCATTGTCGGCGGCTGTCAAGGGACGCTGGGCATTTACGGGGACAAATGAGCTCGTCAAAAGAAGAAAATGTTGAACCATCCAGCATGGCTGTGCGCAATCTCGCCGACAAAGAAATCGAGCTGCGCAAGCGCTGGCTGGAATTTGGCCCTAGTGACGAAGCGATTATCAAGCAAGAAATTGACCAGCTGGTAGGTGGCAGTATCGATCAATTAATCGATAGTATGTACGCCCATTTTCTTTCCTTCGAAGAAACCCGCAGCTTCTTTCCTAATGACCATGTACTGAAGCACGCACAGCATGCCCAGAAGCAATATTTCATCCGTTTTACCAAGGGTAATTATGACAGCCAGTATGTAGCCGATCGCCTGGGGGTGGGCTCTGTCCACCACCGCATCGAGCTTGATCCTAAATGGTACATAGGTGCATATAACCGGGTCCTGTCCTGGTTTTTGCCAAAAATTGTCAACCACTTCAAAAGCACGCCAGAGAAACTGATCAATGCTTTATCGGCGCTGATGAAGCTGATTTTTTTCGACATGGGGCTGGCGATCGAATGTTACATATCGGCTAAAGAAAATTCCATCCGCCAGCATCGGGACGCCATTCGCGAATTGGAAATGGAAAGACGCGTCACCAAGTCGATAGTAGAGAACGCTCCCACAGGCATAGTCAGCTTAAATGAAGATTTTGTTTGTCTGGAATGCAATGACGAATTTGTAAATATAGTCAGCGGTGGTGACAGGGCAAGCGTAATCGGAAAATCATTGTTTGAAGTGGCTCCCGGTCTCAAACGGTCTATTTTCGAAGATGTATTGAAGACCGGGCAGGCATGCCGGAAATACACCGAATTGTTGCGCCTTCCCGTGACCAGTGTCGATAATTCATATTGGGATTGGGCGATGTGGCCGGTAAAAGACGATCAATCGAGAATAACCGGTCTTGTGGCCATGTTTGCCAATGTCACCGACCGCGTACTTTTGCACCAGCAAAGGGAAGATTTTGTCGCCACCCTCACCCATGATCTAAAGACACCGGTACTGGCTACCAACCGTGCTGTCGGCTTTTTAATCGATGGTGATTTCGGCCCTGTTTCAGAGGCGCAAAAGGAAATTCTCAGTACAATTTTGCAGAGTAACAACGCGCTCTACAGTCTCGTCCAGACCCTGCTCGATGTTTATAAATTTGACAGCGGCGTCAAAGAATTTCATATGCGCGTCTGTAACCTGGCCGCCATCGTGACGCAGATGGTGACAGAAATTATGCCGCTTGCCCAGGACAGGGGAGTGACGCTCAAAGCGATATTAACAGCCGAACCCAGCGAAATTGTTTGCGATGAGGATGAGATACGCAGAGTAATTCAAAACCTGATCGATAACTCACTAAAATTTACTCCCTCCGGCGGTTCAATTACGGTGGCCATCAGTCAAGGTAAAGACAAAGTCACAATCAGCGTGTCCGACACCGGCAAAGGCGTACCGGAAGAAAACAAACCGAAGCTATTTCAGAGATTTTGGCAGGCTGGTTCAACCGGACGCTATTACGCCAGTACTGGTCTGGGTTTATATCTTTGCCGCCGCATAGTCGAGGGTCATGATGGACGCATCTGGTGTGAAAGCACACTGGGCCAGGGCAGCACATTTTCCTTCGAGCTGCCGACAAAACTCGAGTCCTAAGAGTAACGCATTATTTGCTGCAGCATAACATCGACCAGTGCCGGAGCGTGATTTAGACATGGACTTGTTTGCCCGACCGGGCTATCTTTACTGGGTGTGAGTCCATTTGTAAGTTGGGGAAAATTGTTTAATTGCTTTTCTATAGCCGACCACACTTCCTCGGCGTTGACAGGCGTTCCAGATGGTTTCTGGCACTGTTCGAAATGCTTCTTTACGATGTTTTTTGCTGTCGCCAGACACTGACACTGATGGCCATTTTTTTCTTCGAGCACATCCAGGACTGAATCTGCTGGAATCAAACCAAACTGGCATGCTCCCCGGGCAATCGCTTGAGCTCCGGATAACCGCTCAGATGAGAGCAGTGCATGCACCAACAGCCTGGCATTGGGAAACTTGAGTGTCACGGAAGGACCTCTGATCGCGTTTGTGTGTTTAATCGTTTCCATTGGCTACTTCAGTAGCATTCCTTAAGCTGATTCATTACGGTTACCACATTAGCCTGACCGACTGTGGAGCCGGTGTCTACTCCTTCTTCAACGGTGATCAAATGTTTCGCCGGGTGGCAAAAAAAGTGATGGACAAAAGGTCTCAGGTCTCTCAGTCGATCGTCGTGGTGCACTACAAATCGATTGAGGTCGGATGCAATCAGTCCATCGGCGTCGTCCAATGCTTTGATTGCTCCTTGCAGACCAGCCCCCGGTCTGCCGTTGTCGATGAAGGTTTCTTTGACATAATATTCGTTGTCGTGGCAGTAGTCTCCGATCACTTTTCGTTGTGCTTCGATGCCCAGGCTGGCACCACCGGCCCGCAAATATGCAATCAGCCCTCTTTGTCTTGGATGGCGATTCTTTTTTTCGAAACTTTCTTTGGCCCAGCGGTTACTGAGACCGGTGCAGTTACCTTTAGCCAGGGAAAAGGCCGGCGTGCAGATGCAATCCTGTGGATTGTGGCCGGCATGATTATCATCAGCATCATCATCACCGCTTCCGACAAAATATGATCTGTACTGACAAGGTTTGTCTTGATGCAACTGATTGTTGTCAGTTTTCTTGGCGCTGTCCATGATATATCTCCATCGATTTCTTGACCTCATATATAAATATTAGAGCCCAGGCCAGCGGCCAACATCGGCCGGGCGGGTGATTGAAAGGGCGCCCTGACATTGTTCTTTATTGCCTGTTGCCATGTTGAGCCGGGCGGCGCTCATCCTAAAGGATGATTTCGCTGTCCCGCGAGACGATAATCTAACTATCAGGGTTTCTGGTCGGAAAGACTGAGGCTGACGCACCATTCACCGGCCTGATCAAGTTCACGTTTGAGGGGCATGTCGGAATGATTGAGCAAACTGAGCATTTTGTGATTCTCGGGCAATACCAGGCCGGTAAGCATTTTCACGCCATTGGCGCGAGCAATCTTTTCCAGATGGCGCAGGAGTATCGTGCCGAAGCCCAGCCCTTGAAACTCCTCTGCTACTGTTACGGCAAACTCCGCCGTGCCTAACTTGTCCGGCTCAGAAGAAAGGATATAACGAGCCGTGCCGGCCGGCGAGAACCGCTCCTTGTCATAAAATCCGGCTACCAGCGCTACATGCTTGATGAAGTCTACGTTTGTAAAGTAATCAAGCTCTTTTGTGCTGAGGCTGTCTTTATAAATGAAGAAACGGAAGTAGAGCGACTGCTTGCTCAGGTGGTGCATGCCTTCTTCCAAAATGGATTTGTCCGCGGGGCAGATGGCCCTGACTTCGACAGTGCGCCCGTCCTTGAGTTTGTCAAAGGCCAGATAGTCTTTTGCGGTAGTCGTCGTGATCATTTGTTTCAACCGGTTTGCTGCAGGATTCCGTCCTACCTATCCTAGTCAAATTGGGTGCTGATTACATCAGTCCAAGGCCTGATTTGAGTACCCGATGCAATTACCCTTTATAAGGGGCTCTTTCAACAGCAACTCAATGCTTGTATTCCTTCCGTTCAGCTTGCCACCTGTACCCCGTATAGGTGACAGTCGCCTGGTTGATACGCCGGCCGCTGAGATATGCGAAATTGATAATAGCGGGTAAGTGCCTGAGTAATCTCAAAGAAGAGTTATTCCACTCCAGGATGGCAGAGCATGAGCGATAAGAAATACCAGTGGTGGACCGAACTGAATCAATTTATTGATTCTGCTCTGGGTGAAACAATATTTTTGCTCAAGACCGGTTTTCATTTGATTTGTCCACCCTCCTGGCAAAAAAACGGAGAACCCGAGATAAAACATTTCCACAAGCCTGACCCTAATCCGGAATTTGATCCTTTATCCGCAGTTGAGAGTGTGGGGGAAACTCCAGCAGCAGTTTCGACTCACACGGCAGCAATCATGGAGGCAGCCCATATTTGTAGCGGATGCGGTGCGGACATCATCACCAGGGCTCATTCGCGCCAGGCGAGAACCTATGGTCGAGCATCGAACGTATCTTTCCATGATTGGATGGCTAACGATATAGACCGCATGGATCTATATGGAGATACACCTCATCCAAGCGGTTTTGAGCAAAACGTTGCCGGACTCAAAGATGAGCATTTGCAACGGGTGGAGCAGTACTGGTTTGATCATCAATTGAGGACAACTGCAGGCGCTGCGCAGTGCAAATCTTCTTGCTGCGCCACTATCGAGCAATGGGAGCAGCACCAATCAAGTGCTCTGGAATAGAGATACTAGTTAGATTTTTGCCTGGGGCTCGCCTGGGGTACATGGGGTCCGTTAATCATGGGCCGCCATTGATGGAGTGAAATTTGATCTGGAAGCACGCTCCAAGCTGGTTTTTTTTGTTGAGGTATGGTCCTTAACGACAAAGACCGAACAATTGGCCTTTGATACAACCTCTTGAGAGACGCTACCCAAGGCCATTCGTCTTAATCCTTTTTTACCGTGTGAGCCGACATAGATGAGATCCGCCCCCCAGTCATCAGCGGCGGACAAAATCTCATGTGCTGGAGTGCCTTCGATTACAAGTGCTTCGACGTGGGCCTCTGTAAAAGCGTTTACTATACCGCGGGCGGTGTTATTTACCAGAGCCAGCGCCTGATTGCGTGTTTGATCTCGCTGCTCCTGCATCAATGACGGAACGATAGCCAGAGGTGCATAGGCCATGATAGATGGTATGACCATAACTACTTTTACCTCAGCCCCGGCACCCGGGGCTGACGACTCCATAAAAGCAGTTATATCGTCGGCTATCTCTTGATTGTCTATAGCCAGTAATATTTTCATAACCACCTCTTATTTATCTGGTCAAAGCTGATTTGGTCAATTGCAAGCCTTTCTCGCTGTGCTCCGCCTCTGCTGGATAAAACAGAAGAGCCGGCATACCGCTGTATCGGACAAATAGATCAAGTGTAGTGCCAAAGGCGCTGCGGCGCTCCAGTCCGGAGGCGAAGGTAGGCACTATAACCAGGCTATCGGGCTTGCAGTCTACTTCGGCCAGATGCTGATTTGATGCGGATGGCCATAGTCTCGCTTTACGCGTGATCAGAGCCATATGCGGATAAAGGTGCTTTGTTTCATCAGTTAGCACCGACAAATCGGGCAGATTAGCGTCCTCGGCCTCGCCCTGGAAAAATGTATCTACTTCCAGTGGAAGGTTGAAGAAAGCAGCCAGTTCCGCCGCTGCTCTGAAGCTTGACTCAACGGGCTGATTGCTATTCAAGACCAGTTTGACACTCTTCCAGGGGTGGCAGACTGTTTGCACCACAAGCAGTGGTTTTTGAATCACTCGCGCAAGGGCTTCGGCCATCGAGCAGTGCGTAAGATAGCGTGGAAGCTGTCCTTCCTCACCGGATTTGGTGCCGTTATTTTTGTTAGTGCCGCCATTGGCGTGATGGCCAATTACTACCAGATCGTTAGCCGCCGACCGGCGCAGTACTTCACTGATGGCGTCGCCTTCGTCCAGCACACACTGGTCGGCTATGCCGTGAGTTTTTGCCTTTGTTTCATATATAGTGACAAGAGTCTCGCCAATTGAGCGCAACTCCTGGCCCATTGCCTGATGGGCAGCTATATATGGTCCACTGCCGGTGAGACCGGGCAGCTCAAAATTGAGAAGTTGCCAAAGACCAACCGTATTTACCACGTGCTGGGCGGTGAGCCTGATTGGATATTTAGCAGCCAGCTCCCAACAAAGCTCGGCAGCATTTAGTGATTGCATTGAGCCATCAAAGGCCAATAGTATTTTTTTGGTGTTCATGGGTCGTTCTCGCTTTCTTCCGTGCTTTAATGCTTTGTGACTTTTATCGGTGCTTTCTAGCCAGAAATGCTGGCTTTTTTGTATTTTCGGCTGGTTCAACCGTTGCTGCTCTTACTTTGGCACAGGAAGGGCAGACCGCGAATCGACCGGCCTGATGAATTTTGGCCGGGCTTGCGTGGGCGACATCATCCATAGGGATTACTGCCGCAGATTGGTGCCGGATCCTGCAAGATGTTCCTGAGAGTCAGAGGAATAGCATTCAGCGATTTTCGGACTTGCCGGCCTCATTCTTTGGGACTAGCACGGCAGGCAATTGCATCACTGTCCGGCATTTTTAAATGCGCCCTTGGGTTGATGCGTGCGAGCCCGCCAATAGCGACAATGGATTAGTCGGCAGTTGCTAAACAGCATGGATGCCGGCAGTTTTATCGAAAACACAAACCATTGATGGGCGAGGAGAAAGTATGAGAGTTCTAATAGCAGTGGATCAGTCACCATACTCACAGGCCGCCTTAGATGCTGTGGCCGATCGTAGCTGGCCCGAGGCAACCGAGTTTCGGATCATTTCAGCTATGGAACCCCTGTCTGTGCAATATGGCTATGCCGGTGCTTATGGCATCGAGTCTGTGATCGCGCTGGAGCAGAAGCTGCAGGGCTATCGCAAGCAGTATGTAGACGAGAAAGCAGCTAAGTTGAGCCTGCTTTTCGGCAAGGGAAGGGTTAGCGGTGAAGTGCTAGAGGGCTTCCCTGCTGAAGAGATAATAGCTGATGCAGAAAAATGGCATGCAGATCTAATTGTAGTCGGTTCGCACGGCCGCAAAGGAATGCAGAAGTTTTTACTGGGCAGCGTTGCCGAAAGAGTAGTCAGTCACTCTCCTTGCTCTGTGGAAGTGGTCAAAAGTAAGGTCGAAAAAGAGCATTGCGATAAAGATCACAACAGCAAAAATCAAGACAAAGTTCTGTCCAAGACAGGAAAGAAGGGTTAAGACCATGAGAGTTATCATTGCCATCGATCAAACAAATTACTGGAAACAAGTAGTTGACGCTGTGATCAAGCGCCACTGGCCAAAAGACACCAGCTTCAGAGTAATGACTGTGCTGCCTCTTATCGAATGGAAGGACGTGGAAGGTCTGGGGTCAAGTGAGATTCTCCAGGAAATTATAAAGATGCGCCATAAAGCGGCTGAAAATATTTTGCATCAGGCACGCGAGCAGCTGATTGAGAAAATTGCCGACTGCTCGGCCCATACTGACCTGCGTCAGGGCAGTCCTCGCGGCGAGATTCTGGACGCAGCTGTTGAATGGATGGCAGACAAAATCGTACTGGGCGCCCACGGTCATGCACCAAATAGACTTTTGCCGGGTGCGGTATCGCGTTCGGTGGCACAGCATGCCCGGTGTTCGGTGGAGCTTATCCGTCTCAAAACAGTCAGCAATATGGAAGGGCAACCCCGGCATAAACAGGCCAGCACAGTCTGACAGCATCGCTGTCCAGATTAGAAATTAGGAGGTGTAGTGATGAAGGTATTAGTGGCGATTGACGATTCGCAATATAGCGCGGCTGCAATTGAGGAGCTTGGTGCAAGACCCTGGTGGGGAGACACTGAGTTTTTGATCCTTCATGTGGCAGCGATTCCGACTGTGCAGCAGTGGGAAATTTGGGGCATGGAAGTGGATTGGGGGTTGAGAGACAGGCTTCTGGCACAGGCCAAAATCATGGTTGACGATCAAGTGGCACTGTTGAAAAAACTTGTCACCAAAGGCATTGAAATTAAAAGCAAGATCGTCGAATCAAATGGACATATCGCTGAGCGTATCGACCAGGAAGCAAAAGAATGGGAGGCTGATTTGATTGTGGTCGGCTCACACGGCCGTACTGGGGTTAAGAAATTTCTCCTGGGCAGCGTGGCCGAGAGCGTCTTGATGCAGGCCCCATGCTCGGTGGAAATAATCAGGTCAGTGGATGTGTTTGATAAGGTCAAAGCGATGAAAGTAAAAGACACATCGTTTGTGGTTTATTGACATTTGAAGTTTAAGCTCGCTCGATCATTGATCAGGCGAGTGCCGGAAGGGAGAAGAGGATATGGCAGCCGAAAGTGAAGTAAGCGACTGGGAAGAGTTGATTGCCTGTGGCTACCGCGCCTATCTTGCCGGTGATTCCTATGCCGCCGAGCAAGCATTTAAGGCAGCTCTAGCCAATGCCGCCCTGGCTAAGGTACAGGTGCATCCCAATATCGGCCTCTTATTCTTCCTCTTAGGTGAGCTTTATTCTGAGGCCCAATTTTACGCCGAGGCTGAGTCGTGCTACCGCTATGCCCTCCTTGTTTATGACGGATTGTCGGCAGCAGACGATATAGATATGTGCATAATCCTTAAGAGGTTAGCCGACACATGTCGCGTACAGGGTAAAACCGCCGAAGCTAATGCGCTCAGCAAGCGCGATGAAGAGTTGCTTGCTCCGACACGCATGCAATTAGAGTCTATTTTTCAGCGCAGTGCATAATTACGCCTACCAATTTTTCAGCAGATTTTGAATGCGACATTGTCCCGGGCAGTCAAGAAAGCGATTGCTGCAGGCCTGCGTACCAGGAAAAATGCAGTGGTTCTCCATTGGATGGCTTAATGGCAATGGCCGAACATTCCAACCTGTCCATGATATTGACGGCACTTATACCGATGTCGGTTTCAGTGCTCTGGTAATCACACTCCATTCCACCGACGACCAGATCCGCACCCCAGGACGAAGCCAGTTCCAAGATCGCATCTGATACCGAATCTGATTGAAGCACAATTACTTCCAGCTTGCAGTGAGGGTGTCTGGCAATTATTCTCTTACCCATTGCTCGCAACCGCTCCTCGATTATTCTCTGATGACGATGTTCGGTAAAATAGTTTTTCGTTCGTGAAATAATAGTACCGACAGTGTCTCTCTTGGTTGCTTCCGTCACTGCAACCAGCCTGATTTTTGTCTGGTCGAGCAAGCTGGAATCAGCAATCCAGTCTACCGCCAGGTTTGACTGATCAGCGAGATTACTTGCCACAATTATGCGCTGCGGTGCTTGACTGGCCAGCTCCCGGATCAGTTCGGGAGTAACTTCTTTTCCTGAGGAAAACATGTCTTTCAGGTTGCGAAATCGAATAGCCTCGACAGGGCATGGTGCTCTCATCAGTACCTGTGACGCAATACTTCCTAAGGCGATGCGCGTTGCCGCTGTCAGTTCATGTGAACCGATCAAAATATAGTCCGCACCCCAGGTTGACGCGCACTGGCAAATCCTTTCGGCTATTCGGCCCGATTCTAAAGTTGCCCCGGTGTTAGGAAAGGTGAGCGAAAATGTGTCTTTGAGGCGAGTCAACCATGCTTCCATAGACTGGCGATATTCTTCTTGCTCTGCCTGCAAGATCATTCTGTGCACCAGCTCTCCAGCCGGTGATCCCTCTGTAAGATCTTCCACAACTGTGATCAGCATAAATTGCGTGCCTGCGGGCCAGCGTCTTGCCATGGCCGATTCCAGGGCGTACAGGGCTGAGTCTTGATCATTAATTGGTATCAAAACTTTATATGTTTTCTCGATCACGGCGGCTGCCATCTCGGTTTGTTGGCGGTCGGTAAGAAGAATGACTCCATTATCATCATCATCATCGTCAACGCGCGATTTGCCGAAAACAGCTGGTTCAACGGTGGCAGTGACCTGCTGCTCCAGCAGGTATCTGGTGCAAAGTTTGGTTTTCCGTTTTGACTTCTTTTTTTTCATGGCTGCTGTTTTGCCGCAATCACGGACTGTTCTGGGCTTGCAGATATCCTGGTACCTTATGCACCTAACTTACAATGCCGGCATCCATGGCCGCATCCTTCAAATGGACGGGCTTGACTGGCCGCCCGGCGCGGCTAACATCCCCCGTTTGGGTGTGCCTGATTTGTCGTTTAACCCTTAATGGCCGCCGGTTTGTGTCTGGCAACTAATTCGTCAGAGGCATCAAATGAATTGACTCTTGTTAATTCGAAACCAAACTGACCCAGTCCTTTTGCACTAGAGTCGGATCAGTCAAGTTGCTGAAGCTTTCGGCGGCATCGGCTATTGCCGTATCGGAGCTGGCAATATGGAGCACGGCGCACTGCACGAGCGAATCCAGGGTCAGCCCGTCCTGTCCGGCATCGGTAACGACCAGTTTTAGTGTTACTTTAAATTGATTACCAGTGGAGCTAGTGAAGATACTGTGGGATACTTCCTCATGCAGCCGGGCCAGTGCACCGGCCGAGGTGGCGCTACTTTCTCCCCTGAAAAGTATGGCAAATGCTCCGTCTTTTAAGACACCGCGTATGTCGGTTGTCCTGAAGCGGATAGAGAGCAGTTCTCCTACTTCGGCCAACACTTGTTGTTTAGCATACTCACCGTGTATATAATCTAGTTTATTGAAACCTTCAATCACTATTACCCCAAGCGATGCCGGTATGTTTTCTTTGTTGCACTGATGCAGGACGCGACTGGCTTGCTTTTTAAAAGCTTTCCACTGCAACACTCCAGAGACTTTGTCGATATTGGGCCCTTTTTCCATTTCAGCCACGGCCAGCTGCGCTTTGACACGAGCGATCAACTCCTGCGGCACAACAGGTTTTGCCAGAAAGTCGTTGCCACCAGCCTGGAAGGCAGCGGCGCGGCAGGCCATGTCGTTTTTTACAGTCAAAAACACAATTGGCACATGACCCCAGCCGGTGGTAGAGCGCAACATGCGGCAGACTTCGTAGCCGCTCAGTCCTGGCATGATCACATCAAGCAAGATCAGGTCTGGTTGGCAATCTTCCAGAGTCTCAAGGATGTGGATTGGTTCGGTCAGTGTCTGCACATCAAATCCTTCCTGATTGAGGACACAGGTGAGGAAAAAGCCCAGCATAGGATCATCATCGACACAAAGAATTCGCTTTTGCCGGCTTGCCAGCGTGTGGCGTATGGAGCTGACGGCATCGTTTAACGCCTGGGCGGTTACCGGAGGCTCCAACAAACCGGCGCAGCCTCCATAGATCAGCTCGGAGATGTCGGAGTATTGGGAAGGATCGGCAATAAATATAAAGGGCAACTGACGATCTTGCTGCTGCGAACGCAAGTTTTTAGTTAGTTTAGCGATTAAATCACTGCTGTCCAGGCTGAGATCAATTACTACCACATCAAAGGCCATGGAGCCTGCTCTTGTTAATGCTCCGGCAGCGCTGTTGACCACATGCACGTCTATATTGCAAGCAACTGACTGCGAGATCAAAGTGCGATATGCTTCATTGTCAGTGACAAGCAAGACTGAAATTAAACGTTCTTCTTTACCTTCGGCCGCTTCCAGGTCGATGTGAGTGAGAGCGTTGACTATTTCATTGCCTTCAAATACGAGGCGCTCAATCTCGGTCCAGTAGATTTTTGTTTCTTCGACTGTGCAAGACGGGTCGATATACTTGAGGAAATTCTCCAGCTGGCTGGCAACCTCTGAAATGTGAGAGAGGCCGTATGATCCGGATGTGCCATTTAACTTATGCGCACATTCTCGCGCTGAGGATGTCAGAGAATGGTCGGCCGGATGTTTTCGGGCATCAGCGATGCGCTCCACTAACTCCAGCCAGATGACGGGCATCCGTCCAATATACTCGACGCGGGCATTGTGAACGACCCTTTGCGTTCTCACTTTGCGGCGTATTTGGGTTAGTTCGTTTACGGCCATGGGGTCGTTGCCTGCCGCCTTTATCAATTCGTCCAGCTTTTGCAAACTCTGATCAAAATTTCCCTTCTGGAGAAATTGACTGTAGTCCGCCTGGGCATTAGTGTTCTGCGATGAGACAGTCTCTTGTGGCAGAGGCAAGGACTTTTGACCAGGTAAAACATCTTCTACGGCCTGCAGGAACAAATGCGGATCAATGGGTTTGCGAAATACAAGCGATACCTTCAAAATGTTTCGCAGCCAGTTAAATGTACTTGCATCGCACCAGGTGCCGGAGACAAATATTACCGGGGTGTCTTTGCCCGACTCTCTAAGCTTGGTAATCCAGGTAATACCGTCCATGATAGGAAGTCGATAGTCCACAATAATCAGATCCGGTTGGCGTCCGGCCATAAAGGATGAGGCCTCAGCCACTGATCTAGCCGGCCAGACATCATAGCCATGAGCCTTCAATAAGTTGCCAATCAGGTCCTGGAAAAAGCCGTCGTCATCGAGCACCATTACAGAGTGTTTTTTTTCAACTATCTGCTCAACGGTACTGTTATCGCCGTTTAAATCTGGTGGCAATTCCGAGAAGGGCTCTCTGGTTTCATAGGTGCTGGTCATAATTTGGTCTCATACTTCTTTGTTGCTGTATTAGCATCGCGGCAGCCAGAGGAGGGTATTGAATCTGCCGCCCACATTTGAGAATCAATCCTTAAAATCGGAACCAGGAGTCCCCTGTGAACATTGTGCACCGGCCGGCCGGGTCAGGGCATCCGCCGAGGGACTGATTGTCTCGCCCCGTCATGGGTATGTTATTTCATTTGCCGCGGTGCTGTTGTTTGTGTTTTCCCCCTGCCTTTCAATCCACCGAACCGAAAGGATTAGCGCCGGCAATCGACCGGTTAGCTGATGTGCCGGCGGTATGGGGCGTTGGATAATTGAGGGTGGACACAACGAGGTATATGCCATGCAAACTATTAGAAAGGACCCTAATGCTTCACTGCCGGCAATGTTTATGGCTGCGGTGTTGATTGCAGTCTGCTTACTGGCATTCTTCTTCTCCTCCCTGCATTCGGCTTCCAAAAACTTACATTTCATACCGGCGACAGGGTTGGAAGATTTAGGTGTAATCACCTCTCCGCTAGCGCCCCGGGGCCAGAGTCGTTAACCCTTAGTTTTTTGAGCCTTCACCACGGGCAGCTAACCGTCGCAAAACACCACCGCAAGCAATGCCTTTGGTGGTGTTTTTGTATGCAATGATCGCAACTCTCTCGAGAGCCAGAAGACCATAGATGATAAACTGTATGCTGGCGGCAAACGGTTTCTCATTGTTTAAGCATGGTAAGTTGAGCAGGTTGAAGTGGCCCTGGGCGGAGGCCCGGGACAACATACTGCTTGTTACTTTGCCTGTCGTCCTTGCTCTGATAATGACTGGCTCTTGGCTGCCGGGGTGGGCTGGGGCTCTTACTCCTCCACCATCATTTCACTTGCAATACACCCCGTGCAAAAACAGGCGCGTGCTTGTTTTTCCAAAGGATTATTCACTGGGCGAGTTAATGATCAGCCCCAATTCCTCGACTGATGAAGAGGACTCTTTGAGCGGTGCTGCCAAAGGCACCATTGTAGTGCCAGCGGGAAAGTTTGTTACTTTCATTCCGGCGCACCGCTTTTATCAAAATCCTGCCATTATCGACACAATTCCTCCAGACGCCGTCGACAGACTGGGAATTCTTGCGGCATCGCTGGCCGATGAAGAGGATGGCCTTTGCGACCGAGCGCTGTCCCACATTGCCCATCTAAAAGGTGTACTGGACCTAAAATTAGATCGCTCTGATGCCAGTGACGAGGGGGTGGCACATGCCCGGGATCTGCCTAATTTGCAAAAGATTTCTGCCTCTCAATGCGCATTTGGGGGCAAATGTTTTAAAGAGTTTGCCGGTCACAAACACTTGCGCTATTTGCGCCTGCCCAGCTGCCCGATAAGGGACGAAAATACGCAATATTTCTCCGCTCTTCCCTGTCTGCAACATTTAAACTTATGTCACACCAGTATCAGTGACGAAGGGGTAAGGGGCCTGGCCGATTGTAAATCGTTGATTGAGCTTGACCTTTCCGACAATCCTAAAATTACAGATCGCAGTATCAAAACCTTGCTCAATCTAAAAACTTTGCGAGTGCTAAACCTGGCCGGCACATCCATGACCAATAAGGCAGCGCTGCAATTAAAAGCGCTGCCTCTGAATTTGTTTACACTGCCCCAGGTCATTTTGTTGGCGAAACAATTGCAGACAATTCGCCAACAAATGCCAGGCATTTTGGTGGTAGCAAGGGGAGAAACTGCCAGGAAGGTCGACTATGACACTAACAAGCTTTTTGCACCATTGCATTGAATGGTGCCGGGGGCTTCTCAGCTCAACCTGTTTGCCGCTGCCGCCAGTAGGCGCTGTGCATTTCTAATGCACGATCCGCTTTGCCTTATGTGAATGTGGTTTTAAGTTGAGCAGACTGAAGCGGCTCAGCTCGGATTTTGTACAAACTATTGGCAGTCGAAGTATGCACTCTTGCGGCGGCCAGGACTGATCGGGAAGAAGCGCATCTAACCGCACAAGCAGTGTTTTAATTTCCTCCAGTGAGCAGTGTTGTAAGGCTTTATAGCCTGGTCCATTACCTGCTGAATCTACTGATGACTGCGAAAAGCTGACATAAGGAGGATCAATATTTATTAATAGCATACCTTTAATCATGGTCGACGTCCTTCGGCTGAGGAGTTTGACGGCATCGACTGCTTTAATCCTGGTTGATGCATAAGATGATTGTTGCAGAAGATTGATCCATTGACACCATTCCGGGGGATGATCTATCGTCCTTTGGGCTGGTCGATATGCTAATGCGCCAGCGGTGATTTAGGCCTGATCAATGTTAAATAAAAAAGATTCCCGCCCGAGAGCGCCGTCTTTCCGGCCAATCCAATAGATCGTCCTTGAGGATGATGTACGGCACCAGTAGCTGCGGTACTATACCGGTATAGATATTTAAACGGCCTACCCAAGCATAACCTTCTTAAGGGTTTTCAAAAATGGGGCAGGCCGTTTTAACTTACCAAGTTTCAGGACTATTTGGCGGGAAGGAGGGCGGCCGCTCAGAATCACTAGCCGCCGCCAAGGTCGACTGCCTTTTTTAGGTCGGCTTGAGCGGCCTGCTTTTGCCCCAGGGAAGTGTAAGCTAGGGCACGCGCCTTATAGAGTGCTGCTGATGGCTCAAGAGAAATGGCCTTAGATAAATCTGCTACGGCACCCTTGTAGTCCTTGATGTTTTGTTCTGCTCTGGCCCTCACTTCATAGGCTTGTGGATCGTCTGGATTGGCTTTGATCAGGCTGCCTGTTGCTTTTACCACCTGATCATATTTGTGCTGCCGTTCCAGGATGGCAATAATTTGATTGCATGTTGCGTCTTGGTATTCCAGTTTTTGTGACTCTCGGTATGCAAGTAGGGCGTCATCAAGGAGGTTCATATTTTCCAGCACACCGCCTTTGATTATGTAGTCGCGCGGACCGTGTGGGCAATGTGCCATGAAGTTGTTAATTTCGCAGAGGGCCTCTTTACCATGGGAAAGCTTGTCATTGGCTATGGCCCGCTCGCGCAGCGCCGAGTAGTCCGGCTTTTGCACTTCGATCGCCTGGCTTGCGTATTGCAGGGCTTGCTTGTAATTTTCTTTGTTGTTGCTCAGTCTTGCCAGGTCACGGAAAGCGCGGCCAAAATTTGGAGCAAGCTGCACTGCCCGCAAAAGACTCGACCGGCACTCC
>Ga0207011_1069_pt1 | contig 20945 bp, 14 predicted proteins | sample Alteio_BWMinCont_79_FD_153466 | JGI IMG/M metagenome (GOLD analysis project Ga0207011, IMG submission 153466) | Enriched cells from forest soil in Barre Woods Harvard Forest LTER site, Petersham, Massachusetts, United States -... | ecosystem: Environmental > Terrestrial > Soil > Temperate forest >...
TTCCCTGACTTTGACCGATCCGTTGAGGTCCCAATGGAAATCTGACCATCTGCTTGGCCGGTGGCACGACCGAAAAGCCAGGAACTTAGAGTCCTACCTGAGTGATATCGTGATCGCGATGCTGACCGGCGCCGCTATCGTCCGGCACAATCGCATTGCAGCAGAAAATGCGGAGCGCCAGAGGCAGGAGGCCCACGAAGCATATTTGCGTGAGCAAGAGCGGCTCCGGCATCAAGCCCGGGCGGATGCTTTCATTGAAAGCAAAGCTGACGAACTTGGCAGGCTGCAGAAAATCTTGTCTTTCAGGGATTACATTTCGAACCGCCGAACAGCTCCGATATCTCCAGAGGAACAGGCCATCCTACGAGCCACTAACGATCTAATAGGGCGATTACAATGGACCCTGTCTTCCGAAGCACTGAGAAAAGCAGTTGAGCTATCCGACTGAACGCAGCTGCAACTTTGGCTCCCAATACATTTGCGAAAGTGTTGCTTTGTACTTCCAGCGGATGTCGCCCGCGAAGGCGACCTAAATGGCGATCGAACCCGCGCTAGTCCGAGCTCTCCGTCTTCCAATAGCCTACTAGTTATTTGTGCTGGCATTGCTTCTCTTAATTATCTCGCTCCACGACAGATTGCATTTAAGAGCATCGCGCGGTCCGTTGTGGAGTGCAGCAACGATCTCGCAGGCGGAGTTGTCGCTGAGGTTTAAGAAGGACCCTATGCGTTGCACCTTGTCGCGAGAGTCGACAACGCCGCCTAATATTTCGAGGACTCCCCAATCACGTACGAGCGCGGACTGTGGCTCCCCACTGTGCCGCGCTATCAACCGCCGGGTGACGTCGGAAATCTGCCAGCCAAGAGGAAAACGGAAGTCAGTCTGATTGAGCACGAAAAAGCTTGGAAAGCGGCCTTCGAGCAACATTTGTTCCTGCAGACCTCGATACACCGCCTCATAGCCACGGCGTTCGCGGGTGTTGAGCATTGTGCGGATCGGAGAAAGTAGTTCACTAATACCCTGCCGATGGTTTTCAGCGTATACGTCGACTTTTTCTTGGAAGCTATTGATCACAATAGTGTACAAACTGAACCTCTTCGTGACGGGGGTCTCGTCCTTAGTTGCGTTGACCATCGCCCGCTCGCGCGCAGCGTAAAGCGGATCCAACTCTTCACGCTGGTTATTTATGATGTCTAAGAGTGACTCGACGCCTGAGTTCTCGAAGTACCCACCGTCAACTAACCGCCGGTAGATACGCGTACCGAACCATTCGTCCCATAGATCGGTTCTGTCCGGATTAGTTACGCGATACATTATTCTCTTGATCGTCTGAAGTTCCACAGATCCTGCCGGCATGATCCAAGGAAACCGCGCGCTGAGGCTCACTGCCGTTCCAAGCGTAACATCAAAGAGGTTACCTATCGGCTCTTTGATATAAGATTGGAAATCAACGTCACCCGAAAGCGGCCCGTAAAGTCCGCCATTTTCGAATGGTTGGATAGGAACCCTAAAGCCTCCCTCTACCGCAGTTGTGTTGAGTATGAGAGCCGGCCAAGCACGCTCTGACTGGACCCCCTCTTTTGGGGCCGGCCAGTGCTCAAGGAAACCCTTCTTGAATGGGTTTTCCTCACCAGGCATCGTTTGGTCCCAAGCATCATTAACCGCTGCCTCGAAGGCACGGGCTCGATCGAATCTTTGAATTGGGAATGGAAGGAACCGTTGTAGGAAATCTGGAAAAAGACCGGTCGCGACAACGGGGGAGAGAAAATCGCGTTTGAGAATCTGGCTTGCCCTGCGTTCCATCTCGCCGGGCGTATTCATTCGTCCAAGTACACATGCGTGAGAGGGGGCATTGGGCGCGTTCAGCTTGGCAAGGCTTGCAAATACGGCGGCTCCGAGGCTTCCGCCGGATACGCCACTGATGGTAAACACATGCTGCGCGAAATTTGGACAGCGATCTTGTAGCCGAGCCAACACAGTAGCGGCGTATTGCGCAGCGTAAATACCCCCGCCGGCAGCCGCCACCAGAACCACGGGATAGGGCTCGTTCCTGCGCTCATACTCGAGGCGGTCCGCGCGTGACCTATACCAATTGTCAAAGGCATCCTTGACAGACCGTCTCGTATCCCCCTGAGACTCAAACGGTCTGATTATGTGGTTATCGTTCAAATTGAACGTGGACAACAGCACGGCCCAGACAAAAAGGATCGTGATGGCAGGCATACGATAGCGATCGCCAAATAACGTAATCAAGCTCGCGCAAAAACCGAGAAGAAGCACGAATTGGAGGAAGATTGAAACTGAGCCCAGTGCCTGGGGCACGACAACTGGAAATGCTGCATAGAACGCAATAAGGAAAATCAGCATGCCGAGCACGACATAACGCATCTTGTGACCCAAGATGTCCCAATCACTTATTCCGCTTGATTGCGACCTTGCAAAATTTGGTCGGAATAACGCGGCAAGGACCGCTACCAACAGTCCGATAGCAAAAGCGACTCCTGCCCCGATCATAAGCCGCTCGGGAGCGGCAATAACCTCCGCATCAACGGGCAGCGCCCCTCCGTCAAAGAAACCCACGACCATTTCTTTCGGGAGCTCCTGACGACCAAGCTCTTGGCTGCTCCAGAACAGTGCACACGCCATGCCGAGGGGGGCGATCACGCCGCACAACCCGGGCAGCCAGGAAAATCCCCTTACTCTGGTCCGGTATTCAATTCGATGCCCCGCGAATACGGAAAGGTCGTAGGCCATGCGCCACAATGCTACTGACGCCAGCAGCAAGAAGAAAAATGCAGACAAAATCTGGAACCGTTGCTCTCTAAAATCGAGAGCAAGTACACGAAAAATCTCCCGAGCCTGATCCAGAACCGATAACCCAACGGCTCCGATCAGACTTGTGAGCAACGGCGCACGCACCACACTAAATTCACGCGAAATCTTGCCCGCCTTGAGCAGACTTTCGCTAAAAGAAAGCACGACAGCCCCCGACGATAATGAATCTGCAAGCTTTAGCTGTTGATCGCGTAGTGAGACTGCCAGCAGTCGACACGAGACACAAGATCTCGCGCCATGCGTCAGCGCCAGATCGGCCGCCGGCGCGCTCCACACTCCGTGTTAGCTAACGTTCGAAGAGTGTTTGCGATTGCTGGACAATCCGACAAGTTCAAGCTTCATGCGCGATCAGCCGTGGCACGGCAAGATTCGTCAATGAGACGTTATGACATATTCCGGCCAATGGCCGACTCCATCACTCGGCGTCTCAAAGGGCCATAGCTCAGGTCCGCCATCCGAGAGGCTGACGCATCCGGACACGATGATGCTTGCCCGCTTGAGCAGTGGCGGTTATTCACCCAAAATGTCCCGGGTCCGCTTGGGCAGACTGGCCTATCCCTCAGCGTGTTTTGACCTACAACAGACGTTCAATGTCATCTAAAAGCAGCAGGTGCCCTAGGCGAACAATCTCATCCGCGAGACCGCGCGTCACAGAATGCCTCCACAGCCTCCCTCACCGAAGCGACGATCAGGTCACGTCGTTCGGGTGAATTCATTTGAAGCTCCTCGTCGCGATTAATGATCGAGCCCGCCTCGAGCAAGACGGACGGCATCTTGGTCTCTTTGAGTACGACGAGCTGATCGTATCGGTAGATGCCAAGTTCGCCGTCCACCAGTTCGTGCTGGTATTTTCCCATGAACGACTCCGTGTACTGCCGAGCATATTGCAGCCCCCGCGCCTTCAATTGCTGGCCGAGGAAAGTTGCGAAGAGCAGGCTTGCATCGTAGTGCTGATTTTCATGGGAGACGAAAATCGAATAACCATTGAATTTATCACTGAAGTGGCTTGGCGTTCCCATAAACTCCCATTCTTCATAAAGCCAATCCGGCACTGAATCGTGGTGTACCGAAAGAAACAGATCGACGGCAAGTTCATTGGCGGCCGTCGTACGCTTGAACAAGCTTGGCCTTGCTTCTCCGCCGGTCACCAGAAGCATGGCACCGGTAAATCCATCCGCTACCAGCCGTTCCTGGATCTCCCGAGCCAGCCGTAGATTGAAGTCATATTCCCAGACGTTGCGGGCGCTGAGAGCGCCGGGCGCCTGGAGCGTATGTCCGACGTCCACGACCATGCGAAATCGCGAGCGATCGCATTTCGAGGCAATGTCGGCCTCAGCCGCACACGCCACCACTAGGGGAGCCACCGCAAGGGCAAACACCATAAGCGAAATCGGGCGGAGGCGCTTAAAACATGGCATATGCAAAGTGCGTATCCACGGCTTGTATCTGGCGCGCGCCAGGCAAAACGATAACGTCATTCGCATCTCTCGAAGGCCACCGGCGTTCCAGCGATCGGAGGCCGAGCCGCTATGGACGCGGAAATCGGCCCGCGTTCGCCCGGCCGACAGACGCACACCTCATCAACCATTTGATATCGGACAGTTTTTCAACTACAACTTGAGGATACTTTAGTCGAGCCGCACAAGTGATTGGCGCATATTAGTACAAGATCTGACTTTCGAGGGCGGCGATGTATGAGATTTTTATCAACTACCGGCGCGTCGACACCGAGGCGTGGGGCGGCCATTTGTACTCGGATCTCCGGCGACAGTTCGGCGAGAATGCGGTTTTTATGGATACGCGCAGGAGTATCACTTGGGGCGCGGACTGGGATTTCAAGCTGAAGGATGCGTTGGAGAATTGCGAAGTCATGTTGGCGCTTATCGGGCCGCGATGGACTACCTGCGAGCGGTCCCCCGGAAAACGTGCGCTCGATGAACCCGACGATTGGGTCCGAAACGAGATTGCCATCGCGTTCAAGAGATCAAAGAAAATCTTGCCGGTGCTTCTTGGAAGATACGCGCCGCCGTCCGAGACCGAGTTGCCCGCGGAACTGAGGGAACTCCGCTTCCAGTTCCTCGAGGCTTACCCGATTTCAGAATCCCACTGGGAGGAAGAGTCTACACATCTGGTGAATACGTTGAAGGAGAATCTAAAGCTCAAGGAGATGCACAACCTCGCAAGCGGCGAACGAGGGATACGGTTCCTTGAGAAATTGATTCGCGAAAACCGCAATGTTGCCGATAAGGTCAGTCAGTCGCGAGTCGTAATTGAGGCCGCGGATCGAGGGGTTGATGAGATCAGGTTGCTCAAGAATATTCATGATGCGCTGCATGTGATCGAGTCGAAATCCCTCGACCCTATCAACGACGAACTGCAGCGGAAGCGCGAGTCGAACCCGAATATCGGAGAAATCGTCACGATCGAAGCTCTCGGCATCTACAGCAAGAAGTTCGAACAGCAACAACGCGATATTGAAAAGTGGCGAGGCCAGTTAACTAAAATCGTTCCGAGCCTGAGCGGTCTGTTGGGTATCGAGCTGCCCGAGCGTCTGGAGGCCGCGAAGCTAGCATTCGCAAATGTGGCCGAAACGTCAACGGCCGCTGACTTCGACCATCTCCTCAGTGAGCTGGAAGGCCTTCTAGGCGCGATACCGACGCGCCTAAACGATGAGATCGAAAGAGCGATGAGGCAGCTGGAATTGAAACAGTTGCAAGATCTTATGACGGCGGTGATAGGTCTGCTGGACTCCAGGGCCGTCGCGAACCCCGAACTCAAGCCCATGGTCGATGGCACCGCCGCGTTGGACAATTTGCGTGAAAGCTTGGCCTTACGGGTGCGCGATCATGGCTTGTTGCAGGGACTCGATAACAAGCTTCGCAGTATGTTCGATGGCCAATACCGAGATAGAGACACATGGAAGACAGCTAATCGGACAAATCTAAACGCCAATTGGAAATCGATCCAGAGGTTACGCGACCGTTTCAAAGAACCGTTCTCTCCCGTTTTCGAGGATCGTCGGCAATACCTGGAGCCGATCGAAGCCGACATCAAAACCGTGATCGCGAGCGGCGGCGAGACCAGCGCAATTCTCTCGCGAATCGAAAGGTATGCCAAAGAGGTGGGAGAAGTGTTTCGCGAGGTTGACAGCAATCTGAAGGAATTCTGTGGCGAGTTGCGCGAGACAACTCTGCCATTGAAATCGATTCTCCAGCAATGTGAGCCGGAGCCAGAAAATGCCTGAGCAGCTGGTTGCGCCGGCGCCATTCGACGATGCCGCCGAAATGCGCCGGGTGCATGCGGACTTGCTGGCAGCCATGGACCAGCGCCTCGGAAACGACAGCAGCGCGGACAGCGAGGCTGCCGCTCTGCGAGAGCTGCAATCGACGATCGGTGACTTTCTCGACCGCGGTGCCGCAACCGGAGCCCTCATTGAGGAGATCAGGGAGCGGACAGCATGCCAAGTCTTGCTCGACTATTGGTCTTCCACACTGTCGCACGCCGGCCTTCGCACCGTGCGAGCGCGTCTGACCCCGTTTGATGCTGAGCGTCTTCCGCATCTCGGTGAAGACAAATGCCCATATGTCGGGCTGGACCCGTTCCGCAACGGCGCCTTCTTTTTCGGCCGAGACAGACCCGTCAAGAGCCTGCTCAGGCGCGTCAGCGAGGTCCCGCTAGTGGTGGTCCAGGGTGGATCGGGAAGTGGCAAATCCTCGCTGGTGATGGGCGGCGCACTGCCGGTGCTTACGGCGCCCGAACATATGCCGCAGTTCCGGTTGGTTGGCCCCTTCACGCCCGGCAACGCCGTGCTGGAAAACCTGGTAGATGCGGTCAACGCGTCGAATTCTGGCGCGCATCTCGATCGTGCCGAGCAAGCCAACGCCCTACGCGCCAATCCGGCCCAGCTGCCCGAGATGATGGGCGATCTAGCGATAAAGCCGGTTTTGCTTGTCATCGACCAGTTCGAGGAAGTGTTTACGCTGTGCAATGAGGGTGAACGCGCAGCAATTGCTGCTGCAATCAGCGCGCTACTACAATCGTGTCCAGCCTGTCGCGTCATCATTACACTACGCGAGGAATTCTCCGACGAACTCGGCAAGCTTGAGCCGCAGATTCCTGCCCTCGCTTTGCACGCGCGCTTCTCGATGAAAGAATGGCCGATGAGCTATGACGAGCTTAGGGCGGCAGTGGAGCGGCCAGCGGCCCTTGTCAACCTGCATTTCGCGCCAGGTATCGTCGACGACCTCGTCAAGAGCGTGCTCGGACAGGATACGGCGCTCCCTCTGTTGCAATTCGCACTACGGTCGCTCTGGAACCAGCGCGACCACAATCGCATTACCCGCGAGGTCTACCAAAGAGCCGGCAACCCACTGCTGGCCCTCGAACGCCACGCCGAAAAATTCTACGGCGGGTTATCGCTCGAAAGTCAGCAAGAGGTAGAGCGACTCCTGCGTGAACTCGTGCGCATCGATCGTCTAATGGAAGCTTATCGCGAGCCGCGGATGCGCAGCACCCTACTTGCGACGGGGACTCCACGTACCTCCAATATGCTCGATCTACTCGCACGTGAAGACTTCCTGCGCGTTACCCCGACGGGTGACGGCGACGCAATGGTCGAAGTCAAGCACGAAGCGCTGCTTCGCAATTGGTCTCGTTATGTGAAATGGATCGCTCGCAAGCGAGACGGCGTTCGGCAGCGCCTGGCGTTGACCGAGGCCGCGCAGCGCTGGGATTCGCTTGGACGCAGCTCGACCACAGACCTGCTGAGCGCCTGGCAGCTGCACGACGCTCGGGAGCTTAACGGTCTAAGCAAGCTCGAGCAGGATTACCTCGACGAGAGCGAAAAACATGTAGACGCTGATCGACGTGCGCGCGATCGGGACAAGAGAAACAAGAATATTTTGGCGGCAGTCGGCGGCGTGTTACTGGTCTTCCTAGGCGACAGCATATGGTTGGGCATGAGCACGCGAACCGCGCGCGACCGCCTGGATGTGCTCGAGCAGTTCGCGCGCGCCACCGAGGCTTCATACCGCGGTCAGATCGACGACGCACTCACGGAAGCGTTGAAGGCGGGCTTCAAGATGGCGGCACTGCCGGACAAGATTCGAGTTGCCTTGCGGCCGCAATTGCGCGAGGCCCTGCTATCGACACTCAAGAATGCCACCAACCTGAAGCGACTCTTCATCCAGGATGACGGTACCCGCAAGGATGACGCCACCTTTAACGCGGTCGCATTTCATCCCACTCGGCCCGATAAGCTAGTCGCATTCGGCGGCAGCAATGGCTGGGTTTACCTGGCGAACCTGGGAGATGGCGGAGCGTCGGCCCTGACACCCCTTAAGGCGTGTCTCGATGATCAGGGTGTTACTTCTTTGGCTTTCGATCCCCAGGGGAGTCTCCTCGCAGTGGGCTGCCGCAGCGGCAAGCTGTCGGTGTGGTCGGCCGATGATTGGCATCGGATGGGAAGCCAACAAGTGTCCTCGAACTTCATCAGAAGCCTCAGCGTTCAACGAGGGGGCCACCTCGTCGCTGCAACGGCTGGAAGAAAGATCGCACTTGTTCCGCTCGACGCGCAGGGCGACCCGTCGAAACAACCCGTGACTTTTACCAATGGAAAACAGCCATCGGGCGGCCCGGCCGCGGCTCAAAGCGTGACTTTCTCGCCGGACGGCAACACGCTGGTGGGCGGAGACGCAGATGGATACATTCTTGTCTGCCCACGGGATGGCGTTAAGCCATGGGACTGCAACTACCCTCAGGATTATCAGGCTGTAGACAACGACGCGATTCTGACTTTCGCCTACTCCCCCGACGGGGAGAAGATCGCCGTCGGTCACTACTGGCGCGGCATTGTCGACATATGGGACGCGCAATTTTCTCCTGACAGCCGAAGGACGATCGACCATCAATCCCCTTCCGCCGTTTATGGCTTGGCGTTTTTTGAAGCCTGCGGACGTTGGCAACTCGCCATCGCCAGCAACAACGGGCTGGAATACAGCCCGCTCGGGGAGAGCCCGCCGGGTGGTAAGCCGGTCGATTATTGCGCGAAGGCACGATGGGCCCAAATTGGAGACCAGACTTACAGTATCGCGTTCCGCGACGGCCTGCTCGCGGTCGCAACCCAGGCCGGATATATTGCTGTCATCGCTCCTGCCGGCGGGAAAGATCCGCTGCGCACGCGCGTGCCGGCGAGAAACAACCCCACCAGCCGCGATCCAATACGAGGTGCGGTCCTCGGCGAGGCGGGATCGACCATGTGGTTGGCGCTGCCGAACAATCCGCCCGAAGCCAATCCCGCAGTCTGGAAGGTCAGCGCAGCCGATCCCTCCGGCAACGTCGCAGTCTTGAAGCTGAGCGAGGGGCGTCTGGACAATGCGCAGACTTTTTCGATTGGAACTGGCGAGGTAGTGCGGCTGTCGGCGAGCCAGCAAACGCGACGCCTTGCCACGATCGCATGCAAGAAGGCGGCGGATGCGCAAGCCTGTGGGGATAGCGACCGCTATGAGGTCACTGTCTCGCAATTTGCAGATCGGATAGATGCACCGCCAACAACAATTGTCTCGCTCGCCACTCCTGACTTCATGGGCAAGGTACCGCTGCGAGCGATCCTAAGTCCGGACGGGCAATGGCTCGCGATTTCGTTCAGTGGAAATTTGTCAGACAAACAGATTTTGTTGGTACCGCTCGATCACCCCAATGATCGCAAACCGATCGACTCCCGTTTGAAGCGCATCAAAGAGATCGTTTTTAGTGAGGACGGCAAGAGATTTGCCGCTGGAGGAGCATGCTGCGTCAACGAAACCGAAACTGGCTTCGATCAGATACAGCTTTGGTCCGTTGACAAATCCGGGTTTGCGCCCCAGGAGATGCCGAAACCGTTGACGCTCACCGGCTTGGCACAAGGTGTGCAGGATCTCGCCTTCGCGTCCGATGACGAAGGCCGTTCCATGCTGTTCGCTGGCGGGCGGTACGGGGCTGTCGACCTCTGGGTCTTTGACAGCGAAGAGCCTCCTCGCGAACTACGAGTCGATACTCATGGGGCTTCGTTTGTCACCTTCAGCCGGGATGAGTGGCTGGTCGCCGTAGCCTCTCAGCAGGGAGTTGTTCGTCTATTGGATATGTTATCGCGCTGGCCACCCTTCGAGCTCACGCCACCGGCGGATGATCCGGGAGCGCCCGGGTTCCTCACTTTTGCAGGGAATGGCACGCGGCTCATATCGAGCGCTGACACGATTGATTTCTGGGACCTCGATCCAGCCTCGCTGCAAAGGAAGGCCTGCGCGCTGCTCCGGCAGGTTGATCCGGAAGGGGTCAAGGGCGACGTGCCATGGCATAAGGACAAGGAATGCAAGGAGGGCGCCCTAACACCTCCGCCGCGTTCTTTCCTCGAACGCGTAGGAAATTTTCTTATGAGGGCCTTCGCAGCGCTGAGATTTGCGTAAGTCGGGGCATAGGCAAGCGAAGCCGCTGTATTGTGCTGTCTCACCAGGCGGCCGCCCCGCTTGCAATCCAGTTTGACTGCGCCGCATTCGAATATACGAAGTTGCAAATAGCAAGAACTTGCCATTCATCAGGTTTCAGTTGCGATCTTCAAGGCGTGGCAAACTGTGATGCGAGGCCGTTCACTGGTCTTCTGCCTTCACGCGTTGCGTAACCGTCGACCACGCGTGTTATTGATCAAATTTTGGCCCTTTTGTTTTGCCGCAGCAACAAAGGCGTCGAGTTGCACTGCATTCGAGGTGACACGTGCCCAATTCTCCCAAAGCGCGTACCCTGAGACGATATTATCGTGGAGCCGGTCGGGGACAATGACTTTCCCTTCGCTCACGGGCGCTGTTGGGAGGCGAACTCCAATCAGAGCATGGCCCATTTCCAACGTGGCATCGATTTCCCAATCGACGTATTTTCGTCCCCACGTTTGCGCGCCGACCAAGACGATCGTGCACGAGCTTCCCTTGATGTAACTTTCGCGGATGCGCCGCCTTACATAATTCACATCGTCGCTATCAACGCGGCGCTCGAGGGAATTGTCGAAGATCGATTCGTAGGTATCATGAAAAGTAGTTGAAAACGCGTCGTAGTAAGGCTGATCACCTCCATGATGAAAGCTAACAAATACTTTGTGCTTAACGGGTGGCTGCGTCCCAAGAAGGCCATAGCTCATTGAATCCGCTCTGACGACAAAGGTTCGAGCATACTCTTGCCGATTGCCAGAAACCACTTCTCCAACTCTATATCGTGCGAGTCGGCGATCTCTTGCCCGACAATGGCTGGAAGGAACATCTTATCTCCGACGTGTTCCCCGAGGCTGCGATACGCCTCAAACTGAGCTTCCGTGAAAAACTGATTGACCGTGGACTGATGTGGGAAGGCAGGTTCATCGAGGCGATAGCGGCGGATGAACTCGCCTTCGTTGCCGGTCAGCGAAAGCTTCAGATAAATTAGATAGCCGTAACTTTCGGGCCCCTCCCTCGATCCCGACGGATAGCGGATACGGCAAAATGCAAAGTGGGAGTTGCTCAGCCCCTTGTCGCCGAGCCGCAACGCATCAAGACCGATATCAATGTTGATACCAAGATCGATGAAGGCGAGCCGCTGCAGCGTCGTCAAACCGTGGAATGTCATCTTTGCGTCGTGCTCGCCATCGATCGCGACAATGAACTTGCATCGCCTGCGCAGTAGCTCATAAACGCCTAAATTTTCGATGTGGCCGCCATCCGAAATGTTGAGGTAAGCCCGGTTCTCGTTTTCCCAACCAAACATCTCCTGTACGAGGTAGAATAAACCAGGTGGCGTAGCGGGACCATAATGCCTGACAAACCAAGGATTGCGGATCCAATAGCCCAGACGAACATTGAACAAGGCAAGCCAAAAACTGAAATTTTTGATTGTTTCGGTGCCCATCTGGGGGGCTGCGGACGCCCCGGAGGTCGCCATCGCCGTCCCCAGATCGAGATTTGAATCAAGGCTTTCCCACTCGCTGGTCGACTTATAACCGACCAGCGGGCTGCCACAATAATGGGGGCTGAATAGAAAAAAATCCGTCAAGCGTCCCTGCATCACAGGATTGTTCGATGCTGGCACGTTGAGGGCACAATTGATCAGATGATAGGGTCCACGCTTCTTCTCCGTAGATTTCGAGAGCAATAGCGACACGCCATCGCGCAGCGTCAGACCGGTACTGCTCTCATCTGGTTGAATGAGATAGGCCTCGCCAAGCTTACGCTTGTAGTATCGATGGGGAGAGGTGAAATTTACGTCGAAAAAAAACCAAAACAGAACCGGCCCAATAATCGCAGCCGCGGTTCCAATTGTTATACCGTTAAATGTTCCGAGCGCCGACAAGTCGTACTTACCCACTAGCAACGCGTAGGTTTTGACCTCTATACCGAAGAACAGGATGGGTGCGGACAAAGCCGAAAGAGCGAGGAGCGCGATGCGTATCGGCAATGGAAGACCGCCGACCAAGACAAGTACAGCAGACGCGACCAGTGGGAATGCTGCTACCCCAGCTATCTCTAACCAATTCGCGCTGCCTAGCACGTGCATTTCCTCTAAACCGCGCCAAAGCAGCAGTGCAATCAAGCAAAGGCTAGCGACAGTCATTATATCATCGGCAACCTTCTGGACGTTTACGCTACCATGCGCGACCATCGAAATCAAAAACGACACGCCAGCAACTGTCCCGAGAATAATAAGTTGTGTGAGCCACAACCCGTCGAACGGTAGTACCGAACGAAGAACGAACTCAGCGATCGCGGCGACGAGCGCAAAATAGGCGAAGCCGAGGCTATTCAGCGCCATTCCGTAGACCTGAGTGAAAGTCAACTGCAGACGTTCCCATAGCCTACCCGTCACTAGGTATTTGCTGTGATGTCGGACGTGACGCAGGGAAACTGCTTCCCCGTCCTCGCGGCGGAATGGCAGATCGCCTCGAAGCAGACCGATCTCGGGCCCTTGTGCTTTTTGTCCTGGCGCGTTGAGAAATGTCGTTAGGAATGAACCTAGATACCCACCTCCGGAAACTGTTGACATATAGTCGAACTGAAAAAGCAGATTTCGTCGGGCTAGGGCGACCAACACCCCGAGGGCGAATGTTGCGGACCGAATGCCCCCTCCGGAGATAGCCAATGCGCTAGCATACGGCCGATCGATCCACGCTGCCGAGCCATACGGTTTCGTCTCATGCGCCCTCTCGATATCCTCGGTCTTCGGTGCCGCCCCACCCACGTCGAGCGCGGGAACGCTAGTTGGTGCGCTTATGCGCTCGCAGTAGTGCCGACGTCGGGCCTCTACTGCGTCTTTCTCTTTCGCATTGATTTCTTTCGCGGTATTCTCGCAAAGTCCGCCAAGCTTCGGGTCGATTCCCCACTTGAGAGACTTCTCCATTTCCTTTGCAATTCGCAGCTCAGAATCACTTTCGCCTTCTCTAGGTGTCGCTGGCGGCTGAGATCCGTCCCTTATCTCAATAAGGAGCATATCGAAACGCGCCAGCACCTTCTGAAGAGATGATAATTCGTGGCGGAAAACGTCTGTAGCATCCACGGCTGAAAGTGCGCCGCGCTCACTTTGTCGATGCCATTTTGCGGTGAATGGCCTGACATGTATGTTAAGGACGTGCCAGCAAATAGCATCCGTCAAGCAGCAGTTCGTGTGTGTCTTGAAGATCTCGCGCGCTTCACCGAAGAGCTCGTAGACACTTTTGAGTGCCCCGGTCTCCACGCCATCTACGTAATTTAGCCGTTGAGTTGTAATACGTGATATCAATTGCAGGTGCAGCTTTGCCGCAGCAACGATGTCGTCCGCATTTGTCGGATCGTCATGGTCAGGCCACGGTTGGTCACCCCATCCATTGAGAAAACTTTCGTCAAATAGGTCGTATCGACTGAGATGATCTCGCCATTTTGTCTGACTAATCAAAAGTTCCACCTTTCTTGAGGTTCAAACTTTTTGAACGCACTAACGGAGGATTATTCGATCGGAAATCTTATCGCATTGGAACTCCTGTCCAAATAACCAAGATATGCGTCGGAGGGCAATACCCGCTATAATTGAAACGATTCCAAATGTACGCTGATGAGGTTCTCCATCTCACTGCGCCTGATCCTTACAATCGCAAATGCCTGAGCAGGAACTAACCCGGCGTTCCCTGTATGATTTAGTCTGGTCTCGGCCGATGACCAAAGTAGCCGACGACCTCGGAATTTCAGACGTCGCGCTGAAAAAGATCTGTGACAGGCATCGCGTGCCAACGCCGGCGCGTGGCTACCCGCCTTATGAGGGTTTACCTGAGGCGTCCGGACGGCTGTTGTATTGCAAGCTATCTCTAACAGGTGATGAAAACTTAGATTTATTGTCTAGGAAACGCGCGACCGGTGAATTTCCTTATCACAGCACGCTAAACCAAAACTATGATGAGCTGCTATTCAATGCGTACAGAATTTTAGGTAGTCACATTGTTGGGCGCGTCGTTTCGGGGCAGGACCGAGTGGAGTTATCGAACGGTGAACTACGCAGCCTGACGGTTGCGGAAGTACAGAATCTCTTTTCCTGACGCTGCTTGGCTTTTTCGAGCCGCGTGAAGGCGAGTGGAGAGCGAAGTTGCTGGAGACGGGCAAACAGCCCGGGGCATGATCTCGGCAGTGCCTCGTCAAGCGACGCGGACGGCGAGCCGAGGTCCACGCATCGACGCTGGCGAGCACAGGCAAGAGTTCCGCCGCTGAACCGAGGGGCAGGATTCGGAAAATAGTTGTTACGGAATAATTGGGCCAGTACACGAGGCGACTAGTACACTCGGGTCGCCGCAGATTTTTGCAATATGGAACACGCAGGGTTCGAATCCCTAAAAAAGCTGCACAATTCGATCCCCTGCTGGTTTCTGTTGGCCTCAGCGCCAAACTGCATCGAGCCTATAGATCGGCCTTCACGTACACCATGTTATCTGATGAGAGGATACTCTCTCCAGACCATCGATAGGCGGTCAGAAACCCCTGCTTTGCGACGCTAAAGTCGAGGCAGGCGGCGTAGTCACCCGAAATAGCAGGCGTTCCCTGCAGCCAGTAGTGGCCAAAGAAGACCGGTGTTTTCTCGGCGTAATGGTAGTCGGTAGTCACGGGAAGGTCTGGCAGGTTTTCTTCACTTCCCTCCATGCCAATCGCCGCCTTGCGAAGGGTCGTGGCATTCGGATCCCACCAGCGGAGGCGGACCTCATGCCGCATGTGACCCTGCTTATCCTTGAAGGGGGGATGTCCGTCTGGAAGCAACGCTTCCGGTCCTTTCAGAAGGACCTCGGCAGCGTCGTATGCAGCAGACCCTTTGCGACTCGCTTCGCGTAGACCAGCTTTTGTAAATCTCTGCGACTGATCTAGATATGGCTGGAGCACCTGTTGAGCCGGAGCATGCCAGCAGGCGTGCACCACTCGCAAGCCGGGCAGATCGAGCCAGACCGGCAGCGTCTGAAACCAGTCCAGGGCGTCTTTGTGAGCCGCCGAACCGTCGCCGATCTGACGCAGAAATTCTTCGTGCTGCTCGTTGTTTTTCGAAGTGTGAGGCCTTAGAAAATCGCCCTTCCCGTCCGCCTCAGCCCAGCCGAGCGCGTTGAATTCGTGATTGCCCATGACGGCGAGTGCCGCGCCGCCCTCACACATGCTCCTCGCGATATGAAGCGCCTCGCGTTGCTGCGGTCCGCGATCAACAAAATCGCCCACAAAAATTGCCTGGCGATGCCGATGACGATGGATCCCGTCTTCTATGTGATAGTCCATTGCCCGCAGTAGGCGGCGCAGCACTTCTGCATGGCCGTGAATATCGCCAATAAGATCGTAATTTCCTGTCATCAGGCACCTATATCACGTGGGTTACGGCAGATTAGTCACAGGTCCAATAACCAATTTCATGCTGAATTCTTCGCCCGAATACTTATCTCGAGACAGGATATCTTGCTAGGATAGCACAAGCCAAATTCCTCGGTGCTTGCTGCTTTCGTCGAATCGCCGAATTTTAGGGCCGTCAATAATGAAATACTTCGCATATGGTTCGAACATGTCGACACGTCGTTTACGCGATCGGGTACCTTCCTGCGAATTCGTCACCACGGCCAAATTATCAAGACACCAGCTTCGTTTTCAGAAATGGAGCAAAGACAAATCTTCAAAATGCGACGCGTTTTACACTGGCGCGGACACCGATTTTGTGTGGGGGGTGGTCTTCAATATCTCGGCAACGGAAAAGACGGCACTAGACACGGCCGAAGGTTTAGGAGGCGGTTATAATGAAAAGACAGTGGATCTGATAACGGCAACTGGCGAACATCTAAGGGCAATCACTTATTACGCAGATAAATCCGCTATCGTGAAAGACCTATCACCCTACACCTGGTACAAAGATCTCGTCTTGAATGGCGCATCCGAACACGGATTGCCTGCCGATTACATCGCTTTGTCAATCAAACCCGTCACGGCCACAAAAGACCCCGACGCCAATCGAGAGAAAAGAAATCGCTTCGATTGAGGAAGGGCCGTTAGCGATGCGACGCGTCGCTGCCGAAGAGACCTTCAAGACCGCCACGATGAACGCCCGGCACTGATCGTGCGACAAGCCCCCCAAGGACAAGCTTTCCCGGCCGCCAGCCAGCCTTCTACCGCCACTTTTGTGCTAGGCTATCCGTAAATCGGGGCAGATTGAATGGCTCATTCCGTTAGCGGTTTAGAACTCAAATACACCAGTCGTACTAGTTGGAAGGCGGAGGTGCGATGTCACGGCAAACTCGTGGCAGTCGCACCGGTCACTTGGACTAAAGCCCGTCACACCAAGAACCATAGTCAAGATGTGTATCAACAAGTATGGTTCCAACATGGCGATGAATTAGAGGCTCATCGAACTAGCAATAAGCCTTTCATTGTCGCGGTCGCTATCGCAAAAGATTATAACCACCACCCGCATCAGTTTCAAGAATTCCAAGCCGTTTTCGAGGTTGTCGCAACCGGTGCGATCTGCGACGAAAAAAGCATTGAGACCAAGGTAATTAGACGCCTGACAAGTAGAGATTTTGATACCGCTACCAGTCAGCGATGAAGAAGATCACCAAAGAGGCTCCTGCAAGCCTGAATGTCGCAGAGGCTACCGGTACGGGCCGCAGTTCTTTATTTTGCTTAAAATTGTTATTTCGGGTCCGCTGCTTGGATCGGTCGAGTTTTCTTCCAAGTGCCGATCCAACTTCGAATGGTACTTTCCTTTAATCCAAGTGTTAAACCGTACGCGATAGCAGCGTCCTTGGTCTCTTCATGATAAAGGTCGTATACTTTCGCTTTGCGAGAACCCTCGCGTGGCCTCTTAGCTTCAGTTGCTCTCATGACGTTTCCCTTTTGAGACATCAGATTCAAGGCCCATTTTATAGCTGACCGCTGGTTATGTGCTAGAGAAAGCAGGTTGTCACGAACCACCGGAGGCACTCATGTTCGTGGTAAGATTGATCGGGTCTGACGCCGCTCCACAACCAGTCTTGACACTCCTCGCGGCCAGGGCGGTTGCCTACCGAGCTCTCGAAGCTGGAGATGCCGACCGGGCCGAAATTTACGAGATTGAAGGTACCGGGGACAAACAGATTGCATTGTCGCACTTTAAGGCTGGTCAAGCCCTTCTGCGGCAGTCATTGAGCCGCCCGCTCACGGCGGGGGAAGCGCGGGCTGCAGCAGAGGCAGAGGAACAACGTCGAATTTTAGATTCACTCTAATGGAGCCTCGTCGTACCGATAACTCTTTTCAGCTCCATCCACGTTGGCCTGATTAAAGGCCACTGCGCATACGAGGCTCATTGGGAACGATATGTACAAGCAACCCACCGAGAGTCCTTATCCAATTCCATCGCGCGAAGAACACTTTGATTTTTTGGTTCGGTGCTATTTTGGAGAAGGCCGCGATCTGTTGCGACTGTGCATCCATCGCGCTTATCTAGATTTCAATCGCACGATGCATGGATTTGCTTCACACAAGGAAGCTGACCACCTTAGACAAGGGGCGTATGACTGCGTGTTTGAGCTATTGATCGCCCTTAGAAGAAGTAAGATTCGTTCCCAACTAGAATTTGACAAGTGGCACGAAGCGGCGTGCACTCAATTGCAACAGCTTTACCGTAATGGCCGTTTCAAAAGTTTCACCGTCGGCCAGGCGCAAAAATGGCTAAATATGTCGTTGAAGTATGTGTTTGCGATTGGTGAAGACCGCCTCCCCGGCTTTGCACAGTTTTACGGATTTGCGCATGTTCCGATCGACAACGTCTTTCTAGAACGGGCGGTTGTGCTCGGCGGGCCGCGCTTACCTGTCGCCTGGAGTCGCTTGAATGACTACAGTGTCTATCTCAACTGCCAAAGAGCATTCCGAGATCTGTTTCACAACTCCATTCCTCTGGCCGCCGAATTTAGGTTGTGGCTAGGCGGGTCCGCGGCAAGCGATAAGACAATACCCTAAACAGGAGCATTCGAGTAAACTTTAAGGCTCGATCAATTGACTACGTCACTTTTCAAATGATCTTCTACGGCTCGTAATATGCTTGAAAAACCTCGACCCTGTGCATACAGCAGCGGGAGCTTGGATCTGTGGTCGCGGATGAAATCGGTGGCAGCGTGTTTGGCCGAAAGCGACGTTAAAACGAACAAGTCGGCGTTTTCTGCCAAAGCACGAAGACGTGGCGTACCTACGTGATCTGCATTGCAATCGACAATGACCCCCGGAGCAGCTAGTTCTAATGCCTCCTTGGCCTGACGAGTCGAAGATTCTGTCAGGGAATATATGGCGACACGCAGCCCGCGAAGCTTCGACGCGAGGTCGTCTGGCTGCTCACCCGAGTCTGTCACGCCAAAATTATGAAGATTCCAACCAAGTTGCATAGCGAGACGCGCGATCGCCGCACGCTGTAGGGCACTAAGCCTGAAATGAATGGGCGCAATCTTTGAAAGCGTACTGTGGAGAAATGCTTCCCGCGCGGCGGCATCTGGCGCGGCGAAGCGTAGAAGATCTTCAATTACCTCTAGCAACCAATAGATCATCTCGACACCGAAACCCGCACCCGCCAGCTCCTCCGTGTCGGCAATAACAGCTTTATAGTCCTTTTCGTTGAGCCCGATATCTAGCAAGCCGTGGATGAGCAGTTGAACTGACTCGTAGATTCCGCGTCCGCGCTGGGCGCGCATAGCAAACAGGGTAAGCAAGGTTGAGTAAACATTGGCCATAACGGGCCGTGGAAAACCTGGATCACGCCGAAGCCAAGCCACTATAAATGGTAGCGAATTCGCGGTTCGCTCCGCCGCGACAGGGTCGTTTTGTGCCTTTTCTAATGCCGCGACAAAACGTTGCGTCGCTAGAGGATCGAAGATTCGTTCATCGATAGGCCATTCGTCCTTACCTTGACGTGCGATATCCTGAGCGTTCGAGAACGTCGGATCGGCAACCTTCGCAAGCCAATCCAACCAACTCCGGGGCAGCCCACCCTTAACACCGGCGTCGGTGATGGAGCGCAAGAGAGATCGAAATGGCTCCGCTTCACTCAAACGCGCGAGATCAACGCTAGTTAGCCTATCGACACTCGCGAGTGCGGCTGCGTAGGCATCGAGGCTACTTGAGTTATCGACGTCCGCAAGCGCCGCGCGTGCCTCATTCAAGGGCGTGGGAGGAGGAATTATTCCGTTTGGCTGCTCCGAGGAGGGTGGCTTTAGTGCCCTAGAAAGCCACCCGATCTCTTCATCGCGACCCAGCAACAACTTGCATAAATCATACCGTTCCGGATTGATCGTCGCTTCGATAGCATAAATGCGCCATCCACCACGTGTCAGCGTCGCTGGCGCCGGAACGGAAAGCATCGACTGCGCAGTATGTCGGCAGTGTTCCTCATAGTTTTCCCTGGTCTTAGCCGCATCCTCGGCCATAAACGATGGATCAATATAGACGCGATACAAGGCCTCCAAAAGCATCGCAGTTACAGACGGTGGACGACGAGCAACGCATAAGCTGGCGAACCCCGGGAGCATCAAGATGGCGCTCCAGTCATCAAACGTAGCAAGCATTTGGACTTCCAAGAACTTCAGATTGAGAGCATCAATTCGAAGCTCTTCTTTCAAACGAAGGAGGATACTTGCTGCGGCTTCCCGCCTGCCGACATTTAAAAGATCTTGGAAGTTCGCCAGCAGCCAACTTGTCGGTTCGGGAGCACTGCGCTGCATGTTTGGCGCGCGGGCTAAGGTTGTCTGCGCTGATTTCAATGCCCGTAAAGCCGCAACCTGGCTCTTGTTGTCGTTAGGCAGGCGAAGCAAGCCGACCGTCGTTATCCCAGCTTGACGGATACAGCCTTCGACCGCCCCTAACGCCGGCAGATCGGCAGGTAAACCGGTATAAGACGTCAGTGTCGGACCCGCGAATGCCAATAGAATCGGATTCAGTCGTCGCCAGTCGCTAACTGTCTTAGCTGCTGCATAAACGACAAGATTTCCATCGTCGCTTACAACTGGAACCAAGGCACCCGGAAAATCTGAGGCCTTGATTGATTGTGCAACTGCAATGCAGAGAGAAGGCAACTCGCCAGGCAAATTGTCATATCCGGCCGCAGCCACAATCCGATCATGCAAATCCACCGATTCTTCAACCAGAGGGCCAATCATCTGACACGGCCTTCCCATTGCGATTCAAGCTGCAGTGATTGTTCCGCGATAGTTGCTGGCTCGGTTCGCAAAACAAGGTGTTCGCCGTTCACAGATATTCCATTTAACGTCAGGTTCATCGATCCACTTAAGAAGTAGTCTGATCCGAGCAAACCCTTCGCGTGGAAACTCTTCTCGATAACCCACTTTAGGTTGTTCCCATAGACCGCCTTTAATTCATTCAAGCGACTAACGAAATAGTCGTTATGACCGTCCTCGCGGATAATTAATCGAATCTCAACGCCGCGATTAAGCAAAGCACGTAAAACGCCGGACAATCTTATAGGAGACGAAGGCCAATCAGGCTCAAGTGCGGCGAATTGGCGCGCGGTATTGTCTAGGATGTCAACATCGGAGATCCAGGCGAAGAACAGCCACAACTTTCGGCTCGGATTAATCAATTCTGCTGCGAACAAACTTTGGAAA
>Ga0207011_1070_pt1 | contig 20822 bp, 14 predicted proteins | sample Alteio_BWMinCont_79_FD_153466 | JGI IMG/M metagenome (GOLD analysis project Ga0207011, IMG submission 153466) | Enriched cells from forest soil in Barre Woods Harvard Forest LTER site, Petersham, Massachusetts, United States -... | ecosystem: Environmental > Terrestrial > Soil > Temperate forest >...
CCCCAGAGATTTGCAGCCACGGTGTTGTACCAGTATGGCCACTGGGTGAGGGACATGTCGGCCCAAATAACCTGGCCTTCCTGCAAATCAAAGATGGCTGGTATGGCAATCTTGGAGTTAGCCGTCAGATCGACTTTGTCTTCAACTGTTTTTGGCTCATACACTTCGCCTGAGCCGGCTCTTTCTCGCGCCATCCAGCCGGCAAAACATTCGGGCAGGTCGCAGTAAGGTTGAGAAGTGTAGCTGGTTATGATCATTGCCACATAGCGTACCTTTTGTTCCAGGCAGCGGGCCCTGGATATGTCGATAAACTCACTGGCACCATGAGGTGCGTCGACGATATCACCGCTGTGCACGCCGCCAAAATCTTTGAGATTGTAATAGGTGATCGAAGACAGGAAACAAAATTCTTTGTCGAACATTGCGGCGGAAAGATCTAAATCTGTCCGCAGGAGGCCGTTTTTCCACCAGATGAAAAAGCGCAGAGTGTCCTTCTCGGGAAGAGGCATGCGACTGCCGCGGGAAACGGTGCGCAAAGTTTTCGATGCCGATCTTTGAGAGAAAGGAACGAGAAAATCTTTCAACTGTGGATCTACATAAACCTTTCCCAGTGGTGCAAGTTTGGCAAATCTTTCGCCCAGTGTTTTATCGCATATCTGGACAATCTTGTTGCAACTTCCAGAAGAAATTGCAGGCAGCTCGTTTGGTATAGCCTGGGCCTTTGCCACCTGGCCCTTGGGCAAGAAAACGCGCATCGGTTGGGGACTTGTGCGGCCAATGAAGTGTTGCCTTACTTGCAGCAGGACGGGAGTAGAAACCTTGGCCGCCACGCTGGAAAATATGGAGGCAACTTTCGTACCATCATCTGCGCTCAGTCGAATGACATGGTCCAGGCGGCGCGCCAGATCACCGGGCCTGGACTTGAGGATATTTAAAACTGACTCGATCTCTTTGCGCTCGAGCACAGATTCCAATTTGCTGTTGAAAGTTTCAACCTTTTGATTATTTCGCAGTTGGGCAAATGCTTCGGCAGATTTCGGGAATTGATTTTTGTATTCCCCCGGATGCAACCTTTCGCCCAGCCTTATCCAGCGGCCCTTCCAGCGAAGCATATCTTCGGCCATATTTTTCTGGCCTTCCAGCAGTTGCAACAAGAGCTTGCGCTCGCGTCGTTTGAAACTCTTGAACAAGGTCGGCTCTGCCAGAGATTCGTCACCGCCGCTAATGGCAACCGCCAGGCGCAAAACATCGGTGGCGGTATCACAAATTGAAGAGACTCTTGTGGCGGCTTCGCCGGTTAGCTCAATTAGCTGGGCACAAACGACGGCGCGCACTTCGCGGTTGGGCATTGCTTCTGGCAAAATGTCGACAATTTCATCGCCATAGCTTGTGATGTACCAGCCAATGTCGCCCTTATCCTGCTCCGAAATTGATGTATTGGATGAGGCCAGGCGCGAAAATATATTGTCAAATTGATCGCGCGTTCCAAGACTGAGAAGCTGCAGCGTCGTCCCTTCGTTTAGCGGCGGCCGCGGATTTTTGGCGCTGTTTGGCACCAACTTGCCATCAGAAATATAGTGGACCAGAGCATTGAGATACAGCCGTGCATCGCTCATCCCCATCACCTGGCTGGGAAAATTCGGATACATTGGCCGGAATTGAACATGGGCGCCCTTAATACGGCGCAGGGCATTGAGCGTCTCGTTATTTAGCGCCACCAGATCATCGAGAGGCAGCTTGAGGCAGGCATCGACCAGTTCTTTGCTGGCGGAATAACCGACTGACTCCAGGTTTTTGACAAATGAGGCGCAGTATTTTTCCTCAGCCGGCTGTCCCGCGCCCGGCTCGGAGACGAGCAGCTTTCGTGCCCTGCGCACAAAGATTTCGTTTGCTGACTCAATTGCCTGGGCAGTCTGAGTAACCATCATTCTCACCGAATATAAAAAGAGGTGTCGCGGAGAGCGGTGACTCTAAAATGACATAGAAGGAAGAACCACCATAGCCGCGACAGGGACAATATACCCTATCGAAACGGCTTAGACAGTGAATCTTAAAGCAAAAGATATTTGATCTTTTTATGCCAGCAGGATTATACCTGTCCAAAAACTAGTGTCCATCAATCCCTGCTCTTTCCAGTGAAGGAATCAGATTCGATCCACCGCCCTCGAATGATGCCGCCGTTTATGAAAACAACGACGTGATAAAAAATCCAGCGCCCTACTAGTAATCTATATCACCCAGCTTGGCTTTATTTTTGTCGCGTTCGGCTAAATCAATCTTTCCCATCTTTGTGTAGGCATTGGCTCTCATGCCATACACCCTGTAATTTTTCGGCTCCATCACTATCACCTTACTGAAGTCCTGCACGGCCTTCTCATATTCACCCATAGCAAAATAAGCCTTTCCCCGACAGTACCAGTTGGTGGCCTTTTCGGGCTTCAGTTTCATTGCCAGTGAAAAATCCTGCAGAGCCTTTTTATAATCATGCGCCATGACGTAAAATTCACCTCTTTCGCGCACGATTTCATCATCGCATTGTTGAAGCGGAACGCTGTTTATGCCGGCAGTCAGAGCAGCCAGAGCCTGGGGCAGCTGGTTTAATTCAACATGGGCAGCCTCCAGGGTTCGATAGCTTTGTTGATCGGCGCCATGCAATTTAATAGCCTGCTCCAGATCTCTGATGCCTTCTTTATTTTGAGAAAGAGCAACCTCGCCCAGGCCTTTAATATTAAAGGCCTGGCCGCAATTGGGATCAATCGCCAGAATACGATTGCAAAAGTCAATCGACTCTCTTATGTGATTCATCCGACCTAACTGGGCGGCCTGGCGCAGCATATGATTTATTTGCCGATTTGAATTGTCACTCCCGGGCTCTGCCTGGGCAGGTATCACAGCCAACGCAAGCATAAAAGTGATGATCAAGGTGCAGTGTCGCATGCCTGGTTGCCTATATGAAACAAAGCAATTGTCCCACATCTGGGGGCCACCTTATTCTCGTCGGATCAATTCCCTAAGATGTAACTATGACCACAAGTCCTCTGCTAATCTATTTAACTGTTACCTGACAGAATCGCCTTTGCCCCGGTGAAATCATTGCCCTCTCGTCGCCGACAACAGAATGGCATCACGAACCGTCTCATTGCTGACGCGTTTTTGGTAAGTGCTTTGATTGGTTTGTCCCTGGTGGCACTTGATGCCCAGGCAGACAGCGAACAATCAGAGTTTCAACTGGCGCAGCAGTGCTACAAAGCAAAACAATTTATCAGCGCCGTCAAACACTATAACGAAGCAGTCAAGGTCAATCCAACCAATGCGAAATATCACTTCCAACGCGGCATAGCCATTCTTGAACTGAAAGACAAAGACGGGGCGCTGGCTGATTTTGAATTTTGCACGAAAGCCTCTCCCAATGTTGCAATCGCGCCAAAGTACTGGGCCCCGGCCTACCGGGCTGCTGGAAAATACCAGGAAGCAATAGACGCGTACACAAACGCCATCAAACTCGACCCTAAATCTGTAGATCTATATTATGGCAGGTCTCAAACTTATGTTGAACACGATCAGTTTGACAAAGCAATCGACGACTACACCCAGGCGATAAAGCTGCGCCCTTACGTCGATTACTACTGCAGCGAACGGGCCCAGATTTACGCGCAACAAAAGCAATATGCCAAAGCAATTGCCGACTTCGACCAGACGCTCAAAATCAATAAGGAAAACAAAGGTATCTTCCTCCGGCGAGCTCAATGCTATGTGGAAATAGCCAACTACAAAGCAGCGCTGGACGACTATGACAAAGCAATCAAAGACAAACCGGGCCAGCCAAAAGCATACGCATTGCGGGCCAAAGCATACGAAAGAATGGGGCGAAAAGACCTTGCCGATGCCGATCGCAAAAAAGCGCGCGAACTGGGCGAAGATTTTGCTCTCTAGAAAAACAAATGCGGCCCGCTACATTTTAGGCGGCACTTTTCCAATGAGAATTGCTTGAATCAAAGCTGAGATGCAGGCCGGATCCCAGGCCTTGCCGGCGGCTGCCACCATATCTTGCTGCAGTTGACCGGGGTCGGCTGACGGACCGGATTTTTTCGCCGCCACTTTTTCATGGTAATAATTGGCCACACCGATGATACGAGCAAAGAGTGGAATCTCGTCGCCTTTCAAACCATGTGGATAGCCGTTGCCGTCAAATTCCTCATGGTGAGCGCGCACCACTGGAGCTAATTCTTTGAGATCGGGAAAGGACTCAATCAAATCCGCTCCATCCATCGGATGATTCATAACCAGAAGCAATTCGGTATCGCTCAGTTCCGATTCCGGCTTCTGCAAAATGTTGGCGGCCGCGCCCAGTTTACCCAGATCATGCACGAGGGCAGCCTGGCGTATTTTGTCGATATCACCTTGCTGCAACATCATTTCTTTGGCAATGGCGCAGGCATATTCGGCCACGCACTTTGCGTGGCCGTTTATATATTTGTCCTTCGCTTCAATTTGTGTAACCCAGCCGTCAATGCGGCCAAGCATGCGCATATCCAGACCGGGGGTGGCAAAGATATAATCGCTGGTGGCATCCTGCGAACTTTTGTTGGAGAGAATCTGATCCAGCTTTGCCTTGGCTGTCGCCTCGTCCACCTGTGGCACCGGTTCATCCGCAGGGGCAGCCGCAGCGGCAGAAGCAGCGGCAGCTGCTTGCGCTTGTTGCTGGCTGGGGGGTGGCGCAGTCGAGCCCAAACGATTTTTTAACGGCCCACCACCGCCGGAGGCACCGCGGGCGCGACCAAGTATTGATCCGCCCAAACCGCCTCTGGCCGTGGTCGGCGCGGCAGTCGGTGTAGGAATGGAATCGAGGGCACCCCAGGCCGAACTCGACGTGGTTTCACCGGCCGGCGGCGCCCCAACTTCAGCGGCAGCGGCACTGGCCGCGGGACCGGGAATGGCATCGAGATCTCCACCCCAGCTGGACTTGACCGCGGCAGATGATGCCGCAGACGCAGCCGCGGCTTCAGCGGCAGCGGCAGAAGCAGGAAGGTTGGTTGAGGAGGTGGAAGCAGCCGCACTGGCGGAGACAGAATCGGCAGGAGCAGCGGAGGCGGGCGCGGCGGCCGGAGCGGGAATAGCGGCCACACCGGGTCCTTGTATGGGCGGCGCCCCCCAGGCGCCTTTGGCCGCAGCCGGAGGAGTCATGTCAGTGGTGGCGGCAGCAGCGGTCGGCACTTCGGCGGCTGGTGCGTCCGGTTCGAAGTCGCCAAACTCATCATCAAGATCAGCGTAAGGATCAGGAGCGCCCGGCTCGATTTGCACCGTCCGCGGTACCGCGGCAGGAATCTCACCGGTGGATTCAGCCCCCGGTGTAGGAGGTGCGTACTGGCCTGTGTGGCGCGGTGCCACCGGAGAAATAACAGGAAATTGCGGACCAAGCGCTGAGGCTGGCGGCTCCGGTGCTGTCGCAGCCGGTGCGGCGGTGGCCGCAGGAGCTACGGGCTTGGGAGCAGGAGGAGTTGGTGGCGGCGGCGGTTGCTTGGCCTGGGGCGGCACCGGCATGGCGCCAGTCTTGCTCGCCTGCGAAATTACCTGTTGTCCCATGGCGCCCTTCAAGGCACGCCTTACATCAACAGCCGACCTGGTGGCATCGGCCTGGGGAGTGGGCACGGTGCGTTGATGCAGCTGCATGATAGGCGCGCGCGCTTTTTTCTCAGCCGGCAATTTATACAAAGCTTCGGCCACTTTGTCCGCTACATTTTGCAGCATGTCCACTTCGTTGCGTGTCCAGGCACGGCGGTAGTCGCACTGTTGCAAAATTACACAGCCATGCGTGCCTTCGCTGCTCTTCAGGGCCATGCCCAGAAATGATTTGACATTGATCAGCTGCAATTCTTCTTGAGCGGGCGAAACATATGAATTTTGTTGCCCTTCAAAAAGGCGCAGCGGTTCGCGCGCCAGAAGAGTCTGCGCTACCAGGGCCGAATCGGCCGATGGCCAGTAGGACTGCTGCAAACTTTGCACTTTTTCCTGCTGCCAAAATTCATAACATTTCCACCCGGCCTGGTTGTCATCAGTACAGATAAAAAGACAACGGCTAACCGACAGGGCCTTGCCAAGAATGTTAACAACCATAAACAGGGCGTCGCCTATTCCCAGGGAATAGGTCATGAGATTGCCTATCTCTACCAGAAAAGTTTCACGGAAAGTGTCCCTCTGGACGATGTCGTTAATTTGGGCCAGGCGGATGATATCGCTCAACTCGCCTAAAACCAGGCGCACTACATTCAGCTCTTCATTCGATACATCAGTCGAAGACCGACTGAGGGTGAGCGATCCAAATGTGCGCCCCTGCAAAACCAGGGGCAGTGTTGCAGAGTGACCGGGGATGACAGGGGAGCCAGTCGAGCGATATTCACATATCGAAGTGATATTAGGGTCGAGCGGATTGCTCAAAATTATCTGACAGGCGTCGGTGGAAAAATAGTCCCCCACGTCCTTTACGGTTGTCTCGAGAATGCGCTTCAGATCCCGAACGCCGCTCAGTTTTTGAGTAATTTGTGTAACAAATGGACTGTTCATAAACGCCAGGCTGGTAACACACCAATAGTAGAGACTCTATCACGGTAAAAGTATAGGAAGTTTCTTGAAGCTATCTAAGCATTGTGCCAGAGAGTCCTTACAAACCAAGCTATACCCACAAAACAAACTTAAATCGCAAGCCAAGACCGGCAAACCGTGTAAGAGCCTGGCTAAGCAACTTGAATGCCGTTACTTTATAGGTCACTGCCCAGCTTATCGAGAGCCATCTGCACAATCTCGGGCACATTCTTGGCCAGCTTGAGCAGGGCCAGTTCGGAGATTTCCACCCAGCGCGCGCCCCAGACTTCGTCACTGGCTAAGAGCTCGGGCAGGGGGCCATCGCTTACACGCAGCGGCCGGCAGAGATATGCCAGATCAAGATGCACGACCGGGCTGCCGTTTTCGTGCGCCAGCACACGGTGCATGCAGAGGGGCGCGGGCAAAATGTAGCCTTCCGGATCCTTGGTTGGAGGCACCGGGTCGGCTACAATTTGGCATTCCAGCCCGGTTTCTTCCAGGACTTCCCGCAAACAGGCCTGATGGGGCAGCTCACAATCGTCCAGATGCCCGCCCGGAGGGAGCCAGGCGCCGATTCTTTTGTGATGAATCAGTAGGATGTGTCCGTGATAGATGATTACCGCCGATGCGGTAAAGTGAGCGGGAATAGAGCTATCATGCGCACTGCTATGCAAGAATTAACAACACCCCGGCATTGGCTGAATTGGGAGGATCTGCAAAATTGTCTAGGACCTTGGTCGCTACATCACCGCTTTCTACAGGCGATATTGTAGGCCGCTCCTTCAGGATTTTTCGCCAGAATCTCCTGTTGATATGCAAAAGTCTTCTTTTGCCCACAATTATTATCTGCCTCGGGCGCATCAGCGTGCTAGTGGGCGTCTCTTATGGTGCAAAGTTTGTCAATAATCTGAGCTCAGGTATTGCCTGGATCACCCTGGCTGCTGTCGGGTCGGTTGTTGCCATAGTCGGCCTGGCCATGCTCTGGATCAAGCAGCTTGTTCTGGTACGTTACTTGACCGGCATTGACGACACTTTTGAACAGGCTCAAAACTTTGTCAAGGGCCGCATTCTCTCGCTCATTCTCCTGTTTATCGTGGCGCTTCTGGCCACAGTATTCGCCATGCTTTTATGGGCCGTTGTCATGGTCCTCTCCTTTCCTCCGCTCCAGGGTCAGGGGCTGTCGCCTGTTTTTGGATCATTAGGGATGGCGGTGGGGATTTTCGGCCTTTTATTTTCGGCTATATTTATCAGCCTCGTATACAACCTGGTGGGCATCGGCCTGACCCTGGAAAAAGGCGACCTGGGCGATCTGATTGGTGAAGGATTTGCTCTTACTGTCAGGTCATTCTGGCGCTCGATTGGTTTTCTTACCATGACCAGTGCATCGGTGGCCGTGGTGGCATATCCCCTTTCTCTGCCCATGATTATGATCATGATTGGTTTTCTGGTGGTCCAGGGAGCTGCCCTGGGAAGCAATCCTGACGCGGCTCTGCCTGTCTGGCTCCAGGTGGTTAACTCGGTTTGGGAAACAGCCGTCAACATGGTTATTGGTCCGATCTACTATCTTGCTTACGCCCTCTATTACCGCGATCTGCGCATGAGGCAGGAAGGGCTCGACATCGTTGAACGCCTCAATGAAGTAGATAAAGCCGACAATTCAGGAAGGCTGAGCACTCATGGAATTTAGAAATATTTCGCATGAGATAGCTGAAATTGCCAAAGAATACGACTATCAACAGCCCCCCGATCTTCTGGTCAAGCTCCAGGATTTGATTGGTTATCTGCTCAGGCTGTTGCGAGATTTTCTCAGTTATCTGAAAATACCGCAGCTGGGCGGCAGCGATTCACGCGGCGTGGCAAATTTATTGCAGGTGCTGGTGATAACGGCCGGAGTCGTGGCTGTGGTCATGATACTGCTACTGGTGGCATCACGACTGCGGACTCTGCAAGCCCAGCGCAAGCTGGCCCTGGGGTCGATGGTGGTGGCGGAAAGCCCGCTCGACAGCAAGGGCTGGCTGGCCCTGGCCGAAGAGCTGCGGGGCAAGAGTTCATACAAAGAAGCTTGCCGCGCCGTCTATATGAGCATCCTGCACCTTTTGGACGAAGGCAAGATCATGGCTTTTTCGGCCACCAAAACAAACTATGAATATTTTTACGCTCTCAAACGTCTGACCAAGGTAGCCCAATCATTTCGCAGCCTTGTCGACCTGGTGGAACAGATCTGGTTTGGAGACCGGGAAGCAACAGCCGAAGATTACAATCAGTGCCTCAAGCACGCTCGCTCCATGGAAGAAGGACTGCCCGAAGCGCCGACAAAACAGTTGGCCGAGACGGCGGACAGAAGATGATGGGCGAGAAAGAAGCAGAAAAACCGGAAGAGAGCAAAAGCAGCCAGGTCAATTCCGCTGCTGCCGATCATAAAATTATTGCCGGCAAAAAGCAAAAAGACATTGCTGGCAATGACCAGACAAATGCTGGTGGCAAAAATCAAAATAATATTGCTGGCGCTGACCAGACGAGTGCTGGTGGCAGTAATCGGGCCCTGGCGCTGCAATTGATTGCTCTCTTTGTAGTCAGCACCCTGGTTGTCTGGGGCACCCTGGCCTCGGACAAACAGCTGGACAAGGTCATGCCCGAGGCCCGCACCTTTGCCTCGATAAACAATATGAAACCGAGCGGCATGTCGGCCTTTTTTGAACTTTGCGGGCTTGCATTCAAGACGCGCCCGGTGGCCGAGTGGGCCTATCCTTACCGCAAACTGAGGGGCTCGACCAGGGCGGGAATTGCCGGGGTAGATAAAGGGGTCTTGATCATTGTCAGCCCGGATGAATCGCTGGCCGAATTTGAGGTGGAAGACATCCTTGATTGGGTGCGCCTGGGCAATGCCCTGGTCTATCTCGATAATTTTCAATTTCGCAACACAAAACGGCTGCTGGAAAAAATCGATATCGGAGCCCGGGAGCTGGATGAATCGATCGTCAACAAACAAAGCGACGCTCGCACCGACCTGCCTTACTACGCTCATTTACGGGTGCTAAATGTGAGCGCCCAGCAAAAACTCTCAGGCGGCAAGCCGCTGGTCAGCGTAGACAAAAAGGCCGTAATTGTCGAAAAACAGCTGGGCAAGGGCCGGATATTGATTGCCAGTTGCCCCCAACTGGTGATAAACAAACAAATTTCACTGGCGGAGCGCTGGTCCAATTTTCAATTTATGCATAATTGGCTTGCCACTACCAGCGGTGAAATACTGTTTGATGAAAAATGTCATGGCTCGACCAAGGGCGTCAATGTAATTTATTACTTTTTGCACGGTCCCAGCGGCTTTGTCGTTTTGCAGCTGATTCTCATTCTAGTCCTGGCTATTTTGAGCGCACACCAGCGCTTCGGCGCAGCGCTCTCCTTGCGTAATGCCAGGCGCATCTCCAATCTGGAGCATATAGAAGGCCTGTCCAACACTTACTACAGGGCAGATGCCAGACAGGCGGTGCTCTCCATAATCTGGCTCAATGTCAGACAAAAATTGTGCAAACTGCTGCAGATAAGCCCGCGTGAAGAAGACGACAAACTTAACAGCGCCCTGGCGACACAGCAAAAATTGGGGGGTTCAGGCGGTACCGGCCTGGTTACAGCCGGCAATGTGGTGGAACTGGTGCAAAAATGCGAGCAGGCTGTAAACAGAAAAGAACTGACCGACGAAGAGTTACGGGAGCTGGTGACGGCTTGCGATAAGATATCTGAGCAGGCAGACGAGCTTTTGACAACCAGGGCAAAAAACTGACAAGGGCCAACTGAACCGCTGGCAAAAGGAAAAAACCAGCGGTTAATGAAGCAAGCAAGCAGGCACGAAAGCAAAAGGAAATAACAAATGCAGCAACCGCTAACCGCAGCAAATGAAGGACTGGCCCTGGTCAAAGATATCTTTGACCGGCTGCGCGGCGGCCTTAATGCCAGCGTTGTCGGCCAGGAAATGGTCGTCGACCAGCTTCTCACCGTCCTCCTTGCTGATGGACACGCACTGCTGGAAGGGGTGCCCGGCACAGCCAAAACAATGCTGGTTAAAACTCTGGCCAGCCTGGTCGGCGCCGAGTTTGGACGGGTACAGCTGACACCTGACATGCTCCCTTCTGACATCCTCGGCACCAATGTTTATGACCTCAATACGCGCACATTCACCCTGCGCAAGGGCCCGATTTTTACCGGCATGCTCCTGGCCGATGAAATCAACCGCACCCCACCCAAGACCCAGTCGGCACTGCTCGAGGCCATGGAAGAGCGCCAGGTCACTCTTGATGGCCAGACCCAGAAATTACCCGAGCTTTTCATGGTGGTAGCGACACAAAATCCAATTGAATTTGAAGGCACCTACCCCCTGCCGGAAGCGCAGCTTGACCGCTTTATGATGAAAATAGTGATTGGTTATCCCCAGGGCGACGCCGAAAAACAAATGATGCGCAACTGGCAGTCCGGTCAATACCTGCGCAACGCAGCGCCTGTAAAAGCGGTTTGCAGCGAGTCGGACATACTGGCCTGCCGCCAGCATCTGACCGGCATCAAGGTAGAAGAAAGTGTGATGGATTATCTGATCGAGCTGGTGCACAAATCACGCACAGTCTCTGACTTGCAGCTCGGAGCCAGCCCGCGTGCGGCTCTTGCCTGGATGGCGGCGGCCAAGGCCCATGCCGCCACGGAAGGCCGTGACTTTGTTACCCCCGACAACATCAAATTTGTTGCCGAGCCGGTGCTCAGGCACCGCCTGCTGTTGACCGCCGAAGCCGAACTGGACGGCGTGACCATCGTCCAGGTTATTGCTAATCTCCTGCGCCAGGTGCCTGTGCCCAGATGACCGCCAGCCGACGGCTCTATTTACTGCTGGTACTAGCTATGGTGCCGCTCATTGCCTCGGCCTTTTACAATGACACGGCAAAAATCGGCCTGGCCCTCGACGTCGTTATTTTAATTGCAGCGATCATAGACATGCAGCTGACCACGAGCAAAAAGCTTATTAGCATTGAACGAATTGTCGAAGACAGGCTTTCTATCGGCCGGGACAATGAAGTACAAATCAAAATCACCCACGGCGGAGCGGCCGGCGGCAATGCACTTAAGTGCCAGCTCAAGGACGACACGCCGCAAGATATAAACAAGGACATCGAACGATTTGAATTTGATCTGGCCCCGGGCACCACAGCGCAGGTAAAGTACAAACTTTTTCCAGCCCGGCGCGGCTCTTATTCCTTTGGCTTTGTCAGCCTGCGCTACAGGAGCTTCCTGGGATTATTCTGGCGCGAGGTCAGGGCCCGGGGGCAGGTGCGGGTAAAAGTTTATTCCGACCTCAAGGCTCTGCATGATCTATCGGTCAAGCTCGCCCATTCGTCCGAACAGGGCGAATTGCATCAACGCAAGCGCGGCCAGGGCACTGATTTTGCCTCGCTGCGCGAATATGCCGTCGGCGACGATGCCAAAGCGATAGACTGGAATGCCACGGCGAGAAGGGACCGGCCCGTGCTGCGCACTTACGAAGCAGAGCAGGAGCAAAGATTGCTCGTTTTGGTCGATGCCGGACGAATGATGGTTTCAGATCTGGAAGGACTGACAAGATTTGACCGGGCACTCAACGCCGCACTCTGTCTGGCCCTGACCGGCCTCACCCACAACGATCAGGTGGGCATTGGCATCTTTGCCGACAAGCCTTTGCTTTATTTGCCTCCCAAGCGCGGCAAAACATATATGAACCGCATTCTCGAATCGACCTTCGCCGTCCAGCCGCAGATGGTCGAGCCGGATTACGCAAGCATACTTGCTTATTTTGCCCAGGCCCAAAAGGGCCGCTCACTGATGGTGGTGCTCAGTGATCTGACCGATCCTGTCGGATCGCAGTCGCTTCTCAGCGGCATGGCCAATCTTGCCCCCAGGCACCTGCCCTTTTGTGTCACACTCAAGGACCGGCAGGTGCAGCAGATTGCCCAGAGCACGGTGCCGTCCGAGGTAAAAACCAGAGAAGCAATGGAAAGCATCTACAAAAGAGCAATTGCAATTGATCTGCTCAACCAACGCGAGCTTGCCCTTTCGGTATTGACCAAGCGCGGATGCCTGGTGTTGGACGCGCCACCACAGGAGCTTTCTGACCGCCTGGTGGACAAATATATCCAGGTCAAAGCCAGAGGAAAACTGTAGCCGATGCGCGCCCTTTTTTTTGCCAGTTTCCTCATGCTCTTTGGCGAAACCATGGCCATCCGCTGGCTGGGTGTGGAAATTCCTGTTTTTAGGGCCTTTCCTAATCTGGTATTGATGGTGGTATTTATCGGAGCATCGGCCGGCATAGCAAAACCGGAAAAACACCGCCCCCGGGCCCTTGTCGTAGCAGCCGTGGCCGTGCTTATGGCATCGGTAATGCTTGTGCCTATAAGTCCGCTTAAAGACATGTCTTTGCGGCTGGATGCAGCCAATAGTCTCACCACCGTCCTTGTTTCCATTGCCAGCATTACACTTAATGCCTTAAGCTTGATGGTTGTCTTTCACGAAATAGGCACCACGGTCGGTGAGGGCTTCCAGAAACTCGATCCGCTTAAGGCTTATTCGATAAACATATTGGGGAGCATGCTCGGGGTATTGGCCTTCGCCATCTCTTCCTTCCTCAGCGGCCCGCCCTGGCTCTGGCTGATTGTATGCATGGCCGCTTCACTGGCTTATTTAAAATCGCGCTGGCTGGTTGCCCTGATGGCACCGGTGGTGATACTGAGCTTTTTTGCCACGCACAACAGTCACTGGTCACCGTACGGCAAATTGGATATCCACAATTTCGAAATGCCGGCCGGCAGCGTCTACGGCCAGGGCAACTACATGCTCTTTTGCAACAACGTTTATTTTCACATGGCCACACATGCGCCGGCCGAATCCGAATTTGAGAGAGTCAGGGAAGAGGGCAAAAAAGACCGGAAACAAGGTCTCTTATTCCTCGACTATGTGTGGATGGAAATCCCCTATATGTTTGCCCGTAAGGCAGACGATGTCCTGATCCTGGGCGCGGGATCGGGCAATGACGTGGCTTTTGGCCTGCGCAAACCGGTAAAACATTTTGACGCGGTAGAAATCGATCCGGTGATTGGCACCTTCGGCAGCACGGTCCATCCGGACAAACCATATAACTCGCCGCGCGTCAATTTGATCATAAATGATGCCCGCTCCTATTTGCGCGAAACAAAAACGAAATACGACTTGATTGATTTCAGTTGTCTTGATCCGGGCGGCACACTCAATACGGCGTCTTTTTTGCGCGTCGACAACTTTGTCTATACCACCCAGTGCATCAAGGACACCCTCGCTTGTCTCAAAGCCGATGGAGTGGTGGCCATGAGTTTTGCCACCGGCCCGGATCATCCGATTACGGCCAGACTCTACAATACAATCAAAGAAGCCACGGGCAAGGGCCCGGTATCAATGTGCGACAACGTCTATGGTAGTTGTATTTTTCTCTTCGGCCCGGGCATAGACAATCACCTGGCGGAGGCTGCGGCGGCTGTGGCCAAGGTAACCGGCATAGACAGCAATTTCAAACCCTGGCAGCCCACAGCCGAGCAAAGCACCATCCGCTCATGTGATGACGACTGGCCCTTTCTCTATCTGCAATTTGATCGTTCCGGCCTGGTTATTTATTCGCTGGTACTTCTCCTCACGGTCCTGGCACCAGTATTGGTGACACTCAGGGGCGGCAAAGACATGCTCAAGGAGCCCGAGGCCTTTGCTCTCTTTTTCCTGGGCGAGGCTTTCATGCTGATCGAGACAAAGTCCTGCACCGAGCTCTCGTTGATCTGGGGCAACACCTGGCTGGTCAGCTCGATTGTCATCTTTACCGTATTGGCCCTGGGTTTTCTGGCCAACGCCTATGTCATCAAAAAACCGAGCGGAACGCTTCTGCCCCTTTATGCCGGCATTACAATCAGTCTGGTGGCAAATTATTTTATCCACACCCTGACTGGCATACCGGACAAAACATTCGCTATCATGGTAACAGTAATTGCCTGCCTGCCTGCCTTATTTGGCGGGATCCTCTTTTCCCGCCTGCTTAACAGGGCGGCGCACCCAAATCTGTGTTTCGCAGCTAATTTGCTTGGTGTTACATTTGGTGGCTTGCTGGAAAATTTTTGCGTGGTCGGCGGCATCAAAAGTTTGAGCCTGGTGGCCCTCATGCTCTACCTCTGCTCGATCCTGCCGATCTGGCTCAAGGTGCGCAAAGACAAAAATCAGGCCTAGCCGCTTAGCCCAGACGCTTACCAGGTCGCTAAATCAGACCAGACCGTAGTCGCAGGCATATTTGACCAGGGCGGTGCGGCTCTTTAGATGCAGTTTTTTGCGAATGCGCGAGGCATGCAATTCCACCGTGGACTCGGTCAAAAACAGTCTCTGGGCAATTTCTCTGTTGGCATAGCCCGAGGCAATCAGACGCAATACCTCCAGCTCACGCGAAGAAAGCGGTGTCTGCGGTCCGTCCGCCTGATTCTTATCGCCGGCTGATGGAGCCGATTTTGACGGGGCCTTGGTTGCTACTTCCAGGGCATTGGTCAATTGCTGGGTGAGATTGCCGAGCAAATTCATGTGAAAAAGCTGATCTTTTGCCTGATGGTAAGTCTGGCTGTGCGACAGGGAAACCGAGGCCTGGGAGGCGGTCAATTCAATTGTTTCCAGTTCTTCCTCGGTCCACAGGCGCGGCCTTGTGCCGTCAACCAGGATAAGCACGCCGAAGGGCTGTCCCTGGTAGGACAGGGGCGCGCCGGCCATGCTCATTATGCCGTTTTCGAGGAGTTGCTCTACTTCGGCCGGCATCAGGGGCCCCTGTGTTTTCATCTGGGCCACATCGCCGTATGAAATTGTCTTTTGGGTAAAGAGTGTGATGGCAAAAAGAGGAAATTGCCCGGTGCGCCCCAGACCAAGCGGAGAAAGATCGGGCTCGACATATTCGTGAGTGACCATTGGATGGGAGGGCACGTCGGTGCGAATGACAAGACAACGGGTGGTGCGGAAAGCACGCCCGAGGCTGTCGGCCAGGGTCTGCAAAACATGGTCGCGGTCCAGGGAGGAATGCAACTTGCAAATTGTCTGCCTGAGCCAGCGTTCAAAATTGAGACGGCGAGACAATTCGGCCACGGCATCGTCACCACTGATGGCGGCGCGCTCGCCCTGGATTTTTCCGCCTCCGCCCCTGGTACTGCCGGCAGTATTGGCGGCAGCACCAGCCTGAGAATTTGTCTGTGTCCTTAGAGCGGCATCATTTGATAATTGGCTGGACTGATGACGTGATCCCTGAGGGGATGCGGGGCCTGAAGATTTACCGGCCTCATGGTTTGATGAATCAGCCCCTCTGCCTTGAGGGGCATTATCAGGCAGGAAGTTTTCGGGAATCAGCTGCACCCAGACATGGTTGCCGCCTTCGCCGACAAAGGATATGAGAGCAAAAGCGCAGCCGGTGTGACTCAAATCCCTTGCCGCCAGAGAGAAGCAGGAGGGACCGGTATTTTTGGCGCAGGCCTTTTCCAGCACCTCGATAAAATGCGATGCCCCTGGAAAAACTACACTCAACCGGCAACCCAGGACCTGGGTGCCTTCTTCGATGGCAGAGCCCGGGCGCAGGAAAAATTTACTGGCGGCGTCGTTTACCCGCTCAATCATCAGGGTCTTGCGGTTAATCACCAGGACGGGCAAAACTCTGCGCTCAAAGGCTTCTTCCGTGCCCAGCTTTTCTTCTCTGGCCGCTTCGTCGCTGAGCAGCATCAATTTAGGCTCGAGCATCTGGGAAATAACTGCACCGAGATCGAGCAGATTTTCAGAAAAACCGCCAGCCTTTGTATCGCGCTCCATCAAGACCATGCCACGGACACGGTTGGATCGGGATGAGGCCAGGGGGAAAAGCACAGCGCTGGCGCTGCCACGTAAACCAAGAAATTCGGCCAGGTCCCTCAGAATCTGGGGAGATGCGGCGCTGGTGCTGGCACCGGCGCTAAATTGACCGAGGGGAATGCACTGCCCTTCGTTTAGGAGTGTAAAAACCTCGCTCCTGGCAGCAATGGGCAAGTCAGCCCTGGTACGCGCCTTGGCCGCGGCATCGGCACTGATCTTTTCCTCTTCCAAACTGTGGCAAGCCAGTTGTTGCAGGCGCACCCCGTCAAAATAGTCGTCGTACAGGGCCTCATAGACAACCGACCTTTTCAGTTCGAGAGCCTGGCAAAAGGCAGCCATATCATTGGCCAGCTCGGCCAGTATGGCCGGCCGCTGGACCGGCTCCCCACCAGTGGCACGGGGGACAAGCACCAGGTGTTGCAGCAGCCGAAGCACCTCAATCAGGTGCAGTTCTCGATCCTGGCTAAGATCTGAGCGGTCGGGGGTCATAGTGTCGGTCCAGTACGCGCCCTGCCAAACTCCCGCGGGACCGAAATACCCGGAGAGAAAAAATAATCTTTGGATTTTTGCTTTAGTTCTTCTTCCACCATAGCTCAATTGCCGGATTTGGCTAGGTCTCCACAAGCCCTCCCCAAGCACTCTAAAAATGCCATGGCGAGAGCAGGTTTAATCTCGGGCCTGGATCCAAAAAATGAGGCTGGGAGCGGCTTTCCGCAAAATCTTCAGGGGACCGGGAACGAATTACCTGCTCTCGATTTCTACACTAATTGGGAAGACGGTAGGGGCTCCCCCGGTTCAAAAGGCAAGATTTAATATTAATCGAAACCTGCCAAGAGCAGGCTGGCCTGCCAAACAGCCCATAGATTTAGGCTCTTGGGGACTAGCTACTGACAAGAACATAGTATAGAATTAATATAACTAATTCCATATTGCGCGAGGAGTCAATTCGATGCCCCGGAAGTCGTCTGTCCCCAAAACTAGCACAAATTCGTCTTTCAGAAATTTGAAGCGCCAGTTTGGCCGGCGAATGGTCGAGGCTTTGCAAAAGTCTCCTACTCTGATTGACGACATCGAGCGCATCCGCGAGGCCGGCGTTCGTATCCGTCTTGTGGATGGGCCCTGCCGCGCCTACTATGACCGCAAAAAACGGACTATCTACATTGGTCGCTGGTGCCCGCGTAACTACAAGCTCATTAGCATTGCCCACGAGTTTGTCCACGCTCTGGTTAAGCCGACCGTAGACCCGGTACCGGGCAAGACCGGGCGGCAGGAATTCATCGATCGCTGCATCGAGGAAGAAACCGAAGCTATCGTCCACGAGATTGAAATCGTCAAAGAGCTTATAAAGGCTGGAATCCCGGTTGATCCCAAGGAGCTGGAATGGCTCAAACGCTACCGCCGAGGCGGTCGCACAGCCATTCGCAAGGCTCTACAAAAAACAATCACTTCCACTACCGGCGAGGACTATCCTGAGTATTACGGCAGCTGGTACGACGAAATCGTGCCGGTCTCTCAGAGACTGCCTTAATAACCCGAATAAGCAAGCACGGGAAAATCTTCATGCTCTTCGATTGTGTCGATCGTGAAGGGTTCTGACGTGAGCGAGCAGGCATTGGGGATGAGCTGCCGAAGCTCTTCGGCAATCAGTTTGGCCTGCACTATACGGCTGTGCAGGTGGATGGTTTCAAACTCCAGCCTCACCCGTGTACCATCAACGGCTATTACCTCACTGTTTCTCACCAGCAGGTTGGCCTGCCTCAGCACTTCCTGGGGGCTCTTGAGCACGGCGCGTGAATGGGTGTGGGGCAAAAGATTGCCCTGGGCATCATAACCCCGGTCAATCCAGGCCTCGCCCGCCACGCGTATGCCGGCTCGTTCACCGGCCTGCAAAAGAATATTGCCGGCAGGACCGAGCAGAACCAACCAGCGGTCGTACTCTGCCAGTGCCTTGGCAACGATTGTAGCAATGCGCACATCATGGCTTATCTGGCGATAGAGGAAGCCATGTGGCCTCACCTGGGTGATTTCCAGGCCGAAAGTACGGGCCAGGCCGGAAAGGGCTCCCAGCTGGTACAAAACCGATGCTCTCAGTTCAGCCGATGACAGGTGAATTTCGCGCCGGCCGAAACCGGCCAGATCCGGATAACCGATGTGGGCCCCGAGAGAAAGACCGTAATAGCGCACGCTCTCGAGCGCTGCTTCCATCAAAACAGGATCACCCGAATGGGCTCCGCAAGCCACGTTTGCCGATGTGACAAAGGGCAGACAGTCGGCCTCGCCGTCCACGCGGTAGGGACCAAAACCTTCGCCGATATTGGTGTTGATGTCGAAGCCGCTGGCAAGCAGGATGCGGGCGTCGGATCGTTGTTGAGGTACTGATATTGAGGGCGTCGCGGCCGGCTGCTCGCGATTGGTCCGCCCTCTTTGATGCTTGGTTCTGCGCATCTTGACTGAGCTCCTGAAGAAAGCCTGATAAGGCGAATATTCATTTTAGCAAGAGATGGGCCAAATTAGTTAATTTCAGCCTTTACCCTATGGCGTACTGTGAAGCTAGAATTAAAATGGTGTCACACGGGTCTCGAAATGGAAGTACTGCTTTGCCGGCACTGAGAAAATTTCTAGCCTTCAGTTTGCCGGTCGGCCTTGCCGCGGTACTTCTCGCACCGGGCCAGGCTCCGCCGGTACGGGCCGCCAGCGATGGCACAGCCCTGGAGAGTCCGGCCGAGCTGCGCCTGACTGCTCTGGACACGCTGATGAAGGGCGACAAGCACAGCGCAGTCGACTTGTTTGAAGAAGCAATCCGGCTTGCCACGCTGCAATTCGGCTCCGACTCGACTTTTCTTGGTGATCTCTATTACGAGGCCGGGCGTCTTTATCTGGAGCTTGATCAGTTTAACCAGGCCGAAGACTATTTGCGCCAGGCGGTCAAAATCAATCCTAAAAACGCCTCGGCCAGACTGGCTCTGGCCAGACTGCTCGATACCAGGGCCAAGGTGCAGGAGTCAATTGGCCAGATTCGCGAGGCGCTGATGATCAATCCCGGCTCGCCAGTAGCCCGCTACAGGTTTGTCCAGACACTTTCGAAATACGGCCAGTCGCCTTCCGACAAAGCCATTGTCACGCAGGAGTCCTACACCGTGGCCATGATGCAAAAGGCGGCCCGGGAATCCGTGCCTAAGCCTTCATCCAGCGCCGAAAACAAGCCCAATAAAGCGGGCAAAAATATTGCCGTTCCCTCCCTGCCAAAAAACCTTGTCCCCTTAAAAGAGGAGGAGGATAAGGCTTTCAGCAAGGGTGAAGGTGAGGGTAAGCAGGGCCAGGCAGGCGAAGGCTCAGCCACCAAATCTGATACTGCCTCTCCGGCGGAAGGCGTGGAAAAACCCGCCTCCACGAGCGCTTTTTCGCTCTTCCCTCTTAAGGACATGAGCCAGCGCAAGGTACAGGAACAGCACGACAAGGAAGCAAAAGCCCAGGCCCAGAAAAAAGCAGAAGAAGATAAAAAGAAGACGGCGGAGAGCGACATCGTCCAAAAGTTAAAAGAACAGTTGCGCCAGCACGAAAAAGAACGGGCGGCCGAAAGAGCCGAGAGAGAAGAACTGGCCCGCCAGGCTAAAGCGGCAAAGGCCGAAGCAAGGGCGGCCAAGGAACAGGCCAAGGTCGAAAGCAAGCCGGCGAACAAAGCAGTCGCCAAATCCGCTAAGCCCGAGGCAAATTCAAACAAGGCAGCCGCCAAGCCGGCGGATAAGCAAACCCAGGCCGCCGCCGAACAACAACCACAGCAGCAGCAACAGCAACCAGTGCAACAAATGGTGCCGCAGCAAATGCCGATGCAGCCTGTTTTCATGCCACAAATGTACCCACCGCCGCAAGTATTTACCGCTCCACCAAAATCAAAACCAGGCAAGGGCTTTGTGCCACCGCCACCACCGACGATGCCAATGTATCCGGGCATGATGCAGCCCGTGGTACAGCAAGTGATACCAGCGCAACAGGCCAAGCCGGCGCCTAAACCAAAAGTAGAAAAACCCAAGCCGGTGGAAGTCAAACCAGTGGAAGACAAGCCGCCGCCCATGGCCACACCGGGCGAAGACGATCCAAACTTCCTGCTCGACTGGGGCGAGCTGAAGAAGGATAAAATCAAGAAAAAAGGCAAGTAAGACCAGAGAGTTAAAGCAGTAAGGAGAAAGGCTACTTCACCTTTACCGTGGTGCTGGGTTTGTCCGATTTATCAGATTTGTCGCTCTTATCGCTCTCACCGTCACCGGCGCCGGCCGCGCCACCACCCCTGGGGCGCAGCTTCATATCCGGTGGCTTTGATTCGGCCCATTTTTTGCGCTGCTCGGGGGTAAAGA
>Ga0207011_1072_pt1 | contig 20789 bp, 16 predicted proteins | sample Alteio_BWMinCont_79_FD_153466 | JGI IMG/M metagenome (GOLD analysis project Ga0207011, IMG submission 153466) | Enriched cells from forest soil in Barre Woods Harvard Forest LTER site, Petersham, Massachusetts, United States -... | ecosystem: Environmental > Terrestrial > Soil > Temperate forest >...
AAATCGAGCGGCTTGCGCGCCCAACGGGTGAGAATTTCTTCGGCGGTGATTGGCGTCAGCATGAATGGAGGCACGTAGTCCTGCGGCCAATAATCCTGGTAGCCGGAGGTGTGCGAAAGCAGTTGCCGAATGGTGACTTCCTTGGCCCTCATAAGATCGGGCACAAACCGCGAGACGGGATCGTCCAGCGATAGCTTGCCTTGTTCCGCCAGCATCAGAATCGCGGTGGCGGTGAATTGCTTGCTGATGGATCCTATCTTGTAGCGCATTTCAGCTGTGGCTGGAGCGGGCGGTTGCAGCCGCGCATTTCCGTAAGCATGGGCGTAGGCGAGCGTGCCATCCTTCACCACTGCCACCGAGGCACTAGGTACACCGGTGCTTTCGAGCACCTGGCGGGCAATCTGGTCCACCTGGCCGCGCGTTTGGTCGGAGAGCTGTGAGGGAGACTGGGCCGGAGCCTGCGCCAGGATCGAAAGCATCACGCCCATGCAGGCCACGGCCCGAAAAAGGCCGCGCAGAAAAGGAATTTTTCGCGAGTGAATCAACCTGTGCATGAAATGACCTCCGTGCAAAAGCCGGAGTTTAGCACAGGTGCAAATGCGACAGCGCTCCCGCGGAGTTTCACTGGTGACTGGACACCGTCAACGCTCTCTTAGTACTCAGCCAGTTCCTTCATCGCGCGGAATAGATCGTTGGCCTGCGGCAGGATAGCATCTTCCAAAATAGGCTGGTAGGCGACAAAGGTGTCAGCGGCGGCGACGCGGCGCACCGGCGCATCCAGTTGGTCAAAGAGTTGATCGGCAATCCGTGCCGCGATCTCGGCCCCGTAGCCCCAACTCAAGGTGTCTTCATAGGCGACGAGAGCACGATTTGTTTTCGCGACCGACGCGGCGATGGTTTCCCAGTCAAACGGATTCAGGCAGCGCAAATCAATCAACTCGACTTTCACTCCGTGCTCGCGCTCAAGCTTCTGTGCCGCCTGCAAGGCGCGCGGAACCACAGCACCGTAAGTGATTACAGTCAGGTCGGTGCCGGGATGAACAATCTTAGCCTTGCCGAACGGGATCATGTAGTCCGGCCCCGGATATGGCGCTCGGCCGTAAGTCTCGCGGTACAAGCGCTTGTGCTCGAGAAACAGCACAGGATCGTCGCAGCGAATCGCGGTACGCAGCAATCCTGCAGCATCGAGGGCGTTCGAGGGGAACACCACGCGCAGGCCTGGCATATGCGTGAAGATGCTCTCGCCGCACTGCGAGTGATAGATTGCTCCGCCGGTAAGATATCCACCGATGGCGACTCGAATTACGACCGGGCAGGAGAACATATTGTTCGAACGCCAGCGGATCACCGAGAGCTCGTCGCGGATCTGCATCACCGCGGGCCAGATGTAGTCGAAAAACTGAATTTCGACTACTGGCTTCAGCCCGCGCGTCGCCATGCCGGTCGCGCGGCCCACGATGGCGGCCTCCGCCAGCGGGGAATTGAAGACGCGATCATTACCAAACTCACCCTGTAACCCAAAGGTGAGTTTGAAGACTCCGCCCTTCCCTTTCACCAGCTTGCGCTTCAAATATTCTTCGCGGCTGCAATCGGCCACATCCTCTCCGAAGATCACGATGCGCTCGTCGCGCTTCATTTCATCGCGCAACGTCACATTGATCAAATCGGCCATGGTCTTAGCGACTGGCTTCTTACCATCGGCGGAATCCGGTCCTACCGTGGCCTGGGTATCGAATGTCCCAGACGTGGGATCGAGATCGGGCGAGTACAAATATTGCATGACGCTCTCGGGCGCGGGAGGCAGAGCCGCCAGCGCCTGATCGACAGCGACCTGCAGCTCTTCTTCAACCCTCTTTTCCAGTTCGTTGATGCCTTTCTCGTCGAGGATTCCTTCGCGCAGCAAAAACATCTGGGTGCGCGAAACCGGATCGCGCGCCGCATCGCGCTCGCGCTCGCTATCGGGACGGTACAAGCGCTCATCGTCAGAGAGCGAATGCGAATAAGGACGGATCACATGCGCGTGCACAAATGCCGGCCCATGGCCCTGCCGGCAATACTCCACGGCACGTTGGAACGCGGCACAACTGGCGACCGGGTCGGTGCCGTCAACCTCTTCAAAATGAAAATTCGGGAATCCCGAGACCAGCCGCGAAATGCTGCCTCCGGCGGTCTGCACCTCTACCGGCACGGAGATGGCATAACCATTGTCCTGCACGCAGAAAATCACGGGCAGTTTGTTGAGCGCCGAGGCGTTCATCGCCTCCCAGAATTCGCCTTCGCTAGTAGTGCCATCGCCAAGGGAAACGTAGGCGATTTCATCGCCCTGGAAGGTTACGTTTTTGAACTGGCGATAATCGAGTGTTCCGCTCTTGACGTTCTCACTGAGATGTGGGACTTCGGCAGCCTTAGGATGCTTTGAAAAATAATGCCCAGCCTCGGCGCATCCCACTGCCTGCAGAATCTGCGATCCCGTCGGCGACGACTGGGTCACAATGTTCAGGCGCTTGTATCCCCAATGCGAAGGCATCTGCCTTCCACCGGAACTGGGATCGTCGGCCGCCCCCACCGCCTGCAGAAACATCTCAACGGGCTTGGCGCCCAGGGCTAAACATAACGCCCGATCGCGATAATAAGGATAGAACCAGTCGTACCCCGGCTTCAGGGCCATTCCGGCCGCGACGCCGATGGCCTCGTGCCCGGCTCCTGACATCTGGAAGAAGATTTTCTGTTGGCGCTTGAGCAGGATTTCCCGGTCATCGATGCGCCGGGAGGTATACATAATGCGGTAGGCTTCGATCAGTTGCTCGCGAGTAAGCCCCTCGTAAGTCCGGGATTTCCTGCCGCTATGTCCTGGAACCGACAGTTTGGGGTCGGTTTTTGTCGTCGCCATCCGTTTTCCTGAGGAATGCGTTATGAATATTCAGGTTCAAAATTAAGGTGCCGGATGTTTCCGCCCAGTTGCATTGTAAATCGAAATTGGGGATTGGAAAACACTCAAGTTCTTCCCCCAGCACTTTTAGAACAATTCGATAGAACGCTTTGTGAGGGAACCAGCCAACGGAAGAGCGCCGTCGCTCCGAGTGCGCCGACGATCTGTGCGCCGATGAATCCAGGCGCGTCGGCGGGGCGAATCCCAGCAAACGTATTGCTGACTGAACGGGCCAATGTGACTGCGGGGTTGGCAAACGAGGTAGACGCCGTAAACCAGTATGCCGCCGTAATGTAGGCTCCGACTGCATACGCGGTTGCGGAAGGGCGGAAACGCGAGCAAGTCCAGATGACGAATAAGAGTCCGAACGTAGCCACGGTTTCGCTCCAGAGTTGCGCGCCACCGTGCCGGACATGGGTTGAGACAAAAAACAGTGGCAGGCTGAACATTAAATGAGCTGAAGCCACGCCGACAAAAGCTCCCGCGATCTGAGACGCGAAATAAACTGGAGCTTCTCGCCAAGGAAGATTCCCCGCCACACTCATCGCCAGCGTCACCACGGGATTGAAATGCGCGCCTGAGATCGGATCCAGCACAAGGACAAGCACCATCAGGATCGCCCCCGTAGAAAGCGTGTTCGCCAGCAGCGCGATGGCGACGTTGCCTCCAGATAGGCGCTCGCCCATAATGCCGGAGCCAACGACCGCCGCCAAGAGGAAGGCGGTACCCAGAAATTCCGCAACCGTGCGAGAACGCAAATCGAAATTCATTGCCGTCCAATGTTGTCGATTTCTTTCTTTAGCGAGAAACCGTCAAGAGTAGTGAGTGGCAGACTAAGGAACAAACTGATTCTTCGATCCAGGAGAAAGAACGCGTCGCGGAATGCCTTTTTCACTTGTTCCTCGGTGCCTCGCACCGCCGCCGGATCGGGCACGCCCCAATGCGCGGAGACCGGCTGCCCCGGCCACACGGGACAAACCTCCTTCGCCGCGTTGTCACAGACCGTAAAGACAAAATCGAGTTTTGGGGAATCGGGCCGCGAGAATTCATCCCAGCCTTTGCTTCGAAGGCCGCTGGCCGGAATGTGGGCCGATTCCAGTTGCTGCAGTGCCTCTGGCCGAACCGCTCCTGAAGGATGGCTGCCCGCGCTGTAGGCAACAAAGTTAGGCCGGCCTTTGTGATTCATAATGGCCTCTGCCATGATCGAGCGTGCTGAATTTCCGGTGCACAAAAACAAGACGTTGTAGGGCTTTTGCATCGGCATCGAGATCCTCATGCGAAGCTTGCGGGATCGCCGCACTCAACTGCAGCAGGTTGGACCGCAGCACGCCCGCTTCGCCTCTGGCTTTGCGGCGCGAATGAACGCGCTCAGGAACTTGCCGTCCACCTGCGGAGCGATTACGTTGACGTCGATTCCCTGCCCGGCCAGAAATTCCCGCGCGTCCTCGGCGCGGTAGATGCGGGTTGGCTCAACCTCGATTTTTTCGAATCCGGCGGAGGCAAGCTTGCTGCGGTAGTCATTCTCTTCGAGCGCTCCTGCAATGCAACCCACCCAGGCCAGCACGCTCCGGCGAATCTCCGGCAGCATCTGTCCGCGGGTCACCACGTCAGACACGGCGAAGCGACCGCCCGGCTTGAGCACGCGGAACGCCTCGCGCAGCACACGGTCTTTGTCAGCCGAAAGGTTGATGACGCAATTCGAGATAACCACGTCCACAGAATTGTCAGGCAGCGGGATATTTTCAATCTCGCCTTTGAGGAACTCGACATTCGAGGCGCCCGCTCGGCGCTTGTTTTCGTTGGCCAGCGCGAGCATTTCGTCCGTCATATCGAGACCATAAGCTTTCCCGGTCGGCCCAACTCGCTGGGCCGAGAGCAACACATCGATGCCACCGCCGGAACCGAGATCAAGCACGGTCTCGCCGGAATTTAACTGGGCAAGGGCAGTCGGATTACCACAGCCGAACGAAGCCAACAAAGCCTCTTCAGGAATCTGGCCAGTTTGCGAAACGTCGTAAAGGTTGGTGGTAATTGGATCGCACCCCGTGCTGGCAGTTGCCCCGCAGCACGAGCTACCCCCAGATTTCACGCGCAGGGCGGCTTGACCATACTTCTCTTTGACGATCTGTCTAATGTCATTCGTTTTAATGTCAGGCGATTCGATTCCGGCATCAGTTGTGCTCATGGATTTCTCCTACTTACAAATGCGGATGATTTGTTCAGGCTTCACTGCCTTGTTGCGAGTGCAGCACTCGGCATAAAGGAATTGCAGCAACTCTTGCAGGGCAGAGGTATTAGCGGTGTAGCGCAGAAACGTCCCCTCCCGCCTTATTTCTACAAGACCTTCGGTCTTCAACTTTTCCAGATGGTGGGAAAGAGTCGAATTCGGAATGTCCAGTTCGCTCTGAATGTCACCGACCACAAGGCCTTCGGGATGCGCCGAGAGCAGCAATTGCATAATGCGCAGCCGCGGCTCGGTCCCCATCGCCGAGAACATGTCGGCGTACTTGGCTACACGCTCGCTGGCTTTTGCCGCCGATGACATTCGCATATTTCGACATTACTAGAAATACAGATTCGCGTCAAGAGTTTCCGATCGCCCGGCTGCGTGGAGGATGCTGCGAGCAGGAATCCACAGTCTGCAATCAGTTATCCTGAAACTGCATGATCCGCACCCTCCGCGCCTTCGACCCGCGATTGATCAAGCTTGTCATTTTTGACTTGGACGGCACTCTGATCGATTCGCGCCTCGATCTCGTGCATTCCGTTAATGCCGCCCTTCGCCACATAGGACGGGCTGATCTGCCCGACGAAGTGATTGCCAGCTACGTGGGAGACGGTGCCCCAATTCTGATGCAGCGCGCGCTGAAGGGAGAGGCGGTCGAGGACGCGATCGTCCGCCGGGGACTCCAGTTCTTCCTCTCTTACTATCGCGAACACAAACTCGACCACACCACCGTTTACGAAGGCGTAAGGGAATCACTCGCCGCGGTTCAGCGTGCATCGAACGGCGTTCCGCGAAAGCTGGCCGTGCTCTCCAACAAGCCGGTAGTTCCGTCGCGGGCCATTGTCGAAGCACTGGGACTGGGCTCGTACTTCGTGCAGATTTATGGCGGAAACAGCTTCGCGACCAAGAAGCCCGACCCCGAAGGCGCACGCAAATTGCTCGAAGAAAGCGGCGTGCGTCCCGAGGAGACCGCGATTGTTGGTGACTCCCACGTCGATATCGAAACCGGACGCAACGCCAGCCTGTGGACCGTAGGCGTGAACTACGGCTTCGCCCCGCATACACTGCGAGAGCAGCCGCCAGACGTGCTAGTGGACACGCCTGCCGAACTGACCGAAGTATTCAAATAAGCGGCGCGAAACGAATTCACGCTTTTCCCTTGTGCTTCTCAGCCGGGCTCTCATGTAAACTCATGCGACGATGAGCGATCCACTCGCCAATTTCAGCCCCGCCGAGCTGCGCAAGCTGCGCGCCATGAAAGGCCCTTACGGCGTCCAGAAATTTCTCGACGCCGCCCCCTATCACCTCGCGGATACGGCTTGGTCGCCGCGGCGGGTATTGGCGGAGGAAACCGCCCACTGCCTGGAAGGCGCCATCTTCGCCGCGGCGGCGCTACGCGCCAATGGATATCCTCCGCTCCTGCTTGATTTCGAAGCCGAACATGACACCGACCACGTGATTGCCATCTTTCGCCAGCACGGGTGCTGGGGTGCCGTGGCGAAATCGAATTACACCAGCTGCCGGTGGCGCGAACCGGTTTATCGTACGCTTCGAGAACTTGCCCTGAGTTATTTCAATGGGTATTTCAATCTGCGGCGCGAGCGTTCGCTGCGGCGCTTTTCGGTGCCGGTCAACCTGAAACGCTTCGATCGCCAGCACTGGATGACCACCGACCAGCCAGTGTGGTTCATCGTTTATCACCTCTTCGATATCAAGCATTACCCACTGATCACGCCGGCCATGGCAAAAAGCCTGCACCGCGTAGATGAGCGGCTGTTCCAGGCGGAGTGCCTGGGCAAGGCATACAAAAAATCGCCGCAAATCACAAAGTAACCTCGCTCGATGTTACCGACGGCTGCCACCGTAATTCCTGAGACAAGTTGTCCTTCCGCCCGCTCTTGCGGGACAATCTGCCCCTAACGTCGCCTCTCCCGAGTGAGGGCAGCATTTCCTCTCAAGGACTTACAGCGGGTTCCTTTGGAACAAGGCTTGCATCAAGCAACCTGAGGCGCAGTTCGATGTGCCTTTGGGTATTGGCACTGTCAGGAGAAATACGATGCACCGAAAGTGTTGGACTGCCGCTTGGGCATCCAAGCGTAGCTCTCTTTACGCTTTGATCTTTTGCGCCAGCGTAAGTTTTAGTCAAACTTCAAAATTATCACGCGACCTTCAAGACCTGCCTTCGGGGCAACCAGTGGACGTTATCGTCCAATATTATTCTGCCCCGACTCTCGCGGATGCGGCCAGCGCAACGTCGGTGGGCGCCAGCAAAGGCCAAAAATTAGGCCGCTTCAAGGGCAACCGTTACACCATGCCGCCTGCTGCAGCCGCTCAATTGGCTTCGCTCGACACCAACGTAAAATACATTTCGCCAGATCGTCCCTTGCAGGGAGCGATGAACTTTGCTGTTCCTGCGGTAAATGCCGACGTCGCTCACAGCTGGGGTTTCGACGGCACGGGAGTGGGAGTGGCGGTAATCGACAGTGGAGTGAGTTCCGTTCCAGATTTAATGCAGGCGGGATTTTATAGGAACAGCCGCATTGTCTACAGCCAGAACTTCGATCCTTCAGCGAATACCACTTCCGATTTGTACGGCCATGGCACGCATGTTGCCGGAATCATCGCCGGGGACGGCAGCAGCTCTTCGTGCTCCAACTGCGACATTACTTTTCGCGGCATTGCCCCCAATGCCAGCATTATTAATTTGCGGGTCCTGGATCAGAACGGCTCCGCTACCGATAGCACTGTAATTGCCGGTATCCAGCAGGCGATCGCCTTACAACAGCAGTACAACATCCGGGTGATCAATCTCTCGCTCGGTCGAGGAGTTTTTGAGAGCTATAAGCTGGATCCTTTATGCCAGGCGGTCGAACAGGCATGGAAGGCCGGCATTGTAGTGATTGTGGCCGCGGGCAATTACGGTCGCGACAACTCCTATAACAATTACGGCTATGGAACCATCACTGCACCCGGCAACGATCCGTATGTGATCACCGTAGGTGCGATGAAAACCATGGGAACGCCTACTCGTGCAGATGACCTGATCGCCACTTACAGCTCCAAAGGACCTACGATGCTTGACCATGTGGTCAAGCCAGACCTGGTGGCGCCGGGTAACCTGATCATATCTGACCTCGCATCATCCAACGACACGCTGTACAGTGAATATCCGGCTAACTTGGTACCAGTCGCCTACTACACATCCTCCAACAACAATCAGATTTCTTCGAACTACTTCCAATTAAGCGGCACCAGCATGGCCGCCCCCATGGTGAGCGGAGTAGCCGCACTGGTGTTGCAGCAGAACCCGCTGCTCACACCGGACCAGGTCAAAGCCCGCCTGATGAAGACGGCTTATAAAACTTTTCCCACGTCGACCTCATATACCGACCCGTCGACGGGCATCACTTACGTCGACTATTACGACATCTTCACAGTCGGTGCGGGATACGTGGATGCAGCCGCAGCTTTGACTAACACCGACCTGGCGCCGCCTACCGCTGGCAGCGCCCTTTCGCCGAGCGCGGCCTACAATTCCAACACCGGTAACGTCACTCTGGTCAACGGTTCGTCAGTAGTTTGGGGATCGTCTGTCGTCTGGGGATCGTCCGTGGTTTGGGGAACATCCGTTATATGGGGAACCAATACCAGCGGCCAGTCCGTAGTATGGGGAAGTTCGCTGGTATGGGGCAACAGCAGTACTAGCGGATTCAGCGTCATCTGGGGCTCGAGTGTGGTCTGGGGCAGCATGAGCAACTCGGATGCAATGGCAATTGCCCTCGGCGGCGACAAATAATCGCGGGACAAACTGAAAGGAGGAATTCCAATGGCAAATATCTCGCGATCAGCACGGACTTTCATTTTCTTCATCATCGCGTGCGGATTGACCGTGTTGATTTACGCGGCGCTGCATATCCAGACACCCCACCAGGCGCGATTCCTGACTTTACTTGCGGTTGCCGCTATCAGTTCCCGGTTCAAACTGAAGCTGCCAGGGCTGAATGGCAGCATGTCAGTGAACCTACCTTTCGTCCTGATCGCCGTAGCGCAATTCAGCCTTTTCGAGGCTTTGGTTATAGCCTTGGCTTCAACCATCGTGCAATGCCTTTCGAAGGATTACAACGCGCTGAAGATCGTACAAACGTTATTTAATAGCAGCACGATGGCGGTAGCGGCGGGACTGGCTGGCTCAGTATTTCAGGGCCGAACCCCGTTACCAAGCGCATCGATTTCAGGATCGGTATTTCTGGCGCTGGCGGGAACCACTTTTTTCCTGGTTCAGACTCTCCCGGTCGCAACCATCATCTCTCTGACAGAAGGAAAAGCCATATTGACAGTCTGGTCAGGGATTGTACATTTGTCGTTTCCTTACTATGTGCTTAGCGCCGGAGTAGCCTCGGTTGCAACGACGGCAAGCCACTTTTTAGGTTGGCAGGTTCCTTTAGTCCTGATGCCTGTCATGTGCGGGGTTTATCGCTCGTATCAAGTTTACTTCGCAGGAACGGGCAACGCAGTTCGGCCATCGTCACTTGCCAAAGCCGCGACAGCGAGTTGAATGCGGGCTGGTCGCGCCCTCTCAGAAAAACTAAAACCCAATCGGCGGCTCGGCGCCCTGGCGCAATGGCGTTCCGCCGAAGCCAATTTCGTGCATCCAGATGGAACCGGGCATCTTCTAACATCGTAATGTCCATCATGAGGTTCAGTTTTGCGGTCCCAGCGGTGCTTGCCATATGGGTTGCCGGCGCCGCCCTCGCGTACGGACAGCACGAACAATACCCCGGCGATGCTCAGAAGGAACAAGCCTCCGCCGCGCCCGACCTGAAACCTGACGCTGAAGGCAACCTCTCCCAGGAACAGATGCAGCAGTTGTTTCGCGTAGTCGCAGACAAGGACATCGAGAACGACAAGCACCTTCGCGACTATACCTACATTGAGCGCGACGAAGAGCACAAGCTGGATGGTAAGGGCGACGTGAAATCCACCGACGCGAAGACCTACGAGGTGATGGAGCTTTACGGCGAGCAAGTGCAGCGCCTGATCGAGAAAGACGACAAGGCCCTCGACGCCGAGGACTCGGCCAAAGAAGAAAAGAAGATTCAGAAGATCATCGACAAGCGCAAGAACGAATCGGAAGACGTGCGCAGGAAGCGCCAGCAGAAAGAAGAGAAAGATCGCGAAGAAGGCCGTAAGTTCGTGCGCGAGGTGGCCGACGCCTACAATTTCCGTTTGGTTGGCACAGAATCCCTGGGAGGCCGCGATGCCTGGGTGATCGATGCCGAGCCGCGCCCCGGCTACGAGCCGCACATGAAAGAGGCGAAGTTCTTGCCCAAGTTCCACGGCCGGGTGTGGATCGATAAAGACGAGGCTCAATGGGCGAAGATGGATATCGAGTGCATTGACACGGTTTCGTTGGGATGGTTTCTGGCTCGGGTTCACAAGGGATCGCGCATCGTGGTCGAACAAACGCGAGTGAACGACGAAGTCTGGTTGCCCAAGCACGTTGCGGTGAAGGTGGATGTCCGTGTAGCTCTGCTCAGAGAATTCAACGTAAACGAAGAGCAGACCTATCGCGACTACAAGAAGTTCCGCGCCACCGCCAGGATCGTGGGGGTGGGCGGGCAGGAAAAGTAGGAGCCGGATACACGTTCCTCTTTCTAGTCCCCCCGGTTTGAACCCGAACTGTGATCAGCGTCATCTACTAGTCTCTACTCTCAACCTTTGTTAGATTGTTGCCCGGGAGCGACTATGTCTACGCAGCTAACACCCCTGTCCGCGGATATCCCTGCTGACGCTTTCCCCGTGTTGACAGCCGAACAGATCAGCCGCATCCGTCCTATGAGCAAGAGCCGTCAAGTGAAGGTGGGCGACATTCTGTTTGAACCCGGCGACCCCGACGTCCCATTCTTCGTGTTGCTCTCGGGCAGCATGGAGGTTGTGCAGCCGGACCGGCATGGCGAGCGCCTGCTGGTCAAACACGAAGCTGGAAATTTTACCGGAGAAATGACCAACATCTCTGGCCGTCTCGCGCTGGCACGAGGCCGGGTTACGGAAGCCGGCGAATTTCTCGAAATGAGCAACCACGATTTGCGCGCTCTAGTGGCCAGAGACGCAGAGCTGAGCGACATCCTTATGCGCGCCTTCATTCTGCGCCGGGTAGCATTGATCAACCGCGGCTATGGAAATGTAGTTCTGTTGGGTTCGCGGCACTCGGCCCAGACTTTGCACCTGCGCGAGTTCCTCACTCGCAACGGCCATCCGCACACGTATGTCGATCTCGATGTCAACACCGGCTATCAGGATCTGCTCGACCAATTTCAGGTGACGGCAGATGAAATTCCCGTGGTCGTCTGCAATAACCAAACGGTGTTGCGCAGGCCGTCGATTCAGGAACTGGCCAGGTGCCTGGGACTAAACGCTCACATCGTGGCGTCGGAAGTGAAGGATTTAGTGATCGTTGGCGCCGGCCCGTCAGGACTGGCCGCGGCAGTTTACGCCGCATCCGAAGGTCTGGACGTTTTGGTCATCGAGGCCGACTCTCCCGGGGGGCAAGCGGGTGCGAGTTCCAAGATCGAAAATTATCTTGGCTTTCCCATGGGAATTTCAGGCAATGAGCTGGCAGACCGGGCTGCCGCGCAGGCTCAAAAGTTTGGCGCCAAGGTGCTGATTGCTAATAACGTAACGAAATTGAATTGCGAGCGGCGCCCCTACGAATTGAGCGTGGATTGTGGTCAGGTGATTCGTGCGCGCACCGTGGTGATTGCCAGCGGGGCGCAGTACAACAAACCGAAAATCGAGAACCTTAAGAAGTTCGAAGGCCAGGGCGTTTATTACGGGGCTACCTATATCGAGGCGCAGTTGTGCGGAAACGAAGATGCCATCGTGGTGGGAGGCGGCAATTCGGCCGGGCAGGCGGCGGTGTATTTGTCGCAGACGTCGCGCAAGGTCCATATTCTGGTGAGATCCGGCCAGTTGTCGGACACGATGTCGCGCTATTTGATCCAGCGCATTGAGGAAAATCCGGCAATCGAAATGCACTACTACACTGAGCTCGTCGGCCTCGATGGCGATACGCAACTGGAGCGCGTTACCTGGCAGGACAAGAAGACGGGCGAGACCTCAACGCATGACATCCGGCATGTGTTCATTATGGCGGGTGCTTCTCCACGCACTGAGTGGCTGCAAGGTTGCGTGGCCCTCGACAACAAGGGGTTTATTCTTACCGGAAGGGATCTGGATCCCGTCGTGCATAATCTTAAATGGCCTCTTCCCCGCGCGCCGCAAATGCTGGAGACGAGTTTGCCAGGCGTATTTGCTGTGGGCGATGTTCGGGCTGGGAACGTAAAGCGCGTGGCCGCCGCCGTAGGGGAAGGATCGATCGCCATCTATCTAGTGCACCGGGTGCTGGCGGAGTTGTAGAGCTGAAGCGCAGATTCTGCCGGGGAATCAGACGTGTTTGGCCACGCTATAATAGAAGGATTCTCGCTCGGCTAAATTGTCTCTGTGGGGACGGTGTCCCCAAATGGGTACCACTTCACAAGGCAGTGGCTAAAGGCTAAGAGCTAACAGCTAAGAGCTTCTTTTCATGGACTTCAAACTCGTTTCCGATTACAAGCCGCAGGGCGATCAGGGCCGCGCGATTGAATCGCTGCTGCGCGGCGTCTATGACCGCGAGCAGCATCAGGTTTTGCTCGGGGTTACTGGGTCGGGCAAGACATACACCATGGCCAAGGTGATTGAGGCGGTGAACCGTCCGGCGCTGGTGATGGCGCACAACAAAACTCTGGCGGCACAGCTTTATCACGAATTCAAGAATTTCTTTCCGCACAATGCGGTTGAATATTTCGTTTCCTATTACGACTACTACCAGCCCGAGGCCTACGTTCCGGCCGCCGATTTGTTCATCGAAAAAGAAGCGACCATTAACGATGAACTCGATAAGCTGCGGCTCTCGGCGACGCGGTCGTTATTTGAGCGGCGCGACGCGCTGATTGTGGCTTCGGTGAGCTGCATTTACGGCCTGGGGTCGCCGGAAGCTTACTACGGCATGATGTTGTTTTTGGAAAAAGGCCAGAAGATTACGCGTGAAGACATTACGAAGAAGCTGGTCGACATTCTTTACGAGCGTACGAACGGCGAGTTCCGGCGGGGGACGTTTCGTGTGCGTGGCGACGTGATCGAGGTCTTCCCTACTTACGATGACATGGCTTACCGCATTGAGCTGTGGGGCGATCAGGTCGAGTCGCTGTCGCAGGTCGATCCGCTTTTTGGCACGGTGAAGCAGAAGTACATGCGGCTGCCGCTTTATCCCAAAACGCATTACGTAATGAAAGACGAAACCCGCGCGACGGCGGTGGAGTCCATCAAAAAAGAGCTGGCGTGGTGGGAAGTGGAACTGGAGAAGCAAGGGCGCGTGGTCGAGTCGCAGCGCATTCACCAGCGCGTGAAGTTTGATCTGGAAATGATCAAAGTGATGGGCTACTGCCACGGCATCGAGAATTATTCGCGACATTTTACGGGACGCATGCCGGGCGAGCCTCCGCCAACGCTTTTGGATTATTTTCCCCGCGATTTCCTGATGTTCATCGACGAGTCGCACCAGACGATTCCGCAACTGCGCGGCATGCATGCCGGCGACCGTTCGCGCAAAGAAACTTTGGTGGAGTACGGCTTCCGCTTGCCATCGGCATTGGACAATCGTCCCCTGACGTTTGGAGAGTTTGAACACCGTACCAACCAACTGGTCTATGTTTCTGCAACCCCTGGGCCGTATGAGCTGACTAAATCCGCCGGAGTCGTGGTCGAGCAGATTATCCGGCCAACGGGACTGATCGATCCCGAGGTTGAAGTGCGCCCAGTAAAGGGACAGATTGACGATCTGCTGCACGAGATTCGAGCCCGAGTGGAGCGCGGCGAGCGCGTGCTGGTGACCACGCTGACCAAGCGCATGTCCGAGGACCTGGCCGAGTATTACGCCGAAGTGGGCGTGAAGTGCCGCTACATGCATTCGGAGATCGAGACGCTGGAGCGGGTGAAGATTCTGCGCGACCTGCGAAAAGGCGAGTTCGATGTATTGATCGGCATCAATCTGCTGCGCGAAGGACTGGACCTGCCGGAAGTTTCGCTGGTGGCGATTCTCGATGCTGATAAAGAAGGCTTCTTGCGATCGCAAGGATCTCTGATCCAGACCATAGGACGTTGCGCCCGCCATCTGAATGGCCGCGCGATTCTTTACGCCGACCGCATGACCGACTCGATGAAGCGAGCCATGGATGAGACTTTGCGGCGGCGCGCCATTCAGACCGCCTACAACGAAGAAAACGGAATCACCCCGGAATCGATCGTGCGCCCGCTGGATATGACGCTGGCCGGAATCATCGCCGCCGATTACACCGACCTAACTGGCGGCGAGTCCGAAGGCATGCCAGAGTTCAAATCGCAGGAAGAGCTGGATGGCTACATCGCGAAACTCGAAAGCGACATGCGGGAAGCGGCGAAGCGGTTTGAGTTTGAGAAGGCGGCGAAGTTACGGGACACGATTAAGGAGTTGCGGACGAAAGAGTTCTTGTTCGCGTAGAGGAATCTCAATCTAACTCCTAGTGTGGCCGCTCGTGATCAGTGCGATCGATAATTCCCTTAGACGCTGGCTTGCGCAGAGCAGCCTTCACCACTGCCCTAAACCTTATGTCTTGCAGCAAGGGCGGACACAATCTTCATGTATCGGTGATCGGCAAAATAGCCGATTAGCGGAATTTATCGTCCATACGCCGCGCTGGCCGCCAGCGGCTTACGGTGAAATGTATACCCATCGAATGTTTCGGAGCGGAAGTTCAGGTTCGAGGTGATGAGCTTTTCGGTCTGGCTAAGAAAAAGATATCCGCCCGGTTCCAGGTAAAGGTGCAGACGCTCAATCAGCGCAATGCGCTGAGCCCGGGAAAAGTGCGGCAGGACGTCCATGCAGAAAATGCAGTCGAAGCGTCCGATATAGCCGGGGCGCGCCAGATTCATGCAATTGAAAGTCACCAGGCTGCGCAGCCGCGGTTTTACCAGCAAGTGCGCGGCATTAACGGGAGCGCTCTGAGGTCCGCCGGAAGCGCCATTTTTCGCTGCCTTCGGTCCTCCATCCTCGGCGTCATTCGGAACCTCAGCCAGCGAAATTGCAGGCGAACTGATCTTCGAGAAATAGTTGCGAATGGTAGCTGGCGGCAATCCATCCAGAGCGGACTGCCGATACACGCCACGATCGGCGGCTTCGATGTTGTGCGGCAGCAAGTCGCTGCCTACGATGTGTATCGATAATGCTGCGCTAAGGTTTCCGGACGCCGGCGCGGTCAGCGGGCTATCGACAATGCCTCCGGTGCGAGCCGCGGATTTTCCGTTTCCATTGGAGTTGCCATTGCTGGCTCCATTCCCACCATTTCCGGCGCTGGCGGCGCTTTGACTCAATGCATCACACACGGCCATCGCGATGCTGTAAGCCTCCTCTCCGGTAGAGCAGCCCGCGCTCCAGATGCGGAGCGGGCTGGGACCGTCGACTGACTTGCGGGCACAAAGCTGGGGCACCACGTGACGGGCGAGAGCGTTGAGTGCTCCAGGGTGACGAAAAAATCCGGTATTCACATTTAACAAGCCATCGAGCAGGGACGGAAAGCTGGATGGATCCTGGGCGGAGGAGCGAAGGCGTTCGAGCAGTGTTGCCGAAGATCCCAAGCCTTGCGCTTCGATGTAGTCGGCAACGTGCGCGGCCAACGCACTGTTCGGACAATCAAGAACGACTCCGGTTTGGCGCTCGACCAGCAAGCGCAACTCCGACAGTTCGTGTTCGAGGATGGTGCTGGTCGCGATTAACTTGTGCATAGAACCTTTCCCTAAAGCGCCACGAGACAGCTCGCACGCCGGCCGAGCAAGATCAGATCGCATACACCCAGGGGAGGATGAATTTAAACCGTCAGTTGTCAGTTCTAAATGTTTCCACTTCTGATCAGTCGCCTGCTGCAACGGCGACGCGATACTTCCCTGAATCCCGTTCCACCTGCTGGGCCACTACATTCATTTCCTTTTCCAGCGACGAAAAGCGCTGCAGCACCTCATGGATGCGCAGGGTCATGTTGCGAATGGTTTCGATCTGGGCGCGGGCCTGGGCCGAGAGGCTGCCAGGTTCGATCAGCAGCAGATCGGAATTGCCCAGCAGCGAAGTGAGAGCATTATTCAGGCCGTGCCGCATGTCGAGGATGTAGCGGCCAAGCATGGCTTGCCGTTCAAGTGCGGCGCAAGCGTCTTCAGCGGTGCGAGCGCGCGTTTCGGCGCCGGCGCGGAGCACAGCTTCGCTCGCCGCGAGAATCAAGACATTGAGCCAATTCTCGTCAGATCGCAGCACTGAGGTGCGCGGCCAACGCTCACGCACCAGTTGCGCGGTGGAAGCGTCGTGGCACACGCAGAATAAGGGCTGTTGGGTCGAGTGCAGGGGTTCCAGAACCACCGAAAGCAATTCGCGGCGGAGCGGGCCCACAATGGCCACCGCAAAATTATCGACGCTGCACGGCCAGAGATCTCCTCCGAGCAGCGTGAATGTAGGAACGTGACGCTCCATCTGCCAGCGCGCGGTAATACTCCGGGAAAATTCCACCTCGTCGGAAATAACCAGTACTGTCGGATGATCCACTTGCAAGTTCCTTTTCGTGAGTCCCGCGAACTCTGCAGGACTCATAACTTTCTTTTGCGACGCTCCATCCGCGCCGTCTCTCTAAAATCTATTATTTCTTGGCACCCGGGTGCGAGTCCGCATCCGGATTCCAGTCTGGCGCCGCGGCCGCAACCTCGAATTCCGCAGTGTCGCTGTCAGGCATTGTGACCTCGGACCCAGTTTCCGCAGCTGCTTTCTCATGGGCGTTCGTCGACATCGAAGCCGCAGCGCCGGCAGATGCAGCTCTCCGCGCGGCTGGTGCCGATGCAGATCCGGCTACCCCTTTGCCCTTCGCGGATGAGCCCAGGGCGGCCTCGACAGAAGCGCGCAGGTCTACCAACATGCGCAACGGCTGTCCAGAAGAGTATTCGGCCTGGAACATGACTTTCCAGGACTGGCAGATCATCCGCAAGCGAAGGATCGGTTCCTGCGCCGAGAATTGCGCCCGCCGGCAGTCGATGGTCTCCACTCCTTTTTCTTCCAACTCAGTCAGCCCGTCGAGAATATTATTGAGGTCGGCCAGCATCAGGCGAAAGAACACCCGCCGCATAAGATAGCCAAAACGCGTGAATGCGATCAGCGCAACCGGCAGGTAGAACAGATCGCCGGCCTGGGCTTTGGCTTTCCGTCCCTGCTCAAGCACGCCGCCATGCAGCAGTTCGTCGAGTGAGCGGCAGCGCCGCGCAGAATCGACCACGCGATCCAGCGCGTTCAACCACACCGGCGACTTTAGCTCCACCTTGCCGAGAATCGGCTCCAGGCCCTGCGCCACATACGCGAGATCAACGCCGTTATCATCGAGATCCGAAGGCGCGCTCTGGCTGAAATACTGAACCAGAAGGAAGTCAATCTTGTCGCGCATGGCATCGGTGCGAGCAGCCTTGGCCAGGAAGTGCTGCAACAAGGCAATCAAACCGGCAGCATCTACTACTGAACTGGTCTGCAGAAACTGCCGCAACTGGTGAACTTGCAGGCGCTCATCCATGGCGTTCAACCATTGTTGGGCCTGCTCGACGGATTCGCTCTCTGGCGTATCTTCCCCGGCCTCAAGCGCGGGGCAAGTGGGCAAGTCGATGGCGAACTCGCGCGCCATTTCAGCATAGATGGGATGCAGGCGGCGGGCGCTCGTCCATATTGCGGCCATATCTGGAGCTGACGATTGGGGTTGCGATGAGGTCATGATTTCACGATCCAGTTGGGAACCGCATTGAGAAAGCGGGCTGCCACAATGGTGGTTTTAGGGTGGTACTGCACCGCGACTACCGAGGCTTCTGTATCGAGAGAACCATCCGAGTTGCGCAGCCGCAGCACATCCGCGAACTCCAGCGGCGTAGCGCAGGCAAACAGAACCTCACGGCAAGTTCCAAATTCAATCACGGTGCTTTCCTGAACGCTCGAGCCTCCTGGCTCGCTGCCTGTTCGGGTGAACTGAACGGGAATGCGAACCGGTGTAGCTTCGGGGAAAAAGCGGGCCAGATCGGCTACCGTGCTGGTTTGCACCGCGCGCGATGCAGCTATGGCTGGTTGCGCCAAGCGATGATGACCCCTTCCCCAGACTCGTTCTGTGCCACTTGAATAGTGCGGTTGGGCTCCCCCTCTTCCCGGTTAGGATGAGCGTTGGGGAGCCAGAACACGCGGTTATGCTGGAGAGAGATGCACGACCAAGACCACAGTGCGGAACGGAAGGAGTAGCACTCAGGAGCTATGTTTTTCAACAAGTTAGAAACGATTGCACGCGCGGCAATGAACGGAGTGGTAGGGCGCGTCTCAGGATGAGACGAGAATCTCACCGGCAACCCCGCACTTATATTTGAGCGCCGCAATTAATTTCGTCCAATAAATCCTCTCCCCACTCAAGGGCGTTCACGATCTTCAAACCCCACGGGTTTGTCAATTCAACCGAGTCGGTCCGGCCCCAAAGGGCAAATTTTGTCCATTGATTGAGTCGTAGACGCTGAAACAACAAAGAGCATCCAACCTTTACACAGATTTACAATTCGGGTTTTGCGAATACAATGCTTGAGGGAAGATTAACTTATGAAGATCACGACAAAGCAGTTTGGTTGGTGGAGCGCCCTGCTCGGTCTCACACTGGCGACTGCCATCCTCCCCCCACGGGCCATTGCCCAAGATGATTATCAACCGCAAGACGATCCGCCGAGCCGCGTAGCTCGGCTTGGTTACATGGAGGGCTCGATCTCATTCCAACCAGCCGGCGAAAACGACTGGGTGGGAGCTGTCGACAACCGCCCTCTGACCACCGGCGACAAGCTGTGGGCTGACAAGGATTCGCGCGCTGAACTGCAACTCGGATCGGCCGTGATTCGCTTGTCGGAAAACACCGGCATTTCATTCCTGAACCTGGATGACCATACAGTACAGGTTCAGTTGAGCTCGGGAACCGTTAACATTCGGGTCAGAAGCCTCGACCGCGACGACGACATCGAAATCGATACGCCCAACTTAGCGTTCACGATAGATCAGCCGGGAAGGTACCGCCTGGAAGCCAGCGAAGACGGTACCTATTCTCTCGTCAGTATCCGCGAGGGCGAAGGCGAGGCCACAGGCAACGGCCAGACCTATACCCTTCATGCCGGACAAAGCGGTACTTTCAACGGAACTGACTCGTTGAACGCGGACGTCGAGCAAATCGGCGACCCCGACCAGTTCGATACCTGGGCTGATGGCCGCGAGCGGCGTCACGATCAATCCCGCTCAGCGCAGTATCTTTCCCATGATGTTGTCGGCTACGACGATCTCGATGACAACGGCGACTGGCGCGACGATTCCAACTACGGTCACGTCTGGTTTCCTCATGTCGACGCCGGTTGGGCCCCTTATCGCGAGGGCCACTGGGACTGGATCGACCCTTGGGGATACACCTGGGTTGATGACTCTTCCTGGGGTTATGCACCCTTCCATTACGGACGCTGGGTCAATGCCGGCGGACGATGGGGCTGGGTGGCTGGTCCCCCGGCAGAGCGCGCCGTCTACGCTCCCGCTTTGGTGGTCTTCATAGGCGCGGGTGGCGGAGGGGGCTTCGGGGGAAATATTGGATGGTTCCCGCTCGGTCCACGCGAAGTTTATGTGCCATCGTATCCCGTGAGCCGCGGCTACGTGGAACGCGTCAACATGAGCAGTACTACCGTGAACACCACCGTCATCACTAACGTCTATAACACGACGGTGATCAACAAGACGACAAACGTCACGAATATCACCTACGCCAATAGAAATGTAGCGGGCGCAGTGACGGCGGTTCCGCAGCGCGCTTTTTCCAGCGCACAACCAGTGGCCCGAGTCGCAGTCAAGATGGATGCCCGTGAAATTGCCTCCGCGCCTGTGAGTAGACGCGTTGCGGTGAATCCCACGCGCGAAGCGGTTCTGGGATCGAAGGCCTCCACCGCGAACCACGTGACCGCGCCCCCAGCAGCGGTGATGAATCGGCAAGTAATCGCGAAGAAAACGCCGCCTCCTCCACCAGTGTCTTTCGCCAAACAACAACAGGCGATGGCCGCTCATCCAGGACAGCCTCTGCCCAAGCGGGAGATGGCGAGCCTGCAACCGGCCGCGGCCGCGCGCCCGGCCGTCAAAGTAGCGCCTCCAGGCAAACCAGCGCAACCGACCACGGGACACCCCAATAACGCAGCGCGTCCGGGTCAACCCAACAACAATGCGGCGCGTCCGGGTCAACCTACTCCTGGCGCACCGGCGAATCGTCCGGGAAATCAGCCAGCGGGAAATCAGCCTGCAGCGAACGAGCGTCCTGGTGCGGCCAACCAGCCGAATCGCCCACCGGCAGCGCAGCCGAATAACAACCGGCCAGAAACGAATCAGCCGGCCAGCCGACCTGGACAACCGAACAACCGTCCTGAGGCGACTCAGCCAAACAATCGGCCGCCTGCCGCGCAGCCCAACAACCGGCCAGAGCCCAATCAGCCGGCCAATCGTCC
>Ga0207011_1043_pt2 | contig 20684 bp, 32 predicted proteins | sample Alteio_BWMinCont_79_FD_153466 | JGI IMG/M metagenome (GOLD analysis project Ga0207011, IMG submission 153466) | Enriched cells from forest soil in Barre Woods Harvard Forest LTER site, Petersham, Massachusetts, United States -... | ecosystem: Environmental > Terrestrial > Soil > Temperate forest >...
CGGCGACGTCGAGCCTGTCGAGATCGATCAGCAGGCTCATGACGCGATAGTTGAAGCGATGTCCCACCGGTTTGAGCCGGGCATGCATGACATCGCCAACGTACAGCGCGGCCGCATCGCCCTCGATCTTCGCTGGGGTCGGTCTGGCGTCGGGGTCCCGCATGGCCTACTCCGCAGCCTCGGCCAGTTCCGGCGGCGCTTCCCGCCAGGGCACCGTGGCGCCCAATGACTCCGCAACGGCCAGGGCCGATCGTAGCCCATCCTCATGGAATCCGTAACCGGTCCAGGCGCCGCAAAACCAGGTGTGACGCTTGCCCTGGATCTCCTCGAGCCGTTTCTGGGCGGCAAAGGCCGCAGCGTCATATTGCGGATGTTCGCAGATATATTTGCCGAAGGTAAGCTCGGAACGGGGCTCGAAAGGCGGATTAAGGCTGACGAACAGCGGCTTATTCTTGTCGATGCCCTGAAGTTCGTTCATCCAGTAGGTCACGGCGACGTCGTTGAGGGCTGATCCGCGGCGCTGCCAGCGCAGGAAATTCCAAGCCGCCCACACCCCTCGCCGCTTGGGCATGAGTCTGGTGTCGCGATGCAGGTAGATGGTGTTGGGCGAATAGCCGATGGCGCCCAAAACGGCGCGCTCACGATCGTCGGCGTCCGACAGCATCGCAAGCGCCTGATCGCTATGGGCGGCAATCACGACATGATCGTAGGTTTCGCAGCCGCCATGGCTGTCGGTGACGACGACACCGCGCGCTTTTCGCTCAATCGATGTAACCGCACAGCCAAGGCGCATGCGGTCCCGAAACCCAGCCGTCAGCTTCTCCACGTAATTTCGACTGCCGCCCTGGACGGTTCGCCAGACCGGACGGTCGTACTGCAACAGGCGGTGATTGTTGAAAAACGCCACGAAGTTTTCGGCGGGAAAATCCAGCATGTCCTGCGCCGGTGTCGACCAAATCGCAGCGCCCATCGGGGCGAGATAATCGGTCAGCAATCGGGTCGCGAATCTGCGGTGACGGAAATACTCGCCAAGGCTCATGCCCGCAAGCCGCCCGGCTTTGTAATCCTCGACGCTTTGGCGGTTGAACTTGAGGATGTCTCGCAACATCCAAAGGTAGGTTGGCGAAAGCAGGTTTCGCGGCTGGGCGAACAGCCCAGCCAGGGTTTGCCGCCAATTTTCGCCGCCGCCCTTCCACTCGAAACGGCCGCCATCGGCAGTGACCGCAAAGCTCATGCAGCTCCTAATGGTCTCGACGCCGAGATGGGCGAACAACGAAGTCAGGTCAGGATAGTTGAGCTCATTGTAGACGATGAAGCCGATATCGACCGCCAGCGGCGTTCCGTCATAGTCGATGTTGACGGTGTGGCTATGGCCGCCGGGCCGGATCTCCCTGTCATAGACGGTTACCGGGTAACGTCTCGACAAGGTCCACGCAGCGGCATTGCCGGCAATTCCCGTCCCAATAACCGCTATGCGCATTCCATTCCTCGCCCGCTAACACCCCAAGATACGGGGCGTTGTAGCGGAAGTTTCGGCGCGACACAGTGCGGCATGGCCTCGCGATGGCGGCGTCCGCAACTGGCGGCGGCCGGACGCCCGTTCGGCGCGCCCGTTGAAGCGGGTGGCGGCGCGGCGTATAGCAGGCGCATGTCCAGACCATCCGAGGCCGACGACGGCATCGCTACGACCGCGGCGACGCCGGATTGCCCGCATTGCCGCAAGCCGTTGCCGCTATGTGTCTGCGACGGCGTGACGCCGATCAAGAACCGTGTGGAATTGCTGATCTTGCAGCACCCGCAGGAGCAGGACAGGGCGCTCGGCACAGCCGGCCTGACGGCGATGCACTTTGCAAAGGCGGTCCTCAAGATTGGATTGTCCTGGCCGAGCCTGTCCAAGGCATTGGGCCGGCCGGTCGCCGATCCGTCGCGTTGGGCGGTGCTTTATCTGGGGTCGGCGAAAGCAGCCGATCTCGATACCAAGGAGGAGATCGTCGCCATCAATCGCAAGGGCGAGGTCGAGGAGAATCAGCGCGCCATCTTGCGGGGCATTGAGGGCGTGGTCCTGCTGGACGGTACCTGGAGCCAGGCCAAGGCGCTGTGGTGGCGCAATGCCTGGATGCTGAAATGCCAAAGGGTGATCCTTGGCCCCTCGCGGCCGTCACGCTACGGAAAGCTTCGCCGCGAGCCGCGCCGCGACGGCCTCTCCACCATCGAGGCGGCGGCGATGATTCTGTCCGGCCTCGAAGGACGGCCCGACATTGCCGACACCCTCAACGCCAGCTTTGTCCGAATGCTGGCGAGGTACCAGGACGTGCAGCGCGAGCAGCCGTCACTCGCGCCAAAACCGCGGCCAAAGCGGGATTTTCGCCGTCGCCGGCAGGCGTGAGGAGGCATCGGCATCTGCCCCGTCTTATCTGTCATTGACATCGGAAGCCAAATCGCTCATCGGCGACATGATCAGATCGGCGCTACCAGTGGTCCGATTCTAACATTTGCATCCCGGTGTGGTAGGCACTTTTGCAAATGTTAGAATCAAAGGACCACTAGCAAATATAGGTTTCTAGTGGAGTTTTGGATTTGACATTCGCTTTGCGAGTTCGCGGTTAATACGGTAGCGAATGTCAAATCCACTCCACTAGCGCGAGGAGACCCCAATGATTTTGGTGACCGGCGGCGCCGGATATATCGGGTCCCACACCTGTGTCGAATTGCTCAATGCCGGCAACGAGGTCGTGGTCTTCGATAACTTCTCCAATAGCAGCCGCACGGCATTGGAGCGGGTTCAACAGATCTGCAAACGACCGCTGAGCGTCGTCGAAGGTGATATTCGCGACCAGGCCGCGGTCGAGAAAGTTTTGGCCGAATTCGGATGCACGGTCGTCATCCATTTCGCCGGCCTGAAATCCGTGCTCGATTCCGTCGCTTCGCCGCTCGATTACTACGACAACAATGTCATTGGTACCCACCGTCTGTTGCAGGCGATGCAGACAACCAACATCAAGCGCGTCATCTTCAGCTCTTCCGCTACCGTCTACGGTGATCCGCAGTTTCTGCCCTACACCGAGGATCACCCGCTCAATCCCGTCAATCCGTATGGTCAGACGAAGCTCGTTATTGAGAACATGCTGCGCGACTTGTTTGCCAGCGACTCCAGTTGGAGCATCGGTATCCTTCGCTACTTCAATCCCATCGGGGCGCATGAAAGCGGCTTTATTGGCGAAGATCCGAGAGGGGTGCCGAACAATCTCCTGCCTTACGTGGCCCAGGTTGCGGTTGGGCGGCGCGAACGGTTGAACGTTTGGGGCGGCGATTACGACACGCCGGACGGCACAGGTGTGCGAGATTACATCCATGTCGTTGATCTCGCGCTGGGCCACGTGGCCGCGCTCGCATCTCTCGAACAGCCCGCATGCTTTGCCGTCAATCTGGGGACCGGAAGGGGCAATAGCGTGCTGGAGGTCGTCAAGGCCTTCGAGGAGGCGAGCGGGAAGCGAATTCCTTACGACATTCGGCCGCGCCGGTCCGGCGATGTTGCCGCGTGCTACGCCGCGACCGATCTTGCCGCCAAACATCTGGGCGGCTGGCGCGCGGGCAAAAATCTCGACGCGATGTGCAGGGATCACTGGCGGTGGCAAAGCCAAAATCCCAACGGGTATGACAGGTAGCGCAAGCAGGGTGAGGGCAGTTGCCTAACCCTTTGGCCACCTGTATTGGTCCGCCCATGGGGCCACGTGGCGGAGTGGTTACGCAGCGGTCTGCAAAACCAAAATTGCGGGAACCGCGCGTTTAGAGAACCGGGCTATTTTTCGGCATAACTTTCATTTTTCGCCAGAAAGTCCCCTCAGTGTGTGGGGACTTTTGTGGGGACTGGGACCCTATTTCAGGCCGTTTTGCGTTCGCCGTGGGTATTCTCGCGCTGTTGATCGGGCGTGACGTACTTCAGGTATTCCTCGGTCTGCTTGATCGAGGAATGGCCCAGCCGCTGCTGAAGCTCATAGATGTTCCCGCCCTGCCGCAGCCAGACGATGGCGTGCTTGTGGCGCAGGTGGTGGAAGGTGAACGGGCGGAACTTGACGCCGTTCTCCTCGGCCCAATCGGCCACCAAGGCGATCTCGCGCCGGAAGCAGGCGGCCGGGTCCTCGATCTGGTCGCCAATGACCGTGGCCTCGCGCTTGCTGTCTGCTCGGACCCGCTTGTCCTCGGTACGCCAGAACAGCCACGGCTTACCAGCGAAGCCCGGAAGCCCGGCAAAGAGCTGGTAGCCGCCCATGGGCTTCAGATCGATGACGCGGACCTTGTTGCCCTTGTCGGTGACCGTGATCTCCTTGCGCTCGTGGTTGACCCAGTCGCGCTTGGCGCGGATCAGGGCATCCTCGCGGATGCCCGTCTTGAGGGCGGCCTGAACCAGTTGGGGCCACATCCCGCGCGCCCGCTTGATGACGAGCGCGATATCTTCATCGCGAGGTTCGACGATGGGGTCGCGCCGTTCCTTGACCGTCTTGAGCCACGGCAAGACGGGATTGGCGTCCCGGTACTCATGGGCGACACAAAAGTTCATGACCGAGGAGAGGGCGCATAAGTCGCGCTTGACGGTCGCCTTGGTTATGACGGCACCGCGCTCGCGGACGATCCGGCCGATCAGCTTGCCGTCGATCTCGGGTAGCCGCTTGTCCTCAAGGAACGGGGCCAATTGCACCAATGAGACGCAGTACCGGGTGAAGGTCTTCCTTCCGACCTGCCCATCCCAGCGGTCGCCGGGCTTGCCCTCCATGAAGGTCTTCCATTCGGCCAGCACGTCAATGAACATGCGGGGCGGCGCGATGCCATGGTGGACCTCGTTCTTGATCTGATGCTTCAGCTTGTCGACGGCGGCCTTAGCAATTGCCGGATCGTCAGTCTTGAGGCTGACCCGGTAGGCTTTGCCTTTGATCTGGAATTCCGAGTAGAGCACGTCGCCGCGCCATTGGGTGCCGGGAGGTGCCTTAGGCTTGCGTCCTGCCATGCTTCTTCCTCGCGCTTGCGAACGAAGCCTCTGAGCTTCAGTTCGTCGAAGGTCCAACGCCGACCGAACTTCGCGGCTCCCGGAATATCGCCTGCTAGCGCCATGGCCTGAACAGTGCGGGCCGGGAGGCCGACAATCTTGACGGCGATATCCGTCGTCACGCGCTCTGCCGCTACATCAAGAGGCGTTTTTGATTCCGCCGCCTCGGATCGAAGGTTCTTCATTGTCGATGATCATTCCGCCCCCGCCGAATGATAGGCCGCGTGGCTTACCGGGCCATCGACGAACCTGATTTCCTGTCTGCACCGGATTTTGCGCGCGCCGCAAGAATTTTCTTCGCCAGCCCGGAATCAGGCGGGCACTACCAAAGGTAACTTCTGCGAGATCGATCTGGTCCCTACCGGTTCTATCGTCGCGCGGGCGCGGGCACGTGTGGAGACCATTCGACGGACGCGATCCTCGCCGCCCTTTTGCCATAAAATATTACGGCGGCTGCGCCGCCCGATAAAAGTTCTGCCTGCAAATAAAGAGTTTCTCGCTGCTTTCGAGTTACCCCCACATATCTTCGATGGGCAGTGGCGACGCAGATTCGACACCTGATATCTTCGCCAATCATCACCTGCGTGATTGGAGACGTTGCGATGTCACGATTCTTAAAATCAATTCACACTCAATTCTATGAACCTGAAATCGAGCAGTTGGAAAACTGGCGACGGGCACAACCGGAAATTCCATCGCAGGCGGCGACTGTTCGCACCTTCGTCATGCGGGGCCTGAAGGCCTCCACTGATGTGCCGCCAGCGAAAGAAGGCGCCGAATAAGAAAGACCCGCCCGGCGTTTGCGGCCAGACGGGTCAATCGGAATAAGGGTAATCACACTTCCCTTTTATAATTCCGAAAAACCGAAACCGCAAGGCCGTGACGGTCCCGACGCAAACAGGGACTATCACCATGACGACCACTGCCAACGTAATTCCGCTTTTCGCTCGCGTTAAGATCAACGGCATCGAAGTGCATCCGGGGCCGCCACGGTGCGATGCGCAGCGCAAGATTTCGACCAGCGAGAAACTGGATTGGCTTGATGCCATGATGGCCGATGACCGCCTTGGCTCCAGCGACAAGATCGTTGCTTATTGCATCAGGCAGCATGTCAATCGGGACACCGGGACCGCTTATCTGTCGGATGAGACTATCGCGGACAAGACGCGGATCGGAATTCGTTGGGTGCGGATGGCCCGCAATAAACTTCGTGCCGCCGGTTGGATCACGTGGACAAGGAAGACCAGAACTTCTGCCAATATATATTCCACGCTGACCGGGCCAATGGCGAGCATCGTGGAACGGCAACAGGAATTCAAAAAGCAACGCGAGGAGAGACGAATGCAAAGGTACGAACGGCAGCGGAGCGCCGAACTGCCGCAGGCGGCTGATGGGAATGACGACCGGCAGCCGAGTGCCGTTCATGACGGGCAGCCGAGTGCCGTTCGCGACCGGCAGCCGAGTGCCGATATACCCCTTAGTACTTACCCCTTAGATGAACCCCTTAAAGAAAGCATATATACGGGCAGTTCAGTTATTGAGATTAAGAATGCCGCCAAAGAAACAGACTTCGAACATTTCTGGCAGCAATACCCACGGAGAGTGGGGAAGCTTAAGGCAGAAAAAATTTATAATGAGATCATCAAATCGAAACGTGCTCCCGCCGCGGAGTTGCTGGCTGGCGCCCGGCGATATGCCGCCGAGCGGGAAGACCAAGACGAGAAGTACACCAAGCATGCCTCAACATGGCTGACCGCTGGCGGCTGGATGGATGAGCCGCTGCGACCCTCCGGCTTGCTGGCGAAACAAAGCGGTGGCGACTCCGCCTTCGCTGGCATTCTCAGGGTTCTGGAGGGGCGGAGCCACGACTAGCCTGGTCCCTCACCTTCAACCCAACGGGCAGGTTTTTGCGCGGGCAGAGCAGGTTATGGCGCGGTGGTACGCCCGCCCCTGCGGCAGGGTCCGGGCTGAGTCCTATTTGGATGACCTTGACGCCATTCTGCCGGAGGCGAAGGCGGTGCTTGCCGAGTTGCAGGCCGCCGCGAGACCGGCATCCGATCTGGAGATCGGTAAACACCTTGGCGTCTTGGTTAAGTGCTTTCCTAATACGGGAACCGCTGACCGTGAAACCTATGGCAGCGTGCTGGTGCTGGATGTCATAGCTGCGCAACCGTCTATCAGCGACGTGGAAGCCGCCTGCCGCATGTTGCGCCAAACATCAAACTTCATGCCGACCATTGCTGAAGTTCTGACGGCCTTACATGTGGAAAAGCAACGCCGCGAAGGCACCATCAGAGGCGTTGCCCATATCGTCAACTATGACCGTGACCGGCTGGTGAAGGAAGCCGAGGAAGAACGAAAACTGCATCAGGAAAAAGAAGCCGAGAGGTTGCTGCGACTTGAGCAAGACCGGAAACGGAGAGAGGAAGATTTTTGGTAAATCAGGAAGCATTGAGAGAAAGGATTAACGCGGACCCCGCCGCCATAAATTGACTGACATCTCCGTATTTACTGGAAATGGGAGAAATCAAATGTGGATAATGACGAACAACAGCTACCTTTCCATCGTAAGCAAGGATTGTGGCCCGGCTGAACTGCTGGTCAGGGCTCGGCGCGCTGGCGATATTGAGAAGGTGTTCCCAGATGCCAAGGTAACCCGGAACACCAAGAGTGATTATCTATATCGGGCGGTTGTACCACGCGATTTGGTGAAACAGGCCTTAGCCGCACTGATCGACAAGATCGACTATCCGAACTTCAAGGATAGCGTTCAAGACGGGGCCTTGCATGCTGCCTATGTCGCTGTCTGGCATGCAATGGCAGGATTACAACATCCGCCGCCAGAAATGGAGCGGGCGACCCGTGCAAGGTCGGCCCTAACCTCGAAAAACACACCGTAGCACCTCGGAGACTCAGCCGAGTCCGCTGGTGCGCTTTTTTGAATGGCCGGTGGTCAGAGAGTCGCTAGCAGGAAACGCGCTCTACGGGCTCGGCACGGCTTCGGAGGATCTGTTTGCAGATTGTTCTAAGTCACCCGAGATCAAACAACTCTGCCAAGGCAAATGCCCAGAAGGTCAGCCAAAACAAAGTTGAAATCACATAGCCGGGCAGCATGGCCACGGCCAGACCAAGCTTCTCGAACCATCCCTCTTGCTGCCTGACGTAGGAGATCAGGTCGATGGCAAAGAAGATCGGCAAGGCGAAACATAATTTGAGAAGGTTCAAAAGCCGCCGCATGGTCGAAACACTAGTCCGATCAATTGTTTTGGCAAAGGAGTTTGAGGTCGGTTTGGGAGGATGACCCTTGATCAATGTCCGCTTTCGGGAGGTGGTCTGGTAGCGCGCCCTAGAGAACTAGTTGGTCAAGGCGTATTGTTCGGCAAATTTGAAAGGATTTGCCTGATGAACTCACTCTCCAACCAAGATATCCTAATCCGCCTGTTTGCGGCAGCTATCCTTGGCAGCATCATTGGCTTCGAGCGAGAGCGGCTGCTATGGGCAGCCGGCATCCGGACGCACATGGTGGTGTGCGTCGGGGCCTGTCTCATCATGATCGTTTCAGCGTTCGGCTTTAAAGATAGCCTCTCATCGCAGAACGTCGTACTTGATCCATCGCGCGTGGCCGCGCAGGTCGTGTCCGGGATCGGCTTCCTGGGCGCTGGCGCGATCCTGGCACGCGGCGAGATAGTCAGAGGGCTCACGACAGCGGCAAGCATCTGGACTGTCGCGGCAATCGGGCTTGCGGTCGGTGGCGGCCTCTATTTTGCGGCGGGTGTCTCGACTGCGGTTATTATTGTCATTCTTGCTGGCGTGAAGCCGCTTGAAGAAGCTTACCGCGCCCGCAATCAAAGTTGCCGTCTGAAGATTGAGGCCACCCAAGGCGCGTTAACGCCGGACATTTTGAAACAGACGCTCAGTGTCCGCGCCGGACAGATCAAACGATTTCTCGCGACGCCTCGCGATGGCATAGAGGATATCACTGTGCTGCTTAGCAAGGTTTCCTCTCAAGACATCAACAGCTACGTTGCAAAGCTGAATGAGCTCGATGGCGTAAGCACAGTCAAGGTGATTGATCGCAAGCGCGGCGAATAAAACTAGGCCGCGTTAACTGGCGGACCCTTTCATTTCTCGAATGTCGCCTTTTGGCACAGTTCGGACATGGTGGATTGTCCCACTTGAGTCCGTTATCGGGGGGATAGTGTTGCAAAACTCGTTTTGCAGGCGGTGTCAAAAATTCTGAGGGCCGTGGGCGGGTTTTTCGTGTAGAGATCTGAGGGACCTCATCGCCTCACGCAAAACTCATAGGCGATTTCGGCAACGCGACTGAGGCTATACGAATCGTCGACCGATTCGCATTTCGAGGTTTCACCAAAAATGCAGGCCGGTGCAACTTTCGACTTTTGCAACAGTATCGGGGGCATAGCAGACATCAGTTTGCCAACAAGCTAAATTTTTTGTTTTGTAGTTTTTGGAATTTGGTTTTTTAGACTTGCACCAATGCGGACCGGGATATTTGAACGCGGCGGCGGGCGTTTTAATAGGCGGGTGCCCCCGGAGTAGCTCGACACCCAATTTAGAAATCAAACCAAGCGAAACATCGCCGCGTCGTCCGCCGCGTCAACAGCAACAGCATCACAGCATCAAACGCTGATCGCGCCTGCGTCTGCCTGCGTGTTGGAATCATCACACGCCCACCCCCGCCCCGCTGCCTGCGTGGTGATTAACTTCGCGCGCTCGCCCGCGCGCACCGCGCGAGGCAGACTGCAAATCAAGTTTTCTTCAGCTTCGCTGAAGGTCTCGCCCGGACGCGCGTAACACGCGGGATGTGTGCCTTGTAGCGCCTGAATGGGAAGGGCCGTCGCTGGATTGCGGTCGGCACTGGCCATCGATGGCCGGTCAACGCCTTACATCGGAGATGATCATGGCTCGTATCACCAAGACTCCTGAGACCACGAAGCCCACCACTGAGGCAGCCAAGCCCACGGCAGCGCCGCCTGTCACCTTTGACGTGAACGATCCCGCCTTTCAGGCCATCGTCGCTCAAGCCGTGACCGCGAGACTGGCAGTCATCGAGGCGGAGAAGCCCGCCAAGATTTCAATAGCAGGCAAGACCGAACAGGCTGTCAAGAACGAGATCGCCACGGTCAGAGCCTTCAAACGGGCTGGCTTCGGAACCGTAAAGCCGCATGAAGACGTGCTTACGTTTAACAAATGGGCGGCCAAGGGCTTTCGTCCGAAGGAAGGCACCAAGAGCGTAAAGGTCGCAAACCTTCGGCTATTCCACGTTAGCCAAGTCCGAAAGCTGACCACGGATGAAGTGAAGGCGTTGAAGCACAGTCAGGAGGCCGCCGTGGCCCGTGGTGCCGCTACCAACGTAACACCGCTGCACCAGTGATCCATCAGGGGAGGCCTTCGGGTCTCCCCTTTTTTGCCCATACAATAAACCCCACCGACAAGGCCTGCCACAAACCCGCATAAACAAAGGGGCGCCAGCTTAACTTGAACGGCATACAAGAACCATCTGTTTTCTGTATGGACTAGCTCTTAACAATGGAGGTCTGCCGATGACAACTCAGGTTAAACGGGCCGCGCTTTATGTTCGAGTGTCTACCGATGGCCAGACTGTAGAGAACCAAATCCGAGAGCTTCGCCAGATCGCCGAGCGCCGGGGCTGGCGGGTGGTCGAAACCTTTAGTGATGCCGGTATCAGCGGCGCGAAGGGCAGGAACAAACGCCCCGGCCTTGACGGGATGTTGAAGGCGGCCTGCCGCCGTGAGTTTGATATCGTTATGGCTTGGTCAATCGACCGCCTGGGGCGGTCGCTGATTGACCTGTTGCATACGGTCCAAAACTTAGAGGCCTATGGCGTTGACCTGTACCTTGATCAACAGGCCATCGACACCACCACGCCAGCGGGCAAGCTGATGTTCCAGATCACCGGAGCCTTTGCCGAGTTCGAGCGCAGCATGATCCAGCAACGGGTCAGGCTTGGCCTCAAGCGGGCAGTGGCTCAAGGCAAGCGGCTTGGCAGGCCAGCCGTTGCCAGCGACTTGGAACGCAGGGCACAACGACATCTCCGCAGGGGTACCGGCATTTTGAAGGTCGCCAAGCTGGTAGGGCTTGGCACCGGGACGGTGCATCGGATCAAGCGAGAAATGGAGGCCGGGTGAGTTAGCCGAAGGCGGTTGCCCACGTTCCGGCACCGGCCAATACAAGCACCAATCCGGCGAAAATAGTCGCCTCAATGTTTGAGAGAGTCCACCGGGTACACATTGTGGATAACTCCAGCACTTGCCCGCCCCCAAGCCAAAATATCTTAGAAGATTAAATGATTTGCGACAGGCTGTTTTCTGGGCGGGGCCTGTGGAGAACTCAATCAAAATAGCCCGCCAGAGGCCTGCATGGGGCTTCTGACGGGCTATGGGGAGGGGTACATCCGCCCTCCGATGGGCAATAGTATCAAATTACCGACTAAAACGGAAATTCGAGAGGCAGACGGAGGCGGACAAGGCCATTTCCGGGTAGTGGGTCAGTTTGATTGGCAGGAAATTTCCAATAAAAATCCCGCCCAGACGCGTTACACTTCCCGGGCGGGACCAAATACCAAATGGAGAATGTCGGGTTGGTATAGGCTCTGCCCGACCCCATGATCTCGGGACTCGATAAGGGCTACAATATGACCCCCAAACGCCCTAAGGCCTGAAGCCCGTGAAATCCTGATGGTGTCGCCTGTTCCAGTCGCGCCAGTTGGCGGTTTCTTCGGGATGCGGGTTTTGTTTTGGGGGAGTATTGGCGGCGGCCTCCAGCACAATATCCGCCACTGCTGGTAAACCAACTTCGATTAGCTCTTTAGCGTCCCGTTCCAGCAAATCCCTCTCGGCAACCATGAGGGCCAGTAAGGCGCGCAACGCCTCGGCACCTTCCTTGCTGTAGATGTAGGCCATGACGCCTGCGGTTGAATCAAAACCCTCCATGTCATCCTGATTTTCGGCCTCAGTCATCGGCAAGCTCGCTATCCCGTCGCTCGGCTTCCAGTTCAAACAGCTCTGGCGGTTCTGCCCCGATCATGTCCCGCGCCAGCTTGTAGGCGGCGGCGAAGTCTCGGGCGTCGGTCAGTTCCTCCAGGGCGTTCTTGGTGCTGACATGCAGGGCGGCCACCACGACTTCTCGGGGGAGCAAGCCCGTCACGATCCTCAGGAACGATGTTGGATCGGTGGTGGCGACCTTCTTGATGACTTCAGGACCGCTCTGGCAGAATTCTTGGTACAGAGCATCGATCAGTTCACCCGCCAATTTGTTACGAGAGCCACGAGGCCGTCCACCACCGTTATTGCCCGTTAGAAAACGGCCCGACTTCTCATCCCGATCTGGCGCCGGAGATTCAATTTTAGATTCCGGCATTTGCTTCCACGCCTTGAGGATGTTGCTTCTGCCTGCGCTTCGCTCGTCTCGCGGCATCGCTTCGATGGTTCCACACAATCACATCCAACAACTCGGCCTCTTGCGTCCTGGCTTCAACCAATCGTGCCTCTGCGGCCTCTAAGGCTTCAGGTGGCGACTGCAACCACGCCTGAAGGCAAATCGCGATCTGCCGCTGCTCGTCCTTCAAAGCTTCGATGGTTTCCCGAATATCCATCGGCGTCGTCGGTCGGTAGACCTCTAACGGTTGTCTGCCTCCGGTCATCGTCGTGCCGGCCCCGTGAGGCGGTAAGGTTCTGACTCCAATAGCGCCGCCAACCTAAACCCATACTCCTTGGAAGCTTCGGCAACACGCTGGCGGATGCGATCAGGCGGGGCACCCCGGATCAACTGCTCCAGTTGTCCGATGATGACGGCCTGCCATTCGCCGATTTCTTTGACGAGCTGCATCGCCTCGCGCTGCTTTCTGGCGGCTGCGATCTCGGCTTCGCTCATATAGGGAACGTGAACAACCATCACGGCGACCCGCCGTAATTGCCTGCTTCCTTTTCTTCCCGGAGTCGCAAAACCTGAGCGGCGTATTCCGCCTCGGAAATTCCCGCAATTCGTGCGGCTTCCTTCATCGCGACGGTTAGTCTGACCTTGCCGGGACCAGCATCATGATTGAAACCCGTGGCCCCCGTTTCTCGACTCACTGGCGCGGAAACGAACCGATTGTTGTTTCGCAGTTCCGGCAAATCATAAGTTTGAATATCGTTCTCTACCGGCTCTGAAGGTATTGGCGGTAGCTGAGCCTGACCCGTTGCATACTTCATGCGAAGGTCAAAACTGCGCTTAACTGCCTGATGGAATTCTTCGCTATAGGGTTCAAGACCAGACCGAAGGGCTTCGCGTTCAGCTATTTTGGTGATCTCCGGATGCGCAAGCATCTCGGGGTTTTCTGCAAGTATCTGCTCCACCCGCTTTTGCTGTTCGGCGCGATCACGGTGGATACTCTCGGCCCCTTGGAGGGCATCAAGCTGCTTCTGAAAGGCAACAGTGGACTCGTCGTGCTGGGCTTCGTGCTGGGCCTCAATGATAGGCTGCATTTTTTCGGCGAGATAATCAGCCGCGATATGAGCCTCTGGGGTATCGACCTGTATCGTCAGCGGCACAGCACCACCATCACGATAGGCTTTCGGTTTATAAGCAGTTTTAACTCGTGCCATGTTACTTAGCGCCATCGTTGTTGACAGCATTGGCAGCGTTAATCCGATCATGCATTGGATGTTTCATCCAACCATCGCGGACGAGTTTTTCGAGGATGGCCTGACGACCGAAAGTGGACGCTTTGATGCCCTGGTATTCAATCGCGACTTGAAGATGATCGCGAATTGGCTCTGTTAAGCCGACGCTCATTTCGAGAGTTACTAGCTTTGTCATTTTAACCCCAGAATTCCCCGGTCATCCCACGGGGGGACTCAGGTTTCGTGTGTTTATCCGCGCATCACCGCGCTTTGCGGCGCCCGCTATTACGAAGCAACCCGCCCTGATCCGTATCGGCTGGCAGGGCGTTCCTTTAACAGGGTTGGATCATCTTCAAGGTTGAGCGTGGCCCCGCTGGTGCGGCATTCCTCTGCACGAGCTGCCAGACGCCGGGTGTCGAATTGATCGAAGCGCCGATCATTGGAAATCCATTGCTGAATATGCTCGGCTGCCTCGATTTGGTTGCCGTTGGCTTTGTTCAACGCTTGCCGCTGCATTTCGCTGATCGTCTTTGCAAGATTTTTCGAATCGTTGTCGAACATGCGTCACTCCCCACGACCACGACGGCGATTGGCTTCGTGAAACCCGGCCACGACGTTCGGATCATTGAAGTCTAAGTTTTTTCCGTATTTGCTGTTCCGAGCGATCTCAAGGCCGTGCTGCCACGTCATCTGCTCAACTGGGAGAGCCTTTAACTGCTCTGGCGTGAGGCGGGGCGGCGGCGGAGGGTTTTGCTGCGCCTGATACTGCTGATGCAATCGCTGGAGACTCGCTTGCTGATCGCTCAATGCGGCTAGCTCCTGAAGTTCACTGGCGGCCGAGTACTCGTCGCCATTGGCGCGATACTCCGCCAGATTAGCCAAAACGCGGGCTTTGGCCGCCTCTAGCTCCTGATATTGCCTACGTGCGGCACTATCGTAGAAATCATTGCTCATATTAAAATCCTTCCCCGCTTCCCTTGCGGTAAGCGCTACTAAACGGGCTCTTGGTCATATCTTTTCCAGAGGCCTTGAGGCCACTCGCTGGCTTAGGCGGCTTGCTGGCTTGGTCGAAATGGCCGTGGTCGAAATGGGGACGGCCATCTCCACCAAGATCACCACCACGCGCCCAACGGTCTCGCGGGACATCGTTGTCGTATCGGCCCCGACCATTATCTTGGTGATGGTCTTCAGGGGCTTGGTTGGCCTGATGGGTTTCATGGAACCACTCTTTGCGGGAGATGGTTTCCTTGCCCTCGCTGTAAATCGCTTCGATCCGTTTCGGAGAATACGGGCGGTTGTCTTCTGGCTTTGTCCGCCGTTGGTCGTTGTCGAAGTGCTTGTCGGTAAATTGGCGCTCCACGCGCTCCACGACATTGCCCCGCCTGTTCATTGAACTCGCCGCCATAGTTTTATCCCCCCTGAAAACTTTGAAATGCACCGGAAACACTATATAGTACAAATCATGAACACGCAAATTTCGATAGCGTTATGAACAATTTAGGAACTTCTGAATAATGCCAAGTAATCCATCAAGACAGACCCTGACCGGGCTTTCGTCCACCAGTGGGTTCCCCACTTGGTTCCCCGATGTAGTTATCAGGCCCTTCAGTGCCTCCGTGGCCTGCGTCGTGAATAGCTCGGCGATCTCCTACAACGTGGAGGCCAGCCTCGACTTCACCGGAAGCAGCAACTTCATCTCAACCGCTGCCACTTGGTTTAGCTCAGGCCTCTCGGCGTCCACTTCAAACGCTCTGGCCTCTTTTGGCTTCCCGGTTTCGGCTCTCAGGGTGAATGTCACGAGTGGATCATCCACCGGCACCGTGGCTGCCACGTTCATGCAGGCGGGCTGAATGCCAAAGCGGAAACCAATTTCATCCCCGCTCGATACGGAACGCCTCTTGCTGGGGCTGTTGTCGAGATTGCTGATACGATTAACCGGCGACCCCGACCATGACGATGAAATCGTGCGAGACTTCTGCCGCAAGCTTGATCTGTCGTATCGCGACATTCGGGTAATGACATACGTTCACCCGTCAACGGCGGCATTGAACTAATGCCGCGCTCCAAACCCAAAGCCTTCAGCGAAGCGGAACGAAAGTTTTGGGATCGTTTGCGCGATTATATCCACCAGAGCGGGGGGTGGATCACGAGCGAACCGCATACGGACCCGATCCGCTTTGAATGCCTGCCTGCATCAAGCCTCCCTGAGCTATTGCGCGGTCGCGGCTATGATGTGGTTGGCGCTGGCTCTGGCGAGAGGCTTCTGCCTTCAACTCAGGTCATCAGACAGGCGGGAAACGTAACCGCTCTGACGGTGCAGAACGTTGTCCCCACAGTTGTTGAAGTTTATCAGTTTCAATTGCCATTCGAATAGTGAACACCAAAGCCCAAATACACAAAGCCATTTCAGGCGGCCTTACCTCCAAAGGCCGACCGCTGGCACTCAGGGATCTGCTGGAAGCCCGGCGAAGGCCACTTCCACCGATCGCGCCGATCAAGGCCGCTGCGGTGACACCGCGCCTCGTTCGACTGGCCGAGCTTGAACATGATCAGTGCAGATACCCATACGATGCCGATAACGGCACCTTGTTCTGCGGCCAACCCAAGGCTCCAATCGGCCCATATTGCCAAGCGCACCATGATCTCTGCTACATGCCGCTTGATCAGGTCCGCGAGCGCAGATTCCTGAAGTCTATCGGGAAGGCGGAAGGACTGGCCACGATTGCTTCAAGCATTGCGGCGTGATGGTCGTTGGGGCGAGTAGAGAGCTTCTTAATATGCAGCCTAATTTGCCTTCTGATCCGGACGAAAGGGAAGTATCGCCAGTCGCTGTAATGCCCCGCCAAGTTCAGTACATTGAGATCGTGTCATGGCGATGGGAAGAACTACCGATTTTGGCGGTGATGACTGAATCAAAACTTCCAATTTCAGAAGCGCTGATTCAGGCCCTGTCGTGCCTGTGCGATACCCAAGCAAAACTAACGGCGGGTCGGTTAACGGTTCACTCAACCGACTTTCGCGATTCGGGTCGTTGATTATGGCCTTCAGGTTTTCGTCATAATCATCATTGGCCATCTCATCTCACTCCTCGCGTCCAGATAATGGTGTGGCGACCGATTCGGTTCATGGGCCTTTGCGCTTCACTTCAAGTATCAAGAGGTCGGGTATCCGCTCCGAAACTTCGTCAAGATTTTCAAGGCCAATCCGGAGCGAACTTACGTTATTGGCCCATATCGAGTCTCCATCTGATGCTCTGCTTTGGATAGGCGTGCCATCGTGCATGACGCCGATGGCTTGAAACCGCCGCGTTTGAGCAGCGACCCCGTTTACGAGGCCGATAGTTTGAAGGAGCCGCCGACCTAAATCCCCTAAAAGGTAAAGGTCGTCAGTCTTGCTAACCAGCGTAACAGACACGGTGATTGGCGGGTCGTAGATATCGCCGGTCTCGATCAAGGCTTCAATCTCGCCCTTAAGTTCTATTATTTCGGGCATGAGAAGAAGAGCGAGCCCGTCCGCGCGCAGACGTCTCTCTCGCTCAAGACGGGCGGCTTCTGCCCGAACCGGAATAGTTGCAGCAACGTAGACAGCGATAATAGCGACGCCAGCGATGATAGCTTGCATCCATCCGGCCGCTCCTGGGTGGGCCTCGAACCATACCAATATCGTTTTCGGGAACTGGAAGCCTTGAAACATTTGAGACCTCTCAGGCGAACATCTCGGCACCGGCCGGTGTGAACCTCACATAGGTTCCAGACTCATGACGCCAGAGCCATCCCAGAGCAATCGCGCGCGCCAGCGCGGCACGGTATTGATCCGGCGTGCCGCCCACGTCGAGGAAAGGTCGGTTGACCAGCTCGATGAAGATTCGGCCGTCCTGCACCGCCTCGACCGCGTTGGCGATTTCCACCAGCTTGCGGGCGGCGACGTCAGGATCAGTGAAGCCGTTCGGCTCGACGAACTTCATGCGGCAACCTTGTCTTCCTTGTCGGCACCGCGCGCCACAATTTTTAACGCATCGTCAGGCAGCGGCCGCTGCAACGCCTTCGCCTCGTCCCATGGCCCGCGCATCCAGACCTCGCGCTCCTCGTCGGTCGTCAGGATAACCGGCATAGCCCTCGGGTGGATCGGCTCGACGACGGCGTTCGGCGACGTCGTCAGGAAGCCGTAGACCTGATGTTGTCCCGGTATCGGTTTCGACTTCGTGCCTCGGTCGCCATTGAACGTCGTCCAGATGCCAGCGAACGCAGTCAGCGGCCTGTCGTCGTTGAGCGCAAACCACACGACGTCTTTCTTTTTGGTCTCCGGGTTCGGCTCCGGGGCGTATTCAGCGAAGCTGTTGAACGGCACGAGACAGCGGTTCTCTGGCTTGAGCCAGCCGCGCCAGTGTGGTGACGCGGTGTTGCGGATGTTGGTGACGGGCGGCCCGCCAGTGCGCGGCGGTGGCGGCATGCCCCAGCGCATCATCGTCAGCTCGGTGCCGGTATCGGTATTGCGGATCACCGGGGCAGGGTAGTCCGGAAACACGCCCGGCATCGGCGCGAGATTGCCAACGTAGCGGTTGACGACGCGGAACAGCGCGATAATGGCGGCTTGGTTGGTGGTGATGGAATAGAGATTGCACATCGAATTAAAGTCGTGGGCCGATACCTATAGAAACGGCGTCTTCCGGATGCTTTTGATCAACTTCGCCGCGAGCTTCAAGGTCGACGGCGAATAGGCATCTTTGGATCGCGGTGATGTGCTGGGGCACGCCGGTCAACTGATGAACAATGAGAAATATCCCAGCTCTCGACCAGCTTAACGAGGCTCCTTCCGGCCAAGGTACTAAATCAAATCCCGTTTCCTTGAAAACATCCTCAAGCTGCTTGGCTAGTTGAGGTCCGTCGGTGTCTAGCATCGCCGGACGAATATAAACTTTGCCTTTGGGGCTGCTCTGCAAACAAGTCCTCAACTTATCGAGCTTTTCCGGCGCAAGCATTCTCGGCGTTCGGATCGATGTTAGTTCTGCCTCTGCTTTTGCCGCGCGCGCCGCGGATTTTTCTCCTGCCGCATCGTCGCCAATGTGGCCGATAACATAACCGATTAACACGATTGCAGCGAACCCAAATCCCAAAGGTTTATGCGTCCAGTGGCTCTCGAACGGTTCCACCAGAATAGCAACCTCGCCAAGAAGACCGGCAGCCAGAACCAAAAAGCCGACCCAGCTTAAGGTCTCCGGTGAGGCGACCGAAAGCAAGATATCGCGCATCGTCAATTCCTTTTTTGGCCAAAACCGATATCGGCCTTCACGAAATGCCTTTGTTGAAATCGATGACCTCGCTCCAGTCGAGCCGGGTATCGACCCAGCCGACCGCGCCGCAATCGGTGCACTTGAGGTGCGCTGAGATTTGGTGCCAATCCCAGTCGGGAAGATCAGCGAACCTTAGACGGCCAGTATGATGGCAGTGACAGCCCTGCGCTCCAAGGCAATAAACAAGGACAGTCTTGAAGCCAGCGTCTCGATCTACGGGGCCGGTCCAATACCGAAGGAAATGAGCGGGTTTCCGACGCCAAGGCATCCCCCATTGATTCCGCTGATTTGCATCTAACGGAAGCCGCTACGGATTGGGTTGACCGGCCGCACCTGCCCATATACTTCCTCGGGCGCGGCGATCTTCACCAAGGATAAGGTGTGGGGACTTTTGTGGGGACCTGTACCGTTTTTGTGCGCGGTTCGTGCGTTTGGCGCGCTTCAGAAGGAACGCCAAAAGACTTGACTACCTCTTGATATTTCGCGTCTTTTTCTAAGTGGGGCCACGTGGCGGAGTGGTTACGCAGCGGTCTGCAAAACCGTTTACACCAGTTCAATTCTGGTCGTGGCCTCCATCAATAAAATCAGAGGCTTGCAGCAGGCTTCTGGGAAAAGACGAGAGAACCCGGCGGCTCAAAGGGATTGCTGTCGCCGAACGCTTCGGTAGCTCTCAGCAGGTGGCGTGCCAGCCCTCCGGGAACGGCAGCAGCGGCCAGGCCAACCCGTTGTCGTTGGCAGGCTCCGGCGCGTGATCGAGCGCCATCAGGCCGGAAACGAAATCCTCTTGGGGAACGGGTGCGATCGCCGTATTCACGGCGTCCAGCAATCGTTCAAATTCCGCTTCGCTCATAGCGCTCTCCGGCATTCGAGCGCTCAGCGTCGCAAAAGTCCTTCTTTTCCGAATTGAGCAAATCGCTCAAATTGTACCGATCCGGCTATCGCGGCCGGACTGGTTAGCGAGGCATTAACGAGGCGTTCGAAAAACGCTGGTCGCTGCGATGGCGGTTGTCGCCTCGACGATCTCAAAGTCTCCGGCTGTGGGAGGTGTGGCGCTTGGCACATGGCTTGCTAGGGTCAATCCTTCAATAGGGTCAATCCTTCAAGGGAGATGCCCGTCTCGCACGCCCGGTTGGCGATCTCCAGGAGGATTGGAAATGAAGTTGTTTGGTCGCAGCCGCAAGGCAACCATTGCCGGCATTGCCCTTGCAAGCATCCTCGCGTGGGCGTCTGGAGCCTGTGCGGGCGAACTATCGGGTGGTGTGGTCAAGATCGGGGTGATCACCGACGCAAGCGGGCCGCTGTCGGATTCCAACGGGCAAGGCTCCCTGATAGCCGCCAAATTGGCGGCAGAAGATTTCCAGAAGCAAAATCCGAACATCAAGGTCGAACTGCTGTTTGCCGACCATCAAAACAAGCCGGATATCGGTTCGGCGATCGTACGCAAATGGTTTGACGTCGACGGGGTCGATGCGATTGCGGACGTCGGTAATTCTGCCGTGGGCCTCGCGCTACAGACCATCATTCGCGACAAGAACAAGATTGCGATTTACACCTCTGTTGCGACCACTGCGCTGACGGGCAAGCAGTGCGTGAAAACCGGCTTTGCCTGGCTGCATGATGCCCACACCTTGGTGGCCGGTCCGCTGCGAACGCTCGTCGCCCAGGGACAAGACACCTGGTTTTTTGTCGCGGCGGATTACGAATTCGG
>Ga0207011_1073_pt1 | contig 20518 bp, 17 predicted proteins | sample Alteio_BWMinCont_79_FD_153466 | JGI IMG/M metagenome (GOLD analysis project Ga0207011, IMG submission 153466) | Enriched cells from forest soil in Barre Woods Harvard Forest LTER site, Petersham, Massachusetts, United States -... | ecosystem: Environmental > Terrestrial > Soil > Temperate forest >...
GAAACAGAAGAAGAAGAAGAAGAAGACGAAGACGACGACGACGACGATAAAGAGGAAGAGAACGAAGCAGACGGATAAGAAAGGAAGGAATCAAAGTTGTCACCTCAATCTAGAATTGTCGGCCGGCATCGCATCTCGGCACTTGCTCTGACAGCGGGTTCGATGGCGATGGCGATGCCGATCCTGGTTACAGGCTCCCTTCTTGTTTCGCTGCAGCTGCCGGCACAGGCACAGGCTCCGGCTCCCGCGGAAGGACAGGCCAGTAAAAGCACAGGCGAAAGTGCCGCTCAAAAAACTTCTTATGATCCCGCTCTGCTTCAGGCATATTACAAAGAGATCTGGGCCCGAATTCGCAAGAAGTGGTGGGTGCCGGAAGAGTTGATGTTCAAACAAGTGGCGGTAAATATGACGCTGGACAAGCAGGGCAACCTCTGCGCCGCATCGCTTTCCAAATCATCCGGTGACAAACGCGCCGACACGCTTGCCCTGATTGGCATTAAGCGAGCTGCTCCCTTCGGGCCCTTGCCCGAGGGCCTGACCGTCCCTTTCAAAACGGTTTATACAATCGGTTTTGCTGCCCCGAAAAAGGGCGAAGTCATGTATTACGACGGCAAACGCTACGAAAAGGGCGAGGCGGTGACCCTTGCTACCGGCACCAAGCTGACCAACAAAGACCGCCAAACAAGCGATCTCGATAAACAATTTCACGCCACAAAAGAAGCAGCCCTGATAAAAATGGACAAGCTCGGCGCGTTCATGCATACCATCCAGGCCGAAGCTGTGTGAACTTTCGCTGCCCAGTTCTGCAGCTGCCAGGTCAAAGCCCGAGCCGTTGTCGCTGATTGTGAATGTGCTTGTGCCACCGGGGGAGGCCTTGATCGTCACCGATACTGAGGAGGCGGCGGAGTGTTTTTCGGTGTTATTCAAACTTTCCTGCACCAGGCGAAAGATGTGGAGGCTGACCAGCTCAGGGAGTTTGGGCAATTCACCCTCAAAATCAAGTTTACATTCCATGCCGGTGCGCCTTGCCATCCGGTCGAGCAGGTCTTCGATGCCAACCTTGAGACCCCATTCCTGCAGCTGTCTGGGTGAGTAGTCGTTGACGATGTCGCGCAAATGCAAAACTACTTCATCAATAATTTCAATTGTTTCTTCCACTGAAAGTTTTTTGTCGCCGGACAAATAGCGCTTGAGCATCATCAGATCGGCGATCACACTGTCATGCAGATCTCGTCCCAGCTGTCCTTTCATTTCTTCTTGCTGATTGAGCAGTTTGAAGAGCAGATTGTTTTTCTCGAGTTCCAGGCGCTTTTCGGTCGAGGGCATTAGCGGTGCGGTGCCAGGAAGGGTACTGTCTGGTTTGGCGGTTTGCCTGGCCAGCTCGTCCAGAAACTGTTCGATAAAAGTAAGGGCCTCGGCCGCGTTCAGACGGTTTTTGCCCTGAGTCCAGACGAGACCTTTTTCGGTATTTTTGAGAATGAAGCTGCCCCGGAAGCGCGAACCAAACTCGCTCATTGTGATGTGCGGCACCTCTTTATCGGGCACGACAAAAAATTCGATCAGGCCGCGCGATGCGCGCACCGAGAATATATGTGTGTTGCCCGTTACTTTCCAGCGATAAAAATGCGTGGGGCTGTCATCTTTTTTGCTTTCCTGCTGTTTCGATAACCAATGCACCGGCTCGGCGATGCGGGCCGGATCGCTGACGAGCAAATGTATCTGGGGACTGTCCTGGGTCAGGTTCTTGCAGTATTGCAGGGCGTGCATATTCAGTGCCGAGGCCAGTTCTTCCGCTTGTTTGCGCAGGACTTCGGCCATGGCGATGTTGCTCGTCAGTCTTTGATGGGTAGTAAACTGCTCCTTAATAAATTCGTCGTCGCGACTGGGCTGCCCCGGCCGATCTTGTTGATCGGAGGATTGACCCGGCGTGCGGAAAAATTGTTTTAGAAAGTCATTCATTTAAGAGTCAATGTCGACGCTGCCGAAGCCGTTTTGCACCGCCCAGGCAATGAGCTGTTCTCGGGTTTCCAGATTGAGTTTTAAAATCAGGGTCTCGCATTGTTTTCTGGCCGTGGCTACCGAGGTGACGCGATGCTCGGCAATCTCGTGATACTTCATGCCCTTTCCCAGCATGGACAGCACTTCCATTTCGGCCCGGGTGATTTTTTTGTAGGTTTTTGTCACTTCTTGCGAGATGATGCTGGTCTTACCTTCCATGACCTGGCGAATAGTGTCGGCGACCGTTGCCACCCTTTCTGATTTGAGCAGGTAGGCCGCCACTCCCATGGCCAAAACCGACTGGATAAATGCCATCCGGGCCTCAGCTGAAAAGATTATCAGTCTGGTCTTGTCAGCGGCGACCGCCCGAAAGGCTTCAATGGTGGCCCGCGGGTTAAGTGAGCCGGGCAGATGCAAATCAAGGACAATCACGTCTGGTGACTTCTCCCTGGCCAGGGCCAGACCGCTGTCACTGGTAGCGGCCGTACCCACGACCGTAAAGTCAGGCTGCGCCGATAATCCCAGGGTCAGACCGTCCATCGTGGCATGGTGGTCCTCGACTATTAAAATGCTCACGGATTGGGTCATGGTTCCTGGCTTAAGCGGCCGACGCCAAAAGCAGTGTTACAGCTTCATTGTATTTACCCGGGTCCGGCCAAAGGCATGTACCGGCAATGAAAGGGATGTATTGCTCAGGTGTAAAAGGGGCGGTAAACTAGTAATTCGTGCCAACCAGGCACTTCTCAAGAGGCAATCCAACCAAGCGGTTGGGGGCCGGGGCATTAAACGGTTTTAAGCTGCAGGTGTCACATAAACATTGGGAATCAATAACGTTGTGTGAACAACAGGTCCTTTACCCGGTTAGAGTCGGGGTTTGCATGGGAACGTAGTGGAGAGACGACCTTACATTCGGAACTTTATTTGAAGGTAGACCGAGGGAAACTGTAGCTTTGGATTTTTTCAAGAAAAACACCACTTCGCGATACCCTACAGACATCTTGATAGGGGAATTGTTCGTCAAGGCTGGAATAATCACGCAGAAACAGCTTGACGATACTGTGCGTTCAGCTGGAGCGAAGCATTTGCACATTGGCCAGATGCTGGTCATGTCGGGCTACATCAAGCAAAGAGATATCGAGTGCGCCGTTGACGCGCAGTCGTTACTGCGGGACAAAGTAGTGGAAATGAGTGTGGCGGCTCGCTGTCTCAAGATTGCGGTTAAGACCGGCGCTTCGGTCATGCAACTGGTCAAGGACGAGCAAGCTCAGGGCCAAAACGGCGCCCAGACCAATCGCTTGGGCGAGCTCTTAATGGAAGCCGGCATCATTAACCGTGGTCAGCTTTCTGCGGCGATGCAGCGCAGTATGTCGACAGGGTTGCCCCTTGGTCGCATCCTGGTGTTGAACAATTCACTGGTTGATTCGCTTTTGCGTTTTGCCCTGGAATTGCAGGTGCGAGTGCGCGACGAAATGATCGATCGGGCCGAGGCGATTGAAACTCTGCGTGCCGAAGCCACCAAGCTCGGTATGAAAGTTGGATATTATGACGCCAATCCTAACGATTCGGCCATCAATCTAAAACCGCTCAAACAGAAGGTTGTGCGTCTGGGTGAGCTTCTTGTTTCAGCCGCCTTTCTCAACGAAACCGATGTGATGAGCTGCCTTGAACTTGGTCTTTTGACCGAGCGCCCCATTGGTGAGGTCATGGTCGAGCAGGGATACATCGGACCGGAGATGTTGCATGTGGCCCTGACCGTGCAACAAATGGTGGAAGAGCGAGTTTACACAAAGGAAGAAGCTGGTCAGGTTCTAGCTCAGATACGCGACACCAACATGATCGTGCCGCTGGTGCAGGATCGTCTTGATGGCCGCTATGTCACCGGCAGCTATACCGTGCTTCGAGACGATCTTCCTTCTCCCCTTGATTCTGGTGAACTTTACGATGAAGCCGGCTACAACCAGGCGGCAGGCGATCTGGAAAACCAGGCTAATCTGGCCGACACTATTTCACCGGACGCGGCGAGGAACGCCGCTATGGATGCCGATCTAAAAGAATTTGATGCGGTGATGAACAAGCCCAAGACCGGAAGGCATACGTCATCGCGACATTCGGAGCCGGCAATTGTTTTAACGCCTCCCCCACCGCCACCGGAATCGGATGCACCCAAGGTGCATACTCCTCCGGCAACAGCCTCAAATTTTGAAGAGGCTCCATCGCTCGAATCTCTCATGGCCGGATTCGGGGGCGAAACGTCGGACAATCTTCCTGCCGTTGGTGAAGATACCTCCTTTGCTCCTGATTCAGACTTTGTTGAAGAGAGCAATGAAAACGGCAAAACATCAACCACTATAGTGACACCGCCGGCGGCGGCAGTGGGCAGAGAGGATAAGGCAAAGGCCGATGATATTGTCCTGGCTGCGGCTCCGGCTCATCCATTTGAAGCGTTGCTGCTTGAAGCCAAAGTGGTATCCATTAAGGACATCGAACATGCCCTCGAGCAAGCCCGCGCAAATCCGTTGTTGCTGGCGGAAGTGTTGCAGCAGACCGGATTTCTCACCGAAGTCGGGCGCACTGCTTCGCTCGATTGTTTCAACTTAGTCAGCAGTGAAAAAGTCGATCAGGCCAAGGGCGCGCAGGTGCTCGACCATTGTATAAATGCTGGTCGGCTGCGCAATCTCAGTCTGGGGGATGCCCTGACCGAGCTCGGCCTGGACATAGGCTATCGTCCGAGCGCGGAAGAATTGCCTCCTGAGGCCGCGGCCCCGGTCGCAGAGCCGGAGGTGCCGACCGAACTGATTGTAGATTCTTTAATCACCCAAATTGAAACAGAGGCAACGGAGAAAGAAGAGAAGGAGAAGCAAAAAGAGGAATCCAAGGACGGAGACTTACTCAAGCTCTTTGGTTTAAACGAAGCAACCTCAAACGCTTCCGATGCAGCTGTGGCGAAAAGCGCTCAAACAGGTGCTGCAGCCGAGTCGCTAATGGCCAGTCTTACTCCCTCGCCCGAAGCCCAGGAAGCCATGCAAGAGGCGGAAACTGCCCGGCCGGACGCTTTTCAGACCACAGCAGTATTTAAGAGCATAGCCGACGAAGAACTCGACCGGGCCTCTTCCATGGTGATTGATGACGGTGCCGGCCTGGATAGCCTGTTATCGCGACTGGAAGGCAGTTTGAGTGAGCCGGTTGGCGAGGATGAGAAAGCCTCAACTGACAAAGAGTCAGATGCGGCCGCTCCCCAGCCGCCAAATGGTCTGGGACAGACAGTGCCGGACTTTGCCACATACATCGAAAGTGATGACGCCAGCCAGGATCTGTTGATGGACAGACTGATGCCGGTTGAAGGCCGGGGCAACGGCGCGGACCAGGACCTGACAAGAAAACCGACCGAGGAAGTTGATCTTCGCTCGCTGTTCTCCAGTTTAACCGTGGATTCATCTAACAAGGGCGGACCGGCAAAACCATTAGTGCCAAGCGCGGCTCCTTCTGCTTCCGAAAAATCGAAAACGACCTCCGAAAGCGAAATGGCCCCACCGGCAGCCAGGCCGGCGGCGGTACCCACTCCACCTGTGGGGGCACCGGCCGCGGTTGCAGCTTCCACCTCTGATGCCTCGCCGGAGGCAGCAGAAGCCCCCGCGCCTCAGGCTAAGGTTGAAACGGTGTCCGAAGCAAAGGCTGAAGCTGCTGCCCAAGCCGAGCCCATAACGGCGCCGATCGAGGAGCCTGCAGCAAAAGTTGAGGAGGCCAGCGCTCCCGAGGCCAAGGCCGAACCGCCTGTGTCAGCAAAGGTTGATGCCGTTTCACCCGCAGCTCCTGCCACCGCCGTAGCTCTTCAGTCTGCCCCCCCAGAGGGCACGCCTGCCGCTGCACCCGCCGCCGCCGCGGCGCCCGTTGCTAAAGCTAAAGCACAGTCGGCCGCTTCTCATAACAAGCTGCCAACGATGAGCGAGGACCAGCTCAACGCGGCCAAGACTGCTCAAATATCCGCTATGGCGTCGGCTCTTACCAAGATGGCCGAAATGCACTACGAAAGTGGCAACTATCCGGAGGCACAAAAGGCTTACGAGCGCATTTTGTCCTGGCGCCAGGGAGAGCTTGGTTCTACACATATTGATCTTGTTGATGATTTGAATAATCTGGCCGGCGTGATGTGCGTGCAAGAACTGTTCGATCAGGCCGAGCCTATGATCAGCCGGGCGGTGGAAATTTTGGAAAATGCAGAAAAGCTAGAGCCGTTGCGCCTTGCCGATAACCTGACATCACTGGCCGGCCTGCAATTTAGACTGGGCGTTTTTGAAAAAGCCGAGCCCCTTCTGGCTCGCTCCTTGATGCTGCGCGAACAGGAGCTGGGTCCCGAAAATACCGATCTTGCCGATGCCCTCAGGGACTATGCCAAATTACTGAAGAAGTTGGGCAGGGTCGAGGATTCTGAGCAATATTACAGTCGGGCCAAAGTCTTGATAGCACGCCGCAAAGCTGAGGCAGGGGCCTAGTCCCCGACCGCTTTAGATTACAGCCTGTCAACTGGCCAAATTTGGACTGTGCCATTGCTGGTGGTGCCCAATTCGCCGCTCCAATTATTGGGGAAGAGGCACTTCTCCCTTTGCCGCTGTGGTACTACATGTGGTGCCAGCCCGGGGTTGCGAAGTGGGCAAAAAAGTTTTTGAGAAAATTTGATGTTTGTTTGAACTTTTTGCCTGTTTTGCACGTTTGTTTCCTGGTTGAGACACATTGGAGGGATTGACCATGAAAATCAAATTGGCATTGGCAGCGGCTTTGCTCGTCTGTCAGGTATTAACTGCCTCGGCACTGGCCCTGGGACAACCAGGTGCCAGCACTCTACCGGCTGGGTCAGGGCCACGGCATCTCGTAGCTCAGGCTGATATGGATATGGGCAATACATATACTGGAGCGAACGCCGGATCAAATGGGGGCACCGAGGCGACGGCTGCACCAGCGGGGAAGGCAAAGCACAAGCGCACTGGACGGGGAGGGAAGCACAAGCATGCCTTCCGCGGTCGGACCAAACATCGCTTGAGCAGCGGCCTGCGCTGCCCACCGCAGGATGAGGCTGTCTCAGAAGGCAACACCTGCTGTGCCACCGTTTCATCCGGCATGTAGGCCTGCCCTCTGCCGTGCTGCTTCGGGCCGGTTTCCGGTCTGGAGCAGCACGGTAGAACTGTCCCTAATTTCAAAAAAAAATTTATCGAAACTCGGGAACTAATCGTCCTGTAGCCCTTCGTCTAAATTGCAGAGAATAAAATTCTCCGGCGGGGTCTTGGGCACTTTTCCGAGGAGTAGGGGATGTACGAGATCAACAGTGCCGCTCAAATTAGCTCGTTGTTTTACCGTCTTTCGGGTGCTTCCGACGCCGACCACGCCACCGCGCTTCTGGAGCTCAAGCCCGGAAGCTATGTACATTTTCAGATGGATACCGATAGATATATCGGCAAACCTTTTCCCTCGACCCTGGACGCTTTAGATTGGCTTAAGGGAAGTGAGAAAAATCTGCGCTTTGAAGTGGCACGCTATTTGAATGAGCATGTGGTTCTTGAATGGAATCTTGGCGCCGCTTTTGACCTTTGTAAGTTTCAAGAAAGCATTATCCTGCACAGCGTCTACCTGCGGGCAGACCTGTCGTGGGAGCTTTATTACGAAGATGGGGGCGCCTTCGGTGGCCAGATCGTAGTAGCAGAGACTGATTCGCACGGTGACATCAGTCGCATATATCTTGCGGCGTAGTATTTCTCTCAGAAAATATAGCTGCCAAGAAGAGCCGTTAATGCCTGTTTCACTCGGGATTGTTAATAGTTTGTAAGGTGTAGAAGCCTTACTGCGTCCTGGTTTACCTGTGATTGGCCCGGCGAAAAAGCTAGCTGTAAGGCTGGCAAAAGCCCTTTTGTAAGCGGCTGTAAGCCTGGTGTAATCGTCACCAGGTAACCTTTAAATAGGACATTACTAGAGTCAGAAGCTTAGCTGCTGCACATGTAGATTGGAGGATGGAATCTTGGACGGAGCCCCTACCGCGACTAAGGCCGGTAAATCTATTACTGATGCTGCCCTTCTTTCCGAAGAAGAGCTTCTTGCCCTGGAGACGGTAGTGTGTTCGCACGGCGATACTGTGCACTATGCCGAAAAGCCCAAGTTTTTCGATACCTGCGAAGGCAGCTATTTATATGATGGCGAAAAGACTCCTTATCTCGATTTGCAGATGTGGTATTCGGCAGTCAATCTTGGTTACGGCAACGAGCGTGTAAGCAATTCTCTCAAAAAGCAAATTGATAAGCTGCCGCAACTGGCTTGCCAGTATTTGCATAAAGAAAAAGTACTTCTGGCTGACATCATTGTCAAAGGCATCAAGCGTAACCTGGGCGAAACCGGTCGCGTGCATTTCAACGTTGGCGGCGCCCAGGCAGTCGAAGACGCTCTCAAACTTGTACGCAAGACCACGGGCAAGAGCAAGATGCTGGCCTTTGAAGGTGGTTACCACGGACGTACCCTTGGTGCCTCCGCTATCACATCGTCCTACCGCTACCGTGAAGCTTATGGAGAGTTTGGCGATCGGGCCGAGTTTGTCCCATTTCCTTATTGCTTCCGCTGCCCCTATGACAAAAAAGTTGAGACTTGCGAGCTTTACTGCGTCAAACAAGTTGAGCGCAGATTCGATCATGAATATACCGGCACCTGGAATCCAAAGACTAAAAAAGCTGAATTTGGTGCTTTCTTTTTTGAAGTGATTCAGGGCACGGGCGGCTATATTGCGCCACCTCCCGGTTACTTTGAGCGCCTGGCAAAAATGTGCCAGGACCACGGCATTCTTATGGTGGATGATGAAATCCAGATGGGTTTCTTCCGCACCGGTAAACTCTGGGCCGTAGAAAACTTCAATATCAAGCCGGACATCATGGTCTTTGGTAAGGCGCTGACCAACGGCATGAATCCTCTTTCGGCCATCTGGGCCAAAGAACAGTATATTTCGCCTGATAAGTTTGGACCCGGATCAACCCATTCCACCTTCTCCTCCAACACCCTTGGTACCGCTGTAGGCCTTGAGGTGATGCGCATATTCGAGGAAGGCGATTACGAGAATACATTGAAAGAGAAGAGCAAATACTTTATCAATTTGCTCGAAGATTTGAAGAAAAAACATCCTGAGATTGGTGATGTCGGTGGCATGGGAATGGCATTGCGCATGGAAATGTGCGAGGCCGATGGTTACACCCCCAGCCGCCGACTTGCCGACGCCATGTTCCAGCGCGGATTGGAAGGTGATCTTGTTGTCCAGGGACGCAAGATGGGATTGATTCTCGATATTGGCGGCTACTGGAAAAATGTCGTCACCCTGGCACCTTCGCTGGAAATCTCCTTCGAAGAAATGGATCTGGCGCATGACCTCCTCGACCTTGTCGTTACCGAATGTAAGAAAAACCTTTAGACCACTGATTTTGGACCCCATTGATAAGGAAACATAATGAGCTCTATTGTTGACGTCTACTGCGATTTTGACGGGACTATCACCGTCAATGACACTATTGACGTGTTGCTCGAAGAGTTGGCCGATCCCAGCTGGCATGAGATTGAAGACCGGTGGGTGAACGGCGAAATCGGATCGCGCGAGTGCATGGCCTTGCAGGTCCCCTTGATTCGTGGCGGATGGCCGGCGGTTTTGGAGGTGCTTTCGACCGTAAAGATCGATCCCACCTTTGTCAGCTTCGCCAAATGGTGCCGGGCCAGCGGCGTACCCCTGCGTATCGTCAGCGACGGTATGGACAAAGTAATTCATTACGTGCTCAAGCGCGAAGGCATCCACGCAGATAATGTGGTGGCCAACCACTTGATCGAGGAAGATGACGGCACCCTGCGTCTTACCTTCCCCTACGCTCCTCAAAAACTGTCCTGCGGAGCGGGAGTATGCAAATGTCTGGTGCTGGAGCGTGGTCCCAGCCGGCCCTTCAAGGCAGTAATCGGAGACGGTAGAAGCGACTTCTGCTGGTCCGAGGAAGCTGACTTACTATTTGCTAAAAACAAACTGCTCAAGCATTGCCGCGAAACCAATCTGGCCTGCGTGCCTTACGACGATTTCACCCAGATAAAGCGGGTGCTGGAAACAGTTCTGGTCGAAAAGCCGGCTTCGGTCGCCCAGTTGCAACCTTACTTCGCCTGAGCACTGCTGCCCGGGTTCATAGGCGGGAAATCTTTCGAAAGGAAAGGTTTTTCAGTACTTGAGCTTTTTACTGTGTGATTGTCAGGGCAAACCCGCTGTTTCCCGCCGGCTTTCTTCGCTATTGTGTTTGTACAGGCTGTTTGATTAAGGCAGTCTCTTACTAACAATCAATCTATTAGCCCAGAGTTTCCTCGGGGGCCGGCCTTGTACTGCCTGGTCGGCCCTGGCTCAGCTCTTTTGGGCATGGTTGGGCTTGGCCCAGGAGCACGTTTTATGCACTATCAATTTTTGTTTTTTGCTGACGATTTTATTGTCACTGGAGTCAACAATTCAGGCACGGTCAGGGTTAACATGCTCTCTAACCTGGAGGCGCTGGTCAATATTTTTGCCAATTCTGTAGAGATAATCTCGATTGGCGTAGGCCTTGTCTTTATTCTTGCCGGCTTGAGGATCCTCAAAAGCCAGGGGACTGACGTGAGAAAACTAGGTTCAGCCTGGTGCAAAGCCAGAGTTGGTGCACTGCTCATCAATGCCGGCTTGATCACGCCCTGTGCATTCAACTGGATCATTGCCAGTGCTCGCGATGCTAACCTGTTTAATTAGGCCCCCCGCTATTGACCGTGAGCTTCATGGTGCAAGCTATCGAGTGGTCTGGATTATTTCACCGGCAATCGATCTCCTATTTGTCTGCGGCGGTGCCATGTTGCTTCTAGCGCTTGGGCAGCAGCATGCCCTGCAGCACATGCACCGGCACGAGCTTGCCTGTCTCGGCAATATTGCCTTGCTTGCCGCCCTGCTAATTGGGGAGACCCATACGATAGCGACGATATTTGCTGTTTGGGTTGACACTAATTGTCGGCGCCGGCACGGCCGCTTTAGCTGCGCGGCAGCCGCGATTTCCCTCTCTCTTATGTTTTTGATTGGCGCCTTTGCTGCCCTGGCACCATATATGGTGCGAATCTATTTGCTTGCCGTTTCCTGGCATTTTGTCATGCAGGCTCGAGGCATTTTGCTTATGTACTGCCGTCTGGCGCACTACGAGCGTTCAAGATTTCAAGCTGCAATTTGGGACTGGCTCCTGGACCTTACGATGATCAACTGGATGCTGGTCCAGCTCAGTGATTATTTTTGCAGTGGGACAGAAACTTTTCTCCTGCAAAGGCTGGCTCCAATTGCCATTGTGCCGAGGTTGTTTGTGGACATGTTGCTAGTCACTTCCGCCCTGCTGGCTGTGATAGCGGTATTAAATTTGGGTTTTCGCATACTTTGCGGCCTGCGACTTCCGCCTCTTCCGGCTATGCTTTTGCTCTTTGTCGTGGCGGCAATTTTTTCTCCCGGCCGCCCCTTTGTCCTGATGCAGCAATCTATCTGGTTGTATGCGCCGGCGCTCTTTCACGGCAGCCAGTATCTGTGCGTCATGGCGCGCCGGTTAAAAGACAGTACAAATGAGCAGGACTGCTCCACCTTGCTACCGCTGTGTTATTTGAAATGTCTGACCCTTTCGCTTTCGTTGTTTATTGCTTTGCCCTGGTTGCTTACTCTCTTCTTTGCCGGACATGGACTGACTTTTGGCGCGGCGCTAGCGGCGATCTTTATCGGGCTGCAGCTCTATCATCTGGCCCTGGACGCCGTAATTTGGAGGAGACCTCCATTAGTGTTGACCGGGTGATTTGAGGATTTGTCTCTCCCTTCTGTTGAGAAATTAAATGCGCGCCATCATATGTATGTGCTCTTGGCACGAGCTGAAGCAGCGCTGACTGGACTGGAAGGGGCGATTTCTCATTTTGGGTGGCCATTGCCTGGGCTGCTTCAGCCTCTCTGGTCTTATAATTATTGTGTATTGCGGCCGAGCGTGGCCAACCACATCTACCCGGGCATCTGGTTTCAACAGAGTCTAATGATGGAAGGACCGGGCTCAGTCCCGTTCACAGGAGGGGAGCCACATGTGCATTTCGGCATGGCAAGCAGTATTCAGCAAAACAATAACCGGGACTTGGGAAGTTCTGATCGATGATGTCATCAACCATGTGATTTGGTATCAAAATCGAGTTGGTGACGATAGCGACTTTAGAGATTCACGGGATCAGACCTTTCAATATCTGGTTCGAAGACACGAAACAGGAATTCCGTTTGATCACTTTACTGAAAAGAAGTTGGATCAGGTTTTCCTTTTGCAGGATGGCGAGATGGCCGTGCTTTTTGGGCAGCTGCTGGCCGAGATTGAATGGCAAAAAGCTGGGAACCAGCCCCGAACTCTTAAACAAATGGCTGGCGGCGGCAACTGCCTGATCATCCCCATTATGGGAAGCTGGGAATCAATTCGCTTGCTAAATACCGCGGACACGCCGAATTTACTGCAAGACATCGATCATGCCCTGGAGATTCCGTTGCCCGAATTAGCAAGGGGCGCACCTGCCCCGGCTGCTTTTGCTTTAGGATGGGGCGAGCCAGCTGGACGCATAGCCTTCATGCGTTTTGATGTCTATGACATCGTAATTGCTGAACGGGCTTCAGATATTGGTTCTGTGATTGGACAAATAGATGAAGAAAAACGGCCCGCAGTAAACAATGATGTTTTTAGAGCTCTGGAAGATTTGTATAGATGTCCGGTTGCTGTTTGCTGCTTCCGCGCAAGCGAACGAGCTGAATCTAAGCCACTGGGCTTTGTCTTTGAGCCGACCTTTCCTGAAAAACTGATCGTGTACACGCTTGATGGACATGATGGACTGCCGCCAGACCTTGGCGCTCCGGTGCAATTAGATCACACGATTTTTGTCGGCAGTTATCTCACGCCCGGGGAATACACGGCGGATGTTGAATACAAAGACGAAATCCCCGATCATTTGCGACCATATGTACTTGACAGAGTGATGGGGATGCCCATTGTAGACCGTCAAATGCGCAATGGAGACATTGTCTTTGAAACAGCCGCAGTGCGAGCAGGATGTTTTGATGGGAGAAGAAAAAGTCCACCTTTTGCACCACCAAGGTCCGGACCGGAGGAATTCATTTATCGTTCATCGCGTTACAAAAATGGCTGTCATAACCTGCATGTATTATAGGAAAAACGATGGCGAAGATCTGTTGTAGATGCGGTGGACCGTTGGATAACAGAGCCGGTTGTGCATCTGAATCGTGCCAACGTCCCCCCTTCGAAATGAAGGTGAAAGGGATGGTGTTCGTAGCCAATTGTGACATTCCAAAAGGAGCAGTGATTGAGGAAGAATGGTTGAATGAAATACCGGTACTTGAAATGAGCCCATTGAATTTGCGTTTTTACATTTGCAGTCGGACCATGGCAGTTGGACACAAAGCTAAACGTCTAATTCGGGCCAGGTGTTTGCTCAGTCCGGACGACATTGAGATTGACGAGGCTGCCACCGTATTGCATTCTCGCACTGAGGAGAGTGTTTTCTATGAAGTTTTCTGGCGCTACACAAAAGTAATGAGCGATAGCCAAAAGGCGCTGATGCCAAATCTTTATTCGCCTCCTCCATTCTCGTCGCCGGAAATCACTGCTGATCGCGCCAGACGCGCGGTCAAGGATATGGATGCCGCATGTTTGCGTGGTTTTATAACTGACTTAGAGCAGACCGCCCAGGGACTTGGTTTTGAACCGAAAGAAATAAAATCGCTGATTCAGCGCCTGAACGATGCCATGGACAATGATGCGCGATGACCAGCTCTAAGCTCCTAATTGTGTATGGTGCACGGGGATCTGGCAAGACTGCCAATTTGCAATACCTGAATACCAATCTGCTGCTAAATGACGGAGATCCTCACCGTGATTTGGTGCGCTATACCAATCTGACTACCAAATCTGGTCCAGGCGCAAACGATGCTGCAGAGCACATGCACCTGAGTATAGGAAAGGTGGATGAGATGGTAACTACTTTGGATGTATACGCTTTACCCTTTGAGTTGAACGATTGGTCAAAGCAATTAATACGCACTTGTGATGTGATCTGCTTTATTGTGGACTCGGCTGGTGATCGCCAACCAGCCAATAAAGAAGCTTTTCGAAACGTACAAGACTGTTGCCCGGATCGACTTATTCCAATTGTGGTCCAGTTCAACAAGCGGGATCTAACTGATGCACTTCCGCTTGAGGTGCTTAAGGCAGAATATGATTCTCCCAACTCTTGGAGCGTCAGGGAAGCAGTCGCATTCGAGGGCCTGGGTGTATTTTCGACTTTCTTGGATATACTTCGTGTCCTCAAGTCGAGCTTAGTATCGTGGAACAATAGTTGCTACAAACAAATATAGATGACAGATGGCTCTGCCAAATCCCAAAGAATCCAGTTTCAACAGAAAAAATTCGAATAGAAGAAATGGGCTCAGTCCCGTTAATCGGAGGGACGTCACATGAGCTCTCGGCGTGGCAAGCAAATAGATAAAGTCCTATTGACTGGGTTTAGCGATGATGTTGCAGCCGCCGTGTCTAAATTAGGTCCGGTCAAGGCTGAGATTATGCTGGTCACCGAAGATGCGACAGGCGAGATGTTTCTCGATTCAGTGGACCTGGTTATCTATGTCTTGTCAAGCTACTCGGGTTTTTCCAGTCGATTACGCGGTGTCTGGTCATATGTACACCACCTGCGACAATCATTAGGGTGTGAGTATTTGCTTCCGCTAGCAGAATTTAAGATAGTATTTCCTGAGATTGAAGATTTACCGGTTATTTCGATTGATGAGCTGAAGATCAAACTCTCGCTCGGTGCCACTCTATGAATTTCAATATATCAGAATGAATTTTCGCTGCGGAGAAATGGATCGCCCTGGGATGGCCCCAATGAATTATTATTTGAGGAAGGAGGCAGGAGGCTCGTTTGTCGTTGTTACAACAGCCTGACTATTGGCGCGGCGCTTTATCGGGCTGCAGCCCTGTCATCTGGCCATTGATGCAGTGATCTGAATGAGAAGCCCTTTAGTGTTGACTGTTAGGCACATGGGCTGAACTGTCGACGACATGGTTTGAGCCGTCGCCGTAAGATTCGATGGTCGATATCGACTGTGCCTGAGCCTTGAGTTCGTTGCCTGCGCCGGCGTGATGTTGGCCTGCTGCGGCGTCATGGGCCGGTCCGGCATGGGCTACGCTATTGCCCGGATTGACCTGGCTGGCGACATGACTTCCGGCGTTATGGCCGTTAGAAGGGCTGTGCGAAGGACTATGAGAATGACTTGCCAGATGATGGGAATGATGTCCCGAGGCAAGATGATGGCCGCTGCCATGAGAGATGCTGTCGCCTCCGGCAATTGCCTGCTGGCCATGGGCCGAGGCATCAAAATGCAGATGTTGGCCGGGATGAATCATGGCCGGATTGCTGCCCACGACTGCTTCATTGTTCTGGAAGAGTTCATGCCAGTTTTGGCCGCCGCCCATATGTTGCTGTGAAATATCCCAGAGATTGTCTCCCGGCTTGACCGTGTAATCGACTGCACTGCCACCATTGGCGATGGCGTCACCGCCAGGCATTTGCAGTTCGGTGCCGGGCATGATCATGCGCGGATTATCGCCCAGGGCCGATTTGTTTAAATCGTATATTTCGTGCCAGCGGCTGCCGTCACCGAGGTGATTGTGCGCTATGTCCCAGAGATTATCGCCCTTGTGCACGGTGTAAGACTCGCCCGAAACTTTTCCAGCATCCTGGACTTCGGCCACGCGATCCGTTTGTGGTGTGGCTTGCTGCTCGGCCCAAACATCGGATTGGCCCTGCGCCTGCGCTTGTGGTTGAGCGGCGTGGGCCTCTGGTGCAGAGCCTTCGCCAGGATGGGAAGCCGGATGATGATGCGTCTCGCCGCCACCGAGAAGGTGTTCTCTGCTTGAACTGAGGGCATCTCGGCGGAAATCGAGGGCACTTGAGTGATGAGGGCCGGCGGCAGAGTTTGTGTGAGGGGCGCTGTGAGTTGCGTGGGTTGTTGGATCAGCCGTGTGCCCAGTCGGCTGAGTCAGAGTTTGCTGAGGCACGGCCTGGGCCGGTGGCGTTGATGGCGGGTTGAAATTGCCTACAGTAGAGCCAAAACCTTTGTTTGGCTCCATAGCCAGATAATTGTTGTTGGGCGCGTCGAAGCTTAAAGTATTAGTGCCCGAGCCCGTTTCAAAAATTGTATGGTGGGGGCTGCCGCCAACTTCCAGCCGGGGCGCATTGGCAAAACTGTCGCTCAGGTGCGGGGCGCCCTCTCCCAGTGCCGGACCTGTCGCATCGAGAGAGAAATCACCGATGCCCGGATGGCCGACCGTATCAAAGATAGGGGCATCGGCGGGAAGCAGGTTTAAATCAACCGTCACATGCTCTCCGGCCGTTTCCAGCGCCTCGGCAAAGGCATCAGAGGCGGCGCCGGCGTGCTCAAACAAGGCGCTTGCATCAAGACCACCAACCAGGTTACCGAGCATTTCCCCGGCCGGGGCCAGGAATGCGCCCAGGGCCTCAAAAAACGAACTAACCAGGCCGATGTGGCCTGGCATTTTCATGATCATATTGATGAGAGGAGAGATTGGCTCGGCTCCGGGAATCGCCCCGGGAGCACCGGACAGTGCCGCCATTTCTCCACCGGGCGGCATCACCTGCAAGCCCTGGGTCTCCAGCCCGGTCATGTGAGGCAGGGCAAACTTGCCGGCCGGCGCTGCGGCGGTCATCTCTATGCCGCTGGGACCGACGTGGCCGACGGTTGGTAAATATTGTTCGGCGCCGGTGGGCTTGAAAAATTGATTGGCGCTGGCTATGTCTTGGGGGTTGGTAAGTTGGGCATGGACGTCAGGATGTATAGCCTCTGGAGGCGCATGGAAATTCTCCACGTGTCGCAGAGCTTCTGGGTTTCCTTCGGCCGCTAGGGGTGTTTCATATGGCATGAAATTAGTAAAAAAGGAAATCTGAGCGGGGTCTAATATTATTTCCCTAAAATGAGTCAATTGTCAAGAGGAAAATTAAGTGGCTCTAACGCCCGTGGCATGGGCCTTCCGAAATTATCGCCTGCATGGGGACCTTCCCCACCCTAGATCTTGTAAAGCGGCAGGTTTTGATCACAATTGAGATCTACTGTAAATCTGATGACATCAGACATGGCGAATGAGGCATCGAGATGAGAAGCAAAAGACTGTCTGTCGAAGTGGGTTGTTTTTCCCGCGATCCAGAGCGCGAGGAAATCTGGGAAGCGAGACCGGCTTCAAAGCGAAATACCGCCGACATGTTAGCCGGATTTTCCGCTGGTATTTTGATCCAGGGCTATCGCGCCTATCTCCGTGGAGACTATGTTGATAGCCGCCGCTTCGCTGAGTTTATGGAGCGTGGTAAGCGCAAGAAAATTCAAATTTGCGATGAGGCCGTTGCTCAGGGCAGCACTCCGCGAATCGGGCGCTTGCGCCGCATGGAGAGCCGCTATCAATGGGCTTTGACTATTAGAGAAAATGTTTCGCATTTTATCCTCAACATGACTGGCATGACCGGCAATTGCCGTTTGCGCAAAGTGCCAAGCCGCGCCAGAGGGGCGCGCTTGCGTGGCAACCATCATGCCAATCAAGAAATGGCTAGAGCCTAAATTGCCAGTCCCTCGGGCTAAAAACCGAGATTGAAAGCTTTCCACATGCTGGTTTGAGAATAACTCGTGCTCGGTGCAAGCCATGGTCCAGGCGCTATTACAGCGGGAGCAAAGGGCGTGATCATGCCCGGCGTTACGGTGCCGGCATTGCTGGCAAAATTGCCCTGCCAGTTGCCCTGTGGAAGAGGAGCGCCGGTTGTCGGATCGTTGCTGATGAATGTGGCCGAATTGCCTGTCGTTACATAGCCCACGCCATAGGGCGAATAGCCCGGCAAGTATGGGTTGGCCGCGGGTGAGTTGAAGGCTGGATAACCGTAGCCTGGATATCCATAGCCCGGATTGCCAAAACCCGCATAGCCAGCTTGGCCGTATGGCTGATAGCCAAAGGCGGGATAGCCGCCGTAACCAAACGGACGGTAGCCGCCCGGCCCCAGCGAATGATATCCGCCCCCACCTAAAAGCGATCCCAGTCCCATTCCCAGGCCAACGCCTAATCCGTAAACCCCTGATCCGGCTGGGTAGCCGCCATAACCGAGGGGGCGAGCAAGGCCATAGCCATAACCATAGCCCGGATAACCGCCGTACGGCACGCCGCTCCAGTAAGGATTTTGATAGACATAGGGCGCTGTCGTCGTGCTTTCAATATGATTGTAGAAAGGCTTTACGCCGCTTGCCGCCCAGGGATCGTTGGGTGAGTCTTTCAGGGGCACGATATTGCCGTGTGGATCGACCGACACGCCAACCCGGCTCAGGTCTATTGGAACAGGCTTGGGCTTTGGTTTTGGCGCGCTGGTGACCACCTCTTCCATAAACGTGTCGCCATTTGCCCCGGAAAGACTCTGCCCGCCCCTATCGCGATTTTGTGGTGCGTTGGCGTCGCGGCTGGCATTGCTCGGATCCTGGTCGTCCTGTTCGGCTGCGGCTGCTGGCCTGGCCAGGTCGGTGAGAAGAGGGCACTGCACAGAAATTGTCAAAAGTGCAGACAAAAACAGGGGCAGGGCGCGCATTTTTTTCATCTCAGTTGGCCTGCTCTGGAATGCCGGTGGGAGCTGGTGAAAGCGGAATCACCGGCGAAACGGTATCACTAGTGGTGCTAGTTGCGGGCGCAAATCCAGGGCCCAAGCCTGCTCCTGCGGGCTGCTGCTGCTGGGTGCCGTCGTTTGCCGGCACTGTGCCTGTTGCGCTGCCATTGCCCTGAGCGGACAGAGCGCCTGCATCGCCGGCAGCGTTACCGCTTGCTCCGGCATTTACATACGGAGCGGTGACGGTGCTTTCACCGGAGACGGCTGCAGGAGACGAACCGGCGGGCGGAGATGAGGTAACAACAGGCGCGCCTGTGACTTCTAGATGGCGCGAGCCCTCGTCACCAAAGAGACCCTTAACCTGCGACACAATTGCCACCATGGGCAGATAAATCATGTCCGGTACATTTGTTGAAACTGACTGCGAGATCCCCATCTTTTGCGCCGTGACGAGGGCCACCGGCCGCTGCGATTCGTCTAGCTTGAGCGATGAATTTATTATGTTGACCCAGAAGCCGGCATGCACTCGGATGCCGGTAATATTTGCCAGAGTGATGGCGCCGCCTTCGCCCTGAATTAAATCGAAGGAGAGATTTTTGCTCACACCAACCTGGGTAACGCCCTTGGCGCCAATCTCTTTAACCACATCATCGGCCAGCAAAACGGACACATGATGGCCGCTGTCAGTTCGGGCCACACTTACTTTGTTGGGATGGAAATCATTGAGAGCGGCTGTGACAATCGGGCCGATGATGCCGAGATTGCCCAGATTGGTCAGGTCGATCTGGCGGTAGTTGACGGCCAGATCTTTGACGTCCCGGTCGAGCTCGGCGTCCTGTTCTTGCAGGGTGTTGGCCGCGACTCTGGCTTGTTTAAAGTAATCATCGGCGCTGTCGTAGTTTTTTTGCGCCAGGGCGTTTTCGCCCAGATGACGCAGGGTGGCCTCAACTTGCTCGCTTAGAACCTTTGTCTCGCCGTTGCGGGATATGACTAGATTGAGACGGTCAAGCAGCTTATGCCACTGGCTGTCGGCCTTTTTGTAATCGCCGGCAGCAAGGGCGTCGGCGGCACTTTGATCGAGCCGGCTATAAGGGTCAGCGGCAATGGCAGCGCTCGCCCCTCCGCCCCAGAGGAGCAGAATCAGTGAGAGGGGCAAAAGATTGGTGACTTTCATCTGTGCTTGGCTTCCAGGCTGTGACAGGAGGACTAAATGTTAGCTTACCTCATGAGACAATGAGCTGGCATGGAGTTTCATTGTTAGGTGTGATCTGACTTCCCAAGGGCCACAAATCGACGGAGCGAACGCGCCAGCCACGATGGTCATGCGCCGCAAGGAAATTGCCGCCTGGGCCATGTTTGATTTTGCCAATAGCAGTTTCACCACGGTTGTGACGACTGCAATATTTAATGCTTACTTTGTCAGAACTGTTTGCCAGCATCTGCCCATCCAGCAGGCGACCTCTTCGCTTACTCTGGCGGTGGGCATCTCCAACTTTCTGGTTGTCGTCACTGCGCCTGTGGTGGGCGCAATTGCCGACGCTTACGTGCTCAAGAAACGTTTCCTGGCGATAGCGACAATTGGTGTTGTGATTTTTACTGCCCTACTGGCCACGGTGCATACCGGCGATGTGATTGCCGGTATGGTTTTTCTTATTGCCGCCAGTTTTGCCTTTGGCACCAGTGAAAATCTAATTGCCGCATTTTTGCCCGAGATTGCCCCTCCGGATAAAATGGGGCGCATCTCGGCAATCGGCTGGACAGTTGGATATCTGGGTGGTCTCATCTGTCTGGGCCTCTGTCT
>Ga0207011_1056_pt1 | contig 20315 bp, 16 predicted proteins | sample Alteio_BWMinCont_79_FD_153466 | JGI IMG/M metagenome (GOLD analysis project Ga0207011, IMG submission 153466) | Enriched cells from forest soil in Barre Woods Harvard Forest LTER site, Petersham, Massachusetts, United States -... | ecosystem: Environmental > Terrestrial > Soil > Temperate forest >...
AAATGAATCGCTTCTGCACAAACAAATTGATGGCTATCTAAAAAATCCAAAGGTTGCCAAACAGCCCTTTAAGGTAAATGGCCCAAAGCCGTATTTCCTATTTCCCTCCTATTTTTATATGGCTGCAATACGCTTTGGAGATGACGCTCCTATAATGGCAAAGGGAATTGTGCCGATTCCAAAAGGCAAACATATTTGCGTATATTTCTATCAAAGTTGCAGTAAGTGGCCCGATATCCTGACAAATTTTGGTCCGGCGGACATAAATGGTCTGGAGCTCGTCACTGTTTATCCGAGCACGGTAATTGACATTGCCCGCCGCTGGAAAGCTCTGGATGAACTGTGTTTTTTCAACACCCTGATAAAGTCTCCGGAGGGGCCTTACGAGTCCTATGAGGAGAGCGTCCTTTTGCCCGCGCACGTACGAGCACTAGACGACCTTGCTAATTTGCGCACTCTAGGTTTGTGCGGCACCACCATCAGTGGAGCAGACATTGTCAGACTTCAACAATTGAATAAAATCAAAACACTCAAAATAAAAAGGATCGCAGACCTGGATTTGCTCCTTGCCACTCTGCCGCAAAAAGACAACCTGGAAGAGCTCTGGATGGTGGACGCGCTGAAAGATGATGTACAGCTCGCCAATCTGACAAAAATGAAAAATCTCCACACTCTGCGCATTAGGAGGAGTAAGCTGACTCCAAATTCGCTTAAGTATTTTCAGTCGATGCTGGCTCTCAAAACATTATGGCTTGACGTAGATTGGCCGGAAGCGGAGAAAACCAAATTTGTGAAGGATCTGCCGATATGCAAATTTGAAGCAGCTACCGATATGAAATATTGGCAAAAACAACTGACACACCAGTCTGACTAGCAATAAGCCGGGTGCCGGCATTACACTTTGCCACCACCCACCACCTGGCACCTGGTTCGGGAGTTTGACAGTGCACCTATTTCTGCCCTATGTTTTGAGCCACCAGGACGAGATTTGATTGTGACCGGCCAGGAAAACGACCAAAACCAACCGTTCCCGTCGGGAGATGCAACCTACATCTCTTCCACGGCCGGCAACAGGCGCACCTTTAAGCCTGGTGACATTGTCGATGGCACTTATCAGCTGACATCGCCATTAGGCCACGGCGGGATGGGCGTGGTTTATGCCTGCAAGCATCTGATCATGAATAATGAGTATGCACTGAAGCTGCTCAATGGTGATCAATTAAGCGAGGAATACTGGTCACGTTTCCAGGCCGAGGCACAGGCTCTGGCCAGACTCAATCACCAGGGGATCGTGCGCGTGCACAACATGGGGGTTGACCAGGGCCAATATCCCTACTTTGTCATGGACCTGCTCTCGGGTGAAACCCTGGACGTGCTGCTGCGCAAAAAAGGCTCTTTAGACAGCGACTTAGCCCTGGATCTTTTCATACAGGTTGCCGACGCGCTATCTTCGGCACACCAGCAGGGCATCGTGCACCGCGATATCAAGCCATCCAATTTGATGCTGATCAGAAATAGCCAAAATCAAATTTCGTCGATAAAGATAGTTGACTTTGGCATCGCCCGTCTTTCAAAACATGGCCTTGCCGCCCAGAGCCAAACGGCTACAGGACTGGTTTTTGGCACACCCTTTTATATGAGTCCGGAACAAACCCAGGGCCTGAGAGTGGATCAGCGCTCCGACATATATTCACTAGGTTGCGCTCTTTTTGAAACCCTGACCGGCAGCCCGCCCTTCTGCGGCGACAACGCTTTTCATACTTTTATGCTGCACCAGACAGGCAATCACCCTAGCCTGGCTAGTGCCGCACCACAAAAAACCTTTCCCGCGGCAATCGAAAATGCAATCAATAAAATGCTGGCAAAAGATGCCTCCGACCGCTACCAGACAATGGCCCAGGTAAAACAAGACCTGGAGCGAATCCGTGCCGGCAAGCCAATTTTGAGCCAGGGCCTGAGCACAATACCTCCAGGTCAAAATCTGATGGCACCGGAAATTACACGGCGCATATTAATGCAGGAAAAAAGTGAATCCAGTACCGAACACCCGGCCGAAGATTTTGCCGGAAAACGATCTGCTTTCACTCAGACAAAAATTGCAGCAATTGCAGGCGCCGTCCTGGTCGTGTCGGGGGCAGCTGCCTATGGTCTGTTAACTCTCAAGACCAAACCAAGGTCAGATGCGCCAGTTAAAGCAACATCCTCCCATCGAGAAAGCGATTCCAGCGTGGAGCCCCCCCCGCCATTGGTGAGTTGTTAGATTCAAATTTGACCGATTTTGGCGACCAGGCCGACAGACTCAGACCGATGATAAGCGCATACAGAAACAATCCGATAACTGCCCATGCACCTTTTAAAAAGAATGGCGCTCAAACGGGATTTCAATTTCCAGATCGCTTTATTATTGGTCAAATTAGCTTTGATGACGAGACACCGCTGATGGCAACCGGTTTTGTGCCATTGCCACCGGGAAAGCCAGTTTGCATGCATCTGACAAACTTCACCGAGGACTGGCCGGACCTTCTGGACAAATTTGGCCCCGATGATCTCGAGGGCCTGGAAATCATAACCAAGGATTCGCCGACAATAATCAAAAAGTTAAGCCACTGGCATAAACTGACGGCATTATGCTTCTTCAACTCACTGGTGAAGGCACTGAACGGCCATGAAGATGAATACGACGAAAGCGCGCTCAAGACCGAGCATCTGAAATTGATTGACAAACTCGATCAACTGCGTTCAATTGGTCTTTGTGGCTGGGGGGTGGACGGCGCAGCCGTGGCCAGGATGCATCTCATAAATACAATAAATGTGCTCAAATTAAAACGAATAACAAACCTGGAAGCCCTGATCAATGTTCTGCCTCAAAAGAACAACATCACCGAGTTATGGATTGGGGGCATGCAGCTTTCAGACCAGGAATTGAAGCAACTGACGCAGATGAAAAATCTTCGCGTCCTGCGTATCAGACGCACCGGCCTGTCGGACTCGTCCTGGCGTTGGTTCAAGCAAATGCCGGCCTTAAAGCGTTTGACAATCGATTCCAATTGGAATGCCGAGGTCAGGCAGCGATTTAAAGATGCTGTCCCTTTTGTTGAATGGGAGCTTACAACCGACTTCACCTACTGGAAGATGTTTCCTGATCAAAAGTGAGGCCAGAGGAGAATCAATTTTACTGCTCCCTCTGGAGCTTGATCCGCTGTGCAACACTCAAGGCCTCAACTGTCTTAAACTTGTGAGCTAAGGCGGTTTGATTGCCCTGATCCATCTCCAGAGCCCGGTTGTAGGTTTTCACTGCTTCGTTGTAACTATCCTGGGCATCATCAAGCCGGGACATGTTTACCTGCAAGTCACCCAGCTTCCAAAATGCGTCGGCCCGGTCGATGTGATCGTCTGCCTGCCTCAGTATAAGACGTTTTTCGGCCAGGTCGGACTTGATGGCGAGAATATCGGTCTCCATCTCCGCTGTCGGCAATGCCAGCAACTCTTTGTTTTGCGCGGTCCTGGCCAGGAGCCCTTCCACCCTTTCCTTAACCAGCCATGGTCTCTCTCGACGGGCAAGCAAGGTAGGCACAGTTATTAATAACAGGGGAATAATTGGGACAATCATTACACTCACCCCTTCCGGCCAAAAACTTCTCAGCAGGAAATAAAATAACGGTATTACTGGCAGTGCCACAAACTGATTGATGATCACCCGTTGGGTATTTTTCAGTCTGTCGCGCTTGTCCTTCAAAAACAATATAAAGACCGAAATCATCATGGGCATAACCGTCGCCGCCGCTAGTATCTCGTAATCCCTTGGGGTATGCATGCCCGTAAACTTATAGATGACAAAAGCGATGAGGCAAGCAATCAAGATCGGCGAGAGGAAAACCAGGGACATGATAGAGACGGCAAGCAATGCGGCGCCCGGGTTGGCAGAGTTCTTTTTGGAACAGACAAGCAAAAGCCAGAGAGTGAGCAGGGACTGGACTGCAAACAATGTCCAGTTCAGGGTTGGATCCAATAGCTTGGCACCGGGAGCGATACTGCCCCTCACTGTCAGCTCCAGGACGAAAAATAGCACAATAAAGGTAACCGTACAATCGGCGCACAAGCGCCTGTCCATCCTGGTCAACAGAAGCAATCGAGGCAACCAGGCAGGTCTTAACTGCGTAATTAGGCCGCGCGCCAGTTGAACGATAAAAAGCAGATAAAAGGCCAGCTCTTTGATGATCAGATCGGGGCCGGCAAGCGGCAGACCGGGAAAACAGCGCAGGACAAAATAAAGAATGGCCCCGAGCAGGGTCAATGCGTTTATCACTAATTTTTCTTTGTCGCTGACTGGGGGCTTCGCTTCCATGGCAATTTGCGCTAAACAACCGGGCAATATGGATGAGACACGTATTTTTTACTATATACCTCCAGTCTCGGGCTTTTGCTAAGCACAATAATTTCCTAAGAAGGTAGGCGCGGACAACAGACTTGAAATAATCGACAAGCGCCTTCGATCAAATTAGAATAGGCGATAGACCGCCTGACTGAGGCTTATGAAGGCCGAGGGGACTGGATTGATAAAAATCCCCATGCTGCTTTAATACTTTTGCCTGACGAGCGATACCCTCACAGGTGGCATCGATCACTCTCAGGACGATACAATATTGCTTCGGCAATCGCATTGATGGAGAAGTTTGGTGATAATTAAAAGCAATGTAGCATTGCGGGCTCAGTCTCCAATGTCACGAGACCTGGCCAAATTACTTCGCCATACGCTAATCCTGTTTTGGATCGGGCCAACGATTCAACTATGCTCCATCATGCCTGCTTTGAGCGACGCTACGGCCGAGGGCTATTTTAGACAGGCGCGTCAGGAACTTGTTCAAAGAAAGACGTTTGACGCACTCTCTCATATTAACCAGGCCCTGGCCATCGATGGCAAAAATCCTCGTTATTGCTATCTTAAGGCAAACATTTTATACGCTGACGAAGAGGACGAACAGGCCCTGCCATTGATCGAAAATTGTCTCCGGCTCGATCCTGGATATGCCAATGCCTGGGGGCTTAAGGCCGAAATTCTCAATGGACTGCGAAAGCACAAGGAGGCCCTCGTCGCCAACGAAAGGGCCGTGCAATTACATCCCTGCCTTGAGACTTGGCGCTCTAGAGCTAAGTCTTTGTTTTATCTGGGAGAATTTGCCCGGGCAGAAAAAGACCTTGACCAGGCCATTAAGGCAGAACCTGGCAGCTTGGTTACCCGGGGAAGAAGAATCGAAGTCGCCACTCGTTCAAAGCATTGGAGCAAGGTGGTCGAGGATGCTACTTTTCTTCTTGGAAAAGGCAAGCCCGATTCATTGGGCCATTTCGAGTTGCTGCTCAGTAGGGCCGACGCCTACATAAACAGCAAACAATATAACAAAGCCATTGCCGACTACAAAACAGGACTGGCCATCGCCCCAGACTATCGCGGGTTTCACGCGGGGTTGATCAACGTTTATACCTTGACCGGCAATTTGGCTGCCGCCAGGCTTGAGAAAAGAGAATTAGAAAAAGTAGACAAAGATATTACACCCAAATTGGAATGACAGTGACGTACATTGGGGTGCCGCTGGCCATGCTGGGCATGGCAGCACACTATCAGTAAGAAACGAGTAACAACTAACAATGGTTGTTGATATTGAGTATTGCCGAGTGAGCAATCGTAAAAATTTCTTCCAGCCGCTTGGAGTGTCCGGGCTCGGGAAGACGGGAATTAGTCAAATAGGTAAATGAAACACCACTGTCCGGATCGGCAAAACTGTAAGAGGTGCCGACACCACCGTGACCATACGTGGAGGGGTGAGCAATACTGGAGAGGCCCCGGATAGTGGGCGAATGGCCCCTGACATGTACGCCCAGAGCGCGGTGCATGGGCATGCCAAAAAACTCGTCCAGGCGGTCGCCGGTTTGATTGCTGGTTGCGTATTGCACCATGCGCGGTGAAAGAATACGCTTGCCGTTTAGCTGACCCAACCCTAGAAGCATTTGATAAAAGAGCGCTATGTCGCCGGCTGTGGCATAGCCGGCCGCTCCGGGCACACCGGAGAGATAAAAATCCGTGTTGTCAAATTCATGTGAGATCTCGTGCTCACCACCGGCGGTGCATTGATAAGAACCTGCCAGCCGATGATGATCACTTTCCGGCACACCGACAAATATATTATTTAGCCCCAGGGGTGCCAGCACTTCTTCTTTGATAAAGCGGCGGAAGTCGCAACCGGTAATCTCCTGAATCAGCACGGCCTGCACCCAGTGAGCGGCATAACCATGATAAAAAACTTTGCTGCCGGGGGCATGCTCCAGGGCAAAATCACAGACGCTCCGGCGCAAAAGGTCGTAATCTTGCCAGGCGGCCTCGGGCACATTGGCACTGGGAAATCCGGCCTGATGTGTTAGCAAATGATAGGCGGTAATATCCTGCTTGCCGCCACAAGCAAAGTCTGGAAGATAAAAAGCTACCGGATGATGCAGGTTGAGCAGACCGCGCTCCGCCAGTATCCACAGGGCGCAGGAAGTAATCGGCTTGGTCTGGGAAAAGAGCAGCCAGAGCGTCTCCTGATTGGCCGCTATGGCCTCAGTGCCGCTCTCCCGGTCGGCCAGGCGCGCGTTGCCGAAGGTACTCTCAGCCAGGATGCGACCGCCCCGGGCCAGGGCGATGGCGGCGCCGGGATACAAGCCAGCCCTCACATCAGCGTTAATCCGGTCATAGACTCTTTCAAAGCGCCGAGGGTCTATGCCAAACTGGTTGAGGTCGGCGGCGCTTGGTTGAGCAGTACTGGTATTAATCGGCACAACAATCTCCGGCAGATTGATCCAGGGCAAAATTGGGCTTGCCCAGGTAACGGGTACAGTATAAGGCAACTTGAAGGCGGTGGAAAATATTTCTAACGGAGAATAATTCTACCGGATCAGGCTTGCAAGCGGGGTGGACTGTCATCTTCCAGATGGACCAGCACTTCAAATATTCGATTGTCCCACTGCTTCAGTCTGCCTTCGACTTCAAATGAAATATTATGGGCTTGCTCGATAGTAAGATGTCTTGGCACCTGCACATGCAGATCGAGAAAGATATTGTCCTCCATGCCCCGGCTGCGAATTTTATGACAACTTACCACTCCCGGCACAGCCAGCACTTCTTTTTCCACCTCATCCACCTTGACCACTGCCGAATCTACAAGAGGTCCAAGGTGCGACATGATCACCTCCCATCCGGCATGCAAGATAATTCCTACAATAAACATTGAGGCGATAATATCGACAAAATGAAGATTCATGGCAATAGAAACAAGAGATGCCAGTACGGCCACAGTCGACCACAGGTCGGAGAGTGTATGTTTGGAATCAGCGAGCAGCAATCTAGAACTCAGCTCCCGTCCCCTTTTCGCTTCCCAGCGGCTGATGCAGAGGCTGGCCAGCAAATTTAGAAAGACCACGCCAAAATTTAGCGGGCTGGTAACAGGCTGCTGTCCCTGAGCCGCAGTCAGCCTTTCAATGATCTGCTGTAACACTTCAAAGCTGGCCAGAAACATAAAGAAGGAAATAGCAATGGCTGAAATTGCCTCAAACTTACGGTGTCCGTATGGATGCCCCTCATCGGGGGGTTTCATCGACACATTGAGACCCAGTATGGCCACAGCATTGGCCGACGAATCAAGCAGGGAGTGAAAGCCCTCAGCCAGGAGACTGAGGGTATGGGTAAGAAATCCCAGGACCAGCTTTAATACTGACAATAAAACATTGACGACCAGCACCGTAATCAAAATACCGCGCACTTCAAGCAGCTCGGCCTGACGCTCAGACTTCACTGCGCCGCTCCAGCCCTGGAAGGTCTGGCCAATTCATTGCGCACATTTCGCACTGATTGCACGGCACTGTCTGCAGTGGCGCCATAACTGACCACATGCCCCATTTTGCGACCGCTGCGAGCTGTTTCTTTGCCATAAATAACCACATCGACAATGTCGGCGTGAAACTTGAGGGCGCTCAAATCCAGGTCTGTGCCCTTGTCTGTGCCCTGGGCCAGCCAGACATCTCCCAGAAGATTGGCCAGACAAAAATATCCAGGTGCCAGAAGGCGCGGTTCGATCAAAGGCACATCGAGCAAGATGCGAGCGAGCAAATCGTACTGGCTGGCGCTTGTGGCGTTCATTGTTATATGGCCGGAATTGTGCGGCCGCGGCGCAAATTCATTGACAAAAACATGGTAGCCATCCACCTCCACCGAATTGCCGAATTGATCGGCTTCCTGTGTGACAAAAAACTCGCAGGTGAGAAGGCCGACCAGATTCATCTTCTCGGCAGCCGTCAGAGCAATGTCCTTGACCGTGGCCGCCAGAGTTGGTGAGATATCCGCCGGCATCAGGGTGGTATCAAGAATTTGGGCGTTATGAGTATTTTGCGCTACCGGAAATATGCGCTCGTCATCGTTGTAGTTGCGAGCGACGATACAACTGAGCTCCATATGTAGTGGCAGCTTTTCCTCCACCACCGCCCGCAATGGGTTGAGAGGCCTGTCATTGATAAAGGCAGCCAGATCGGCGTGGCGCTCAAATACAAATTGTCCCTTGCCATCATAGCCGCCCGTTGCAGTTTTAAGTATGCAGGGGAAAGTAATGCCGTCTTCAGACTTAGCCAGTTGTTCGTAGGATGTGATGGGGACAAAGGCGGCTACGGGCAGATCGTTATCCAGCAAAAACTGCTTTTCTAAAATGCGATCCTGGGTGGTAGCCAGCACATCCAGGGAAGGATAAATTGGCGCTTTGCAGTCTAATTTTTTCAGACCGCTTATCTCCACATTTTCAAACTCATAAGTGATCACATCGCAGAGCGCGGCAAATTCGCTCAGGGCGCCGAGATCGGTCCAGGGAGCCTGGAAATTTTTCCAGGCAACTTTACGTGCCGGCGCCGACGGATCTGGATCATAAATTACGACTTTTGCCCCCAGGCGGCTGAGACTGTGGCAAAGAAGCAACCCCAATTGACCGCCCCCGAGAATGCCAACCGTCTTCATCGTTTTCCTCCCTTTCTTTTGGGCGGGGAGATCACGGTCCTGGCCCGCACTTCGCTATTGCCTTCCAGCGCCGCCTGGGCAATTTTATCGCGGTATACCTGCAGCCTGGTGGTCAGCCCGCCGTTGCCTGCCGCGGCCAATATTTGCACGGCAAAGAGGGCGGCATTTGCCGCGCCGCCGGCGCCGATAGCAAAGGTAGCGGTGGGAATGCCGGCCGGCATCTGCACAATCGAAAGCAGACTATCAAGTCCACTCAATGCTTTGCTCTGCACCGGCACACCCAGAACCGGCAAGGTGGTCAGTGCCGAAACCATGCCCGGCAAATGAGCAGCACCACCGGCTCCGGCAATGATGATTTTCAGTCCCTTATCCCTGGCCGACCGGGCATATTCATACATCACATCCGGTGTGCGGTGGGCGCTTACCACCGAAATCTCATAAGGGACGGCAAAATCAATCAGTATTTCCTCTGCCGCCTTGAGTGTTTCGTAATCGGACTTACTGCCCATGACGATGCCCACAACCGGCCTGACGGCAGCCCCGCCGCCGGAGGAGGCGAGCGCTGCTCCAGGCCTGGCCGGCGCTTTTTTGGGCGCTGAGGTCTCCTTAAAGGCCTTCTTCGCCGCAGTGGCGGTCGACTTGAGAGCCTTTTTGTTTGCTCCCTTGTGTGCTCCCTTGGCTGAGCTCATCGCCCTCTCTCCCCTGGGTTAGTGCTTGAAGCAACGCTGTCCGGTAAAGAGCATGGTGATGCCATGCTTTTCACAGGCGGCGATAACGTCTTTGTCCTTGATGCTGCCGCCCGGCTGCACAATGATGCCAATGCCGGCCCTGGCCGCTTCCTCGATGTTGTCGATGTTGGGGAAAAATGCATCGCTGGCCAGAACCGCACCCTTAGCCTTGCTGCCTGCCTGGGCCAGGGCAATTTTGGTGGATGCGACCCGGCTTGTCTGGCCTAATCCAAAGCCCAGCCCCAATCCATTTCGAGCGACAAAAATAGCATTGGAAGTAAGATGGCGGCAGACATTCCAGGTAAAAGCAACATCGGCCAGGGCAGCGCCGTCGAGCTTGCCTGTCACCACCTGAAACTGATCTGCTTCCTTAGCAGGCTCCATGTCCTGCTCCACAATCACACCCATCAACTCCAGATCTTTGACACGCAGTCTGGCTTCTGGGGCCGGTTTCAAAATGTAATCTTGCAATTTAAGCAGGCGCAGATTTTTCTTTGTCTTCAGTTCAGTCAAAGCAGCTTCCGAATAGGACGGTGCCGCCACCACCTCGACAAAACCCAGATTTATCTTTTTGGCCATGGCTTCGTCCACTTCGCCGGTAAAGCCATAGATGCCGCCAAATGCCGACAGGGGATCGGTGGCATAGGCCTTGTCATAAGCATCGTGCAGGTCCTTGCCCAGGGCTACACCACAGGGATTATTGTGTTTAATAATGCAGACACCGGGGCTGCCGATGTCGCGCAAAATTTTGAGCAGGCTATAAATGTCTACTATGTTATTGGCCGAAAGTTCCTTGCCGTTCAATTGAGCAAAGGGTGGAAATTTTAAATCCGAATGCCCGCCGGGCTGGTTGATGGGATGAAACCAGGAGGCTGCCTGGTGCGGGTTTTCACCATAACGCAGTTTTTGATATTCGCCCAGATTTAAATTTAGCGCCGAGGGCAGGTTGCCCAGCGGCAGATCTTCACCAGATGTGGTGGCGGCTTTGCTTTCCTGATCCATGCACTTAGCCAGATAGCCATTTATGGCCTGGTCGTAAGAGGCAGTGCGGCGGAAAGCATCGACAGCCAATTTTAGCCGCATATCTTTATCGGTTTTGCCACCGCTCTTTTCCAGGTTTTCCAGGATTTCTTTATACTGCGACGGTTCGGAAACAACGACCACGCGCTCGAAGTTTTTAGCGGCGGCCCGCAACAGGCTGACACCGCCGATATCGATTTGCTCAACCATTTCCGGCTGCGAGAGCTTCTCAGTCAGTTTTTTCTCGAAGGGATAAAGATTGACAATCACAAAATCAATCTCGTCAATCTCATGCTGTGCCAGACACTCGCGATCATCCTTGCTGGGACGGGCCAAAATACCGGCAAACACACGAGGATGCAGCGTTTTGACACGCCCACCCAGTATCTCGGGGAAGGATGTCACACTCTCGACACTGATTACTTCCAGATTGTGCTCGGTCAAATAAGCGGCCGTGCTGCTCGTCGCCAGAAGACGCAGATCTTCATACTTCTTGAGCTTGTTGATAAAGTCGGCCAGGCCGGTTTTGTCAGAAACACTCACAAGCGCGGTCTTCATTTTTTGTCCTCTCGGTTATTGGCGGTGCTGTAGGTAGGTGTGGTACATGGTGGTCTAAATTAGGTTGATAGAAAGAAAGATAAGTTGATAGATCAAGATTAGCTCTAACTTTTAGGTTTTATTTGAGAATGCCAGATCCAGCCATCCGGACCGGCCCGACATGCCCTCCTGCACCCGTATGCCTTTAAACTGATCAGTAACCGTGCCAATGCGAGCGGCGGCAAAGCCGGCCTGGTTAAAAGTCTGGACTATATTTTGCACGTCGTCTGCATCACAGACAATAGACAGACCCATGCCCATGTTAAAAGTCCGGTACATTTCACCCAGATCCTGCACCTGCGCAAATAGTGGCGAAAAGATTCCGGGCACGGGCAGGGGCTTTTCTATCTGGTAGCCGACACTTTTGTTGATCCGTCCGATGTTGGTCCAGCCGCCACCGGTGATGTGGGCCATACCCTTGATGGCGTCCGGGTATCTGGCAAATATTTCCACAGCCGGCCGGCAATAAATACTGGTAGGGGTGAGGAGTTCCTTAAAGATTGGACTGTCTCGTCCAATCAATTTACGTACCAGTGAAAAACCATTTGAATGTATGCCGCTTGACCCCACACCAACAATTGCGTCGCCTGACTTAACACCAAGGCCGTCTATGAGACTGGCGCTAGTGACTGTACCGACGGCAAAGCCGGCCAGATCAAAATGTTCACCCTGATAAAGATCGGGCATTTCGGCTGTTTCACCACCGGCCAAAATCATGCCCGCCTGATCGCATCCTTCAATAATGCCCTTGATGATGTCGTCAGCCTTCAGGTCCTCGACCCTGCCCGTGGCAAAATAATCGAGAAAGGCTCCAGGTGTGGCACCAACACAAATCAAATCGTTGGCGCACATGGCGACAAGATCAATACCGACTGTGTCAAATTTGCCCAGCGCCATGGCCACCAGCAGTTTTGTCCCTACACCATCGGTTGTGCAGGCCACGGCGGTATCTTTTGATGTGGGATAGATTGCCGCATAACCGCTCGGTACTTTCCATAATTTTGCATGTTCGGGGCGAGCGGCAGAAGCCTTGAGACGGTGGACAAACTGGTCCGCCTTTTCTACATCGACGCCGGCCTGGGCATAGGTTTTTGGTTGGGCGGCCATTTTTTTTGCAGTTCCTTCTTCGGTCATTGTCACTAAACCATCTCAAAAGCATTGCGCAGGATTGTAAATCCATGCGGGCGATCGCCGGCCGGCAGATCAAGAGGATTAGAGGTTTCCGCCAGTTGGGGGCGGTCCAGCCTCAAACTGGTCCATCCGGGATGTTGGGTCCAGCGCACAAAAGCCTCGGGGTGAGGCATCAGTCCCATCACTGTGCCACTTTCGTTGGTTAAAGCAGCAATACGATCGAAGCTGCCGTTGACGTCGTCGCGGTAGCGCAAAGGGGCACATGCTTTTACCTCGTTTTGAAATTTGAGCAAATCACCGCCGGCACTTTTGCTGCTGTCACTGCTTTTTTCATGTTTTGAAGGCGAAGCATCGCTAAGGGCGGAATCATCACCCCCCGTCCCTACAACCAGACGCCCTTCCCCGTGGCGAATGGGCAGCTCTATATTGTGCAAGCCGGCAAAAAACGATGGCCTGGCTTTTTTTGTTTCTTTTGTACTGGCCGCAACACTTACAGTCAAATCCACCCAGCGGTTGTTGAAGTGACCATGCGAATTTTTTGTCAGGGTGACAATGCGCCTTTCCTGGGGCTGGCTGCGAGGCAGTATGCCAAGCTGGGTGAGCACCTGGAAGCCGTTGCAGATGCCGATCACCAGGCCCTGCCCATCTATAAATTTATAGAGCGAATCAATCACACGCTCGCGCAATTTGAGGGCGAGCACCTTGCCGCTGGCAATTTCGTCACCAAACGAAAAACCTCCGGGCAAGACCAGTAGTTTGGCCGGCACCAGATTGCTTTGATTTTCAATAAAAGAAGATACATGCACAGGCCGGGCACTGAAACCGGCCAGCTCAAGAGCCCAGACAGTTTCATTGTCGCAGTTTATGCCGTCTCCTCTAAGTACAAGGGCCTGGGGTTTTGTCATCGTTTCCATTCTCGCATTAGCGTTTCAGTTGTATTTTCAGTCGAGATAAAGACAAAAGTTTCGTTTTCAGTCAAAGGGCAAAGGGGTGGTCCAGGCATAGCGCAGTTCCTCGGTCGACAATTCAAATCCCCTCCGGCTCTGCTTTTGTGCAAGGTTTTTGGAGGAAGCGTCATTGCAGGGACCTTCCAGGGTGACATGCATGCCACCATGCTCGGTCACTACACCGAGCGGCCAGAGCTTTGCCTGCTCAATCGCCATCATGGCCTTCTCCAGCACGGGGGCGGCCTCAGGTGCAATAGAAAGAAGGATGCGCCCCGGACCCTCTCCAAACAGGGCGGCTGCTTCGCCGGAAGAAAGGGTGATCAGCTCTTCCGGTATTTGCACAATCACACCATGACTTGAGCCCAGAGTCGATTCGGCCAGAGCCACCAGCAAACCGCCTTCCGAAAGGTCATGGGCTGAATGCACCAGGCCCTGCATGATCAGGCTGTGTATAGCACGGTACATTTTTGCCGCCGCCTCGATGTGGAGCAGCGGCAGGCGGTGTGTCCAGGGCAAGCCCGAATCAGAATCTTGATCAGGATTGACTACTTCTTCGACAGTGGCAGCAGCAAGTGAAGGCGTGCCGGCCGTGAGCAAATAAAGAAGGTCGCCACCACGCTTAAACTCCATCGAAATTGCCCGGCCCGAGTCCGGGATCTTACCCATGGCCGAAACCAAAAGTGTGGGCGGTACTGAAAGTCGCACCACGCCATCGTCAAAATCATTTTTCATGCTGTCTTTGCCTGAAATGAGCGGCGCTCCATAGGCGCGGCAAATTTCGGCCAGGCCCATGCATGCCCTGACGAGAATGGCCAGCTTGGTCTCAGCCTCAGGATTACGCGGGCCGGGCACCGGATCGGTCCAGCAAAAATTATCGAGCAAGGTGATGGTGGATGGATCGGCACCGGTGCAAACCGCATTGCGCACAGCTTCGTCAACGGCCGACACGGCCATAAGCCAGCCGTCAAACTGACTCAGCTGTGGGCAGAGACCGTTAGCAATCACCAGGCCTTGCTTTTCCCCGGGCACCGGCATGATCACCGCGCTGTCGCAGGGAGCCATTTGGGCTGCTCCCATAAGCGGCTTGATCACACTTGCCCCCTGCACTTCATGATCGTAGCGGCGGATGATTTTTTCGCGGCTGCATATGTTTGGATGGGCCAAAAGCTTGAGCAAGACCTGTTTATTATCCAGTTTGACCGGGCAGGGCTGTGCTTGTGCGCTTGCATGTCGATGATCGGTATTATCCACATAACGCGACTTGAGCTCCAGCCTGGGCACACCCTTATGCAAAAAATCCAGGGAGAGCAGGGCGATTGTTTTGCCGCCGCGCGTTACTCTAAAAAATCCTTCGTCGTTAAACTGTCCAATATCGGTCACTTCCACACTGTGCGTCCGGGCCAATCTGGCCAGTTCAGGGAAGTTTCTTGTGGAAAGACTCATGCGCTCCTGCGATTCGGAAACGACAATTTCCCAATCACTCAATCCCGGATATTTTAGCGGGATATTTTCCAGCTCGATTGTGGCACCACCTGTAATGGTGGCCATTTCGCCAATTGATGAGGACAGTCCACCGGCGCCGTTGTCGGTCAGACCGGTGATAAGGCCCAGGTCCCGGGCTTCCAAAACAAAGTCCAGTAACCGCTTCTGCGTAAAAGGATCACCTATTTGCACAGCTTGGGCCGGGCTGTTTTCGCTCAGCGATTCGGAGGAAAATGTAGCTCCGTGCACCCCATCTTTGCCCACCCGGCCCCCGGCCATGACAATGCGATCGCCGGGCTCGGTATGTTTAAGATAGCCAACGCGGCCGGCAACCACCAGAGGAAGTATGCCGCCGGTTCCGCAAAAAACCAGGGGTTTAGCGCGATAACCGTCGTGAAAATAAATGGCCCCGTTAACCGTGGGAATGCCGCTCTTGTTGCCGCCGTCTTCCACACCCAGGCGCACGCCGTCAAGAATAGTTTTTGGCGGCAGCAGTTTTGGCCGCTGCGCCAGCTTGTCCGAAGGATAAGCGAAGCAAAAAATATCGGTATTAAAGATGGGCCTGGCTCCAAGCCCAGTCCCCAGTATGTCGCGGTTGACCCCGAGTATACCGGTCAGGGCACCGCCATATGGCTCCAGGGCCGAAGGAGAATTGTGTGTTTCAACCTTGAAACAAACCGCCTGTGTCTCGTTCCATTTGACGACACCGGAGTTGTCCTCAAAGACCGAGAGAAGATCGTCACGACTCTCCATCAACTCGCGGGTAGGTTCCTGAATGTATGTCTTATAGAGACTGTCGACCTTGACCTTGCGGACCGGGTTCTGGTCATTGCCGGCGGCATATTCTTCGTGTTCGATCAAAGCCCCAAAAATTTTGTGCTTGCAATGTTCAGACCATGTCTGGGCAATTATTTCCAGCTCCACATCGGTAGGGGAGGCGGCCAGCCCGGCATCTCTTCTGTGGGCGCAGATGTGGGGGTGCTCTCCGCCACCAAAATGTTTTTGCACTGCCTTCATTTCGGCCAGAGAAAGGGCAAGCAATCTTTCGGAGCTGAGTTTGACCAGACTTTGATCATCAATATTTAAGTCCACGTAATCGACCGCACCGGCGCTCGGGGCTGCCCGCTCGGGAAAAACAAGAAAGTCAGACTGGGGGCTGCTCAAGTCATGGGCGACAAATTTTTCAGTAAGCGGATGGTAGAGCTTATAGAGAGCATCGTTGCAGAGTGCCTCGGCGTTCTTCACCGACTTTGTATTAAACAAATAGCCACGCCCCGAACAAACATGGGTGTCGGCAGGAAATCCTTTTAAATGCAGGGCTTCTTCAATTGTATGAGCAAGGTTGTCGGTTACACCGGGAAGGTATTGCTTCTCACAAAACCAGCCAAACCCCTCGGCTTTAAATGCCTTTGTCCAGGCACCGCCGCGCTCATTTTGATTTTCCATCCAGACAAAGTCCAGTAGCTCGTCGGCTAAAACAGCCTGGAGCTGATCGCGCTGCCCCTGGGCCAGTTCATTGCCTGAACCAATGGGCACCTTGATCCAGTACAGAGCAAAATTGTCCGGTTTTTCTCTGGGGCGCACCGCCACCACAATCTTGCTAAAAGTCATAGTCGCGCCGCTCTCGCTCAACTTATCCAGTTTGGTGTCCAGCGCCTGCTGTGAGGGAGAGCCGCTCATTAACTTGTCCTCGTAACTTGTCCACACTTGCTGTCTTTGATCAGCAAAGAATCCACGCCAACATTGACGATGCTCGCCAGAACCTCAGGGTAGAGGGCATGTTCGAGGGCCAGACCCCGTGCCCTGAAGCTCTCCAGAGTGTCGTCGGCCAGGCGGGGGAAAGCGCGCTGGGCTAATATTGGACCGTGATCAACTTCCTCATCGACAAGGTGGATGGTGATCCCTGAGACTTTCACTCCGTAGTTAAAGGCGTCTTCGTAACCGTTGCCGCCTTTAAACGCCGGCAGCAAGGCCGGATGTATGTTAATCACCCGGAAAAATCCGGCCGCATCTTTGAACTCCTTCAAAAAATTGCCTGTTAAGACGCGCATATACCCGGCTAAAACGATAAAATCAATTTCCATGTCTTGCAGGTGCTCGAGGATCCTGGTCTCGTGTTCTTCACGGCTGATTCCCTTATGACTGAGGGCAAAAACCGGCAGGCCATGCTCGCGGGCAATTGTCAGGGCATAGGCATCGCAATTGTTTGATACGACGCAAACAATTGTCGCCCCCAGGGCACCGTCCTCGATGGCGTCAATTATTGCTTTTAAATTGGAGCCTCTGCCCGAGGCAAAGACCGCTATTTTGAGGCGCATTGCTCTAGAGCCCTCCATCCAATGTCACGCCGGAAATCGATACTGGCAAACTCAATTTTGCCGATTGCACAGTGAGCAGCGTTGCGTGCCGCCTCCATTGTGGTGCCCAGGCCAACCACACTAAAAATTCTCCCACCGGCCGTGACCAGACAGTCGCGCCCTTCCTTGTCCTGCACAAGCATTGTGCCGGCATGAAAAATAACGGCGCTATCGGCCCTTGCCCGGTGATCATTTTTGCCGGCCCGCGCTGAAGCATCAATTGTAATAGCCTCGCCACTCGATGACCTGGCCGGGTAGTCCTTTGCCACCACACTGACACAAACACTCTTGAGCGGCGACCAGTCCAGTTGAAAGCCCTGCAGGGTGCCGCCGGTGCAGGCATTTAAGAGGGGCAACAGGTCCGAATTTAGCCTGACCAAAATCGCCTGTGTCTCGGGATCCCCCAGGCGGGCATTAAATTCCAGAATGTACGGGGCACCGGAAACAATCATCAAGCCAATAAAAAGCACTCCTTTAAAGGAGAGAGTGCCGCTTTTTAAAGCCTCCTCGATCGGTTTCAATACTTCATTTTTGATTCTCTCAGCCACAGCCCTGTCTTCATACAGGGGCACCGGAGAATAAGCTCCCATGCCGCCTGTGTTTGGTCCTTCATCTCCGGCAAAGCGCCGTTTATGATCCTGGGCGCAACCAAGCTCAAGTAAAGTTTTGCCGTCGCTGACGGCCAAAAGGGAGAGTTCTTCACCCTCCAGTCTTTCTTCAATGACGACTACCTTACCGGCCTCACCAAATGTGCCACCAAAAACTGAGGCCAGGGCCTCTTCGCATTCAGCCACACTGTCGCAAACAAAAACTCCCTTACCAAGCGCCAGACCGTCGGCCTTGATCACGCGGGCCCAGGAATTCTCGGCCTTTTGCACAAAGGCCAGGGCTTGATCAAGGTTATTGGTTGAATAAAAGCGGGCGCTGGGCAGACCAAGCTTTTTCATCACTTCCTTAGCATGGGATTTACTCCACTCCAGTTTTGCCTGGTCCCTGGTCGGTCCAAAAACAACCAGTCCTTTTGCCTCAAGAAAGTCGACGATGCCCTCGGCAAGCGGATTGTCCGGGCCAATTATTATAAGATCGATTTTCATCTCTGCTGCCAGGTTTGCTATGCCGGCAAAATCAGTCAGGGCCAGAGCAACATTTTTTGTTTTTTCAAGAGCGGCTGTGCCACCATTGCCCGGCACACAAATAATGGCATCGACCTGGGGGCTCCTAGCCAGTTTCCAGGCCAGGGCATGCTCGCGGCCGCCGGCGCCTACAATGATCAATTTTTGCCCAATCTTATTAGACACTATTTTGACTCCCCGCTTTTGATCGCGGCTTTTAATTCCAGCAAAAATGTATCTATATCAGGCCGTCCGTCAAATACATTTACGGCACTGACATGATTGAGGAGCACGCAGTAGAGCTTGTCTATGGCAGCCTTAAACGAGGGCGAGAGCGGTTCGGGGTTGACACCGTAGTGTTTTTGACAATAGGCCTTCCAATCGGCAATACCTTTTTGCTGGCATATTTCCTGAGCTTCTTTAACTGCCTTTTCCCATTTTGATCCGCGGTAATAGATGCGAATGATTTCTTTCGACAGATGTTGGCCTTTATACAAAAGCCTGAGTTCATCCGGGCCGATGCTGTCAGCCAACAGGATTGATCGGGCCGCTGTTTGGGCGCGGCCATCAAGCAACATTTCTACCTTACCGTCCCAGAGTTCGACGCCCCGGGTAGCAAAAATGGCATAGAGGCCCAGAGCAGTTGCCAGGGATAGCTCCACCATGGTCTCGAAATGCTCGGCGGTAAGACCGGCCATGGTGCTTGCCTCCTGGAAAGATAGTAGCCTGTCCTTCGATTCCAGTTTGGTGAAAAATTCAAGTACCGGGTGAGCGAACCACTCTCCTTCTTTGGGCATGTCCTTCAGTCCAAGCTCGTTTAAATACGCCGGATTTTTTGCCAGGCGCGACTTGAGCGAACTGCCTTCGGGCATGCCGAAGCGAAAAACAATTTCCAGCGGTATAAGGGCCAGGGCCGAAGGAGAATCTTTAACCAGGGATGAGGTGGGATAAAAATATAATTCCTTTCCCATGATGCTATGTCGCCGTGGATGGCCGACCTTAGCTTCCTTTACTTCTAAATAAAGGCTCTCGCGGCCCGCTTCTTTATCGTTTTTGTCTCCGGTCTCGCCATCAGTGCTCAATGTTTTGCCCATTTGCACCAGGCTCAGTTTGCCTTGTGACCCATCGGTAAGGCGCAAAAAATGAGACGGGAGACCGGCTTTTGCCAGTCCGCCGTCGCCTGCATAGACCTCGTGCTTGAAGCGCTGGGACAACCACAGCGGATCAAAACGTTTGAGAGCCGGCGATGATTTGAGCTCTTGCCAAAATTCGGGCTGGGCCATTTTTTCAAAAAAGAATGCACCGAGGCAGGCCAGGCTCAGGCCCTTGTGCGAAATAGTGTCGGGCATCTTGCCCCAGTCAAAAACCGAATAGTCATCGGTGTATTCAAACCAGAGTTTGTGATCGCCTGCGGGAGCCTGCCACACATTTTTGACGGAGCCCTGATAAATCAGATTTGCCGGTCGTTTGCGTGCAGCCACAGTCATTATTTTCCCCCTAGCACAAAATTTCGGTTGTACCGTGTCTATCCTTGAGACGCTGCCGTTTAAACTCAGCACCAAATGAAACATTGGTCGGATAAACTCCGGTCAAGCATCCGGTGCAGAGTCGCTTCTGGCTCAGCGCCTTTTGCAATCCTTCCAGCGATTGATAGACTATCCGGTCGGCTCCCAGCTCGCGGGCAATTTCGTCTTCGCTGCGGCCGCAGCCAACAAGCTCGGCTTCGCTGGGGAAATCAATGCCGTAATAACATGGATGGGCAATGGGCGGGCAGGTGGATACTAGTATTACTTCCTTGGCGCCGGACTGTTTTATCAATTTGACAATTTGCATGGCGGTATTGCCGCGCACAATGCTGTCGTCTACAACCAGGCCAGCGTGTCCTGGTTGTAGACGACAGCATTGTGCGCGGC
>Ga0207011_1074_pt1 | contig 20297 bp, 20 predicted proteins | sample Alteio_BWMinCont_79_FD_153466 | JGI IMG/M metagenome (GOLD analysis project Ga0207011, IMG submission 153466) | Enriched cells from forest soil in Barre Woods Harvard Forest LTER site, Petersham, Massachusetts, United States -... | ecosystem: Environmental > Terrestrial > Soil > Temperate forest >...
CCCAACGATTGCTTCAGGTCCTGAACGAAGACCCACGGGGGCCGTATGAGGTGCACGTGGCCCTGAGCTCTCACGCCCGCGAGGTCGCCCAAGCCGAGGTCGGAAAGCTGGCCATCCCGGGAGGCTTTCAGGTCCATGGCGATGATTCGATGCAGGTTCCCTTTGTCAGCGGCTCGGCCTGGCCAATCGCGAGGACAGCAAGTCGTTTAGCAAAGCCGATTTCGACCTGATCAAATCCGTGGCCGACCAGGCCGCCTATTCTTTGCAGCACGCCCAGATTTACAGCCAGCTCACGGAGAAGAAGAAACTCGACCACGAAATCGAGGTGGCGCGGGAAATCCAGCGGATTCTCCTCCCCAGCAGCGCACCCGCCATCGAGGGCTTTAATTGCGCGGCCCTGAACATCCCGGCGCAACAAGTCAGCGGCGATTATTTTGATTTTATCCCGGTCGACTCCAAGCGCTGGGGCGTGGCCGTGGCCGATGTCAGCGGCAAAGGCGTGCCCGCCTCGATTATCATGGCGATGTGCCGCAGTGTCCTGCGGAGCAAAGCCACGAACAACCCCTCGCCCGCCCAGGTCCTGCGCGAAGTCAACCGCCTGCTTTATCCCGACATCCAGGAGGACATGTTCATCACCATGATTTATATGATCATGGACAGCTCGGGGACGTTGACCCTGGCGCGGGCCGGTCACGAGTCGGCCCTGTGGTGCCGGGACCACTTCAAGCACATCGAAGCCATCGAAGCGCCCGGAATCGCCCTCGGCATTGACGCTGGCGATGTCTTTGACGAAGTCGTTAAGGATGTTACTGTACAACTCTCACCACTCGATACGGTGGTGATTTACACCGATGGAATCAATGAAGCGTTGGACGACGCAGGTAATGAATTTGGCCAGGAACAACTGAAAGCAGTGCTACGCGCGGCGGGTCCGCAAAGCGTCGATTTCCTCGTGAAGACGATTGTTGACCGTGTGCAAAATTTCAGCAGCGGCCATCCCCAAAGCGACGATATTACCCTCGCGGCGGTGCAGCGGTCCGACTAATCACATTTTATTTTTAACATGAAAAAAGAAGCAGAAAAAAAGCACGATCACTCGAAGCACTCCCACGAGGAGGAAGCCCCGACGTCTCCCACCCCGGCCTACAGCGTCGTTTCCACTGAGGCCTTCGCGGCGGCCCAGGCGCAGATCGCGGAATTGAAAGACCGCCTGCTTCGCGCCCAGGCGGAATGGGACAACTCCCGCAAACGCATCCTGCGCGAAAAAGAGGACGCGGTCCGCTACGCCGGAGAGGGACTCCTTGAGAAGCTGCTGCCGGTCCTCGATAATTTTGAAATGGGCATGCAGGCCGCCCGGACGGCAACCGACCCCAAGGCCATCGCCCAAGGTTTCGAGATGGTCCAGGCGCAGCTTCACCAATTTTTGCGCGAAGCCGGCGTCGAGGCCATCGACGCGGTCGGGCATCCCTTCGACCCGCATCGGCACGAGGCTCTCGGCCATCATGAATCGACCGACCAACCCGAAGGCCACGTCCTGACCCAGATGCGCAAGGGCTACAAGCTCAAGGACCGCCTGTTGCGGCCCGCTTCGGTTTTTGTCGCCAAACCCCCGGAAAACAAGGCATCCTCTTAACTTCACTTTTCAAGCAGCGAAAGACTAAATGGCGACGACTAAACGCGATTATTATCATGTCCTCGGAGTAGAGCGGACCGCAACCCCCGATGACGTGAAGAAGGCATACCGCAAACTGGCGGTCAAATATCACCCCGACAAGAATCCAGGCGACAAGTCGGCCGAAGACAAGTTCAAGGAACTGGGCGAAGCCTACGAGGTGCTCAGCAATCCGGACAAACGCAGCGCCTACGACCGCTTCGGCCACCAGGCCTTCACCCAGGGCGGCGGCATGAGCGGTGCGGGCGGAATGCACGATCCGTTCGAGGTTTTCCGCGAGGTATTCGGAGGCGGTGCCCGCGGCGGAGGCGGCGGAATTTTTGAAAGCTTTTTTGGCGACGGTTTCGGTGGGGAAGCCGGCGAACGCGGCGGTCGCGGTCGCGGCGCCGACCTGCGTTACGATATGCGCATCACTTTCCAGGAAGCGGCGCATGGCGTGGAAAAGGAAATCGAAATCGCCAAGCTGCAAGCCTGCACCACCTGCCAGGGTTCCGGGGCCGAACCAGGAAGCAAGGTCACGACCTGCTCCACCTGCGGCGGCCAGGGCCAGGTGGCCGTCTCCCGCGGCTTTTTCAATATCGCTCAAACCTGTCCTCGCTGCCGAGGCGCTGGCCAGACCATCGAGAAACCTTGCCATACCTGCCAGGGGGATGGACGGACGGAAAAAACGTCCAAGATCAAAATCAAGATTCCCGCCGGGGTCGAGGATGGAACGCGGCTCCGTTCCTCCGGCCAGGGCGAAGGCGGCGCGCGCGGCGGCCCGCCCGGCGATCTTTATGTGGTCCTTCATGTCGAGGCGCATGAAGTCTTCCAGCGCGAAGGCACCGATCTCTTTTGCAGTGTCCCGATCAGTTTTGCCCGTGCGGCGCTCGGTGGCGAGGTCAAGGTCCCAACACTGGAAGGCAGTGCTGTCCTGAAAGTCCCGGCAGGCACAGCATCGGGCAAGGTCTTTCGCCTTCGCGGCAAAGGATTGCCCGAAGTGCACGGACGCGGCGTCGGCGATCTCCATGTTAAACTTTACGTGGAAGTTCCGACCAAACTGAATCTCGACCAGAAGCACAAGCTGCAGGTCTTTGCGGACAGTTGCGATGAAACCACCCATCCGGAGGAAATGTCCTTCTTCCGCAAGGCCAAGGAATTCTTCAACAAATGAATTCGTCATCCTGAGCTCGTCGAAGGATCAGTTCAGCCTGCGTTCCCATCGACATCGTCGAAGCTCCTGTTTCCTCACTACTTAAATCAATGAAAACTTGGCGCCCGTGGAGGATTAATAATTGGTTTTGCACGATCGCAGCTCTTTTAGCTGCGCTTGTGATCTATGTATACGTGTTTCGTTATGCGTTAAATTGGCCTGATAATTTTAAATGCTTCTTGGCAACGGTAGTCATATTTTATTTTTTTGATCTGCTATTTGAGGCGGTGGCGCAATTCACCAAACGCTATCGCAAAAACTAGAAATCCTAACTTTATGAAACGCTACTTCTCCCCCTCGCTGGATCGCGGCGTGCTCGACGCGGAACAATCCCATCATTGCGCGCAGGTGATGCGGCAGGCCGTGGGCGATCTTTTCGCGGTCTTTGACGGCCAGGGAGTCGAAGCCAAGGCACGCATCACGGAAATCGCGCGCGACGAAGTGAAGTTCCAGGTTCTGGCCAAGGCGGCGTCGCCCCGCGCGATTCACCCCGTCTGGCTGGCGCAGGCGCTGACCAAGCCGAAGTCGATGGATATGATTTTTCAGAAGGCGACCGAACTCGGCGTCTCCGAAATAGCGCCGCTGCAATCAGACCACAGCATCGCCCAGGTTGATGACGAGAAGGCCGAGGCCAAGGTCGAGAAATGGAAGAAGCTCACCATCGAGGCGGGCAAGCAATGCGGCCAGAACTGGCTGCCCGTGGTTCATCCGCCGGTGGCGCCCAAGGATTTCGTCACCAGCGTGCCCCGCAACGCCGTGAAATTAATTGCGTCGCTTCAACACGAGGCACGCCCTTTGAAAACCGCCTTGCGGGAACATCTCCAGGGCCTCAAGCCCGGCTCTCCCATCGTCGTGATGATCGGGCCGGAAGGCGACTTCACCCCGGCAGAAATCGGCCAGGCCCGATCGGCGGGCTTCACCCCTGTTTCGCTCGGCAAAATCATTCTTCGCGCCGAGACGGCCGCCTTCTTCGCCCTGAGTGCGATTGCCTACGAGTTGATGGAGTAGTCTGCTTCTATCCTCCCCCATGAAGCCCCTCTTCTGGTGCATCGCCTTGGCCCTGGTGCTTGTCGGACCAATGCCGCTTTGCGCCCAAACCGCCACGCCCGCGCGTCCCGCCGATCCCAACCAGGCCATGCCCGCGCAGCCCGTCGGGCCGATTCCTGTTCCACCCCCACCAACGTCGCCCCCCCCCCTGCTTCCAGTCCTGCCGCTACTCCCAGCACCAACGCGCCAGACACGACGCCATCACCGGTTGCCGTTTCCATCATCGCCGACAGCAGCCTGAAAAAAGTCCTGCAGGAGCTGGCCCAAAACTGGGCCGACAGTCTCGACAACAGCCCGCAGGTGCCGATCACGCTGACCAACGCAGCCACGATGCGTTCCAAAATCGAAAGCGGCTCCGATTGGGATTTGGTCATCAGCGCTGATTTGCAGGACGTGAAAGACCTGACCGACAAGGGCCTGCTGGTCCCCGACGGCCAGCGCACGCTGGCGCGCAATACCCTGGAGATTTACGGACGCAGGGCGCTCATCAAGGACGACGAACTCGACTGGTTTGATCTCGTGGGAACAGAGTGGAAAAAAGTGGCACTGGGTAATCCCGACCTGGTGGCATCGGGACGCGTCGCCAAGCACGCCCTCGATAAACACAGCCTGATCAACGACGATACCAAGGACGTCTTCGTTTATGCGCCGACCGATGCCCGTGCAGTTTCCGCTGTCGAGGAGGAAAAGGCCGATGCGGTCTTTGCCTACAAGTCCGATTTGACCGGACTCAACCTGCATGGCTTCGACATCTTCCCCCTGACTAGCGACGAGGCGCCACCGATTTTCTACACCGCTGCAGTCCTGCGCAGCGCAAAAAATGCGGCGCAGGCGCAGGCCTTCATTCTCTTTTGCACGGGTGACAGTGCACGCCCCATTTGGGCCAAGTACGGGTTTGAGACGAATTAGTCCATAGAGGGACGACTTGAATAATTTCGTCTCGTACCTAGTGTAAAACCATGAGCATGTCGGAAATTCTTGATGAACTACCCAAGTTGGGACGTTCCGAGCGCGAAATGTTGCTGCATCGATTAGAAGAGTTGGCCGTCGCCGAAATCGAGGAAACTCCGGACATGCTTGCGGCGATTGATGCGGGCCGCGGTTCGATAGCTAAGGGGAAAACCCATACTATCGAAGAAGCCCGGGCGTTGATCTCCCAATGGACTTCCAAGTCATCCTAAGCGACCTCTTTATCTCCGATCTGCAGGAGATTGTTGCCTACTTAACGGCACGTGCCGATGCGCAAATAGCCTCCCGAATCGGCAACGAGTTACTCGACAGCGCCTTGGAAATTGGGCGCAATCCGTTTATCGGACAAATCGTCCGGCAACGAGCGGGAGCACGAAAAATCCTCAGATATTCTTATCGGATTTATTACGATGTGAATGAAACGGCACGCACCGTGGAAGTCCTGCGTGTATGGCATGGTGCGCGCGATCCCAAAACTCTGCGCCTATCCTAACTCAGTCTTCGCTTTTTTCTTTCGACAGTTAAGGTAACACCAATGCCCCGCTCGTATGACTCGATTCCCAGCCCGAGGGAACTTCCGATCGTGGGAAGTGTGTATCGGCGTTTTCGCTCACCACTAAGTTTTTTCGAGGAATTAAAGCAGTCCTACGGCGATGTCGTGCGGTTCAAGCTTTTCCGGGAGCGGTTCATCCTCTTCAGCGATCCGGCGCTGGTCAACGAAGTGCTCGTGACGAAACAGAATTCGTTTCGCAAAGGACGGGCGCTGGAAGGAGCGCGGGTTTTTCTGGGCAACAGCCTGCTGGTGAGTGAAGGCGAGGAACACACCCGGCAGCGCCGTCTGATCCAGCCCGCGTTTCATCGCGGACGAATCGCCGGTTATGCGCAGGTCATGGCGGAAAGAACGCGAAAGTGGATCGAAGCCCAACACGCGGGCAAGGAAATCGATCTCGCCGTCGAGATGAACCGGCTGACGCTGGCCGTGGTCGGGGAAACACTCTTTGGCTCCGAGGTCGAGGCGGAAGCCCACGAGATCGCGGAGTCACTGACCGTGGTCATCGAAAATTTCAACCGGATGCTTTTACCTTTTTGGAATGTACTCCAGCGCGTACCGACCAAGCGTAATCTCCGACTGCGCGACGCCCAGCGGCGCCTCGATGCGACGGTCTATCGCGTGATCTCGCAAAGGCGCGAAGACGGGCGCGATCACGGTGATCTGCTCTCGATGCTCCTGGCGGCTGAAGACGCGGACAATCCTCAAAAACGCCTGACGGATACCGAGGTGCGCGACCAGGCAATGACCCTTTTTCTCGCCGGGCACGAAACCACGGCGAATGCTTTGGCTTGGACCTGGCATCTGCTGACTCAGCACGAACCCGTACGGGTGAAAATGAAAGCCGAGATCGATGCCGTGCTCGGCCCTGATCGACTTCCAGGCCTCGAGGACACGGCAAAGCTGCCTTACACCACGGCCGTGCTGTCCGAATCGATGCGGCTTTTTCCTCCCGTCTGGGTGGTTGGAAGACGGGCACTGGATGACATCACGATTGGCGATTACGCGGTCCCGCGCCGCACCATCGTCATCACCAGCCAGTACCTCATCCATCGCGACGAACGGTTCTGGCCGCGGGCGACTGAGTTTCTCCCGGAACGCTGGCTCGATGAACAGGCCCATGCCGCCCGACCCAAGTTCGCCTATTTTCCTTTCGGCGGCGGGGCGCGTATTTGCATCGGGGATGCCTTCGCCTGGACGGAGGGAGTCATCCTGCTGGCGGTGATGGCGAGGCGTTGGCGGTTTGAGGCCATGCCTGACCAAAATATCGAACTAAGCGCCAGCGTAACGTTGCGCCCCAAGCACGGCCTGAAAATGATCGTGCGGGATTCCTGATTCTCCGGCTACTCAACCGTCGCGTTTTCTTCCCAAGTGATACGGTGAAGTTTGGTCACCGCCATCAGCTCAAGGTCGTCGAGTTCCATAAAATAGGAGATGCTCGATTCGTAATCCGGCAGGTAATCCCAGATGCGGGGAGTGATATTATCGGTCGCCGCCGCGCAGGCCCACAACAGCCGTGTCGATTTTTCCACGGCCTCGCAACTCTCGCGCAGGCTATCGACCGAGGACCCTTCGCCGAAATCCAAAACCGAAGGCTTCGACACCGGCGAGATCACCTCGCGAATTCGTTTATAGCCATCCATGATGATTGCGTCATCGGCGTGACTACGAGCATGATGCTCGAATTTCAGAAGATTGGGGACGTCACGAAAATTCATGGAAAACCGGAATACTTAACGATAGCAATTAACCCGCCGAATGCAATGATACGGAAGTTTCACTGGTGCATGGATTTACGAATTGCAATTATTTTAACGAACTCCCAGCACCGCCCATGAGTCAAAAACTCAATCCTTGGAATCAACCGATTGGCGAGGCACTCCCCAACTGGAGCAGCCGTCCGCTTCCACCGCACACGCCACTCGTCGGCCGCTATTGTCGATTGGAAAAACTCGATCCAGCATGCCATGCCGCTGACCTCTTTGCCGCCCATGCGGAAGCTCCGGATGATCGTGGCTGGACTTATCTGCCCGTGGGACCGTTTGCGGATTTTTCCCAATACCTGGAGTGGACGCAAAAAGCCTCCGCCCAGTCCGACCCGTTGCATCATGCCATCATCGACCGTGCAACCGGAAAGGCGATTGGCACCATCGCATTCATGCGGATTGATCCCCATAACGGAGTGATTGAGGTAGGCTACGTTATTTACTCGCCGCGTCTTCAGCGAACTCGAGCCGGCACGGAAGCCTTGTACCTGCTCATGCGCCGCGCCTTCGATGAACTCGGCTATCGACGCTACGAATGGAAATGTGACAGCCACAATCTGCCTTCCCGTCGCGCCGCCGAGCGTTATGGATTTCAATACGAAGGCACGTTTCGTCAAGCCATCGTCTATAAGGGACGCACCCGGTATACGGCTTGGTATTCAATCATCGACCGAGACTGGCCTATGATCCGCGAGGCCTTTGAGCAATGGTTATCCCCGAATAATTTTGATGCTGCGGGCCTCCAGCGTCAATCTCTCATCGACTTGCGAACGAGCGGGAAGAAATCCGCGCAAACTTAATTCCTCTTCGCACTCACATGTAGTGTCTTTATTTGGGTTAACCCCAGCAATTTTTGGATTCACCTTCCGCAACTCAACTAATCGTCTAAATTGGCCGTATGAAGCTTGGGCGCTATCTTCTCGCATTTGGAGCCGCGTTAGTAGTTTCAATCGGCTTACAACTTCTTCTGACCGTGCCCATAGTTCTTCTTGTGATGTCAGGAATCGCCTCAAACTTACAATCGCTTTCACTTTATCTATTTGGCAGCAACGTACTGAGTGACATTCTTGCATACACTTTAGAATCTTTTGTGGCCTTCGGTGGAGTATTGGCCGCAGGAAATATTGCGCCTGCCACGTACAGGGGAGTCAGTTGCTTTATCATTACCTTTCTTTGCCTTGTGATCAGCGAATTGCCTCTTATCTCTATGAAGCATCGCTATCCCGATCACGGATGGCTCTACCTCATCTTTACTGATCCTCTCCTGTATTTTTTTGCATTAGGCGGCATTTGTTGCTCGATTTATTTCGTACAGCGTGACAGGAAAGAATCTAAACAAATTTAACTGGGCTAACCCCATCTTTCTTTCTGGGGCTTCTTATAATTAGGCCGCTACCCACCCGCATGGTTGCTTGGCAGTTGGCGAATAGCGCGTAAGCTGCTTGGACGAAGGTGACATGAGCGTTGCTGTAACGGATATTTTAGCCCGGCTCGACTCGATTCTGCTCGGCAAGGACCGGGCGGTGCGACTCGCCTTCTGTTGCCTACTCGCCCGCGGACACCTGCTCATCGAGGACATACCCGGCGTGGGCAAGACCACGCTGGCCCATGCGCTGGCCAAGATTTCCGGCCTCGATTTTCGCCGCGTCCAGTTCACGAGCGACTTGCTGCCGGCGGATGTTCTGGGCAACGCCATCTTCGATCCGACTTCGCGACAATTTGTTTTTCACCCGGGCCCGATCTTTTCGCAAATGTTGCTGGCAGATGAAGTGAACCGCGCGACACCGAAGGCGCAAAGCGCTCTGCTCGAGGCCATGGAAGAAGGGCAGGTCACCATCGATGGCACCACTCACTTGCTGCCCGTGCCTTTCTTTGTCATCGCGACGCAGAACCCGCAGCGACAGATCGGCACCTATCCCCTGCCCGAATCGCAATTGGACCGTTTTTTGATGCGGCTGGAACTTGGCTTTCCCGGACGCCGCGCCGAGAAGGAGATGCTGGCCGGGCAGGATCGCCGCGACCTGATTCGCCACCTCCAACCAATGATTTCTTCCGATCAACTTCTCGCCTGGCAGGAAAAGGTGCGTGCCCTGCACGTTTCCGAATCGGTCCGGGATTACATTCTCGGCCTGCTTGAAAAAAGCCGACAAATCGATGGCACCGGTGCCGGGCTTTCCCCCCGCGCAGGCCTGGCCCTGCAACGTTGCGCCCAAGCCTGGGCCTACACCGAAGGACGCGAAATGGTCGTGCCGGAGGATGTCCAGGCGGTGGCGCCGAATGTCATCGCGCATCGCCTCGGCACGTCAGGCAGCGGACTGGAGGAGACCGGCCTGTCCCTCACGGAAAAAATAATTCGGGCGGTGCCAGTGCGATGAAGCGTGAAAGCCTACGCTTGCGCCCGACCAGACTGTGGCTTGTTTTCGGCCCCATCCTGCTCTGCATGCTGCTGGCCGCGGTCAATTACTCGAACAATCTCGTCTATGCAGTCCTCTATCTTGTCGGTTCTTTGAGTTTTATTTCCATTTTTCACACCTGGCGCAATCTCGCCTCCTTACGGGTGGAACATGTTCGGGTTCATCCCGCTTTTGCCGGGGAGGATGTGCAAATGGACATCTACTTAAGCGCGCCGGCAAAAATTCCAGTCTACGGGCTTCACTTTGCGCGCCTGGGTGACGAAGCGGGTTCGTCGCATCGGCCCGTGCCGCTCACCTTGAGGGGTGAACGCACCTGCCGGGTCCTCGCCGGTGACTCCCGTTCCGTCGAGGTGGTCTTTCCCTCCACCCGTCGTGGAATGTATCGCTTCGAAACTTTACTGGTGAAATCGTCTTATCCGTTCGGGCTTTTTTCCGCGAATTTCCGCGTGCCGATCGATGCGGTTTACTTCATTTATCCACAAGCCAAAGGGAAAGACACGTGGCCCGACCTGCACCCCAGCGGCGACAACGGCTCTCCGTTCAGCCAGAAGCCGGGCGATGACTTCGCCGGAGTGCGTGCCTATATGCCGGGCGAGTCACTGCGCCATGTCGATTGGAAAGCCTATGCCCGCGGCCGCCCGCTTTCGGTCAAGCAATTCACCGGCGGCGATGGCCAGGAATTGTGGCTCGATGCTGCGGAAATGACCCGGGTGCCACTCGAGGAACGTCTCTCTCAACTGGCACTCTGGGTCGTCAACGCGGAAAAGGCGGAGATTCCGTATGCGCTCAAGCTGGGCCGCACAAGCCTGTCCCTGGGCCTCGGTCCGGAGCAAGCCCGGCGGGCTCTGGAAGTACTGGCTGTGGCGGGAATCGGCTCAGAAAAAGTCTGACCTCGAGTGTCTTTTATTGCGAAGGCTCGGCCAGCGTGCACGGCGGGACTTTCTCGTTCACTTGACTTCGATTCTAAGCTAACGTCCATTGGAGCAGGTTTTTTCGGTCTTTTCCTTTCGTAATATGAGCCCCAACCCGCGTGACGTGCTTGTGCAGATCGTTGCCAAGCATGGTGATTCCCTACTGAAAATGCCTGCGCGGTGCGAGGGCCTGCTCAAGGATTATTGCGGCGAATACCGGCGTGAAATTTTCGCGGTGATCCAATGTTTGCGCCTGAGCCTGGTCGAGCAATTGCGTGAACCCAGAGGAAACTCGATCCAGAAGATCTGCTCGGAATTGGCGACCAAACTCGGGGAGAACCCAGCCATTCCCAGCGACCTGGCCATGTGGACAATCGAGAGTTGGTCGGTCGCCTTGGGACTGCTCGATCCACTTGGCGCCACCACATCGCTCTCCTTAGGCACAACAGCGTCGCCCTCTATAATTGTCCGAGAGGGGGCTTTGATCTCGTCCGGCGTGACGACTGTCCCTGAAGCTTCTTCCTCAACGGAACACTCGACGTCGGCTGACACGCCTGCCACCGAACCTGCCCCGCCGGACTTTCTGGCTCGGGTTTTTGAACCACGGTGGCCTGTCCCGGATTGGTCACGTCCGCAGCGGGAGATTGTCGTTCATCCCGAAGGCAGCGGACAAAAACCGACCTTGCGTGAGGCCGCGCGCGATGCGATCGAAAATACTTGCCTGATCTTGAAACCAGGCAACTACAAGGAAAGCCTGGTCATCAAAAGAAATTTGCAAATCCGCACCAACGGCCAACCGGGCGAATTTATCCTGGAAGGTCTCGCATCGTCCGTAATCGTGCTCGACGGAGCCTGTCTTTTTGTCAGCGGAGTCACCATCAGGGGAATCGCGGGAAAAGACAAAAGGGCCGCCGTCACGGTGGAAGTGAAATCGGGTCACCTCGTCATGGAGTACTGCAACCTGACGAGCGATTCCTCCACAATTCTGGATGTCAGAGGTCCGACCTCCGAGGTGATCCTGCGGCATTGCCATTTGCATGACGGCAAGGCCGGGGGCGTCGTCTTCCAGGAAGCGGCCGTGGGCTACCTGGAGAGTTGTCACTTCTATCAAAACAAGCTTTCCCATGTGGTGATTGGCAAGGACTGCGCGCCGACTCTTTTCTCGTGCAAGATCAGCAATGGCCTGATGGCGGGACTTTACGTGAATGACGGCGGCGCCGGGCTGATCGAAAATTGCGATATCTGGGGCAATTCCATCGCCGGAATTCAATGCCAGCGCAAGGGCAATCCCCACGTGCGTCATTGCCGGATTTCCCTGAACCAACGCTATGGCATGCTTGTGGCGGAGCAGGGCCAAGGCTTGATCGAAGCCTGCCAAATTTTCGATAACGCACGCTCTGGCGTGACGATAAGCCAGCGCAGTCAGCCCAATTTTTCTCGTTGCCAGATCTTCGACAACCACGGCGAAGGGGTCGAAATCAGCGACCAATGCCAGGGCGAATTCACCGACTGCGAGATATTTAACAACGAGGGCCCGAACCTGGAAATGAAGGACCGGTCGATGACCCTCTTTCGCCACTGCCAGTTCCACGATGGTCAGCAGGAAGGCCTCCGGGTCATGGGCGGCTCAGAGGGGCTCTTCGACCAATGTCGCATCTATTCCAATACCAAGTCGGGACTTCTGATAACCCACCAGGCCAAGCCCATTTTCCAGGCGAGCCATTTTTTCAACGGAATGGAAAACGGCATCACCATCACAAATGGGTCCGATGGCCAGTTTATCGACTGCACCCTGACTAATCACGGCGGCACGGCGGTCATGATCGGACAGAAGTCGCAGGCACGATTGGAGCGCTGCGAGATTTCCAAGAACCAGGGGATTGGCGTTCACGTCGATGATGGCAGTTCGTCAGCCTTGCAAAGCTGTGTCATCAATCAAAACGGCGGTGTCGGGCTGGTCTGTAGCCAGGGCGGATCGCCGCGGATGATCGATGGGGAAATCAGCGAAAACGTCGGAGGCGGTCTGCTGATTTCCAGCCAGGGCAAGGGACGCTGGGACAAAGTCCGCTTTATCGGAAACAAAGGCAACGCGGTGCTGGTTTGCGAGGGAGGACGCCCGGTGCTTCGAGATTGCCACATCGAAAAAACGGACGGCACCGGGCTCCATTTTCAAGCCCAGGCCCAAGGCAATATTGAAGACGTCGTCGTGCTCAAAAGCGCCGGTCCCGGCATCGAGATCGAAGGCGGCGCCAGCCCCACGCTTCGGAAGCTGCGCGTCGAGGGTGGCAAAGGGCCCGGCGTCCTCGTCATCGCCCTCGGCGGCGGCAGTGCCGAAAAATGCGAGGTCCGCGACAACGCCGGTGGCGATTGGGTGGTAGCTGCGGAAGCCCGCTTGAAACGGTTGTAAGGTCAAACCCTACAATTGACTTGTTCCCGAGGAGCCCCGGGCTGACCACCATTGCGCGGAAGCGGAAACTAGGGCAAGATAACCATTATGTTTCAATGGCCCGTCTTTCTTCTCTACCTCTACGGAATTCTCTTAATCATCGGAGGTGTGATGGGCTACGTGAAAGCCCAGAGCGTTCCCTCGCTGGTCGCGGGCACCATTTGCGGCTTGCTGGCGCTTTTCATCGGGTACAATTATACGTGGCATTATGCACCCTACGCCGCGCTCGCGCTCGCCATCGTCTTGATTTTCATGATGGGCCGCCGATATCTGCGGACCCGCAAGGCGATGCCCGCGCTACTCATCGTCGTCCTGAGTGTCGTCGTGGCCATTGTTCAGGTTTACGTTTTGCTTTTCGTTGGTTTAGGTAACGACTCCTTATGATATGAACATCCTGCGTCCGGACAGCCTTGCTTTCCCGGATCACCGAGCAGCCAATCGCGAAGGCCTGCTCGCCCTGGGCGGCGATCTTTCCGTCCCGCGCCTGCTTCTCGCCTACCGCTCGGGAATTTTCCCGTGGACGGACGATCCCCTGACCTGGTGGTCGCCCGATCCTCGCGCGATTTTTGAGATCAACGCGTTTCGCCCTCCCCGTCGCCTGGAAGCCAAGCTGCGTCGCCACCCTTTCAAGTTGACGATTGATCGCGATTTCCGCTCCGTCATTCACGCATGCGCGGAACCGGCACCGGGACGGGAATCGACCTGGATCAGCCCACGGTTCGTCGAGGCGTATATTGAGCTGCATCGTCAGGGCCACGCCCACAGCGTCGAGGTCTGGCAGGAAGACTCCATCGTCGGCGGCATCTATGGCATCGCGATTCAGGGATTTTTCGCAGGTGAATCGATGTTCCATCGCGTGACCGACGCTTCGAAGATCGCCCTCTGTCACCTCATGGATCATCTGCGCGCCCGGAAGTTTGAACTTTTTGACACGCAGGTCCTGTCTCCCCTTACCGCGCGACTCGGCGCCATCGAAATCCGACGCCGCGATTATTTGGAAAGACTAAACTCCGCCTTGCACAACCCCACTCATTTTTGAGATAAGGACGGCCCTTATTTATGAAAAGCCTCCTGAACTCACTGCCCACCTTTCTCCCTCTCGTCTATATTTGGGCGGAAAAGCAAGAATGCATTATCCTTGAGGAAGGAACTCCCCTCACCGAAAGCCAGGTGGCCGATGCCCGCCGGGCAGGCGTGACTTATCCTGAAAAAATTCGAGTTCTTCGCACGGAGATCCTGCCTCAGCCAGACGACGATGAGTTGATGTTTCTTGCCTTGCAAATCGGCCTGTTTAACGAACGCTTTTCAGGAATGACTTTGGGCTATGGCCTTTGCCTGCGGCAAGACGCCTGGGACGACCGACAAACGCTGGTTCACGAATGCGTCCATGTCGGCCAGTACGAAAAACGCGGCGGGATTCGCCCCTTTCTGAGTCAATATCTCCGCGAGTGCATCGACCCCGGCTATCCGTTCGGCAGAATGGAGCAGGAAGCGAATCTCCTGGCGAAAGACATTTGCAAGCAGACGGGCGCACTCAAGACGACGAACTAATCCGCGCGCCCAATCAGGGGCCCTTCCCGCTTCCTCTTCCAAGATGAGCTAGAATCTGTTTACTTAGCGGGAAGCTTTACTCATGAGTCACAAACCCCTCATCGGAATTATCGATGACGAGCGCAATATCCAAGCCACGCTCGCAGCCATACTCGACCGGCGCGGGTACACCGCCGTGCCCGCCTTTAATGGCCGCCAGGGCCTGAGCATGATCGCGGAACATAATCCCGAGGTGCTGCTGCTTGACCTTGGTCTGCCCGATGGCGAAGGGCTCGACCTCCTCCGGGAAATCCGCCGGGATCATCCCGATCTCCCGGTCATCGTCGTCACCGCGCACGATTCGCTCAACAATGCCATCGACTCGATCAAGATCGGCGCGTTCCATTTTATCAGCAAGCCCTACGTTCCCGAGGAACTGCTCAGCCTCGTGGCCAAGGCCATCGAACAACGCGGCCTGCGTCAGGAAACGATCCAACTGCGCGAGGAAACCGTGCGCCTGAAAAAGCGCGTCCAGCGCGCCGAGTCGCAATTGGAACCGGTCTTTAAAAACGCGAAGATGAAGGAACTCTTCGAGCTCATCGAGCAAATCGCCCCGAGCGAAGCCAACGTCCTGATCGTCGGCGACAGCGGCGTCGGCAAGGAAGTCTTCGCCAATCGCATTCACGAATTGAGCGCCCGCTCCCACGGTCCGCTGATCAAGCTCAATTGCGCCGCCTTTCCGCAAAACATGATCGAAGGCGAACTCTTCGGTTACAAAAAGGGCGCCTTTACCGGCGCCAGCCAGGACTTTCCCGGCATGCTGAGTGCGGCGGCGGAAGGCACGCTTTTCCTCGATGAAATCGCCGAGATGCCGATCGATTTGCAGACCCGTTTTCTGCGCGTGCTGCAGGAACGGGAATTTCGTCCTCTCGGCAGCACGCAACTCATGAAGGCCGATTTCCGCTTGGTCGCAGCCAGCAATCGTCGCCCCGACGAGGCCATTCGCAGTGGTCGCCTGCGCGAGGATTTGTTTTACCGGCTCAATACCTTCACCCTCTCCATCCCGCCCTTGCGCGAGCGCACCGAGGACATTCTCGAACTCGCCCAACTCTTCCTCCAGCGTTTTTGCACCAGGATGAACAAGCCGCTGCTGACCATCCAGTCGGAGGCCTTTGAAGTTCTCCTTCGCTACCACTGGCCCGGCAACGTGAGGCAATTGCAAAACGTCATCGAGCGCGCAGTCGTGCTCACTCAAGGCAGCATGATCACACCCCGCAACCTGCCGCAGGAAATCGTCCACAACTCGCCCCCGGCCGAATTTCCCTCCCACTCGGAACTCTCGCCGGTCACTCCGCGCCCGCATCAAGGCATCACCGAGTCGCAGTCGTTCAATCTCGCAGAGCGCGAGAAGGCTGCGCTGATGGCCGCGCTCGAACAATGCAACGGCAACAAGAAAAAAGCCGCCGAACTGCTCGGCATTCATCGTCCCACGCTTTACACCAAGCTGAAAAAGTTTGGATTGGGAGTATAAAATTAATTCCGTCATCCTGAGCCTGTCGAAGGATCAGTTCGGTCTGTAGCGGCGGTCTATGACCGCCGTGCCTTTTTCCCATGGTAGCCGTCGACCTCCGGGCGACGGTGCCTTCCTTCCCCTTCCGTCATCCTGAGCTTGTCGAAGGATCAGTTCGGTCTGTAGCGGCGGTCTATGACCGCCGTGCCTTTTCCCCATGGTAGCCGTCGACCTCCGGGCGACGGTCCCGTGCTCGGAAATCGCGGACTACCAAAATTCCACCAAAGAAATTTAAAGTGCGACGGCCATAGACCACCGCTACACTAAAAATATGATCATCGGATTCATCGGCGCCGGAGTCATGGCGCGCGCATTGGGCAAGGGACTGGTTGAAGGCGGAGTCGTCCCGGCCACGGGCTTGATTTGCTCCGCACCCACCCAAGAGGACGGCCAACCCTTCCTCGATCTTTTCCCCGGCGCACGCTGGACACCCGACAACGATGAAGTCGTCCGTCAAAGCGACCTCACCGTCCTCGCCATCAAGCCCCAGGTCTTCATCAAAGCTGTCTCCTCCTTGGGCGAAGTCAGCGCAGGAAAGCTTTTTCTTTCGCTCATGGCGGGCATCACGCTGCAACAAATTTGCGAAGGCCTGCATCCGACCGCGCGAGTCGTTCGCTCCATGCCCAACACCCCGATGCAAATCGGCGTCGGCGCGAGCGTCTATGCCGGCGGTCCCAACGTCACCCTGGATGATCTGGCGCTGGTGAATCGCGTTCTTTCCTCGGCCGGCAAGGCATGGCCGATCGAGGAAGAGCAAATCAACGCGGTCACGGCACTTTCCGGCAGCGGCCCGGCCTACGTCTTTCATTTTATCGACGCGCTGATTCGTGCCGGCATTGAAGTCGGGCTGCCTGAAAAGCTGGCCCGCGACCTCGCCATCCAGACCGTCACCGGCTCCGCGCAACTCGCCGCGCAATCGCCGCTCTCGCCCATGGCACTGGCCACCCAGGTGAAAAGCCCGCGCGGCACCACACTCGCCGGTTGCTCCATCCTCGAGGAAAACGACGCGCTTAACCAGCTCATGGCCCGCTGCCTCGCCGCCGCCAAAACTCGCGCCGAAGAATTGGCGCGGGGGGAAGCTTAGGCGATTTAAGGCCGCTCATTCGCATTTATGCTCGTCCTCACAAACGGCATTGCTTGCCTCGCCTCCGCTCAGGATGACAGAGCGCTAAATGGCGATTTCGTATAGGTCTCTATCACGCTTGGAGCTTGGAAGAGGAGATTGCGCTGCTAGACAAGTAGCAATGGATAAGCCGCCCACGAAAATAGCAAAAGTTAAATTAGGGATGACGCTGTTTTTGAGATGCGTGGGGGCTATATTGGTTCTTTATGCTGTAATGGGCTATGCATGTATCGCAGTTGCGGTATCGACGTTAAACAAGAATGATCCTTCGCTCGCTTACGTGAATGGCCAATTCATCGGAGCCGCGAGTTATTTGATTTATGGTCTGCTTCTGATCTTGTTAGCGAGACCTCTTGTCATTCTGCTATCGAGGGGACTGAAGGAGGACGATTTTTAATCGTCGCAATTCAAACAGTGCCACTCCCCACCTCCAGCAGTATTTGCCAAATGCCGCTTAAGCAGCCAGTCTAGACGAAACTATGAGACGCGTCCCTTGTTTGCCTGTCCTGGGCCTCATCCTGATTCTCATTCTCGGCGTGGGCGCGGGAGCCTGGTGGTATCTCTTCGGCCCCAACAAGGTTGACTCGGCCGAGTTGGTCCCCACCGACACCGTCTTCTTCGCCACCATCCCGAACGCGGCTTCCATCGTCGCCGGGTACGAAACCTCCCAGCTTAAGCAACTCGTTGAGGCGCCCAACTCCAAACCGATCTCCGATGCCCTCGTGAATCAGATTGGCCAGAAAAACATCGATCTCTTCAACGCCTTCATGCCGAACCTGAGCGGCCAGTCGTTCCTCGCCGTCACTCATTACGACCCCGACCACCCCGAGCAAATCGGCCTCATCGCCGCAATGAAGCCCAAGGCGGGCATGGGCGACTTCGACAACTTCGTGGCTCAACTGAAAACCACTTATCCCGATGTGCTCAAGCAAGCGACGACCGGAATGGGTAATGTCGCCGGAGTCGATTATCAATGGATTAAGGGACCAGGCGCGATGGATAAAATCTGCGTGGCGCAACTCGGCGGCTGGATCGTCACCGCCTGGGGCGAAGCCTCTCTGCAGGATTGGATCGAGCGTTTCCAAAAGAAATCGACCACGCCCAGCCTGCTGCAGAACCCCGATTATCAGAAGTCCCTCGCGCGCGTGGGCAAGGATTCCATGACCCTCGCCTATCTCAATTATCACGCCGTGCTTGGCATCATCCAAAAGGACATGGCCAAAACGAACCCCGGTGAAGGCGACTATATCGCCCAAAAATTCGGCTCAATCGGTGGTTTGGCCGTGGGCACACGGTTTGAAAATGGCGAAATTGTGGACCGGTTCTCCTGCCTGATCCCGCACCAGACTCAAATCGATTCCGGCATGGCCGCAGTCGCCTGTCCCTTTGATACCCTCAAGTTTGCCGGCCCCTACACCCGCTTCTACTGGGCTTCCAGCATCAACCCCCAGCAGTACTGGAAAAGCATGCAGGCGCAGGCGGAACAAGTGCCCTCGCCCAATCCGATGGCCGCCTACGCGGTCCATGCGCTTCAAGCCTGGGCGCAGAGCGCGGGAGTGGATATCCAGCATAATATCATCGATCCGCTCGGCACCGAATTTTCAGTCCAGGCCGAATGGAGCAACGACTCGACTTACCCCGAGGTCGGCTTTTTTATGAAGGTCGATAAGCCCGACGACTTTCAGCCCACGATCAATGCGATTATCCAGACGACTCGCAAGGCCTATGAAAATTCCGCGGTGATCAACGAACTCAATGCCCCCAACGGCCCGACCCTCGCCGCCTTGAAGTTCGTCCAGGCACTCCCAATCAGCCCAACCATCACCGAGTCCGGCCCTTATTTCGGCATTTTTTCGAATGAAACCATCGCGGTGCAATCCTTTTCGCGCGACCAAACGGTGAATCTACCCCATGTGGCCAGCTTCAGCCAGCAGATCGGAGACAAACGCAACGGCGCATCGCTGCTTGTCTATGTCGATACGCCCAACCTGCTCAATCACGCCTATACCACCGCGATGCCTTACCTGTCTCTGGTCTCGATGTTCAACAAGGAACTGGCGGCCTTTCTGAAAAACGCGGCGCTACCGAACGATCTCACCTGGCTCGCCCCGATGGGGACGTGGTCGTTCGTCCTGACCCCGGATGATGAGGGCATCAACGGCTATTCCGTTTCCGGTATCGGCAACCAGGGAATCCTCATGGCCTTTACCGCGGGCGGCGCAATCACCGTCGGGCAATCGATGGGAATAGTTCCCTTACCCAAGACATCGGGCATGGGTCCGATGTCCACACCACCAGCTCCTGTGCCTGCGCCCGCGCCGAATGCCTCGGCTTCTAATATAACGAACTCAGCTGACGCGACGCCCCCGGCTCCCACCACGAACTCGGTTCCGATGCCGGATACGCCGACCAATCCGCCTCCAGCGACGATCCCGGAAACCACTCCATCCACCAATTCCGATCCCAATGCCACTCCACCCGCAGCGGACACTAATCATTAACTCCTTTCTGCGCGGCGTGGTCCTGGCTGCACTGCTGGTCCCTTGTGCGGTCTTTGCCCAGGCGGAAAAGCCGGTCTTCGAGGAATGGGGCGTACTCGTGATGGACGACAAGCAATGCGGTTTCAGCAGCACGATCACAACCGAGGTCGACATGCCCGGCGGCCCGCAATATCACACGGTCCAGGTGCAGGAAATGGTCGTCAAGCGTCTCGGCACCGATCTCAAAATCAATGAAACTTCCAAAATCACGGAGGACGCCGATGGCGGCGTGCTCAGCTTCACCGAAGCCACCTCGGGCATGGGCTCTGACATCGAATCGGACGGCACCCGCGACGGCGACGACCTGGTCGTGACCAGCCGTGGCCAGACTCAGCGCTATCACATCCCCCGGCTCGACGCGCTCGGTCCGGAAAAAATCCGGCAAATGAGCAATGCGGTTCCCCTCCAACCCGGACAAACCTTTTCCTTCAATACCTTTGCCAGCGACTATCCCCAGGCCGTCGTCGTGCAAAAGGGCACCGTGGTTGGCCAGGAAACGCACAACGTCTGCGGCGTGGATCGCAACTTATGGAAAATCACCAGCGAGGTGAGCGTGATGCCCGGAAT
>Ga0207011_1075_pt1 | contig 20123 bp, 17 predicted proteins | sample Alteio_BWMinCont_79_FD_153466 | JGI IMG/M metagenome (GOLD analysis project Ga0207011, IMG submission 153466) | Enriched cells from forest soil in Barre Woods Harvard Forest LTER site, Petersham, Massachusetts, United States -... | ecosystem: Environmental > Terrestrial > Soil > Temperate forest >...
ACACCGGACCCGAACCGAGTCCCGGACGATGAATTGCGAAGGGGCGCAAACTCTATCTGTCAGGTACGCCGAATTGCTCCGCCTTCGGCAAGAAGTGCGTGAGGCTGAGACGAGGCTTGGACCGCTGCGTTCGATCATGCGGCGAACGTCGCCAGTTGAAAATCTCAATCGCGTTCGTAAGAATCGTATGGTATAGGGCCGCTCCCATAAAAGGAGTCAAGATGGCCAAAAAGAAAACGGTTGTTCGCCGATGGACGAAAGACGATCTACGCACCTTGAAATCGATGGCGAAGGCCAAAGCTGGCGTTAAGAAAATAGCCAAGGCATTGAAGCGAACACCCGGTGCAACGACCGTTAAGGCAGCGAAGCTTCGGATTTCGTTGGATACTCGCGGCTAGAAGCCGACTACAACGCACCCTTTGGCTATTATTAGAACTGCAGTTCCATTTGACTGTCTTGACAGGTTGGTTGGGACACCGCAGCTTCGGATATAGGCCAACAATGAAGTTGGTCGCGAGCAGAGGAGATACGATGACTCCACCTGCAAAGCTTGCCGCAATGACCGCTGCTTCAACGTTCGGGGAATAGCGCAGCGGCTAAACACGCGAACAGCGTTCCGGGAGCGGCCTAGGGTTCGCACAGTAGGGCATGGACCCACCTTTGTCCCTCCCGGAGCATTATCTTTGAGACGACGGGATTGTGTATCCCACTCGCTTCCATCTGGTGGGCTGTATAAATCTCTTTGATGATATTCGGTTGCGACCTTGGCATCGGCCTCTGCTTGGAGGAATTGCAAATGCGCATTCTTGGCTTTCTAGCGTTTTGTGCGGCTGCTCTTTGGCTGGGCGACTGGATGTTTTACAATGGCCGCTATACCAACCAAGTCTGGCAGGAATTGAATCAGCAAGCCCAGAACGCCAATCAAGAAGTACGAAGGTGGGTAAGGTTCTAAGTTTCCCACTCAGCAATCGGTGTTGAACCATTTTCGCCCGGTTGCCAGTGCATCGTGTCGTGATCGCCGTGCCGATCCCACAGTTCTTGAAGTTCGTCGTCAGGCTTGAATCCAATGAAGCCGCAGTGATAATCGCCGCGAACGCGCCAGAGAGGCGACGCCGCTCATGCCGGGAAATGGCTATAATGGTCCGGCAGGGGGCCTTAGCACATCCCGACCTGACCGTTTACGCACCCTGCTGCCATAAGCGGACTTGACCGAACGCAAGCAGCACTCCGCTGTTCCTCATTATGACTTCCGAGAGTTCACCGGTCATTCGCTCGTCGGCTTCGGCGTTATCTTGAGCAATATCAGCCAGCGCTGTTTATCTAGTTTCAGAAGATCGCTGAGATGACCTCAACGCTCCCGAGCGAGGCGGCTTGATCCGCCGGACCGATTTGGTTCGTGCGCGCATTCAGTCGAAGCGCCTCCCGTACATCTACGGCTGTGTTGCTGAATTTCACCAATCGGGAACAAGTTGCCATGAAGCCACACCACGCGCGGGAATGATTTCGTATGCGTCATCATCATGGCCGCGCTCACTCTCACGGCTTATTGATGGTGAAGCGGTCGCGAGATACGCCCGACCCTCAGAGGACGGATTTGTTGCTATATGGATCTTGAACTTAGAAAGCTCAGTGTCGAAAACGCGGATCGGACTGATGAGGCGCAAGCCGATATCCCGGCTCAACCTAGTAGAAGCCAAACAGAGACGCCTAAGAGTCCTCTTTGCTTTAGGGTGAATGAATTCGTCGTATACCCCGCCCACGGCGTTGGCCAAATATTAGCGATCGAGGTTCAAACATTTGCAGGGGCTAGTTTAGAACTCTTTGTCATCTATTTCGCCCAGAGCAAGATGAAACTGCGCGTTCCCACGCGAAAGGCGGCAAGCGTCGGAATGCGCAAGCCGTCCAGTCCAGCCACTATCGAACAAGTTCGGCGGATTTTGAGCGAAGTGCCAACAAGGAAACGGACCAATTGGGCTCGTTCAAGCAAGGAATACGAAACCAAGATCAAATCCGGCGACATCATCGCGATAGCGGAAGTGATGCGCGATCTCTGTCGGCGGTCCGCCAATTCCGAACAGAGTTATAGCGAACGGCAGTTTTACACGGCGGCCCTCGATCTGGTGTCCGGAGAAGTGGCTTTGGTCGAGAGCATTACCCGAACAAAAGCTGTCTCGGAACTTGAGAATCTTTTGATGACTCGGTCCTGCTACGGACATCGTTGAGGCGGCGTTAGGAGCAACAGTTGTGACAGAGCGCTAATAGGCGCATCAGGCCAAAAATTCGCTCGCTCGGCTTGGGCTTTACCGCAAGATTGAAGCGCAAGCCAACAAGTCCAAGAACAGGCCGGCCACGCGAACAGCGCAAACCACCGTCTACGTCCGGGGTGCGGCGGTTGCGGAATACGCCAAACGGCTCGCGAAAAGCATATGCGATCTCTGCGCAGAGCCGGCGCCGTTTAAGAACATGAAAAACGAAGCCTATCTTGAATGTCATCACATCATATGGCTGGCAAAGGGAGATGAGGATATCCTGGACATTAATCCTTGAGCAGAGGCTTACCGCGATGACGACGCCCGACATGCCCTGCGAAACGCTCAGCGCGCTGAGTACTTTGGGGCAGCTACTGCCGAGTTTCGCCCGAGCGCTGCGTGGGCAGGATGAGTGAACATTGTTGCCATCGGGTCATCGTCGACGGAAGGTGACGGTGCCAGCAGCCCGGCCGCCTCGTATCCAAACAGGTTGGGAATAGCCCTCGCGGCCCGGTTTCCAACTCCAAAGATAAACGTTCTGAACCTCGGCGTCGGCGGCCAGGAGGCACCGGACGAGGCCGCGCGCTTCAAGAGAGACGTTCTTGCCAACAAGCCCGCACTTGTGATCTGGCAGGTAGGCACGAACGCGGCATGGAAGGATTATTTTTTGGACGACGTACAAGCAGCTATTTTGAGAGGCCTTGATCACCTGTCGGGAGCTGGCGCCGATGTCGTACTAATGAACCTGCAGTTTGCACCCGCATTGCTCGATCAGCAAGATAAGCCAACGCCCGCGACACAGCAAATGCTGGATATTATCGCAGCCATCGCCAAGGATTCGGGAACCGCTTTATTCCGGCAGTTCGAAATCATGCGCTACTGGCATGTGGAAAGCGGCATCTCGTTCGACCAGATGATTAGCAACTTCGATGGCAACTGGCTTCATCAAAACGATTGGAGCTATAACTGCATAGCAGTAGCTCTGTGCGACGGTCTCTTAGAGGCTGCCGCGCTGCACGGATAATAGTCGGCAGCAAGTTATGCGGAGCACTCGACTGCATGTATTTTCGTCGCGCTCCCTACAGAAAGCCGGCGCCGTCAGACGGTCGTCTTCGCAAATCACTCGTTATGGAAGAAATCGGCCAGTGACTTGATCCTCCCGAGCCGCCTGCGGGGTCAGCGCTTCATCCGCACGAACACGAGGATGTCCAAGGCCAGATTGAATGGCAAGCATTGGGAGCCGCCTGGCGGGAACAGCCTACGCCCATTCAGCTGGCGCGACGGCGTTCTACTGGTTCAAACTGAGCGAATACGCTCCTTATGCGAGCTTTCGGCGTTAGATCGACACTCTTTTGCCCCAGCGGGGAATGATCTTCATCGGCACCGGACGCGCTACCGGTGATCAAGTTTTTTGCAAGAAACCGTTCCGCCGGAATTTCTACGCCGCCCAACCAGGACTTGGGGCAGGTCGTTAAACGGCGGTAGCTCTCATCCAGGCCAAAAAAAGTATGGCTAACGAATAGCAACATCGCCAAAGCCGGCATCGCAATAGCGGTCTCTTTATAGATAGACATCGTATCTGCGCCTCCAATAGGAAGCGCATAATGTAACGCTCGCATCAATACGGTCCTAAGCAACGAGCGCGATATGCTGCGGCGGTTACTTGCCGGTTAGCAACCCGAGAAAATCTTAATTAATTAGCGGAAGCCCAATGCAGCGAAGAGCTTGCGAAGCGCTCATCGCTCATCCAATTGCGACCGCGATAACAGCGTTCGTCACCTCAACGTCGGGCCAAGATGCCCACTGTGACGCAACGCGCAGCAATTGATAGCGTCGCTTCTCCGCCATCGGATAATTCGATCTCCGGCTACGGCACTCTTTAGACACGGCACACTTCAAAGCAATCGTGGTGTTGCGCACCGGACGCCCGCATTCGGCTTGTTCGTGCCGTTAACTAAATCTCCAGCGGCTGATCACGGATGATCGATTCCGACTTGTAGTTAAAGATCTATTAGGGTTGATTAATGGGGCCAGCTGCGATTGCCGAGCAAAAGCGGATTTGAATTGGTCGGAGCGGTTCGCACTGCACGGCGAGAAACGAAGACGCTTGAATCGCGTCGCGCGTCTCGTAGACGACAAGGTTAGCCTACGAAAGCACAAGTTTGACGCAGACCGGTTAGGGCACGACATGTGGTGGTATGTCTTCCTGATTACGATTCCTGCTGCTGCCTTTCTAGGTCAGATCGCCGTTGAGTTGATCGGCCGACCAATGGCGTGGGCCATACAAATCGCCAGGCGCCGCGGGATGAAGAAAGCGATCGTGGCCCTGGCGCGCCGGCTGGCCGTGATCATGCACCGCATTTGGATTGACGGCACTGAGTTCCGCTGGACTCGGGAGCAAGCCGCGGCAGCCGCATGAAGACCGTTCAGGATCAAACCCGATAGGAGAAAACTCGAGCTCCACCGCGCGGTGGTAAGATGTCCCTCGCGGGACGATGGATGAGGTGAGTTCGCATGTCCGCTTGGTCCTGCCGTCATATTGACGGCAAGGCCGACCAAAAGATTGTTCCGCCTCGTCCTCGGATCCCATGATGGAAGGGCCCTGGTGCCGATTCCGAAGAGAAGCGCGAGCCCGTGAGAGACATCGACACTACACAGGTGGATAGCCTGAAAGTGCTTGACCCCAACCGGCCGATTAGAGAAGCGGAAATCACTAGCAATGCCGGAGGTGTCTGCTAAGTGCCAATTGCGGAACCTACGCAGCTAAACCGCCACGTTGGCCAATGCGATGATTGTCATAGAAGAATAAGTTCGATGCCATCCGCTTCTTCGCTGCCGCCTAATGGCAGTTGCGATTTCCTGCGCCGGAAATCACCACGAAGGTCATCGTTGCCGGCGCGAACCTCATTGAACCCGGGCTCGCCGGTATGCCCGCCAGTCCGGGCAACTGGTCCACCATCTCCGGCCTCAATGCGGTACTGTTCAGACTGACGGTGGTATCCTGCAAAGTCGCGGCAGCAAGCGTGAACCGCTCGGAACGATTCGGTAGGATAAGCTCGCGCGCATTTTGTAGATCGTTGTTGATAACTAGCAGCACGACGTCGCGGGGATTTCGTCGCCCACAATGGGCATAGACGTGCAAACCTTGTTGTATGGGGACACCCGGATCGAGCACCACACTTCCCATGAATTGCCGCCAGAGCAGTGCGGCCCAGTAGTTCGGCCGCGGCACGAATGTCACCTCGTCGAGAAGGCCATAGTCGCTTCCCGCAAGCGTATTGTGCATGACGATCTGCACGCCCGCCCTTGCCAGCCGTCCGAGCTGATCGAGGTATCTGAAGGTGTCGAGAAACGTCGAACTCCATCGATTGCCGCCGCAGGCGGCTTCTGCGGTTTCGGTGAGCCAGATTGGCTTGCCCGGCGCGGCGGAATCACGCAACACGCGATAAAACGCGAAGGTCTGCCCGGTGCGAGAAAGCCACTCCTCGGAGATAGCGGCGTCGGCGCCGTGTAAAGTCGCGCAGCGCTCCGACAGGGCGCCGTAGAAATGATATGAAACGGCGTCGATACCCGAGGCCGAAGTCTGGAACAGCTCCGCATCCAGGGGCGTTCGGCCCCCCGTGCCAGGTCCAAGGACCGTCATCTCCGGCGCCGCTTGCTTCATAAAAGCATGAAAGACAGCGAAATCCCGCGCGAAAGCGGCCGAACCATAACCCGCAGGCGCGCCACCGATCTCAGGCAGATCCGGCTCGTTCATGAACTCGGCGGCGGCAATCTGCCCGCCGGCCGCACGGGTTGCGACCAGCATCCGCTGCGCAGAATCGGGCTTCCATACGCCGTTACTGTCCCGCGTGCCCGGACTGATTGGGAAGGATGTCACGATTGGCGCATTGATGGCTCTAGAAAAATCGACAACGTTGCGCCACCGATGCGCTGTCAGAACGCCCTTATATCCGGCCGGCGGCGAAGACGTCGCGTCATCTGATCCCGAGAAAAACGTCGAATTGGCCCAGGTACCGCTGACGCGCAGGTACGCCGGCGACAGGGCGGACGCAAACTTCCGCAATTGTGGATTTGCCAGATCGATCGGCGGCCGGTTCGAAAATAAATCGAATTGATTGGCTGCCGTGGACCGTGTGTTTTTCCGAGGCTTCGTCAAATCATCGCCTACCAAGTAGGGTTTCCAGAACGGTCCACCCGTGACCTCGACCATTTCAATGTTAAAGGACTGAAAGCGGCGGTCGATTGTGGCGACAGCCGGCAGCTCTGCGGGTACGAGCGTCACGCCATCGGCGGTTGCGAAATGGCAAGGTAAGGCGAGAAGCGCGCCGGCGCCCGCTAAAGCTTGGAGGTGCGTGCCGATCCGAATGAAAGAGCAGAGCATCAACGGAATTCTCCGGAAAAGCACGATCCCGTCAGAGGTCGCGTCCGCTTCGGTACCTGGATCAGCTGCGCTGCGGCACTTCGCTGTTGCAGCAATCGCCTATGTCATCTTGCCGATCATTGACGGTGTAGCGCACAACGCGCACTATTGGAAAATCTCCGCGCGTCTTCTTTTCAAAGCAATACATAAAACCATAGGGGGAAATCATGAGACACGTGAAAGGCCTTGCGGCCGGCTTTGCCATGATCGGCAGCTTCGCGCTCTTATCGGCGACCGCGGGCGCGCAGGAGGTCAAGCAGGAAGGAAAATCGGCGGTCGGCAACACAAAGGTTGCACCCGTCACCCAGCAGCAGCTCAACTCGGCTGACAAGAACGCAAGAGATTTTCTAATGACCAACGGCAACTACGCCCAGACCCGTTTTTATCCCGCTAGGCTGATCAATCGCGACAACGTCAAGCACCTACATGTAGCCTGGATCTTCCAGACCGATGTCAAGGAATCGCTCGAGACGTCACCGATCGTCGTCGATGGCGTAATGTTCGTCACGACCTCGTTCAGCCATGTCTACGCGCTTGATGCCAAGACCGGCCAGCAGCTCTGGCACTACAATCACAAGATGGGGCCGATCACGACCTTCTGCTGCGGGCCGAACAATCGCGGCGTCCAGGTTCTCAACGACAAGGTCTATCTCGCCACGCTCGACTCTAAGCTGGTCGCTCTGAACGCCAAGAACGGCGAGGTGGTCTGGAGAACCGACATTGCCGATCCCGAGCTGGGCTACAGCGAGACGATGGCTCCGACTGTGATCAAGGACAAGGTGCTGATCGGCACCAACGGCGGCGAATACGGCATCCGCGGCTTCGTGCGGGCCTATGACGCTAACACGGGGAAGCAGCTCTGGAATTTCAACACCATTCCTGACAGTACCGTAGGCGTCTGGGCTACCAAGGACGCCACCGGCCGCGACATGCATCGCGACATCCAGGCTGAAAAGGATCAGCTCGCGAAGACCGGCGATCCCGCTGCCAAGCTCGGCGGCGGCGTGTGGCAAAACCCCTCGGTCGATCTCGCCACCAACAGGATCTACTTCGTGGTCGGCAACCCGTCGCCCGATCTCGACGGTTCGAACCGGCCCGGCGACAATCTCTATACCAACTCGCTCGTCTCCCTCGACCTCGATACCGGAAAATACGTCTGTCACTTCCAGTATATCGCCCACGACGTATGGGACCTCGATGCGGTCAGCCCGACGGTCCTGGTCGACGTCAAGGACAAGAGCGGCAAGACCATTCCCGGCGTCCTCCACGCCGGCAAGACCGGTCATGTCTACGTGCATGACCGCAAGGACTGCAGCCTAATCCGCTTCTCGGAGGCGATGGTGCCGCAGGAAAACATGTGGGTGCTTCCGACCAAGGAGGGTGCGCGCATGCTGCCCGGCGCCAATGGCGGCGTCGAATGGTCGCCGATCGCGACCGATCCGGGCCAGAGCCTGGCCTATGCCATCAACCTGCACCAGCCCATGACCTACCATGTCGAGAACTCGCCCTATCCGAACGGCAAGCTGTGGCTCGGCGGCGCGTTCAAGGTCATCCCGTCGGAAACGCAGTCCGGCAACATCACCGCCGTCAACTACAACTCCGGCAAGATCAAGTGGCAGGTCAAGACGCCGGAGCCGATGATCGGCGGCATTCTCGCTACCGCAGGCGGACTGGTGTTCACCGGGGAAAGCAACGGCAAGTTCGCGGCTTATGATTCATCGAACGGCAAGGAGTTGTGGAACTTCCATGCCGGCGCGGGTGTCAACGCTCCGCCGTCGAGCTATGTTATCGGAGACAAGCAATATGTCGTGGTTGGCGCCGGCGGTAACGTTCAGGTCGACTCCAAGCGCGGTAATAACATAATCGCGTTCTCGCTCGACTAAAAACGAGACGCATCAGCGAGTCACGGGCGGGACCGCTTGCGGTCCCGCTTTTTTTGGAAACTGGCGAAAGCGAAGATGAGCATCAAGTTTTATTCCACTATCGTGGGTAGCGTCGTGGCAGCGATGGTGTTCGCAATCACGCCGCTGCGCGCGCAGACACTGGACGAGAAAATTCAGGTCTGCTCCGGCTGCCATGGCGAGAATGGCAAGCCGGTCGATAAGACGATTCCAAATATCTGGGGACAGCAAATGGGCTATCTCTATATCCAGCTCCGCGATTTCAAGCGCGGCGATCGCAAGAGCGAGATCATGCAGCCGATCGCCTCCACCTTTGAACGAGACGACATGCTGGCGATTGCCGAATACTTCTCGAAGAAGCCGTGGCCGGATTTCGGCCAGCCGCGCGCGTCGAAAGATGTTTCACAGCGCGCTTTGACCGCGAACGGCTCGATCGGCTGCACGGGTTGTCATCTCGACCATTTCCAAGGGGATAGCACGGTGCCCCGTTTGGCCGGCCAGGGCCGCGACTATCTGGCGAAGACCATGGCGGACTTCCGAATCCGCGCTCGCAGCAATAACCCCGGCATGAGCGACCTGATGATCGCGACTTCACCCGACGATCTGACCGCGCTGGCGGAGTATCTCGCCGGGCTGTGAGCGGGTGCCGAAGAGGCGATTCAGTGCTGCATTAGCTCCTCGCGCAGCGCCGATAGCGTAGTGAGATCAGCGGCGCTCTTACCGGCCTTGTCTCGAAGAGATGGATCGGCACCGTGCTTGAGCAGCAACTTGGCGATGTCGGCGTGGTTGCCTTCGGCCGCGGTCATCAATGCCGTACGCCCGCGGTCGTCCCGGTCATCGATGTGGGCGCCGGTATCGACGAGATAGGCGACGACTTCCAGCGCCTGCGCCTCGGCGACGCTCTGGTCCGGGCCCGACGCCCACATCAAAAGCGTGAGGTCGTTGGCGTAACGTGCATTGAGATCGATATTTTTAGCCAACAACTGCCGGACAATATCGAGACTGCCGCTCGCGGCGGCATAGACGATCGGTGGCTTGCCTGTATCGTCCACCGCACGGGCGTCGGCTCCGTGCGCCAATAGCATCTTGACGACCTGGTTCCGGCCAGCGAAGGCGGCGGCCGCCACCGGCGAAGTGCCGCTTCGTCCCCTGAGATCGGTGTCGGCGCCTTGGTCAATGAGGCGCTGCACCACGGCGACCTGGCCGCGTTCGGCGGCAACATAAAGCGCGGTCGCACCTGCAAGGTCGCGCGCGTTGATTGGCGCGCCTCGTTGCAGCAGCAGATCGACCATCTCGAGATGGCCGGAACGCGCCGCGCGGCTGAGCGGCCGGGCGCCCAACCGGTCTCGTGCATCCACCGACGCGCCCCGGTCCAGCAATGTCATTGCCAGATTGATGCAGTTGCGGTCGGCCGCCGCAAATAGCGTCGAGGAGATTTCGATCGCGGTCAATTGGGGCTTCTTGGTCTCATAATTGCGCGCCACGTCCCGGCAGCGGGCTGGATCCTCAGCGAAGACTGCGTCACTGGCACTGAACAACAACATCGCAACCAAAGCAATGTGACGCAATGTTCTCGCTCCGCCTAGCGAACCAATTGTGGGGGCCGGAACATTACCTTCATCTGCCGCTCGCGCCTCTTTTCTGCAAGTCATGGCAGTCGCGCCCGTAGAAGTTTACACACCAGTATCTGTGCGAGCGAATGTCTGCAACAGGTCAATCGCTTCACTTTGGCTGTGTGCCGATTACTTCCGGTCTACCCGCAACTTCGGACATGGCGCGTACCGCAATAACTGAAGCAATATGCCATGTGTGGACGGCTCCGGGTTGGCAAGGACTTTCTTCACGTAGCAGGGTTGGTCGGTGCAGCCATGTGTTCGGCCTGTTAAATGCGGTTCACATGACCGCTGGCCATAATGCCCTCCGCGGATCAGGTCCCGGTCAAACTCCCGCATTCGATGATGCGATGGCACAAGTGGGTTGTCCTGATCGCCGGATCGACCGGCTCTGCATTACGTGCTGTTCGTCCTCCCAACCTTCACATCACGCCGGATGTCCGGCGTGATCTCGTTTACCGCGCAAGCGCGATGGGTTCCCTGTAACGCTCACCTCTGGCCATCATGGCCCAGGCCATCCGCGCAATCTTGTTGGCAAGCGCGATGGCGGCAACCTTGGTCGGCTTTCGCGTCAATAACGCCGTGAGCCAGGGCCGATGCCCGGCTCCATGGATCTTGGCATAGCGGATGACAGCGAGTGCTCCGGCCACGAACAGGCTGCGTAAATAGCGATCACCCTGTTTGCTGATGCTGCCGAGCCGCTCCTTGCCCCCGCTTGAGTGCTGCTTCGGAACCAGCCCGATCCAAGCAGAGAAGTTACGTGCTGATCGGAAGGTGCTGGGGTCAGCAACACTGGCGACCAGAGCGGTCGCCAGCATCGGGCCGACCCCGGGAATGTAGTGTAGGCGCTTGCTGGTCTGGTTGGAACGATGCCAAGCCAAGATCATCCGATCGAACTCCAGAATTTGTTGCTTAAGAGCGAGTAGCTGACTGCCGAGCGCGGCAAGACACGCACGGGCAACCTCAGATACCCGTCGTCGTTCGGGTCGGCAACAACGCGCAGCAGTTCAGTGACCCCTTTGCGCCCGACCGGTGCGACAATGCCGAACTCAGCAAGGTGCGCTCGGATCGAATTAATCACCGCAGTCTGCTGGCGGATGAACATATGCCGTGTGCGGTGAAGCATCAGGCAGCTCTGCTGCTCGGGTGTCTTGGTTGGCACGAACCGCATATTGGCTCTGGCGACCGCCTCGCAAATCGCTTCTGCATCGGCCAGGTCATTCTTCTGCCGTTTAACGTAGGGCTTCACGTAAGCCGGCGGCATCAATCGTACGGTATGGCCGAGCGTCTTCAGCTCGCGCGACCAATGATGAGACGAGGCGCAGGCCTCAATGCCAACCAGGCATGGCGGCAGCTTCTCAAAAAACGCAAGCACGTGGCGACGCTTCAACTGGCGGCGGATCACTACCTCGCCCGCGGCATCAACTCCGTGGACCTGGAAGACTGATTTGGCGATATCAAAACCGATTGTAGTGACCGTCTGCATGGCTTGCTCCTCTGAATCGTGGGAGCCCTAACAGCACCCACATCCGTGGCACTCACGTGCCGGTGCAGGAGCCGTCCACAGCATCAAGAACAGACATAGACAGAGTTAATCGATCAACTCGTCAGCGCGGCCGAGCAGCGAGGTTGGCACAGTGAGGCGGAGCGCCCTGGCTGTCTTGAGGTTTACGAATAACTCAACCTTAGTGGACTGTTGGACCGGTAGGTCAGCCGGCTTCTCGCCCTTGAGGATGCGTCCGGCATAGATGCCTGCGAGCCGATAGGTATCCGGAATATTGACACCGTAACCCATCAGGCCGCCGGCTACGACAAACTCGCGAGTATAGCAGATCATGGGCACTGCGTGGCGGAGCGCGAGCGCGGCTAGCTGTTCGTACCGGGCCGTAAAGAACGGATCGTCGAGGATCACGAGCGCGCCGGCTGCTCGTTGAGCCAAGCTTGCGAAGATCGCATCAAAGTCGTGATCGACGCTGGCATGCAGGACAAGAAGGTGTAGCCCGAGTGTGCCGGCCGCCGCCTGGAGGTCACTCAATTCCGCCTCGGAATTGGGATTGGTCGGATTGAGGAGCACGGCAATGACAGTCGCCGTTGGTACCATTTCGTGCGCCAACTCCAGTCGCTTCGGGGCTACCTCCGCGAGCACTTGGGTCACGCCCGTGACGTTGCCGCCCGGTCGGTTCAGGCTGGCGACGAGACCCATCTGGACCGGATCTCCACCGGTGGTGAAGACGATGGGAATTGTCGATGTCGCCGCCTTTGCCGCCAGATTTGCTGGGGTATTTGCAACGATTACCACCACGTGACGGCGAACTAGCTCAGCTGCCAGCGCCGGCACTCGGTCGTACTGGCCGCCCGCCCAACGATACTCAATCGCAACGTTCTGGCTCTCGATATAGCCGGTTTCCTTCAGGCCCTGACGAAACGCAGCCACCATGGGCTCGTAGCCGTCGGACGATGTGCTGTTGAGGAAACCGACGACCGGCATCGTCGGCTGCTGCGCCCGCGCCGCCAACGGCCAAGCCGCTGCAACACCGCCGACAATCGTGATGAACTCCCGCCGCCTCATTGCCTATCCCAAGCCCGTGGCATCGTGACGGCTCGAAACTAGCACACTCGAAGGAGACTGCCGATGTCGCAGTTGGGTCAATCGCGTCACTCAGAGCTTGTATCGCTCACTTCCGGTCTACCCCGATCAACGGACATCACTAGATCGACCCCACTGGTCCGGTTCGTGCCATTTCCGGACTCATGCAGTGCAGCAAGCGTCGTCCTATTCGATCACCTCGTCGACAGTTGGGAGTAATGTCGGCGGCACGGTGAGGCCAAGCTCCTACCTTCCTGTGGGCTGAAAATGCGAAAACCAGTTACCACGTGAAGTGTTGGGCTGGCGCGAGACAGGTAGCGAGCGTGTGCTCGCTACCTAGCGCCTGGATTTGACTAACCGGCTCGCGGTCTAGCGGCCGTGGCCCTGATCATTCCCACCCTGATCCTCGTGCTCATACAGCACATGGTAGTGATAGTGGGGCGGCGTGCGGCCCTTGCAGGCCGGCACCGGATCTGGGGCCGACGGGTTCTCGCCCGCGGCCGGTGCAGGAACGCCGGCATTGAGGCCTGCCTGTAGCAGGCGGTTCACCATGTCCTGCGTATCGTCGCAAATCAGAAACCGGTCCCTGACAAGCTGATCGACGGCAACCACGACCTTGGCCCGATACTCGGCGAAGGAAGGATAGCGCTCCTGGACCGAGGGCCGTGGATCGCCTGCCGTCATGCGCGCCGCCTTGGTTGACTGGAAGGGAATGTATTGGCCGGAGGCTTCGCATCCGTCATTCGCCCAGACACCCGAACGCAGCCCCCAGCCCGTATAGGTAGCGAGCGGCACGACCAGTTCTGGCAAGCGGATGCCGGCAATGTCGTTGCCGTCGCTGTCGGTCGTTGGCACGTAGCTCGGATAGATCGCGCCGTTGGCCTTGTTATCCTCATAGGGGGACGTGAAGACCGGCGGGTTTATGGTCGGCACGAAGGTCTTGTAGAAGTCCGGCCCGAGGTTGAAGCGATATCGCGTCGTCTTCAGGCCGGTATAGGTGACGCCCGGAATGTGCGGGAAGCCGACCGCGTCCTGGTTGGGCAACACCAACGTGTGGTCGCGGAGCATCGGTACGCGCGAGGCTGGCGGCTGGACTCCGGATACCGACCATTCGTCCAGATTGGTCCACATCGCCCGTTGTACCGGAGCGGAGTCGAGCGGATTGAGGAACTGCTGGCACACGCCTTTCGAGGTCGGATCGCCGGCGCCGCCATGCTGCTTGCTCGAGAGCAGGTAGTTCCGCGTGAGCGGATGATCCGGCAGATCGAATTTTCCTGTCGGGTCGGTGCTCATCAGCGAACCCGCCTTCACCCAGAACTCGTTGGCCGAATAGAACTCAGTGGCGAGCGGGCAGGTATGTGTCTCTTCACACCTTCTGTAGCGCCAGTCGCTGGTGCCGGAGATCGGATCGAAGGTCGGCACGTTGGCGAAGGGGTAAAGGCCCTCGAGGTAGAGCAGTTCCTGGCGATTGCGGTTGGTCCGCTTGGTCTGCGACCATCGGTAGTTCATGTTGAGCCCATCGCCGGCCCCAATCCATTGCATCATTCCGTCGAACACCTTCCGGTGGCCCTCGTCCTCGTTGAATCCGAGATGGACGAAGTCATTGAGGGTTCGGGCCGGCTGCGAGGACGTCTCGGTATAGACGCGGTCGATATGCCCCCTGATCGGATTCGGCGTACCGAAGTCGTCCTGCGAGGCGAAGCGCAAGAACGAATTGAAGTCGCGGATCGCCGCGAGCCCCAGTCCGTTCACGGTCGGGTTCTTCGCTGTGTAGGAGAATTCGTAGATGTCGTTGTTGACGAAATTCCCTGTCGTCAGTTTGATCGCGCCGTTGGCGATCGTGCCGCCCGGATTCACCGGATCAGGCGCGCTGGTGTAGGCCCAGCCGCTGACCGGCATCGGCGTATCGTCGAGATGGACGCGATGAGTCAGAACGGCCTTGCTCTGGTCGGTCGTGGCCGGCGGGTAAACTAGGTTGAAGGTCGTAGCGCCCGTGACGATGTATTCGTAGGACGGTCCGGTGATGGGATTACTAGGGTCAGTGCCCACGATCGGGAAGGACGCCGTCGCGGTGAGACCGTTCAGCGGTCCGAGGTTGTTTTCCCAGCCAGACCACGCCGTGGTGTAGCCGCGGGTCCACAGGAAGGAATCGTCGAGTACGGCGGGGTCGGTGAGCGCGGCCGGATCGTTCGTGCCGGTCGGAGTGTTGTTGAGCGTCTGATATGTCTTGCCGCCGCGGTTCGGCGGTTCATACATCATTTTATGGTTGCCCTTGCTCGGGTCCAAAGGCTGCAAAACGTAGAAATTATGCGAATAGACGACATGACCTTGCGCGTTTTTCGGCGCGAGCTGGATGTCTGTGATGAGCGCGTTCTGAGAAGTAGTCGGGTCGACCTCGCCGGTCGCGATGCCGGTAATGAACTCATATTGCCCGACGCCCGCAAAGGAATGGCCGCCGAAGGCCGTTCCTCTGGTCAGGATCTGAATTTTTGTGATGCGCGCATGCGCATCGGGCGTGGTGGCCATGACGATCGCCGCGAGGCTTGCAGCGCCGAGCCACGTCAGTTTGCGCTTTGTCAGTTTGTGTTTGGAATTGGATACGCGAAAAGGCGCACCGCTTGCGGTGTGAACCATAAGGACCTCCCGACTGTTGTTATCCGTCCTTCCGATCATGCCAGAGCGGCAGATCGGGAACGGTTTGAGCGGTAGCAGCGTAAGTTGCAGTTGCCCAAGAGGCAAGCTCAGCGAATACGAATGAAACTCAGATGAGCGCGAGCGACATGGCGGCGCGGCTGCGGGATGTCCTCTTTACAGCGGCAGCCGACATCGTCGGCGCAGCCGGACGCGTCCGCTAAGCGCCATTAGCCGATGTAGAGCGTCGGCTTTCCACGATGCGGAGGCGAAAAATTTGTCGGGTGTGCGTCTTAATTGCGAGTCTCATTCCGCCATAGCAGCATTAGCAGTAACGTGAGCGTGAGCAGCTCTTCGCAATGCGAATAATGTTTTTTACTGACAAGGTTATTGGTTTTTGCATAATTTAAAATGCTCTACGTGCGTTTGTTGCGTTCCAGAAATAATTTTGCAGAAAAAATAATATGGCGACGGGCATTTGGGCATCCATCTACGCAGGTCCGTATCCCGTCTCACAATCAGACGGGAGAAACCCATGCATCCCAAAACAATCAGTCTGTTACGGCGTTTCCTGCCGGTTATAGCGATCTTTGGTACGGCGATCGGCTGGAATTCGCCGAGCTATGCTTACGTCCAGAAGATCGTCATCGATCAGCAAATTTCACTCAACTTCACGCCGATCACACTGGGGACCTCGACGCCCGGCCCATCGACACCCTATACGATCTACACGGGCCGGATATTCGGCGAACTGGATCCAAGCGATCCGCAACACGCCATCATTACTGACATCGAGCACGCACCCAAGACGCAAGGCAAAGTTGCCTACGTTGCCAACTTTCAGATTGTCACGCCCACCGATCCGCAGCAGCGCAGCGGCTTGTTGATCCATGAGGTGCCGAACCGCGGCAACAACGCGATCTCCACAGCTGCACTGATCCAGGGCGCAACTTATGTGCAGAGCGGTTGGCAGGGCGACCTTCTGGCCCAATGCTCGCCCTCCGCAGCAATAGCATATCCTTGCTTTGACCTGAACTCCGGACCCTTTGGCAGCCTGAATACCACGACGGGGGCTCTCGTTCCTCCAAGCGTGCCCGATGTCGCCGGGGCTTCCGGGATGAAGGCTCTGGCGAGTTATGTCGTTCAGGTGCCGGTGGCGACCCATGGCAACTCGTCGAACAATGGTTACGGACAGCGCGACGGCGACGATCATGGTGCCAGCGGCAACATCATTACCGGCCAGGTCTACGGCCACGTCTGCTCCGGTACGAACGGGTGCGGCTTGCCCGTCCCAACGGGTACACCGCCGAGCACCGCGCAGTTGGCGATTCAGGGCCCGGCATTTGTCCCGTATCACCCGGCGAGCCTGGACACCAAGCAGGCTCAGTTCTGGAGCGTGTCGTCTCAAACCGCTGCCGGTGTGACCAGTGTGAAGACGCCAATCCCGAGCAGCCAATGGGCCTGGGCATATTGCCCCAATGGCTGGCCAGGCACGCCAAATCCGAACTGGATTTGCCTGAAGAACAGCACCTTCAACCCGAAGCTCGAATATGAAATGGTCTACACGGCAGAGAACCCATTGGTGCTTGGGGTCGGATTTGCCGCGTTCCGCGACCTTGCAGCGTTCCTCCGTTACGGCAGTGTTGCGCCGGGCGGCGGGTCAAACCCCATCGCCGGTTCAATAACCACAGCAATGACGATCGGCGCATCGCAATCCGCCGCGTTCATCCACGGCTTCATCTTCTGGGGCTTCAATGAGGAAGGCCACGACCAATGGGGCCACGATCAAAGGGGCCGCATCGTGTTCGACGGCGCTTGGCCGCAGATCGACGGGCGAATGATGGTAATGAACCTCCGGTTCGGGCAGCCGAACAATCTCATGTACCTCTACATGGGCGGCGACGAAGCTCCGGTCTGGTGGGCAGACTATCCGAACCTGGCACGTCACCTTCCGCCTGATGGCATGCTTCACCGCTGTGGGCGAGACAATACGTGTCCGGCAATCCTGGAGACCTTCGCTTCTGCGGAGCTCTATTCGGAAAAGGTGGCGGTCTCGCTTTGCGGCTTCACCTGCATACAAGACATACCGATACCGTCGAACGTCTATCGGTACTACACGCCGGGCGCCACCCACGGCGGCGGCGCAGTCAGCTCCAGTGTCAACCTGTTCACCTGGGTATCCCCGGCCGTAGTGAGCGTACCGCCTGGTCAGACGCTGCCTAACGATCCGATCCCGTTGGCGTATACCAACAATGCGCTGCAATACAGCTTCATTCGCTTGCTCATGGACGGCGTGGTGATGCCGCGCAGTGCTTACCCGACGCTGTCCAGCGGACAGCTGGTGCCCAACACGAAGGATGGCGTCGGGTTCCCCGATATTCCTGGTTTGTCTTATGGAGGGGATCAGGCCTGGCCGCCGTTTGTCTACAACTTCGGTCCCAGGGAGAATTACGATCAGGAGAGTGGCGTTCCGACCATCCAACCGCCGATCATCGAACGAGTGCTGCAGGTCTATACCGCCAAGGTGAATGCCGATGGCAATGAGGTGGTTGACGGTTTGCCGACGATCCTGGGTGAGGCTCCGTTAGGTACGTACGTCGGCTGGAACCTGGCCACGACTGGTTGGTACGGCCCCAACGCAAGTAACGGTCCGGGAAGCGTCGGCCAGGTATTTGCAGGAGCAGGCAACAGCGGCGGCTACTATCCCTTCTGGGACACAAAAGCGAACCGTCAAGCAAATGGTGATCCGCGCCTGTCGCTCGAGGAGCGGTACGGGACCAATGCCGGCTACGTCTGCGTTGTGACAAAGGCCGTGAACAGGGCGCAACAGCAGCGCTTCCTGCTGCCGTCCGACGCACAAACGCTGCTCTCGCAGGCGAACGCATCGAACGTGCTTGTTGCCGTCGCGGCGACGCCAGCCGATACGGCTCTTGCCAATACGTTGTGCTCAAACTGACAGTCGCAGGCCGACTCGGCACAGCGACAGGTGACTGAACGGCGGATCGGGGCAACCCGATCTGCCTTTTAGTTTGTTTGACGCACAAAGCAAAATTTGGCCCTGAGGAGCATTTGCCAATGCAAGAACGTCAGCTAATGGGTCAAAAACGGAAGTGACAGCGCCAGGCCCCCGAGGATCAGACTATTGCAGTTTAGCCCCAAACTCGGTAGTCGAAAGAGGATGGAGGAAGTCCCGTAAGAAAAACCCTTGGTGGGCGTCGATGTCCGCGTCGGGTCAAAAGCTGACCTAACGCTGGGCGCGAACGATGTCGGCTTTTACCTCAACAACAGACATGGCATGCGCCAATCGATTGTTATGGAACAACAAGTCAGCTTCACCCCCAAAAACGGACGTCCAAAGACGCAGCGGCGATGTCCGCTAAGTGCCAACAAGCGACACCGTCGCTGCAAGTCACAGCAAAGAAAAAGCGCCCATACCAGCAGACAAGGACAGTCACGAAAATCGTAAGCTCATTGCCGATGCAATGGTGGCGAGTGGCCGGAAAACGTACCCTTGGTCGATTTTCAAGAAGCTGGTATGAGGTGTTGGGCGAAATCGTCAGACCGCCAAAGTTCAATTGGTTTGGTTTAAGACGCCCGCGCCGCAAGTGAAATCCGCAGCGATTGCGCCAAATCAAAGCGGCTTGCGCGTATGCTTTGTAAGAATTCCATTCATACCGAGCGGCTTGCCGCACAGGCTGTTCCGGTTACGGCGCCCGGTCTCCTAGGCACACCGGGCGTCGTTTTCCATCGCTTGCGCTGGTGGCGATAGCCTTCGGAGCCCCCATGGCCGCGTTGGCCCTTGGTGCGACCGCGTTCTGGTTATTCGCGCATTCCGTTTTGAAAGCCTGGGGCTCTCAAGGTCGCGCGAGATTGCGGCATTTCGGCGGGCAAGTGCACTTCGAATGCAATACTTAATTTGTTTTTTTCGCCCGCGCATCTAGACAAAGTTCCGATCCCGCCGCACGCTGGCGAGCGTCTTGCAAGACACAAGATCCATCAGATTCGGGTTCGACAGCTTTGGACTGGGGCTGGGATATGAAATTTGCGACGGGCTTGCTCGCGGCGGTTTTCCTGTTAGCAGGGGTGGGCGCGAGCCATGCGGTGGTCCGGATTACTGATGATCACGGCGGCCAGATCGGCACCTACGTCGACAAATATCACGGACTGCGCACTTCGGGTGAGACGGTCATCATCGACGGCCTATGCGCCTCGGCGTGCACTCTCATTCTCGGCGCGGTTCCGCACGACAGGATTTGCGTGACGTCGCGCGCCAATCTGGGTTTCCACGCGGCGTGGGATTTTGACGCCAATGGCCGCGAAGCTACCAACTCCGACGCGACGCAGATGCTGTATTCGAGGTATCCCTCCCCGGTACGGCGCTGGATCGCTGCGCGCGGCGGGCTGAAACCGCAGATGATCTTCCTGCGCGGCAAGCAGCTGATGAGCATGTACCGCCCCTGCTATCTCGACGCCCAGGCTTCCTCACCGCGCTGAGACCGGGATTTCATATCAGCATGACGTGATCAGCAACGCACCCGCGCAGTGCTTGCCCCGCAGCGCGACTGGCCTCCCTGAACGTCGCAGACCGGTAAAGGCTCCGATGCCCTCGAAGCACGGGTTCGGACTGGCTTGGCCAGGAACTTAGAATCTCCTATTGGCGCTAGGATTTCTGAAAAATCCGGCCAGCCGATTTCAAAAATGGACCAGTAAAGCCGCCGC
>Ga0207011_1076_pt1 | contig 20077 bp, 22 predicted proteins | sample Alteio_BWMinCont_79_FD_153466 | JGI IMG/M metagenome (GOLD analysis project Ga0207011, IMG submission 153466) | Enriched cells from forest soil in Barre Woods Harvard Forest LTER site, Petersham, Massachusetts, United States -... | ecosystem: Environmental > Terrestrial > Soil > Temperate forest >...
TCGCCAAGCTGGTCTGCACACGACGCTGGTCGAGATGGGGTTCCACCCCGGATTTACGCCGTGATCCCGCCCAAGGACCGCCGGAATCGGCGTTGAAATTGCACCGGAGGGGGACACGGGCGAAAGGCTCTCCAGGCGAGGGCATCACAGGAGTGAAAAATGCAGGCGTTGAGAGGGTGGACCATCTCGGTCGGACTGCTGCTGGTCGCCACGGCCGCAAATGCACAAGGGGCGCCGCCACAAGACGCGGCACGCTCCGGTTATCGGGCAGCGTCCGATTTCAGCGAGCCTTACGCCGATGTGCAGCCGGCACCGCCACCGCCACCGCGCGTCATCTACGGCGCACCGGCCTACGGCCGGCGAGCATACGGCCCGCAAGGCGATGGCGCGCCGGAATACGGCCCCGGCTATGGCGGCCCGCCGCTGCTACCGCCGACGGAGGTCTATGCGGTGCTCCGTCAGAACGGTTTCTCTCCGCTTGGCGTGCCGCGACTGCGCGGCCTTTTCTATTCGATCTCCGCGATCGACCGCCGGGGCGACGATGGCCGGCTGCTGATCGATGCCCGCAACGGGCAGATCGTTCGTTTCATGCCGGCTGAGCGATTCGGTGGCTATGGCGGCTACGGTAATGGCTACTATGAAGGCCCGCGCGGGCCTTCCTACGGGCCGGTGGAGCCCATGACCCGTCTTGATGGGACCCGTCTCGACGGTCCGCCACGGCCGCCGGGCGCCTTGCCTCCCAAGATCGCCAGCCGTATGCCGCAGTCGGTCCCGACGCCGAAGGCCGCCCCGCTAAGGCCCGCCGACGAGAAGCCGTTGGCCGAGAAGCCGACACCTGCGCCCGCGTCGATGCAGCAGTCGGCCGCCGTGCAGGGCAAGCCCGCTGACACCCCGCAGGCCGCAAGCCCCGCAGCGATAGCCCCGACGGAGACCAAGCCGGCCGCGCCGGCCATTCAGCCGACGCAGCCAATGCCAAAGGTGCAGGGTCTGGAATGAAAGTCATTCCGGGGCGAGCGAAGCTCGAACCCGGAATCTCGAGATTCCCCGATGCGCAATTGCGCATCTGAGGTCTGGTGCTGACGCACCATCCCGGAATGACGTGTGAGACGCCAACAAAAACGCCCCGGTTTTCCGGGGCGTCTTAGTCTCAGCGAATACCCGCTGAAGGGTTGCTTTTGAGCATGATCTTATTCGGAAAACCGCTACACACTTTTCCGGATCATGCTTCTTAGGCAGCCGCTTTCGCAGCCGAGCCCGCGATCACCGGCGCGCTTTGCGCAACCGAAGCGATCGGAATGTTGCGCGGCTTCTTGGCCTCGGGAATCTCGCGGACGAGATCGACATGCAGCAGGCCGTTCTCGAGCGAGGCGTTCTTCACGGCCACGAAGTCGGCAAGCTGGAACACACGCTCGAAGGCTCGCGCCGCGATGCCGCGGTAAAGCACTTCGGAGTTTTCCTTGGCATTCTCGTTGGCGACTTTCTCGCCCTTGATCGTCAGCGTGTTTTCCTTGGCGACGATCGAAAGCTCGCTCTGCGCAAAGCCGGAAACCGCAACGCTGATGCGATAGGCGTTCTCGCCGGTGCGCTCGATATTATAGGGCGGGTAGCCGGGGCTGCCGTCGGCGGTGGCCTGGTCGAGCAGCGAGAAGAAACGGTCGAAGCCGACCGTGGAACGATAGAAGGGGGCAAGGTCAAAGGTACGCATGAGAATAGTCCTCCATTGAGCGACTGTTGAAATGAACCCGCCCGCCATCGGGCCGGGCTATTGGCGTGCAGCCTTCAGCGCCTCCGGACTTCTTCGGAAATGCTGGTCGTGGCCTGCACGAAGGTGATATGGGAGTGAACCGAACGCCTTCAAGTCCGCCTGGACGAACCGTTTTTGATGCGCCGGACCCTTGATTTTCAGCGCCTTTCGCCTATCCCACTGGCTTTCCATGACACTGGTTTCGATTCCCGCCAATCCCGTGCCCGAGAACGTCGTTTCCGGCACGATCAAGACGCCTGACGGCGCGGAATTGCGTTTTGCGCGCTGGGCGCCGCCGGCCAACCGCAAGGGAACGGTCTGTGTCTTCACCGGCCGCAGCGAGTACATCGAGAAATATTTCGAGACGGTGCGGGATTTGCGCGACCGGGGCTTTGCGGTGGCGATGGTCGACTGGCGCGGGCAGGGCCACTCGTCACGGCGCTTGCGCGATCCGCGCAAGGGATATGTGCGCGATTTCGCCGATTACGATATCGATGTCGAAACCTTCGTGCAGCAGGTGGTGCTGCCGGATTGCCCGCCGCCGTTCTTCGCACTCGCCCATTCGATGGGCGGCGCCGTCATGCTGCGTATCGCCCATGCCGGAAAACGCTGGTTCGACCGCATGGTGCTGACGGGCCCGATGATCGACCTGCCCGGGTACGCCACGTCGTTTCCGGCGCGCGCGCTGTTGCGTACCCTGCGATTTGCCGGGCTCGGCGGCCGTTACGTTCCCGGCGGCGGCGATGGGCTCACCGGCACCGCCCCATTCGTCAACAATCCGCTCACCAGCGATCCCGTTCGCTACGCCCGCAATGCCGCGATTCTTGCGGAGGATCCGATGCTGGGCCTTGGGGCTCCTACGGTGGCCTGGGCCGATACGGCCTTTCGCGCGATGCACGGCTTTCGCGCCACGACCTATCCTCTGGAAATTCGCCAGCCGATCCTGATGCTCGCGGCCAGCAACGACCTCGTCGTCTCGACGCCGGCAATCGAGGAATTCGCTTATCATTTGCGCGCCGGCTCGCATCTGGTCATCGCCGGATCAAAACATGAAATCCTGCAGGAGCAGGATCGCTACCGCGCGCAGTTCTGGGCGGCGTTCGACGCCTTCGTGCCGGGCACGCCGCTGTTCGGATGAGGCTACTTCACGCGAAATAGATTTCGTAGGTGGCCGCTCCCGCCAGATAGATCCCGAGAAAAATCATCGAAATCAAGAACCAGTGGCGGAAGGCTTCGGGCTCCAGCCGCGTTCGCACGGCCTGGCCGACCGCCATTCCGGTGAAGGAGCAAGCCAGCGCGACGACGCCGGGCAGCGCGGTCGATTCATTGAGCAGCCCTGCGGCGGAAAGGTTGAAGGCCTGCACCAGCGTGGCAATCGTGAAGAAGACGCCGAGCGCCTGAATCAGTTCGTCCTTTTCCATGCCGATGGCCTGAAAATACGGCATCGACGGAATGACCTGCACGCCGGTGGCGGCCGAAATGACGCCGGTGACGAGGCCGACGATGCCGCCTACCCATTTCTCGTCGCGGCGGCTGACGGTGAAGACGAATTTCCGAAGGCTGACGACGGCATAGATCACGAGCAGGATGCCGAGAAAGATGGAGCCGTAACGGGCATAGGGGCCTGTCATCATGTCCGCATTGAGCCGAATCCCGATCGCCAAACCCAGCATCAGCGGCCAAAGTCGGCGGATGATGTCGCGCAAATACGGGCCGACGAAGGTCTGCCAGATATTGGTCAGAATGCCCGGCACAATGACGATGGCGAGCGCGTGCGCCGGCGGCATTGCGACCGCAAGCAGTCCCATCGACACCGTCGGCAGGCCGAGCCCGATCACGCCCTTGACGAAACCCGCCAGAAGGAACGCCGCGGCAATGAAAATCAGGAGTGGGTCGATCATCGGACGACATTGACCGATCCGTAAGGCAGGCACAATCTGGCGCTTGTTGAATTAGCCTTCGGCCATGACGAAGGCTAATGGTTCAGGAGCTGGCCATGCGTTTTGATCTGGTCGATCTTCAGCTTTTTGTTGCGGTAGCGGATAGTGGCAGCATCACCCATGGCGCCATGCGCGCCCATCTGGCTCTCGCATCTGCCAGCGCCCGGATCAAGGGCCTCGAAGCCGATCTCGGGGTGACGCTCGTCAGGCGCCGCCGCCGCGGCGTTGAGCTGACCGCCGCTGGCGAAAGCCTTCGCGATCACGCGAGAGCGATCATGCACAATGTCGCGATGATGCAAGGCGATCTCGCCGCCTTCAACAGCGGGGTGAAGGCCAGCGTCCATCTGCTCGCCAACACGTCCGGGCTCTCGGAGCATCTGCCGAAAGCGCTCGCGGCTTTCTTGCGTGAATATCCCGACATCAGCATCGACGTGGAGGATCGCGAGAGCGCCGATATTGTCGGTGCGATCGCCGGCGGCGCGGCCGACCTCGGTTTTGCGGCCGAACATGCCTTGTCCGAGCATTTCGAAAGATTTTGCTTCGCCGAAGATCGCCTGATGCTGGTGGTGCCGCGGCGCGGAGAGTTCTCTACCCGCCGCCAGATCGACTTCATCGAGGTGGGGAATCGCGACTTCGTCGGGCTCACGAATACAACCGCACTCGCGAGCCACATCGCCAAACACGCCGCGCGGTTGGGCGTGCGCTTGCGGGTACGGGCGCGGTTGCGGGATTTCGATGCCATCTGCCGGATGGTGGCCGCGGGTGTCGGCATTGCCGTGGTGCCGGAGGCCGCTGCAAGGCGCTGCGCGGGCTCCATGCCGGTGACGTTGCTGTCAATCCGCGATTCCTGGGCCAACCGGCGGCTTGCAATCTGCGCCCGCAGCTTTGCGACCTTGCCGAGGCCCGCGAAACTTCTCGTCGATCATTTGCGTCAAGCAGCGCGATAAGGCCTCTCTCAGCCGTCACTGCGACGAGCAGGCGATGCTCTCCTCTTCGTCATGGCCGGGCTTGACCCGGCCATCCACGTCTTGTCTCCGCAAGAAAGGAAGTAAGACGTGGATCACCGGGCATAGGCGCGCGGAAGCGACGCCGTTCTTCGAACGGCTATGCCCGGTGATGACAGCGGAAAGGATCGCGGCGACTCAGGCGAGATCGAGATCACTTCTCGGTGGGGACGCCGGCGTCCTTGATCACCTTCGCCCATTTGGCGGTCTCGCTTTCGATGAAGGCGCGGAAGTGCTCCGGGCTGTCGCCGACCAGTTCCGCGCCCTGGACGGCAAGTTTTTCCTTCACGGCGGGATCGCGCATCGCCTCCGTTGCGATCTCGTTCAGTCTCGCGACGATCGCGGGTGGCGTGCCGGACGGTGCCAGCATGCCGTACCAGTTTTCGGCGAGCACATCCGGCATCCCGACTTCGGCCGTGGTCGGCACATCGATGGCGGTTGGCGCGCGCTGCGGCGCTCCGAGTGCGATGGCGCGCAGCGCGCCCGCCCTGATCTGCGGCAGCAGGACCGGCAGATCGAGAAACACCATCTGCACTTGTTGACCGAGCATGTCGTTGAGCGCCGGCGCAGCTCCACGATAGGGCACATGCACGATGTCGATCTTGGCCGAGAGCTTGAGCAGTTCTCCCGCCAGATGCGGCAGGCTACCGGGCCCGGAGGATGCGAAGTTGAGTTTTCCGGGCTGCGCCTTGGCCAGCGCAATCAACTCGGCCATGTTTTTCGCCGGAACGTTGGTCGCGACCACCAGCATTTCGGGCACGGTTGCGACCAGCGTGATGGGTTGCAGATCCCTCAGCGGATCGTAGGCGATCTTCTCCATGGTCGGGCTGATGGCGAGTGAGCTCGCGCTCGTGATCACGATGGTATAGCCGTCAGGTTTTGCCTTCGTGAGCACCTCGGTACCGAGCACGCCGCTCTGCCCGCCACGATTGTCGATGATGATCGGCTGCTTGGCGATTTCCGACATGCGCTGTCCGACTACGCGCGCGATGATGTCGTTGGGTCCGCCGGGCGGAAACGGCACGATCAGCCGTATCGTGTGTGAGGGAAAATCCTCAGCCTTGACCGGTGCGGCCGGCAACAGCAGGGACAACCCGACGATCAGTGTAGCCGAGGCTTTCATGTCGTTCGTCTCAGCCGTTAAGCAATTTGAGCGCTGCCTGATGGATGCGCGCATCACCGGCGGCGACAATGCGGCCGCCGCCTTGCGCAGGGTTGCCTTCCCACGTCGTCACGACGCCGCCTGCGCCGGTCACGATCGGAATCAGCGCCGCAATGTCGTAAGGCTTGAGTTCCGTTTCGATGACGAGGTCGAGATGGCCCGCCGCGAGCATGCAATAGGAATAGCAGTCGCCGCCATAGCGCGTCAGCCGCACCTGCTTCTCGACGCGGCCGAAAGCGGCGCGATCGGCCTCGTTCATCAACAGCGGGCTCGTCGTAAACAATGTCGCGTCTTGCAACGAAGCGCAGCGCCGCACCGAAAGGCGCCGTTCGCCGGCCGATCCGGAATAATGCGCCGAGCCGTTGTCGCCGGAAAAGCGCTCTCCGATGAAGGGTTGATGCATCATGCCGAACACCGGCGTTTTCTTGTGCAACAGCGCGATCAGCGTGCCCCAGACCGGAAAGCCCGAAATGAACGATTTGGTGCCGTCGATCGGGTCGAGCACCCAGACATATTCGGCGTCCTCACGCTCGTTGCCGAACTCCTCGCCGACAATGCCATGCTGGGGGAAATTGGCCTGAATCAACCGGCGCATCACCGCTTCGGCTGCGCGATCCGCTTCCGTCACCGGATCGAAATCGTGAAGGCCCTTGTTGTCGATGCTGAGCGAAGTTCGGAAGAATGGCAGGATGGTCTCGCCAGAGGCGGTCGCAAGGCGGCCAATAAAGGCTGTGAAATCGATGACCGTCACGATGGTTCCTTGAAGCGGGTCGCGGCAGAACAAGAACTGTCCTTGCCTAGCGCAATCCAATGAATTGCGCACCGTCAACGCAAGGCCGGTCCATGGGCTACATAGGGTTTATTGGCTTGCCGCGAATCGGGATGCGCAGAGGTGTAAATTTCCGATAACCACGCTCGATCACGAATTCGAGAGCAAGAAAACCAGAAGATATCACCAGGCGGGAAAAACCGTTAATATCTATATTAATTATATGATTTCATTTGAGAATATCAGAAAATCGCCGTTTGGGCCGCCAGATGGTTTCAACTGGATATGCACCGGAAATGATTCAAAACCCCTTGCACTTTGTGCAGCGCGGTCGCATATTGTTGCGGTGCGGTAGCGCCTTGCGCTATCGCTGCCCTCCTTGGGCGTTTCCTCCCTAGACTTGGGCCGCTTGTTTAATCAGGCGGCCCTTTTTTCTTGAATCTTACACTCTTGAATCTGTCACTTGCCTGATTCTGTCACTTGGCGGTTCGGCCGCCTATCGCGTGACACCGATCATTCCGCCGCGGTCTGGAACGGCTCGAGGCCGTCCAGCGGTATGCCTGCGAGCACTTCGGCGAGGGCCGTGAAATCGTTCGCCACCTGCGCAAATCGCGAGCCGCGTGCCCGCCGCCGCTCATCCATATAGACCGCACGATTGAGTTCGAGCTGAACGGCATGCAGGCCCGAGGCCGGATTGCCGTAATGCTCGGTGATGAACCCGCCCGCATAGGGCTTGTTGCGCCCGACCGAATAGCCGAGCCGGCGCATGGTCTCCTCGACCGTATCGGCCAGGATCGGTGCGCAACTGGTGCCGTAACGATCGCCGATCACCACGTCCGGCCGCCGCGGCTCTTCGCGTGATACGCCGACCGAAGGCATCGAATGGCAGTCGACGACGATGACGGTTCCGAAGGTGCGATGGGCCTTGTTGATCAGGCGGCGCAGCGCGCGGTGATAGGGCTTGTAGAGCTGCTCGATCCTGGCGAGCGCCTCGTCGACCGCGATACGTTCACCGTAGATTTCCTGCCCGTCGCCGACCACGCGCGGAATGGTGCCGAGCCCGCCCGCGACCCGCATCGATCGGGTATTGGCAAAGCTTGGCAGGCGTCCTGCAAACATCCGCGGATCGAGCTCATAGGGCTCCCGGTTGACGTCGACATAGGAGCGGGGAAAGTTGACGCTCACGGTCGGAAAGCCGCGATCGCTCAGACCTGCGATCAACTCATCCATGAACGAGTCTTCCGAGCGGCGTAGCGAGGTCAGATCAATCCGCGAGGCCTTTAGGAATTCGTCCGGATAGACCGAGCCGGAATGCGGCGAATTGAAGATGATCGGCGCCCGCCAGGCAGCAGGCTCGACAATCTCGAACGGCGGCGGCAGCTCTTCGTCAAACTCGGTCATCGTCAGGCGCCGTCCCTCGAATCCGCCCTTCTGAAGAAGCGTCATTCTCGCCAGAAAGCGCGGCTTTTATGGCCGCATTGTCGGTAATCACAGCCGCTCTGCCAAGCAAAAAAACCATAAATAGAACGAAACGTCTCCTTGCGGTCCAAATCGGCCTCCGCAATTGATTCGCGGCGCGATCGGGTCCAGAAATAGCGGGACGAGACCCCGCTAACCCCGTTCCTTTCACCCGAAATTTACTCTCTATCGGGCTTAGTGGACGGACTGTCCTCCAATATCGGATTTAACGACCCAACCGCCATGCACAAGATCCTTCTCGCCGAAGACGACAACGACATGCGCCGCTTCCTGGTGAAGGCGCTGGAAAATGCCGGTTTTCAGGTCTCGCCGCACGACAACGGCATGTCGGCCTATCAGCGGCTGCGCGAGGAGCCGTTCGAGATGCTGCTCACCGATATCGTGATGCCCGAGATGGATGGTATCGAGCTTGCGCGCCGCGCCTCGGAACTCGATCCCGACATCAAGATCATGTTCATCACCGGCTTTGCCGCGGTGGCGTTGAACGCGGATTCCGACGCACCCAAGAATGCCAAGGTGCTGTCGAAGCCGGTCCACCTTCGCGAACTGGTCAGCGAAGTAAACAAGATGCTGGCGGCCTGACCGGCTCCGCCTGGCGCCAAAACGCCGTGCGGTAACCTTGCCTGCCTGCGTTGGAGCCGATATACGGACCGTCACCCGATTAAGACCTTAGGGCACGTAGCTCAGCGGGAGAGCACTACCTTGACATGGTAGGGGTCACAGGTTCGATCCCTGTCGTGCCCACCACGCACAATCCCTAGTTGTGCGAGAAAGTACCCACTCGCTTTACGTTAAACATATCAAAGACATGTGCGCCGGATTTTCGGATTGGCGTGGTCTCTGCCGACAGAGACGCGGCAAATAGGCCGGTTTCGTCGCTCAATCTCTGCATTGAAAAATTCCGTTCCCGGCGGCTTGTTCTTGAGCCTGGGTTCTGAGGCAGTTGAGGCGAGATTGCGGGTTCACTGCCGTAGTTCGTTTCGTAGTACAAGGATCCAAAAGGGGACGCCGAATGTCACATGCTTACCGGCCGAACGACGAAGTCCTTCACCGCGGTCAAGGGCCGCAGGGGCGGGTGCAGGTCGAGGTGCCAAAGATTTACACCATCGTCCAATGTATGCCGGTCGAGTCGGACGGACGTCTTAGATATCGCATCAAGTCCGACAAGATCGAGCGTGTGGTGACGGAAGATCAGCTCTCGTACTGTCAGTAATGCGCCGTGACTGAAAAGCATGCTGAATGATCGAGACAATATCCTGAGTGCTCTGCGCGAAAAGGCGCTCAAGGTTCGTGAGATCATGATACGAGCCAACGTCGTGAACGAGGAAGCTTGTCAATCCCTCCTGCTGAAAATGCGAGGCGAGGGTGCTGTGAAATTCGATATTCACAGCGGCCGATGGCTTCTCGGGTGATGCGCAGAAATTTCCGAAGAAAGTTTTTTGCCTCGGGCGCTTATTTTGCCGCCGGTGTAAGACTTCTGAAATCCACGTCCGATGCCGCAGCAAGATAGGTAAAGGCCGACCAAACTGCGACCGCCTGGTTAAGCTGCTTCGGATCAATCTTGTCGAGCGTGTCGTCTGCGGTGTGATGGGTGTCGAAATAATCTAGTCCGTCCTGGCGCAGTGATACGACGGGCACACCGGCCTTCTGAAGCTCACGAATGTCGTCCCCGCCGCCAAGGGCTGGTCGGCGGTCGAGGTTTGCGCCGAGCGGGGCAATTATTCGATCAAGTGTTCGGCCAAAATCATTTGCCGCAGCGCCGGCTGGAAGCTGCACGGAATACACATTGCGTGCCCCGAAATCTGCCTCGCTGGCCACCACGATCTTAGCGGTTTCTTCTTGGTGGGCTTGGGCATAGGCGGCACCGCTGAAATTCATCTCCTCGGCGCCGAACAGGACGACACGAATCGTGCGGCTAGGACGTTGCGGCAGTCCGGCGATTAGCCGGCCGGCGCCGAAGACAATGGCGACGCCGGCGCCATCATCAGTCGCGCCGGTGCCGAGATCCCAGGAATCGAGATGTCCACCGATGAGAACGATCTCATCTGGACGCTCTCCACCCTTGATCTCGCCGACGACGTTCCAAGAAGGCGCGCTCTCTCGAATCGTCGGTGTCAGCAGAAGCCGGATCCTTACCGGACCCAGGGCAGCCAACCGTTCGAGCTGATCGGCGTCCGGGATAGCCAGCGCCGCTGCTGGAATTCGCGGCGCGCCATCTTCGTAACTAAGGGCTCCGGTGTGGGGCAAACGGTGGTTATCAGTGCCGAGCGAGCGCAGCAGATAGGCGACGGCGCCTCGCTTTGCGGCTTCGGAGGGACCACGACGCCGAAACTGGTTGGCGGCGCCATAGCCGCTGCCGTCCTGTGCCCGCACCATGCGCTGGGTTACGACGGCGATCTTGCCGTTGAGCGATCCGGGAGCGGCCGCCAGCAAATCGTCGTACGTCCGGAACAGCGATATCTCGGCCTCAACGCCGTTAGCATCAGTCGCGACCGAGCCACCCAATGTGGTCACAGCGAGATGCTGTGGCACGGTACCAACGATCTCCGCGCTTTCGGCGCCGCGGATCCAGGCCGGCAACGTAAATGGCTCGGAGTGAACGTTCTCGAAGCCCGCTGCTTTCAGCCTGGTCTCGGCCCATGCGACCGCCCGCCTATGGGCGTCGGTGCCGGCCAGACGCTGCCCGATCTCGGTGGTCAGCGATTCCACGAAATTGAAGGCGGCTGGATCGTTGAGCGCTCTCTGCCCGAGGCTCGATGCGGTGGCGACTAACGAACCCGCAGGCAACGCGTCGGCGGCTATTGTCGCTCCAGCGCTAGCAGCAAGGGCAACCACAGCGACTAGAAAGCGCAATATCTCGCCCATGGAATTGCTCCTTCGAAAGGCACAAACTACAATATAATCGTGTTTCCGGCCTGCTGTAGACTTAGGCGCGACGGCGAAAACGATTGAACCACGAGCAAGATGCAAAGTGAGCCTGCAACCATTAGTCGGCGCGATCTGCTGTCCCTGATCGGCGCAGTTTCTGGCAGCGCAGCTATGTATCATGCGATGACCAGTCTGGGGTTTGCTTCTGATTCTGGATACAAGGGCCCGATCAAGCTCGATGGTGATCCTAAGGGCGCTTCCGTCGTGATCCTCGGCGCAGGACTAGCCGGTATGACGGCCGCGCTTGAGTTACGCAAGGCCGGCTACAAGGTCCAACTCCTGGAATTCAACAGCAGGGCAGGGGGACGCAATTGGACCTTGCGGGGAGGAGATTCGTTTACCGAACTCGGTGGGTTCAAGCAAACCTGCGAATTTGAGCAAGGCCTCTATATCAATCCGGGCCCATGGCGAATTCCCTATCACCATCGCGCGGTTCTCGATTACTGCAAGCGCCTGGGTGTCACCCTTGAGCCGTTCATCCAGCTTAATCACAATGCGTTTCTGCACGCGACCAACGCGTTCGGAGGCGCTCCGCAGCGCATTCGTGACATCAAGAGTGACTTTCAAGGACAGATTTCGGAATTACTCGCCAAGGTAACGCAGCAGGGAAAGCTTGACGAAGCTGTATCGAAAGAGGATCGCGAGATCTTGTTGCAAGCGCTGAAATCATGGGGCGCGCTGGATGGTGACTACGCTTACAAGGCAAATCTAATTTCTGCTGAATTTCGTGGTTACGCCTCCGCTCCAGGCGGTGGTCTCGGCGCAGCGCCGATCCCGGGCGAAGTGATCAATCTATCTGATATCCTCCAATCGCGAGTCTGGCGCTATCTGCAGATTTTTGCACGCCACACGTTCCAGAGTACGATGTTTCAGCCGGTCGGTGGCATGGACGCGATCGGCAAGGCGTTTGCCAGGGAAGTCGGCGATGTCATTCAGTACGACGCCAAGGTGACGCGGATCCAACAGGACGACCACGGCGTCACGGTCACCTACACAAACCTCAAGGTTCCGGCAACGCCGCAACAGCTCAAAGCCGATTGGTGCGTTTGCACGATCCCGCTTTCTATTTTGAGCCAGCTTCCGGTCGACGTTAGCGCTTCCATGAAGGCAGCCATTGACGCCGTGCCTTATTCAGCCTCGGTCAAGATCGGCTTGCAATTCAGGCGCCGTTTCTGGGAAGAGGATGAGGCGATCTACGGCGGCATCAGTTACACCGATCTGCCGATACTGCAAATCGCCTATCCAAACACCGGATTCAATAGCACTGGCAGGGGTGTGCTGTTGGGCGCATACATTTTTGGCGGTCCGAATGCATACGAATTCACGTCGATGACACCGGCCGAACGGATCGCCCGCGCTGTCGAATTGGGCGCCAACATCCACCCGCAATACCGTGCCGAATTCGAGAACGGCGTTGCGGTGGCCTGGCATCGCGTGCCCTATACACTGGGATGCGCCGGTAACTGGACCGAAAAGGCGAGGGCTGATCACTATGATAACCTTTGCCAGATCGACGGCAGAATTGTGTTGGCCGGCGAGCACGCATCTTACATTCCGGCATGGCAAGAGGGAGCTATTCTATCTTCTCTTGACGCGATCACCCGGTTGCACGATCGCGTAGTCAAAACATAAAGCGCTTGCTCATCAGAGTTGGGACGGCATTACCCAGATCATGCAGGAAAATTTTGGCCTTCGAAAAATAAGCTTCGTCGTGACGGTGTTAGCGGCGTCTTTGGTGGTATCGTGCATTGCTCAAGCCCAAAGCTCCGGGCTCTCGGCATCCAAGCCCGCATTAAGCTCAGGTTTCGTATTCACCGAGAAGAGCGGCGAGCAATTATTTTCTAGTGTTTGCCGGGGCTGCCACATGTCCGACGGCAAAGGTGCGACAGGTGCCGGAACATATCCATCACTTGCGGGAAACAGAAATCTCGAAGCCGGCGGATATCCAATCGAAATTGTCGTTAACGGACAGCGCGGAATGCCACCATTCGGATCGATGATGAGCAACGAGCAAGTTGCTGCCGTCGTGAATTATCTGCGGACTCATTTCGGCAACGATTACCGGGATGAGGTGACTGCCGACGATGTAAAAGCCGTGCGTCGATAGACATCGATCGTCGTGCTGTTCCTGACCCTGGAATCTGAGACCGGTTCGATGACTGGGTGGGGAGTTGGCAGTTCGAACCAGACTGTCCCCACCATCCAGTCCTACGAAACCGCGAATCCCGGCGCCGACTCGCGATGGGCCGTTTCTGTGGGGATTTTCGCCAGTATCGTTCCCCTCTTTCGGTCTCCGGGGACCCTTGCGGTTTCTCAGGCTGATTTTCGGCCTCCGGTCTCTGCATCCAAAAATTCCGTTCCCCGCGGCAGGGGTTTGGCGGCCAGTGCCGGTCGGCTGCCGGGAATTTTTGGGAGTCTCGGAGGCCAAGAGCGCGTCGTTTAGAGCCCGGCCTGTAGTTATCCCGGATTTAGTCCGAGGGCCTCGAACTGCTGGCTCCATTCGGCTGGGGCATCACGCAACCGCTCGACTCCAATGCCGCGTGGCAAACGACCTTCGACCGCGGCGCGCACAAGGTCTGGTGCGAGGAACGCGAGCGATATCGTCATGTTGACCTGACGCACACTGCACTTTTGACGTGCCGCGATCTGCTGAACGTCTGTCACAGCGCCCGAAACGATTTCGTCAAGCCAGCGACGACCTCGGGCGATGGCGCTGACGAGGCGCGCGCGACGTTCGATCCGCGTTGGACGGATTTCATTTTGGGAACGCCGTGCGGGATAAGAATTTGCCTCGATTTCCTGGAGGGCGGCTTCTGCCACGGGATTGAGAGTAAATGCGTGTCGGCCGCGTCGGATGTTTCTTCGTCGTCGGCTGACTTGAACCGAACAGCCAGACGATCCTCATGCACATCGATACGCGCGACCTGTTCCAAGGCCGCTTTGCCATCTCTAACGTGAGATCGGCTGGAGGCCGGCTTCTCCTTCTGAGCGATCAGATGCTCGTTGAGAGACTTAACGATGATGTTTTCGATATCGTTCGCCGGAACACGGGAGACCGACCCGACTGATGCAGTTTTGGATTCTCCATGCAGGTGCGGAAGCGAGACGTAATAGCGATAGCGAACGCCGGCCTTGCTCGCATGGGTCGGAACCATGCGATGACCGACATCGTCGAACAAAAGTCCAGTCAACAGATGGTCGCTCGCGTTCCGCGTCGTGGATCGAGTAGTCCACTGATCCGTGAGCTTCTGCTGGACCGCATCAAATAGCGCGCGATCCATGATCGCCGGCTGTTCACCGGGCAGGATCTCATCTTTGTATTTGACCTCACCGACGTAAAAACGATTGCGCAGCAGATAGAATAGCGAACCCCGACCGAAGGGAACGCCGCCCCGGGTTGCACCCGTTTTGAGCAGTCTTGATTTGGTTCGGATATCTCGCTTCCGAAGGTCTCGTACCAGTGCGTTGACGCCGCCAAGTTCGAGATAGCGGTGGAAGATCAGCCGGACCCGTTCGGCCTCGTCCTCAACGACGGCAATCTTGTCGTCCTTCATGTGATAGCCGAGGGGGAGGGGACCGCCGACCCACAGGCCCTTTCGTTTAGAGGCAGCAATTTTGTCGCGGATGCGCTCGGAAGTGACTTCCCTCTCGAATTGGGCGAAGGACAAAAGCACGTTGAGTGTGAGCCGGCACATCGAAGTCGTGGTGTTGAACTGCTGGGTGACCGAGACGAACGACACGCCATGTGCGTCGAACAGTTCTACCAGCTTGGCAAAGTCGGCCAGCGATCGCGTCAGGCGATCGACCTTGTAGACGACAATGACGTCAATCTTCCGAGCGCGGATATCGTCCAGCAATCTCTGCAGGTCGGGACGATCGGTGGACCCACCGGAATATCCCCCGTCATCATATCGCGACCGGATCAGGGTCCAGCCGGCATGGGCCTGACTCTTTATGTAAGCTGATGCCGCATCGTACTGGGCATCCAGCGAGTTGAACTCCTGGTCTAGCCCTTGTTCGGTGGAGACCCTGGTGTAGATCGCGCAACGAACTGATTTTACCGAAGAGGTCTTCATGGTTAGGCCTCCGTCCTCGATCGATCGTCCTTATCCCGGAGACCGAAAAAGCGCGGACCGTTCCATTTGGTTCCGGTGATCGCGAAGGCGACCTTGGAGAGGCTATCGTAGGTCTGGCCGTTCCAGGCAAAACCGTCAGCCATCACCATTACCCGTTGCGATTGACGATCCCACTCTCGTACCAACACAGTTCCCGGTGTTAGTTCAGTCCGCTTCTGATCGAAGCTGACGAGACGCGCGGCCATCTTCGCGCCAGTGTCCTTTGCGTCCGTGCGATCAAGCACCTGTCGGGTCTCATGATCTAAATCGCCCAGGCGGTCGGCTTGAATCCGATAGGCAATGGTTGCGAACAACAAATGCCGCGGCAAATGGTCAGGCGGCGGTCTCTGAAATACGCTCTGCCATCTTGAACGAAGGCCTTTGAGATCGAGACCGCGCAAATGCGCGATCTCGTCTCCGATGAAAGTTTTGGTCGAGGTACGACCATTGCAACGTTGCTTCTGCATCGCATCAAGCCGCCTGTTTGGTCCGGCCGGTCGAGAGAGGCGCAGCTTTGCCCTCCTTAATGCGATAGACCCGACCTTTATCCGTCAGCTCTGAAATAAGATTGAGACCGAGTTTCTTGTGAACGACGCCGGCGAGAAAGCCGCGAATTGAATGCTGCTGCCAATCAGTAACCGTCATGATCGCGGCGATGGTTGCCCCTGCGGGCGCCCGTAGCATCGCAATGATGCGAGCATGCTTGGTATCGGACCCCGCTTTTTGCTTGGACGATGTAGATGCGGGGCGTTTGCGCGAGGGTGATTTGGCGGCCTTGCGGACGATTGAGCGCGTGGCAGCCTTCGGCCTGGATTTGGGCTTGGTCATGGGATCCTCTGAGGTTGCGCGACGTCATCCGCCGCACCACCCCAGCCCTGCCCAGGCAAAACACCCGGCAGGGCAGGACCCCGAGGGCCAGCCTTTGGCGGCCCTATGTCACCCACAGCAACGCTCTGTTCCTTCACGAAAGCCAGTCATTTCTGGGCAAAAAGTCACTGGAAGGGCCTAAATCTCGCAGTTCGTACCGTGGGTTCGAATCCCAATCCCTCCGCCACCATAAGCTGGCTCGCCGTACTGCGATCTGAGAAAGCTGCAAAAATCCCCGGGATTTTGCTGGGCTTTTCGTCCCGGAGAATTTGGCGGGCCGCCTCAGTTGCTCTCGATTGGGGCTGGAGAACGCATTTTTCTCCGCAGCCTTCGTACCGCAGTACGAAGTCTGATATCCGATTTGCTTGATCTACCAACTGATTCTGAGCGAGCCATTTTGAATCCCTCTCCCTCAACCGAGAGAGCGTAGCCTCAATCGCCATCTGTACAGTGCTATTTCCGGGAAATAGTTGCCCCCAGCATCATCCGATGAACGAAGACGGACGCGACCAGTTTGCTTTTCAGGCTATGACGCCTTGGACATCCGGTGGGTTGTCCCTGTTCCCGGTCTGACCGGTCTGCCATCACATCGCATCGCGCTCGCAACCTCGTGAAGCTGATCTCCTTTTCAGTTAAGCCTTGTCGCTGTTTTATGCGGCTAACGCTGGCCGGTGGCCGGCACGATATGTCTCGCCGCGTGCCATGATTGCCCAGATGATTCGCGCGGTCTTGTTCGCCATCGCGACGGTGGCGACCCTCGTGGGTTTTCGCGCGAGCAGATCCGCCAGGCGAGGATCGACTGTGGGATTTTGCCTTGCACGGCGCACGCGTGACGTCATGCCGACAATGAGCAGCTTGCGCAGGTATTTGTCGCCCATCTTGGTGATACGACCGAGCCGCTCTTTGCCACCGCTCGACTTCTGAAGTGGCGTCAGTCCCAACCAGGCAGCGAACTGCCGCCCCGAGCGGAACTGATGCGGATCGGTGACCGATGCGGCAAGTGCCGTCGCGCCGACCGGCCCAATGCCTGGGATGGTCATAAGACGACGTGCAACATCGTTGCCACGTAGCCAAACGGCCAGATCGCGGTCGATCTCGCGGAGCCGGACGTGGGTGTCGAGCGCCTGCTGTGACAGCGTGCCAACGACCTTGGCAGCTTCAAATGGCACCTCAGGTGCCTTGCCATCGACGATCTGTCGGGCCATCAGTAGTGCTCGTTCCAACCCCTTGGGGATGTCGACGCCAAACTCAGCCAGTAGACCGCGCATCATATTGATCAGCTGCGTACGCTGCTTGACCAGCAGATCGCGTGCCCGGTGTATCGACAGCGCCGCCTGTTGCTCGGGCGACTTGACGGGCACGAACCGCATCGTCGACCGCGTCACCGCCTCGCAAACCGCTTCCGCATCGGCTGCGTCGGTCTTCCCCCGCTTCACATACGGTTTGACGTAAGCCGGCGGCATCAGGCGCACCTCATGGCCGAGCTTGATAAGCTCGCGCGCCCAGTAATGCGACGTGCCGCACGCTTCCATGCCGACCAGGCAAGGAGCCAACTTCGTGAAAAATGGCAGCATCTGCGACCGCCGAAGCGACTTGCGAACCACAACCTGGCCGGTCGCATCAACGCCGTGGACCTGAAAAATGCTCTTGGCCAAGTCGAGGCCGATCGTGGTAATCTGCATGGCGGATGGCTCCCTTTTGCTCGTGAACGCCTGATGGCCTTCACACCTTGGCACCCAGATGCCGTGAGCGGGAGCCATCCACCTCATCTGCTTTTGACCCACAACGGACTCTGACCGCCTGCCGAGAAGCTACGCGCGTAGAGCCATTGGACCTCTTCCGTGAAACGCAATTGAGCCTAATATGCCTCTTAATCGAGCAAGAGGGCGGGGCATGAGGCGGCGCGAATTTCTGGGAGTTATCGGCGCCGCGGCGGCGGCGTTGCCGGTTGTGGGGCGGGCACAACAGCCCGAGCGGATGCGGCGCATTGGCTGGATGGACTTTGTGCCAGAAAGCGATCCGGCCACACCGGCTCGTGTCAGCGCATTTCGGGAGGGCATGGAGAAGCAAGGGTGGGTGCTCGGTCGCAATCTCGCGATCGACTATCGCTGGAGCATCTTTGACATGGAAAGGGCGCGGGCCATCGCCGAAGAACTCCTGAACCTCGCACCCGACGTAATGTTTTGCGCCGGGTCACCGGCGACGCTAGCATTGCAGCGGGCAACCCGAACAGTGCCGGTTGTGTTCATCACCGTCAGCGAACCGGTCTCCCAAGGCATCGTTGCGAGCCTTTCGCGTCCCGGCGGTAACTTGACGGGGTTCAGCTACCTGGAGCCGACGATAGGCGCAAAATGGTTGGAGTTGCTCACGGCGATCGCGCCGGGGGTCAACCGCGTCGCGCTGATGTTCAATCCATCGTCAAGCCCCTATTCCCGATTGTTTTACCAAACAATCGAGGCGGCGACCTCAAAGTTTGCGGTCCAGGCATTCATGGCGCTTGTCCATGACGCTAGCGAAATTGAGCCGATCATTGCGATGCTTGGGCGCGAGCCAGGCGGCGGCTTGATCGTATCTGCGGATGCCTTCAATCTCGCCAATCGCAAACTGATCATGGACCTCGCAGCACGCCACCGCGTGCCCGCCATCTATGGATTTCCGGCGTTAGCCGCCGAGGGCGGCCTGATTTACTACAACGTTGAGTTCATCGAGCTGTACCGGTCCGCGGCCGGGTATGTCGCTCGAATCCTGCGCGGGGAGAAGGCCGGCGATCTTCCGGTGCAGCAACCGGCTAGGTTCGAGCTAAGGATCAATATGCGGACTGCGAAGTCACTCGGCCTCGACGTGCCGCCGACCCTCCTTGCCCTCGCCGACGAGGTGATCGAATAGATTGTTAAGTTGCTGCGGTGCATGAGTCTCTTGTTGGCACTTTTGCGACATGCCGAGTGATCCTTCGCATGTCCGCTAGTCGGGTAAGATCGGAAGTGACCGACGCGCGGTCAAAGTGGCGCTTGACCCAACTCTGCCCTAGCCAGGTGTCCGCCTTTGTGCTGCGGTTGGGGGCGAAGCGGTCTATGCGTCTACATTGAGAATAGGACGAATGAATGCGGCAGATTCCGCTGGGAGCCAGAGGAACATCGGCATTGCGGGTGGAACCCGAACATCTTGCCAACCGATTCAAGGACGCCATATTGCCGCAAGTGCTTGCGACGCCGGTGATGATTCTGATCATGGAAAATGCCGCGCTCAATGCAATCAGACCGTTTTTGGACGCAGGTGAAAGCGCGGTCGGCACTGCAGTAGATGTAAAGCACTTCGCTGCCACGCCTGTAGGCCACGAGGTGCGGGCGACGGCCGAGGTAGTCAACGTCGAGGGAAAACGAGTTGACTTCAAAGTGTCGGCAAGCGACGGCAATGAGGAGATCGGCAGCGGAACCCACCAGCGAATTGTGATCGATCTTCGTTCGTTCAACGAGCGCCTTGCCAAAAAGAGCCGGTAGTAACAGATCGGTCAGTCTGACATTTCAGCGAGGGCGGAGCTGCTGCAAATGGCTCGGATGAAGATAAACGATACAAGCCGAGAATAATTTCAGCCCATCTACTTCCGCTTATGGCACTATTCGGACCTGAGAGGCTCGCCAAACGACTTCCGTTCGCGGGGGTAAAGCGGACCCCACGGTTGCGCGTACACACGATCGAGTTTGATCTGCGGCACCACGGGCCGCGTTGCGCGGCCCATCATGCGCCATTCCAGCCTAGCAGGCGTGAACGACTAGTTTTTCTTCGTTGAAAAACTGGAGCGCGCCGTACCCTTCCATGTCAACCGCGTATCTAAAGTTCCCGTCATCTGTTGGGAACACGGCGATGACCTTACCCACCTCATGGTCGTCGGCTGCGTTATCGACCGTCTCGCCAATCGCAAACTTCGCCATCGAGAACTCCTTCTGGAATCATCGGTGCGCTTATATCTCCACAAATCAGTTAACGCTTTCTTAACTACGTGTCCGGGTCAGCATTCTGGAATTTCGGACGACGACTGTTGTTATAATGTCTCGGTCTTCGCGTTCCGGGG
>Ga0207011_1081_pt1 | contig 19810 bp, 17 predicted proteins | sample Alteio_BWMinCont_79_FD_153466 | JGI IMG/M metagenome (GOLD analysis project Ga0207011, IMG submission 153466) | Enriched cells from forest soil in Barre Woods Harvard Forest LTER site, Petersham, Massachusetts, United States -... | ecosystem: Environmental > Terrestrial > Soil > Temperate forest >...
TCAACAAAAATCCAAAAGGGCTTCACACAGTCACTCCGGGACTAACCGTACACGACGCCAAGGGCGCAATTGAATTTTACAAAAAGGCATTCGGCGCTGTTGAAGGCGAAATCTGCATGGGTCAGGATGGCAAGCAAGTAATGCACGCCGAAATCAAAATCGGCGATTCGACCATCATGCTCAATGATGAATTCAAAGAAATGGGCTGCCTCAGTCCCAAGTCCCTGGGCGGATCTCCTATCGCTATCTACCTTCAAGTAGATGATGCCGATATGTGGTTCGAGCGTGCTGTCAAAGCCGGCGCCACAGTCACAATGCCGCTTGCGGATCAATTCTGGGGCGATAGATTTGGTCAGGTATCTGACCCCTACGGCCACAAATGGGGCATCTCTACCCACGTCAAAGATGCAACTCCCGAAGAAATGAAAGCAGCAATGGAAGAGTGGACCAAGAAAGAAATGGCTCACGCCAAATAAGATCGCTTTCGTTGCGAAAGTTTCGAACAATTGATTAAATCGAGAGAGCGGTGCCCAAGAGCATCGCTCTCTTGTTTCATGCAGTCCACACAGTTGAAGACCTCAGTTTACTCGCCGGTTAGCGGGGCAAAGACTGGACGGTATTACGCCCTTTCTCTCGCAATCATTCGTGGTATCACCATTCCCGCCGATCAGGCTCGCATTTAGGATTCAAATACCCCCGTCGATCCCTACGATCGATCCTTTAACTGAGGATTTTTACAATGAGTGATGCAGCTCTAAATAAACTGGCGCAAACTATCGTCGACAAAGCAGAGGACGGAAAAGGTTGCAGGGCCTACGCGGATATTCAATCGCTTAGCCTGGCCGACTACAAGACTGTCTGGCATCTGGCGGGCGAAAAGGCTAAAGGCAAGGCGGAGCATGGACTGTTTCCAAACGTCGAATTCAAAAACGTTGGAACCGAAACAGATCCTATATTCGATCTGGAAAGACACGTCAGTCCGCGCGGAAGTGAAACTTTGTTGTGGCGATACGAGACAACAAAATCACAGGAGTTCGTCGACAAGAAAGGCACCAGCCAAGAAATCAAAACAAATGTAACTTGCGGCAACTTTCCAACAGAAGGATATGACCACACAATCCCGCACTAAATGTCGCTCTGTGAGCTGGTAAGTGCACAGAGGGTCCCAATGGCCCAACGAAAAGGCGATGCCTTAGCATCGCCCTTCCTCTCTTCCTCAGGCTTCACCGCGCCGGGCGCAGTGAGAAAATCAGTCAGTTACCGACCAAGGTCAATTGCACCCGTGAGGCTTTGCCCCTTTGCCGGAGTCAGAAGGGATTGCAGTCCCTTCAAGAACAATTCAATCTTGCCAGAGGAAGCGGTCAAAGTTGGGTCACCGACTTTAAATGTCGCCAGCCCTGAGTATCAAAATCTGTCTTTGGGAAAGAGGTCGCTCAGACTGCTTGCGCCTGGCGAGTAAAATGCATGCGCAATTTTTGAAATTTACTTTCTAACAAATGCCAGCTGGCAAAGGCGAAGACATAGGTAAGAGCAAGAGCTATTGAGAAGCGCAGGGGCCACATATGCAAGTGACTCACGGCAGTTGCCGGTAAACGGGTGATGATACCATCGGCCATGGCAATGGCAAAATAGTGGACCAGGTACATGGCATAGGTCAGTCGACCAAAATCGGCCACCGGCTTGGCGCCAAATATCTTCTTAAAAGTTGGCGAAACCAACGTGATAGCCAGGGTTAGCAAGCAGCCCAGGGCTATCAAGGCAAAGGCCACGACATTGTAGTAAGTGTTGTATTTCAAATCTGGAAAATAGCAAGAAATCGCCACGCAGATACCGGCCAGACCAAGCATCATCAGTGGTGTGTATTTCTTTGCGCCGGCTAAGACCTGGGGAAAGTAAAACGCAGTGGCGGCAATTGCCGCGCCGGCCATGAGAGGATCAAGGTGCGACACAGTGGTTTGATAGTAAAGGGCAACAGGAAAGGGCAAATGCCAGAGGTAGCGCGAGATGTACCAGAGTATCGCGCGGCAGGCAATTGAAAAAACTGTCAGTCCTGCAATCGTCTTAAGAACCGCCCTGGGACTGGGCAACACTTTCAGAACAAAGGGCCAGGTCAAATAAAATTGCTCCTCGACAGCTAATGACCACAGAGGGAGCAAAAAATAAATGATGGGCAGGCCAAGATTGGTGTTGAAGTTGATCAATATTTTGGTGGCAATAATCAAACTATAGTTACCAACAAAAAGTGCCATCGGCACCACTTGTTTGACAAGAAACTCGCCATATAGTTTGTGATCCAAATGCGACCAGGCGACGGCCGGCATGATCACACAACTAATCAATAACAGCGCGTAATAAACAGGCCAGATGCGCAGCGCGCGGCGGACAAAAAACAGCTTGAACGAAATATTGCCAAAAGATTTTTTCTCGGCAAGCAACAAAAATGTGATTAGAAATCCACTGAGACAAAAGAACAGGTCTACCCCCGAGCCGCCCCAGGAGCAAAGGGTGTTCAATGCCCAGACTGGAAGGGGGGTGCCGGCACCATTGCTTGCCGTTACCGGCCCCAGATGATGGGCCAAAACCATTAGAAAGGCCAGGGTCCTGAGACCGTCGAGTTGAGGCCAATAAGCCTCTGATGCAGCTTTACCGGGAGTTTTAAGTGGCGCCTTGACCGGCGCTGTCCCTGGCATGTTTTCGGCAAATTGGCCGGCGGCGGGCAAATTCTTGTCCCCAAGCAGGGCCGATGCGCCAGGGGCCTTAGAAGTCTGGTTTGGTAAGGTGACTTGCACTGCTAAGAAACCGCGTCGGTCAATGTTTCAGGGACGGACAGGCGTGAGGGCTCAGGATATCATGGCAGCCCCTGAGGCCTGCTTAAAATGTTTCTGACAACCGTGCAACAAGGCCAGGTTCTGACTTTCAGCCGATTGACAGTGTCCTGCTCAGCAAGGGCTCACTCGCCCCTCTTGGCAGCCGCCATCCTGGCAGCATTCTGGGGGCGCCGCCATCCTGGCGGCATTCTGGGGGCGCCGCCATCCTGGCGGCATCTTGATTTAGGGAGCACTTGGAAGTGAGCTTTGTCGGGGCCGGCTGGAAGCCGGCGGTCCCAGGGAATGTCCCCGTCTAATGGGACTCGTGAGACCGGCTTTGTTGGCTCCGTCCCTACCGGCCCGGGCCCGCCATTGCCGATTCCTGCTCATAACGCAGGACAGGGACCACATATTTCAACAACCAGGGCAGCATGCTATTGCCCAGGTGCATGCCGATGTGCAGGCGGGCGAGCATGGAAGGCTCCCAGGGGACCTGCTCCAGCTTGGCATACTGGTCTAGATCGGATACCTCGGGCGGCGGGGACAAGAAGCCTACCAGACCAGCGCTCTGGCCTCGCACCCCGTCCGATGTGCCAAACATTGATGTGCCCAGGCTGAGGTAAACCCGGTCCAGGTTGGAGTAGAAGCAAAACATCTTGCGCTCAACGGCTGCCAGGGCCACGCTCAGATCGTATCCAGGGGAAATTGCCGGGGAAAGCAAGACAACACTGTCTACAGTCGCTTCCGACAGCCTTTCCAGCGCTTTTACGGCAATTATGCTGCCCCCACTTTTGGCCACAATCTGGATGTCGCAACCTTCAGCCTTGAGGCGCTGCAACAGTTCGAACAGCTCAAAGCTCTTGGTCTCGATGTTTTCCCGGTCCTGCAGATCGCGCAACGGCTTGCCCAGGCCGTGCGTCCAGAAAAATTTCTCCACAGTGTGGCCTGTGCCGGCCATCTTCACTGCCAGCGCCAGGGTCTGGGGCATGATGCCTGTGCCGCCGACACCGTCCATAGCTATGATTATTTTCCTGCCGCCGGCCGCTCGCAAGTTGAGGTTACCTTTCATTGATTGTCGCTCCGCCCATCGGCAAATGATTCACACAAGATCCATAGAAACAGGCTAGCACCCACCCTTGCCTCATATACCACTTACCACACAGTACAAAAAGTGCTGGCATGGTCGGCAGGGACTGAAACAAACTTGAAATACCTACGCAGCTGAAAAATCTCTGATTAGCCGGGCCACGATCTATCTATTCGATAGATATACATGAGATAGATGCGTATCTAGAAGATGTCCAAATGTATTGCTTGCCGTAAGAGATTTTAAATATGTCGTTTAGTTGCGTCTCTCTTTGATACTGTAGTTATGAATATACAAAGGGGTCCCTATTCATATGGCGCTGGCGGATGAGATTTAGGCAAGGTCTGGTTTCTGTCTTGCTTCCCGTATTTAACGGGGAGCGCTATCTTGATGGCGCGATTGAAAGCGTCCTCAGCCAGACATACGAAGATCTGGAATTGATCATCGTCGATGATTTCTCCACCGATCGATCGCACGAACTGATTGAAAATTACGCCGCCAGGGACAAGCGTATTTGTCATTTCCGCAATGCGCGCCGTCTTGGCTTGTTTGAAACATACAATCAGTGCCTTGGCCAGGCAGCAGGCGAATATATCAAACCATTTGCTCAGTATGACCTTTTGCGCACCACCTGTGTAGCCCGGTGTGTCCATTACCTGATGACCGAGCCGACAACGGCTCTGGTCTCGACCGGCTACGAACTCATGGATGCGCGCAGCAACTTGCTCAAGGGCACAGCCGACGAGCCGAAGAGATCGGTGTTTGCACAACGTATGCTGGTGCCATCGGGAGAAGTTTTAGAAAGATGTCTATTCCCTCTGGCTAACCATCTTGGTGAAGCCACCAATGTAATGTTTCGGGCGCAGCATCAGGGTACGGGCTTCGACAGCCGCTTGCATCAATTTGCCGAATTAGAATACTGGCTGCGCATCGTCATGCAGGGAGACTATATTTCAATCCCCGAGACATACGCATTTGTGCGCCGCCACCTGGGCAGTGCCGCTATCACTAACTCCCGCAATTTGATGGGCGCATGCGATTTGATTAAGATTGCCCGCAAATATTCGCGGGTAATAGAGGCTTGCGGACGTAATGAAGAAGAGTTTCTCGACCTTTCCATCTCCTCCTACATCAAGCTGATCGAAGAGCAGCTGAGCGACGGCACCATCTCCGCCCAGCACTTGAGAGAGGCCGACGATCTGCGCAACCGCGCCAAATCAAATTCGGCCTACGACGCAAATATTTCTGCCACTACAGCTTTTTCCGCGCTGGCCTCGGCCCTTGTTGGGGGCGACGTCAACTATGTCTCCTTCTCTTCCGAACCAACTGAAAGCGCCGGTTCAATGGTGCAGGATTTAATCGACTTCCGCGAATTTTCTTTCCACGCCATGCGGCTGCTTGCCAAAGCCGGTGCAGGAGAGCAGCCGGAAACACCATATCATTCGTACGATTACATCGGTCTCTTTGAAGACGATGGCCTTCCACTCGATACGGATATGGACGTCGAAGATGACTTTGAAGACGCATCGGATATGAAACCAAGCGCGATGGACCATCTCAACAGCCTGCTGACAAAGCCGCTCAATGCCCTCAAAGGAAACCGCAAAAGTCGCAGACCGGTGACTTCGATTTAGCTGGCTTTTTCTTCGCCTTTATGTTTTAGATCGCTCAATGCATCGGCGCCTTTGTTCTTGAGGTCAACCAGGGTTTCGGAACTCTTTTGCTTCAGTTCATCGAATTTGTCGCTGACCTTATTGACCACGCAATGCGCCTTGTCTTCCAGCTCCTTGGCGTCGTCCTTGATCAAGGACACCACGGGTGATACCTTTTCGCCCAAGCGCTCCTGAGCACTACTCAATACTTGTTTGCCATTCTCCAAATTTTTGTCGAGGCATGCATGCACATCGTGCACAATTTCCTTGCTTTCGTGTTTTAAGGTGCAGCCTTCTTCTTTGACTTGCAAGATAACAGGTTCCACAGCATCTTTTATTTGTCGGCCCTTGTCTTTTGCCGACGCCCTTAACTTACTCACTTTTTCACCAAGCTGATCGCGCAATTCCGAACCTTTCTTGGGAGCCAGGAAAATACCTGCCAAAAATCCAACCAAGCCAACGAACATGAAGCCATTCATAACAGACACTCCTCAGAAACGGGTTTATTTCAATCGACAGCCCCCGGGCGCCGATAGTTCCCGCTGGGGCTGGCCTCTGCCCCTATCTTGCCACCCTGCTAACGTTTCAGGTTTTGCCGAGAGCGGCAGGCAGGGGTTTAATGAGAAACAGCGGCAGTTGGAAGCACTTATGGCAGGCTGGCTGTGAAAGCAAGGCGGTGAAAGCAGGGCACTGGAATGAGGCCACTGGAATGAGGCCAGGCTGTCGGCTTCAACCCTCCATTGCCGGCTCTCCCCCTGTACGACCTTCATAAACCTTGATTGTCGGGGCAAGCTTGCTGTCGACGGCTACACGTTCATCGAATACAAAGCATTCGCCTTTCCAGTGTGCCCCCCCGGCCTCTTCAAAATAGCGCAAGATTCCGCCGTCCAGTTGGTAGACATGTGGTATGTCCAGCTCCTGCAGAAAGAGCGCGGCTTTTTCACAACGGATGCCACCGGTGCAAAATGAGACGATCGTTTTGTCTTTCAAGTTGTCAGTGCTGGCAAGGGTTTTCTTTACAGCGTCAGGAAATTCGCTGAAGCGCTCGATGTCAAAATCCAGAGCTCCATCAAATGTGCCCATGTTGACTTCAAAAGCATTGCGAGTGTCCATCAGTACCACTGGCCGACCGGCATCATCAACGCCCCTGTCGAGCCACCCTTTCAGGGTATGCGCATCGACCGCCGGCGCCCTTTGAGCTTCCGGACAAATCATCGGGTGGCGCATTGTAATTATTTCTTTTGCCACGCGCACAACCATTCTTTTAAATGGCTGGCGTGACGAAAGACTGGACTTAATATCGAGATCACAAAACCGATTATCAAACAGTTTATCACCATGCAAATAAGCGATAAATTGATCTATGGCAGTGTTGCTCCCAGCCAAAAACAGATTTATGCCCTCGGTGGCGAGCACTATCGTACCTTTGAGGGCAAGCTCGCGGCAACGCTCCTGCAGGGGCGGCACCCACCCTTCAGGTTGGGGGATTGAGACAAATTTGTAGGCAGCAATATTGATTGTTTGCATAGGCGGCATTATAGCAATGCTGCCACCGGACGCCAACATTTATGCTTTTACAGGCTCTACTTTTCCAGCGGATGATGGGCCACCGGGCGTTGAGAGTCGGTCACCATCGGGAAGTCGTTGTCAGAGGTGTGGGGAAACAACTTGTGACGGTACTTATAAATCAAGATCGCCATCAGGGGTGTCCCTATGGCGATACCGATAGTCGAAGCAACGATGGCAAAGAGCACCCCGGCCAGCATGGTGCGCATATCGGCCAGCTGGGTGCGCACTTCCTCCAGGGGTCCGGCAACACTATTGAGAGGCTTAAGAAGGGAATGTAAGGGTGACTGCAAATCGGTAAGATCGGTGCGCATCGTCGCCAGGTCTGATCGCACGCCGCCCATTTGCTTGCCGACGGCAGTGACGTGCTGGTCCATTGTGACAACGTGACCGTCCATTTCGCCCAGCCGATTGTCGACCGATTGCATGCGCTCGTCCACCTTATCCAACTTTTTATGGAGGTCCATCATAGCTGGCTGAAGCGCACCAATGGGACCTTCAAGCTTCATGATCTGTTGTTGCAGCTGGACGCTGTTTTTCTCCAAGTTCACTACAGGGGCGAGGGCTCTTTTAATCGGATGGAATCCTGTAATAGGCGGATCCTGAGCCGGGGGCTGCAGATCTTTGCCCTGTAAATGCACTCCCGGGACCTTGTTTATCGTATTAGCCGTGTCCTCGTTTACTTTTTCTTGCTTGTCAGTGACCGGTTTGAGCGGCACCGCAAATTGATTGGTACCGGTAGGCCCCGGTGCGGTAGCGCGCTCAGCTACGGTGGTAGGTCCGGGGGCAGCCTGGCGCTCAGCAGCGGTGGCAGCCTCGGTCAGGGTGGCGGGATCGGCCAGAGCGGCGGTGGCAATGGTGAAAGTGCCGGCGAGGAGGGAGAGAGAAAGTACTGAAAAGGGTAATAATTTTTTTTTCGCGGAAAAATTGGACACCATAATTAGCTCCTTGAATAACAGTTTTAAATTGATGCTGAAAGCGCGCCTTTAGCCGCCGTGCCAGTCATCCTTGCCGTACATCGCCTCTTCTTTCGGATTGTCGCGTACGTCGATGAGAATTAGATCAAGATACGCACCGTTATGACAGATGGGGCACGTCAGGTCTCCACGTTTAAAAACAAACACGATATTGCATTTTGCACATATGTATTTGCCGGTCTCGGGCGGCTTATCCGTCATTTTTGCTTTCATCGAAGATACCTCTGTTACGTGCGACTGCACGAAACTGACTTTCAGCGCCATGCGTACCCTAATATTTTGACAGCTGCAGAGACAATAAAAACCCCAGCCAAGGCCCGGTTGTAAACCGGCGCCTATAATTGCCTTCTCCGCCACCAGGGCAATGACGGTGATAGATCCCAATTTCATTAGTGGGGTAGGCTTAGTTGTTTTCCCCTAAATCGCGCTCACAGAGCAAAATTTCGGGAACAAACAGGCAAAAACTTTGTCACGCAAAAAAAATTCACTCTGCATGAAGTTTCTCGCTTTCATGAAGTTTCTCGCTCGAATCAAGCTTCCCGCTCTAATGAAAAGCTCGCAATCTAGATAAATGACCTGGCCGCACTGCCAAATGAATCATGGAAAGTTTGCAGATTCATCTTGAATGCGCCGTCTTCAAGCTGCTCAAAACGCAGATGTTGAGGGTCGCCTTGTACTTCAAATTTTCTTGATTTACGGCCGTGAGGATTTCTCAAAATAATCATGTTTTTTGAGGTGTCCATTCCGATCACGGTGTATGCATGAGCTTCTATAATCGGCTGTGGGCCGCTATTGATTCTGCCGGAGGTGCCGGCTACTACTGGATTTTGCGACCGCACTGCACCGCCGATGAAGGAACCAATCTCGTCCAGGCCGGATTGACCTGGATTAATCATTTCGGCCTTGTTGCCGGTAATGGCGCCCAACCCTACTTCCAGTCGGCTCTGATCTGAGTAAGCACCATTAGCTCCCTGGTTGTTGGGAAACTTCTTACGCTGCGCATAATCGAGTAGAGATGCCCAGAGGGCATGATTGTTTACCCCAGATATTTTGATATCCTCTTCGGTGATTCTGTACTCCACGCCATCACCGGGGAAGCGTACTATGTACTGATCTTTATCACCATATGTAATCATCCTGGCAATCAAACGCTGCCCCTTAGGCAGTGACGCTAAGGCCGCCATGGATGATTCAAACCAGCAGTTAGCAGCATTAGTCTGGTCGATTCCATCAGCGCCATCTTTGGCAATCTCATCGGCAGTGAAAACAAAAGCCCCTTTCTTCCAGGGCCTGGCACCAGTAGCGGTGATCTGGCTGCCACCAAGGGCAGGGACATCCGGAGCACCGGCTGCCGAGAGTGTCGATGTCACCGGTTTGGCAGGGGTACCGAGATATGACAGCGCCGACTTGGCCAGACCAGCTTCGGCGGACTGGGGAAAATTGGCAATAAGATAATCAAAAAGCTGCTTAGCGCGAGCGGCTCGTTGCGCTTCTCGATTTGCTAATGCGGCACAGTAACAGACTCTGGCGTCCAGGTGGCCAGCGGACAGGCATGTCTCATAAGCAGCAGCCGAGGCGGCGTACTGCCGCTGTGTATATAGCTTCCACGCAGCATCGGGGGTGATCTGCGTGTTAGCGGTTGGTGCAGCAGCCGATTCTGCCTTAGCCGCAGGTTTTACTGCCCAAGCCTGGTAATTTGATGCCGTACAGGCAAAACACAGGACTGTCAAAAACAATGTAATTTTTGCGCGCATTGTCAATTGCTCACATAAAACCGAGACACAAAAGGAGCACCTTTTTAAGGGCCACAATAACATCTTACCCGGCCAACAGAGACCCATAACTCGAAAAACGCCGGAGGCCTAACGGGCAAATTGTGCCTCACACGGCAGCACCTGACCCATTACTGGCAAAAGCGGCGGTTCCTTGGTCACTTTCTTAACGCATTGCAGGGCAAGCTCGTCTATCGCCGGCCGGCCGCATGATTTTGTTAGTTTGATGTCTGAAATGCTGCCGTCACGATGGATGTTAAAAGAAACAATGATATGAGGACCGGTAAATTCGCCCAGCTGAACGTTGTGCAGGCGTTTTGCCACACTCCAGTTTTTGCGCACGGGCAAGCCGATTTGCTGAATATATTCATTGGCGGCTTTCGGATCCAGGTCATTGATTTTGTGCCAATTGAATGTAACGTATACCCAGCCTTTAATTTTCATCTTGCTGAGAAAGTCAACTCTCGCCTGGTGACACTGGGCCGCCTTTTCAGCATCCTCGTCGGCTCTTTTTTTAAGACCTTTTTCCTTCGGGTAGTTGAGCACGTGGGCTGCGCCTTCAAAATATCGCCAGGCATTGAGAAAGTCCTCCTGGTCCAGGGAGTATTGTGCCAGGGTCTCTAAGCCCTGGGCCAGCCTTAGGCGGCACTCTTTGTTGTCCGGCTCTTTAGCCAGCTGGGAAGTCATTTCTCTAATTTTGCACTCGACAGCAACTTTATTGATTTGCGGTCCCCGGCGCAGCCGGGGTGTTGTTTTTCTGGTGCCTAATTCGCTGTCATCATCGCCAGGATCAGGCCGGGCCAGAGCGCGGGGAGTGAAGCTCAAGGCCAATACAACAGTGCATGCCAGGGCCAACAGACTGGCAACCTTTGCCCGGTGGACGCAGTCAGCATCATTTTTCATCAGTAGTGCGTTCGCTTCAGGCACCAAGCTTTTCTAAACCTGAGTAGATTCGACTGGTTGTTCATTGGGCACGGGCTGCATCGGACCGCTCTTCTCGCGCACAAACTGGGCCTGGCACGCAGCACAATTAAAATAAGCGATGTATGGATTGGCACTTGCGCCCGCAGCTGGCTCTACTCCCTCTAACTTTCGCTTGCCGCATCTGGGGCATTTGCCTTTGAGCACAAAGGGCAAAAAGGGCGTGAGCATGACTATCAGCACGACAATCAACATATGCCAATCTTTCATATCCGCCTCTGCCTTTGCGCTTCGTCCCTGGACCTGAATCAGTCAATCGTCTTATTTTTATACTCCAACCGCCCGCCCGACTTAGATAATTTATTTGCCAGGATCACCAGCCTTGGTCCACCCGAGGCGGCGGATTGCCCCTGCCCGAGGCCGGTGGATTGCGCCTGCACGAGGGAGTGCCCGGACAGCACTGTGGTTATAATGGAACTTCAAAATCCTTTGTATGCCACCCACCAGCAATGAAGTTACCCCGGCTCCTGAGCAAAAAACTGACCAGAGACACCGCAAAATGGCTGGGCGTAGGGTCCATCGTCCTGACAGTCTGCCTCTTCTTAATTTATAACGATGTGGAAGGGCGCCAGTACGCCATTTACAAAAATGTGGCCGATGTGCCGCTCATGCCCGCGGCCATCGTCTTTGGCGCCGGCATCCAGACGATGGAAGCCCATGATCGGGTGGCCACAGCCGCTGCCCTTTACAAGTGCGAAAAGGTTAAAAAACTGCTGATGACGGGCGATAACGGTCATGCAAATTACAATGAACCGGCCGCCATGAAGCAAGATGCCATCTCAATGGGAGTGCCCGCCGCCGATATAACCTGCGACTACGCCGGATTCAGGACGTACGACAGCCTTTTTCGGGCGCGCAATATTTTTGAGGTGAAGCAAGCGGTGCTTGTCACCCAGCGCTATCACCTGCCCAGGGCCATGTATTTAGCACAGAAACTGGGGTTGAACGTAGTGGGCGTCGACGCCGGAATGAGGTCCTATGGAGTCTGGCAAATCTGGTACGACCTGAGAGAAATCGGTGCGGCAATGGCAGCCTGGTTTGATATTCTCACCGAACGCAAGTCAAAATTTCTGGGCAAGAAAGAACCTTTATTTGGCCCACCACCGGCGAAATAGTCTGGGCTTGCTCGCCCTGCACACAGGACAATGCCAAAAACGTCCCATTTGATTGTTCAGCTAATCTTGAGATAGCTGAGGACGTCATCATAGACCCCGCCTTGATTTGAATACATGGCATAGTTTTTGGCAGTAGCAAACCACTCGCTGGTCGTTGGCTTGACTGCCTTCAATGCATCTTCGAGATCGCGCATGGTTATGGGCTTTGGCTGTCCGGTCTTCATTGCTCGCTCGAGCTTCTTCTCATCAGTACTCAACTCACTCAAGCGCCAGGATGATGCCTGCCGCAAGGATCAGGCCCCGGAGAGGTCCTTTCACTGCCTACCAGATCTTGGCGCGGAGCTCGGGAGCACGCCACATGGGATCGCCCGCCTTCATTTCGAAGGCGTCGTAAAACTCCTGGAAGTTTTCCAAGGGCCCGACCGAGCGAAATTTTCCCGGCGAGTGGGGATCGACTGTAATTAGCCTCTTTTGCTCGGCTTCGCGGATATTGGTGCGCCACAGCTGTGCAAAGGAGAGAAAGAAACGTTGCTCGGGAGTGAAGCCATCGACGTTTTTGCGTTTGGATGGATCTTTCTTCAAAGCACGCTGCATGGCATCGAAGCCGATGCTGACGCCGCCCAGGTCGGCAATATTTTCGCCCAGGGTGAGCTTGCCGTTTACATGCAGGCCCGGCAGTGGTTCGAAAGCATTATATTCATCAACCACCTTTTGGGTGCGGCTGTCAAATTCCTTAGTGTCTTTCTCGGTCCACCAGTCGACCAGGTTGCCGTTGGCGTCGTAGTGACGGCCCTGATCGTCGTAACCATGGGTGATTTCGTGACCGATTACAGCGCCTATAGCACCATAATTGATCGGGTCGTCCATGGTCATATCAAAAAATGGCGGCTGCAAAATGCCGGCGGGAAATACAATTTCATTCATCAGTGGATTGAAGTATGCATTCACTGTCGGTGGTGACATTTCCCATTCCGATTTGTCCACCGGTTTGCCGATGCGCACTGCCTGTCTGTGTACTTCGAAGGCGTCGGATCGTTTGATGTTGCCGAAATAATCATCCTTGGTTATATCAATGGATGAATAATCGCGAAACTTATCGGGATAACCAATCTTTTGCACAAAGCGCTCAAATTTGGCCATTGCTTTCTGCTTAGTCGGTTCGGTCATCCAGTCAACCTTTTGCAGATGATCTTTAAACACTTCTTTTAGATTGGCCACGAGCTCGGCCATACGTTGTTTGGCCTCGGCCGTAAAATATTTTTCTACATACAACTGGCCCAGAGCTTCGCCGATTTGCCCGTCAATTGCTTTTTCAGCTCGCTTCCAGCGGGGTTCTTGCTCCTCCTGGCCGCTCAATACTTTGCCGAAGAAAGCAAAGTTTTCGTCAACCACGGCATCGTGCAGGAATGGTGCAGCCTCATGCAATACATGCCAGCGCAGATAGGTTTTCCATTCATCTAATGAATGTTCCTTGACGATTTTATTGAGCGCTTCAAAAAATTCAGGCTGGCCGACAATGGCGTAGGAGACCTGATCCAGCCCTCTGTCGCCAAAATAGAGTTTCCAGGGCACGGTATGGCTGCCCTCAATCAGATCTACTGTTTTGATTTTGTTGTAGTTTTTAATCGGATCGCGCAGGTCGACTCTCGAACGGCTGACCTTTGCCAGTTCGGTCTCCAGCTTCATGACGACATCGGCATGCTTAGACGCTTCTTCTGAGCTGTCGCCCAGAAGGCCAAACATTTTTTTCAGGTGCGCCATATATTCTTTGCGCTGGGTAGCAAAACTTTCCTGCAAATAATAGTCACGGTCGGGCAGACTAAGGCCACCCTGGCCAAGCTCAAAGGCATAGATACTGCTGTCTCTGGCGTCCGGCTCGACACCGCTGGAAAACATCGCCCCGGTGCCGTGTGTATGAAAATCAGCAACAAGCTTAAAGAGGTCATCAATCGAATTAATTTTATCAATGCGATCCAGGTCGGCCTTAATAGGCTCAAAGCGGCGCTTTTCCAGGACTTCGGTGTTCATGGCCGAAAGGAAAAAATCGCCGACCTGTCGTTTGGGAGAGCGGGCGGCTGCCGTAGTGTCGCTGCTGGCATTTTTCAATAGTCCATGGATAAGAAACATGTTGCGTTCGGCCAGCTCGTTAAAGCTGCCCCAGCGTGACTTATCGGCCGGCACCGGGTTTTCTTTTAGCCATGTGCCGCAGGCATAATGGTAAAAATCGGTGTTGGGTTTGACCTTTTTATCCATGTATTCGACGGAAAACTTGGGTATTTTGGGTTCCTTGTCGGAATCCTTGGCCGTGGTTACGGCAAATGCCCCATTTAATGAGGACACACATGACAAGGCCAGACAAACGCTCAGCGCCACTCTTTTCATAGCAATTTCCTTCCAATCGGCCCAAAACCCCTTGGAGGAGCCCCCCAAGTCGCATCAGACTATCACTAGACGGGGCTCCATGACTTCTTTAGACAGCGTATTTTTATGATTTGGTACGGCCCGGGCTTAGGGTTTGTTCCGAGAAGTCCAACAGAAAAATTTGTTGCTTCCGGAGCGGCTCGGCATTTTTGTTTTTTCGAGCAAAATATTTTGCCTGTGCGCTGACCATGCGGTATTACGCCCGGTGCCAACTGCGGGCGGCAGCGATTATAGTGGAAATTTTCAACCACCGAAATTTGGAAGAGTTGGCGCCTGCTGGGGATATTCTCCCCCTGAAGGCGGCAAAATTAATCTGGGAAATTGAACTCTAGGGTAGGTATAAGAGTAAGTTAGAAGAATACTGATCACGAGGTCGGCAGCGACAATGAAAAACGCCGTACTAACAGCAACCATGACTTTAGTCATGTTGTCCTGGCAGATGATGCCAGTGTCCGCGAAGGGTCCCCAGATAGTTGCAGGTACAGAAGCGTCGAGTCGGGTTTCCGAATTGACACGCGAAATAGAGTGGAACCACTCTCTGGGAATGGCTGAAGCAACAGCCAAGAAGCAAGGCAAAATGATTTTTTGGGTGCAAATGCTCGGTGATATCTCAGGCGCAACGTGATCAGCCGGCAATAGCTTGAGGGCCGTGTCGCTCTCGCAAGAACCAGCATTGTCAGCTCTCCAGGAACACTTCGTCTGCGGAGTACACGACATCACCAATGAGCCATATGCCGGCGTCTCCGGCAGGCATGAGGTAACGGGCAACGCCGTCAACACAACAAACGGTGCCGGCCCGCACAATCTCCAACTGTTTATGTTGTCGGCCGATGGCACCGTGCTTGAGTGCCTTCCAGGCTTCTGGAATCCCGTCGATCTTGTCGAAGAAATGAAATTTGCCAGCCAACTAAACCAGGTCTGGCTCGATCCGCACCTGACCACAACTCAAAAGAATCAGCAGTTTCGCCAGATGCAGCTCTCCCATATTGACGAGCACTCACCTCAAATGGTGCGGCGCAGCAAGATGCAGGGCTTCGACCAGAAGTATGAAGCTGAGCACCGGCTCAACACCTCAGACACCATTGCCAATCGCAATATGATCACACCAAATATGCTGGAACCGGGCGGCAAACTGCCCCCGGCGGCTTTCAAAACAACCGACGAAATCATGCATGAACGCATGGCAGTCAGGCCGTTTTTGCCGATTCAGCGTTTTGATGTGGCCAACTATGTCGAATATGGCAAGCCAATATACGACAAGCACGAGGATGCAAGAAACGCCGACGGCTCAATCAATAAAGAAGTCGCCAAAGTCTTACCGAAGATGGGCAACCAAAACGTGATCGCTCAGGAGCGCATGCAAAATAGAATGCGCCGCATGGGCATGCAAGGCGGTGGCATGAATGGAGGCGGCGGCATGTGGGCAAACGGCGGCATGAATAATGTCTCAAACTATCCGAACAACTCATATGGCCACGGCTACAGCACCACCAGCCAGGGCAATGCGCAAAACTCGGTGAAAAATTACTGAGGCAGCAAATTCGCACAGAGGGCCGGGCCGCATTTAACGGCCCGGCCTTCGCGTCATTGGGCAAAATCCGGGGAGCACCGCAGGCAGTGGCGCTCGCTGGCATTCACCAATATCTGCGATGCTCTATGCTCGCAGAAGGGTAGCCACAAAAATGTCTTCGGGATAAAAATTATCCAGAGTCTTATAGCGATCGGCCTCGCACATAGCCACTTCCGCCTGGGTATCATCGCCGGTCGTGCGGCATATAGCGGCGTAATTTTTCAAACAGTCCACAACACGCAAATAATTATTACGCTGCCTGAAGTCCTCGGAAGCATCTTTGAAGAGCGCCTTTGCTTCATTTGTATTTTTAGAAAGCACTTGAGCTAAAGCCATTTGATAGCGAAATTCGCCGACCGGACCCAGGGGCGTGTCCACATATTTCATCGCTTTCTCAATCACCTTTTTTGCTTCTTCCGGCTGATCGAGCTGTATATACAGTTTTGCTAGTTTGTAATATGCACGCAGGGTAGCGCGATTTTCCATGGTCAGAGTAGTTACGTAAATGTCAGCAGCTCTCTTGAGAATGGGCTCGGTCTCGCTGTTTTTGCCCTGGGCCATGAAACAGTCAGCCAGGCGCTCCAGAGCCGGAGCAACTAGAGCATGACCGGCGTAATAGGCACCTTCTAATATTTTCAATGCCTCGGCTGACGCTTTTTCCGCCTCAGGCAGTTTGCCCAGCCGCATACATGTATCGGCAATCCGGCCAAGAATCTTGGCTACACTGGGATCATTTGGTTCTGCCAGGCTTCTTCTCTTTTCCAGAGCCTCGAGCAATAAGTGGTTGGTTTGCGACCATTCATTTATGCTGGCCATCTGATCGGCACGGCCCTCCAGAGCCTTGGCTTCATTAAGAGTGGAAAATTTGTCCACCGGGTCCGGCCGATCCGCCGGATTCCGTCCCTTACTTGTTTTGCTGTCCATATCGCCCCTAGCCGCCCCTTGTTACCCGTCCGTCAGGTTTTTAGGCCTCACTACACTTACGACTGGCATCCATTTAAAGAGTTCCAATTACCAATATTCTAATTCTCGGCTCCCCGTAGCCTCTCTTGGATATATTGCGGCCCAAGGAATGGGCCTGTTGCTGCAGCAAAACCTTCAAGTCAAAGCCCTGCTGGCAAGTAGGCAATCAACTACCTGCAGCGGCATATCCACATATAGTAGGAGGTCAAAAAGTAGGGTTATTGTAGTCTTCCAGGCCTTGCTATTGAAGAAGCATTTTGAGCCGGCCTGTGGATACAGCCATCCATGGGAGCTTTGATGAGGATGCATATCTTGCTGCATCACGAATCACTTCAATCGTTTGCCAAAGGCAGGTCCAAAAACGAGTGCCTCCTCTTGCAGCTGCCTGCCTTCCACGTTTTTCTTATCATTATCTATTATTAGTAAGGACAACTTCGGTGGCTTTGATCAGGCACAAACGAGCCCATCATCATAAGACAAGACATGGTCCGGCGCTTGCATAGCGGACTTCGATATCTAATTTTCGAGTGCCGAAAAGTTACTGAAATGGCAATGCTTTCCATCCGGTAATCATCCAGGTTGAAGCTGCACTCAGACAGAGAGCCAGTGATTCCGCCTAATTTGGTGGCAACCGACGTTACTGGATAGTCTTCGACTGGGATTGAAATAAATGAATAATACAAGATCGGCGGGTGAAACACTGCTCACTACGGGCCGTCCGGACTTCCGGCGACACTACCTCAGTGCCAGTCTCGGCCTGATGTTTACCCTTCTCCCAAACGCTGCGTCTGCCAGTACCCCTCAGCATGCAGGCGCCTTTGGCGGCCACCCAGTGCCGATCACGCCAGACAAAACAGGCACAGCAGGTAATAACTGGTCATCATATGCAGTGCACGGCGTGCACAACGGCAATCAGCAAAGCGAGCAATTTGGCAATCAACATGGCCATCAGCACGGCATCAATTTACCGGGCAAAGCTGCTCTCTTTACCCTGCCAAATGTACCTGACTCCCTTGATCTTGGGTCGGGCCAGTCTAATTTTTTGCTCTCGGGCTTGAGCAATGTGCAGACGCTCACCATCACGGTGGGCGGCAAGAGTGAAGTGGTAGGGCTAAACACCAAGCTGACCGGTGCCGAACTTGTCGCCGCCGACCAGGTGCTGGCATCGGGCCATCAGACACTGACAGTTAATGGATCTGGCGTTGCCACAGGCGGAGTCTTTACTCTCTCCAATCAATCTCTGAGCACGCTCGACACATCACTTGGCAGTCTAAATGCCCTGGCGGTGCCGCACAACGTGCGTGTAATCGACACAATGTCCAACCTGCAGCTCTCCGGTGATCTGGTCAACAGCGGCCATATTGTTGTCCAATCAGGCTTAAGCAAAAACGCCTCTATCCAGGCCTATGACATAATCAACAACGCCGGCGCTACCATCAGCAGCGCCGGCCAATCGGGGCAGGCAGCCAATTTAACCCTGATTGCCGACCACCAGCTCGTTAACGGCGGTACCATCACCGCCACCAATAATCTAAATATCACTGCACCATCGGTGACAAATACAGGCATCCTTAAAGCCACAGTCGGCAACCTCAATTTCAATAGCGCCACGGCAGCTACGGTCAACAACGAAACAGGCACCATCAGCGCCATTCAAGGCAATATCAATTTCAACACGGCGGCATCAAACGGCAACATCGATATCACCGGCGGAGAGCTTCTCTCCAATCAAGTCAACCTGAAAGCCGGCACAGGCGATGTTGACATAAATGTCGGCAACATCACCGGTGTGGTCAATGTCGATGCCTGCGGCGCTCACGTCACTGCCGATACCAAGAATCTGCAGCTGGGCGCCATGAATGTCAGCGGAGACCCTACTTATTACAACCAGGGCAATATCACCATCACCAACGCCATGGCCCCAACCAATGGCCAGGATCTGGCAATCATTGCCAGTGGCAACATCTTAAGCAACGGTGGCACGCTAAACACTTCCAATTCAGCATTTTTAGGAGCGGGAGGAAAACTCCTTCTTGTGGCCGGAGCAAATTTCACAACATCGGACAACAGCACATCCGGCAACAACGACTCGACCACTACTCTCACCCTCACCTATGGTCCGGGCGCAGGCAAGGGTTCTATCACGGGCGGCCTGATTGATTTGAGCGGTGGGCACGGCGGAAAGGCGCCAATCACAGCGATTTCAACGGCCGGCGGTGCTTTCGGCAACGGCGGCGATATTACGATGCTGGCCTTTGCCGGAAAAAATCAAAGTACCGGGACAATTACTTTACCTCAGACTCTTACCCTCAACTCCGGCACCGGTGGTCTGGGCAAGAGCGGCAACATTACCTTAGAGGCCAACGCGGCCAAAGGCACAGCCATCTCCACCGGCAACATCGATACCAGCACAGGCGCGCTTGGGCAAGGTGCAATCGTGATTGAGGCGACTCTTCCCACCCTGACAACACCAGTTACGATCCTCAATGGTGCTATAACGGGCGGCACAATCAGCGGCGCACTGAATCTGACGGCGGCAAACATTACGTTAGGAAACCTCACAACCGGGGGCGGGTTTTTAGATGCCGCCACCAAAGGCGTTCTCACCTTTAATACCATTAACACGTCAGGACATGGCGGCTCGGCTGTAGCAACCATGGATGGTACTGCCGGCGGGGCAGCCGGAGCAGTTGTTCTGGCTGGACTAGCAGGTGTAAACGGAAACAATGTATATGCTTTTGGTGGTGGCGGCGGTGGCGGCAGCATTGATGCAACCAATAACGGCACCAATGGCGGTGCAGGAGGAGCAGGATCTCTTGTACTGATCCAGTCTGCCTTCGGCAGTGTGGCGCTAAAGGGCACGATTAATACATCCGGTGGTGGCGGCGGCGGCGGGGCT
>Ga0207011_1082_pt1 | contig 19714 bp, 22 predicted proteins | sample Alteio_BWMinCont_79_FD_153466 | JGI IMG/M metagenome (GOLD analysis project Ga0207011, IMG submission 153466) | Enriched cells from forest soil in Barre Woods Harvard Forest LTER site, Petersham, Massachusetts, United States -... | ecosystem: Environmental > Terrestrial > Soil > Temperate forest >...
GGGGAAGAGGATCAATCACTGATCATTTATCGCGCTAGCTCATTCATTTGCCTGGAGCGTCAGCGGACGATTACAGTATATCTTTCTTCCCGGCCGAAGGGAATGGGATTTTGAATAGTTTGATAACGGGGTAAATGCTGTTTCTTCTTCCATAATATTTGAAGGCAATTGGCCGGTCGATTGCAGGTCAAGCTTGTTGGTTCTTTTCCGTTGTTTTTGACTGTCAGCACAAAACCCATTCGATGCTGAAGCGGTATACAATATAAATAGAAGACTGCCACATTTTTTCGAAAGCACGATCGCAGCTTGTCTAAAAACTGCTCTTCGAAACGCCTTGACGATGTTGGACTCAATCAATTCCTTATGATCCAACCGGCATAAATGACGAGCCACAAAAATTGGGCACTTGATTTAACGGCGGCGAATTAAATGGCAAAATCGAATTTAAATCTCGATACTGGAAGTTTTCGAATTCTTCCTAGAAATTCCTATGCGAAGGGGCCCCAAGGGGGCCCCAATAAAAACCTGAAGTCTGGAAAACCTTAGCGGGCGAGGAGTCTCGAACTCCCGACCTACAGCTTGGGAAGCTGTCTCCCATGGCATTTTTCATGTTTCATACAGCTTCCTAATGCTTCCCAAATGGTAGACAGAGCTGGTATCTTTGGACTAGATGCTTTTCCGTGCCCTCATCAAAATTCATTAAATTTGATGCTGGCGGGGGCACCCTGGGGGCACCAATACTATGGGAGGCCGTACAAATGCCAGTCACTCTTAACCTAACAATGCGAATAATCGATGACCTGCCGGTACCGACAGATGGCAAAAGAAAAGACTATTACGACGCACACATGCGCGGGCTACTTGTGCAGGTGACTCCAGCCGGAAAGAAAACATTCTATGTCCGGCGCAAGGTCGGGCACAATTCGCAGCGGCTATTTATTGGTCCATACCCGGACGTGAGCATTGAAGCAGCGCGTAAAAAGGCGGTCGAGATCTGCGCAGTTGTCGCCAAGGGCGAGGACCCGCAAGAATCAAAGCGCCGGGCGCGCAAAGAGCTGACGTTTGGTGATCTGCTGGAAGAGTATTTGAAGGGGCATGTCCGACCACGTTGCCTGGCCGCCACCGAGATTGAAGCAGTATACCGCCGGTATCTCAGTGATTGGAAGAATAGAAAACTTAGCTCGATCAAAAAATCAGAAGTGCAGGCACGGTTCAACTATATTGGTAAGACCAACGGTCTCACGGCCGCCAATCACACGCTCACCTATGCCAGAGCGGCCGTCAACTGGTGCCAGAAGAACGGATTGACCTCGGCCGAAAATCCCTGGTGTCACGTGAAGAAGTTTAAAACGCCATCGAGGGAAAGATTCATCAAACCAGATGAATTTGAAAAATTCTTCATTGCACTAAAGAAATTGCCAAACGAGGGAGCGCGAGACTACATATATCTCAGCCTGTTTACTGGAGCCAGGCAAGCCAATGTGCTTGCAATGAAATGGGACGAGATTGACTTCACCCTGGGCACTTGGCGTATACCTCGCACCAAAAATGGTGACTCGCAGACCCTGCCCCTGACGCGTCTGGCCCTCGAAGTTTTGATTCATCGGCACGAAGAAGCGGAGGAAGATGCCGAATGGGTGTTTCCCGGCAATGGCAGCACTGGCCACTTGGTCGAACCAAAGAGGCAATGGCAGTTGCTGCTGGAATCGGCTAGCCTAGCGGATCTCCGGATGCACGATTTAAGGCGCACCGCGGGTAGTTACATGGCAATGGGCAATCAAAGCCTGCATATCATAGGCAAGGTTCTCGGGCACAAGTCGCCGACCGCGACACAAATTTATTCCAAGCTTACAAACGATCCCATTAGAGCCGCCATGGAGCAGGCCCAGGCCGACATGCTCATCGCCGCGAAACTTATGCCTGCAAAAGACAACGTCAGAAAGCTGCGGAAAAACTCGAAAAAAATTTAGCACCGGCAGTAATGGCGATCAATGATAACGCAGCGTGGTCAGTAAGCCCGTTTATCATGCCGTACTTGCTGGCGACGCGAATGCCTTTTGATTTTCGTGGGTGTTGACATGAACTCTCGAACCGGTGAGTCTTTTCCAATCAATCGATTCAGTTTTTGATATGTAATTGCTGCAGAAGGACATTCAACGGCCTCTGCCTCCATTTCTCCTTGAGGAAATCTGAACGTTAATCCTTCCTGGTCGAACGTGAAATTTGACAAATCGTCAGGGTCCAAGTGCGCTATGCGGGGACCAAGCTTTAGCTCGTCCAGGCAAAGCCTAGAGAGCTTTTCATATCTTACCTTTCGGCCCAGTACGTCCTTCAGCTTCAAAAGTTTGAACTGCGGATACACTTGGGCATTCAAGGAGGCATCTTCCTTCTTGTCGTGGGCACCGCCAACATAGCTGGAGAATTCGAAATTCAAACTGACGAATCGAGGCGTGATCAGGCTTTTCGTGAAATCGCACCTGTACTGGTTACTCTGCTGCGCCCCTGGGGGGGCTGATAAGGCGGGAATATTCCTATCGACTACCAGCTTTATTTCTTTATTGAGTTTGCGAATGGCAGATCGAGAGCCACCGCTAAACTGAGGATAGCGGACGTGGACCGAATATCCTTTGTGTTCGCCTCTGCGTCTCACTATTTTCATCTTGATTAAGGGCAGCCTTTCTGGCACCTCTAAAGACTTTGCTTTATCAGATGAGTTCAAATTTTCTGGCGGCTCTTGCGCTGACGCCATTCGCGGAATAACTGAGAACAAACATGTAAGCCAGATTGCGAAAATCATGTATCGACGGAGCATAGTCAGGACGCTAGTTTTCATCGCGTAAAATGTCTTGTGGTGGCCATTAGATTTCGGAGTCCTGAGGAGAAGCCGCTTTGTCCAAATGGCCTCTCATTTCCTCCAGAAGCTTTTGAGCTACTGCTGTTGGCATTACGATTTCACATTGCCTTCTTCCTTTAAATTTCTTCTCTCCAAATGCATTAAGAGAAAGGTAGAACGCATCAGCCTCTTGCATAGCCCGCGTCTGCAAATCAGTGACATCGGGTACGATAAGGGTCTGCGGCGGCGCGCAGTCTTGCTCGTCCAGACTGAGCGCCTTATTACGTAAAGCAGCTAAATCTACATTCAGACTATGAAAAACGCGTGCGGCAGCGCCCCGGTTTTTTACCACCCTCCAACGCACTATCAATCAGACCCAGCAGCAAATGCTTAGTGCTTACATCCCAGGCCTTTAGCTGTTCAGAGATGGATAACGACAGCTCAAGAATCTTCTTGGCTCTGGGCGTAAACGGAAAATCCAGCACTGAATATAACCCAGAGCCCTTTCCTACAACCTTTTCTACTTCGATTCGAGCTTCCTGAAGGTTGACGCCCGCTGCTTCAAGAGCCTGTGAACTGGAGCATCCACAGCCAATCAGTCCTAAGAGCAAATACTCCGACCCAACAGCCTTGTGACCAAGACGCCGGGCCTCCTCTTGAGCGAAAAAAAGGGCCAGCATAGAACTTTCTGTGAATCGCGAAAGCAGTAACATTTATGTCCTTCAAAGGCAGTGATGTCATCGTGTCTCAGCCAGATTATGTCCCAATTGGCCGATTCCGTCCAGGGTGCCCGGCGCCCGACGCTAATCAGTGCCCCAAGAGCAGACTGTACCCGCTGTGAAATCGCGCTCGTTGCAATCGCTCGCTAAACCAGACCTTGATCAAGAATTTGGCGGACCATCTAAAGCGCCTAGTGGTCAGTGTTTCGGCCATCGGGGGTCCAGGTAGCAGACGGTACAATGGGCATCAGACCAATTGGTCTCAATCTTGGGGGCCCTTCTGAACCCGCAACTGGTGCACCTCAGCGCCCCTGGAGGCCCTTCTGGCCATCTCGAAAATCTCCTGGGGGCCCTTCTCAACGGTCACCGGTGGGGCTTCTTGGAGGTTGGGGGGCATCCCCTTTATCTTGCCCTACCGGAAGGTATCGCCTCGATTCTCTCGGCGAATCCATTCCGTCCGGGGTTAGAGTGCGCGTCGTGCCACTCCGCTCTCGGAGTTCCTTCATATCCTTCGGAACATGCGGCAGCTTCATTTGGAGAAATCTGTAATAATGCGAGTGACCCAATTGCCAGTTCCACAGGCGGCTGCATGAGTAATTTCCTTGACGGCATTTTCACGATTTTCCTGGTCCCGGTGCTGATGATAATTGGCCACGGAACAGTTGAGAAACTGATGAATTTCAAGTGTGTCGAAAAAGGCAACGTCTTGGAAATATCTGGCTGGACTGGTGGCAGCGGCGATTATATCTCCAAGGTCACAACAAAAAAAGAACATCATGATTTGGTTGTTACAGTCCACTGGGTGCTAGCCGGCATTCCTCATCCCCTTTGCCCAGAGAAAAAATGCCTTCATAATCTGGATTGTTACCCAATCCCGCTAGCTCCGGATGTTAATCGAGTTCTGCTCGGGAAAAAGCGCGAAGTCATTTGGAAGAGGGGTGAGGCCAATCCGGAGCGTGATATCAAAAATGATTTGTGAAGGATCGACTTTTTCCGAATCCAGGGCAACGCCCGTTGAACGGTAAAAAGAAAGGGCCTGCGTGATCGAGCGGCTTTTCAACATGTTGATAGCGAACCTAAACGCAGACACCACCAATATTTTCAGACTCGATAGTGACTTTTTAGCGGCACGGTCCATCCGTAACGCCCCATTTTGTCGCTCTGATAGTGAGTCTAAACCCTTATTCTGACTACTTTGACACCATTGATAGTGACTTGTGATACCACTATTTTCACATGATAGTGAGTCTAAAGCCTTATCTTCACTAGGTTTTAGGAAACGTATAGTCTCCATTTTATCTTGCCCTACCGTACGGTATTGCTTCGATTCTCTCGGCGCATCCCTTCCGTCCGGGGCTAGAGTGCGCGTCGTGCCACTCCGCTCAAGATCTTACTTTTTTTGACCGCCCAGGCTGTGACAAGCCCGGCGCAGCCAAGGCGGTCGCAGGCGGGCGGTGACGCCGAAGGCGTATACACAATTTTGACTTGTGCGCATTCCTCAACATTTCTGTTCATTCGGTAACCCTCAAACACAAAAACCTATGGCCAACTCCAGTGTTCGTAAGCATAAATTGTAGACGGGTAAGCGTTGTGCACCGCCACTAGTGGCACTTCCCAGCATTCATGCAACGCCCTTATCCTGCCCTCCACCTCATACTTAAACGTTTCTTCAGTGAGATCCTTCGAAAATATCAACAAAATTATTCTCTAGGGGGCTTCTCCGGTTTCGTCCAAGTACTCCAGGCAACCATCATCTTTGTCATGCCAATGTCTGAGCTTCCTAAGAAGTGCTTCAAGAGCGGCAATAAACGGTTCTCGTTCTTCTTGCGGTTCTTCATATTCCAATTCCATTCCGGCCTCTTGAGCTTTATCTATTACACTCTGAGCAAGCCGCTCAATGTCGTTCAAGTATTTGAGATCTTCCAGAATTGGCGGTCGCTTGCAGACCGAGCACTTCTCTGAGGCCTCATCGAGAGCCTCTCCACAATTGATGCAACTGGTATATGGATTAATCATTGTCTTTCTATTCCCACAAACGAACCCACACCAATCACACGCAAAACTCATCTGGCGTCAAAGCCTTCGCTGTGGCGTACAAACGATATGATAAGGTAACAAGAGAAAAAAAGAGGCTACAAAGTGAAAGTTTCTATAGCAAAAATTTCTATTGGGGTGGCGTTCGCAATTTCCGTAGCTGTCGCAGTTAATTTTGCCATTGCCTGGTATGACGTTAATGTATCACTGATGTTTTCTCGGAAATCGAATGATTACATGACGAAAACCAACAAGACTCTCCGCTCATTGTTGTTAGTGACTGCAGCCGGAATGAGCCGACAGCAGCTTCTCAAAGTCGCTAATTCTCAGGTGGGACATGATGAAATAAGCAAAACCGAAGGAGACGATCTTTTGGTGGGTGACACAGTCTTCAAATATCGTGGAGATAAGCTGACTGACGTAGTGCCATTGTCACCTGCGGAATCTGAATCGAAGTTGCCTCGCAAAACTACAGATAAGTAAGCGTCCGGCTGCTGGCAAAAACTGCCGTACCGTTTCGCTGTTTCGGCTGCCGATGTTTTTCCATCGCCTACAGAATTGATCAATCGGTTCGCATACAAATCTCGTGCCGACGACTACCGATCGATTGCCTGTAGTTCCTTAAATTTTCTGATGACGGGGGCACCCAGGGGGCACCGAACACTCCGCCATTCTCTAGAACCTAGCGGGCGAGGAGTCTCGAACTCCCGACCTACAGCTTGGGAAGCTCAGTTGCATCACAGCCCATAAATGCACAGTCCATAATGGCTAACAAAAATGTCAAAAACAATTGCTTGTCGTATAGACACGGAGGACCACAATTCAGATTTCTACTTTTAACTGATTTCTATCTCAACTCAAACCTGGTGAACGTCGATTGCGCCCCTCACGCTCGGCTTTAACTACCGCGACCGACGCAGAGTAGCTTAAGCGAAGGCCATAAAGGAGCAAACCATGGGCGCAAATAATAATATTGACACGGCTACAGATCCTCTGCAGCAGGCGATTGAAAATTTGGGCGGCGGTGTCACCAGTGATGCCGCCGCCATACCGACGCAGAGGGATTTAGCGGCCGCCGATGAGGCGAGAAACCGGTTGTCCCAGGAATCCTTCCTTGCCGATCCGGCATCAATGCGCAGCGCATTTCCGCAGGTGCTAAAGGATATCAATGACCGCTATCCGGATTGGTTTTCGTCCAACTATCTCAATATGGATAAAATCCAAAGAGGGTTGGATGACCCGGGGGTGTCACAGGCAGACAAAAACCTTCTTACTGTTCTCAATGCCGGCTATAGCGTTTTGAGTGAAAGCCCTGACGCCGATGTCGATCACGACATGCACCCTAAGAGTGATCCTAACGGCATCAGTGCTGAAAGCCTGGCCGGGATTGATAAGGCCGTAAATCGCGGAATCCATGAAGATCCATATTTTAAGGACCTTATCCTCAAAGAGCCATTGGAAGACGCAGCTAGTTTCGCTGTTATGGGAGGAGCGTTTATGGCCTATGAGACCCACAGCGCCTATGGAGCTGTTACCGGAGCGGCTGTCTTTGGTGCGGCCGGCGCTGCCCTGGGCCTGGTGCGCCCTCTTATACTGAAATTTGGCCTGGAAGATACAATGTACGACCATGTTAAAGCTGATTATTTGGCCTTCAGAAGTGCCTTTGATCAAAAATCAACCTCGGGCGATGGTGGTGCTGGCGGACCTTAGAATACATATTTGTGCCAAAACCACGGCAATCGTATAGACGTCGGCGCGGGCGGATTGGGCAATTCGCTTGCCGCAAGCTGGGCATCATGCCTCCGGTCCGGAGCTATTTTCTTTGCCGGCCACAGAATTACTTCGATGCCTGGCTTCGGTGCCTGGAAAATCGACGATTCAAGCTAGTATACTAGTCGCCCGTACCAATCTCAATTGAATCAGCGAAAGTCCAGCGGTTGGGGCCGAGGCAGCCCACAAATCAAAAAAGCAAGGGGGGGGAAGTGGATAAAACCGCCAAAATTAAAGTCGTACGCAGGGCCAACTATATGGGTTTTATGCGTGCCTTCAAAATATATGTGGACGATAAAAAAATGACTACCGTAGGCAACGGCAAAGAAGTCGAGTTTGAGCTTGCACCGGGCCACCACCGCATTGATATACTGGGCTCGCTCTGGGCCAAGTCAGAGATTATTGATATTGACCTTGCACCAGGCGAGACAATCAGATTTGAGTGCGGAGTGGAAGGCAAACTGCTCTATCCGTTTTTTGTTATCGTATTTATCTCAATCCTTGTCAGGACCTTTCTTCGCGCCATGCCGGGCGGCACAATGATCGCCCTGGCCGTGGCGCTGGCAGTCATGGTTTACGCCATCGTCATGACTGTCCTTACTTTTAAGCGCGGCACCGTCTATTACTTAAAAAAGAGCGGCTCCTAGTTCCAGCACGCAGGCCGCAACGGTATCCCAGAACACCCGGCCGGGGGCATCGACAGGGGCAAAATCAATCTCAACGCCCTGAGAGTTTGAATATTCCCAGGCTGTTTCCTGATCACTTATAATTACGTCCGTTGGACCATCGAGGAATTATTGATGAACATGTTCAGACTGGGCGTAGCGATCGCTATCGGTATAGCTTCTTTTCCGTGCGCCTGGGGAGATGACGGTCCGCCCGTAACTGCGGACATGTTAGACCGCGGAGTGGGATTAGCGACCAAAAAAAAATATCCTGAAGCGATTAAAGTCTTCGACGAGATAATTAAAATCAGTCCCCAAAGCGATCATGCTTATTACGCACTCTGCAATCGTGGTGATGCTTATTGCATGCAAGGTCTATACGACAAGGCCCAAAAAGATTTAGATAGAGCTGTGGCACAATCACCAGATAAAGAAAGTGCGTATATGCACCGAGCCACCGTTGACAGGAAAACCGGGCATGACAAACAAGCTGCCGCCGACCTTTCCAAAGCGCTTGCGATAATGCAAAAGGCAGGAACGAAGCGATGCTCAAATGAAATGCTGTCTGGGCTATTTGAAGAACGGGCAGAAGTGTATAAAGCCCTGGGAGAAAAGTCGCTGCAGCAAAAAGATTTGGAAACTGCCGCTGCTCTAAAGAAGCAATAGCAGCACTCTTTCTCACCAAATGAAAATGCCACCCTGCGGCCGGCCCATCGCTGCGGCGGCGGCTGGACAGAGCTGCCCTGGCGGCCATCTAAGTGATTCTGGGAATAACAAACCAGAAGGAGCTGCCCCTGCCCGGCAGGCTGTCAACGCCAATTGATCCGCCGTGCTGTTCTACTATCGACTTGGCAATGGACAGACCGAGCCCACTGCCTCCCCTGACGCGGGCATCGTCGGCGGTCGCTTGCTCAAATCGATTGAACAGCCTGGAGCGAAATTCCTCGGGTATGCCGGGTCCCTGATCAACAACTTGAAACTTGACCCGGTCAACTCCCTCTGTTTCAACCACCAGGGTTACTTGGCCCCCGCTTGGCGAAAACTTCAGGGCATTGGAAAGCAAATTGATCAGGACCTGGACAATGTAATCAGAATCGGCCAGCGCATTGGCTTCAACTGCAGGCAATGAAACCTGAATCGTGAGACCGCGATTTTCCGCCAGAGTCCTGATTGATTGAATTGAGCGCTCAACTATAGTGCTGCAGGGCACTATGTCAAAAAACATTTCCAACCGGCCCTCCTCAAGTTTATCGAGGTCCAGCAAGCTATTGATCATCGTGATCAGACGAATCGTTTCGTCGCCCATGGATATGGCTCTCTGCTTCAGTTGCGCCAGACGTTTGTCGTAAACACCATCGCCTATCAGGGTGAGGAAGGTCTGAATTGATGAAAGCGGTGTTCTCAGATCATGGCTGACCATAGCGACAAACTCCTTCTTCATACGCTCGAGCTCATGGCGCTCACTGACATCATCTACAACTACCAAAAATTGCACTGCTCCTGCGGTAGAGAAAGGACACACCTGCAATTCACAAGCAAACTTGTCGCCTGCGGCGCGCAATGCCATGAGTTCAATTGGTTTGGCAGTCTCTTTAATGGCACTGGTGAAGAATTCCCTGGCCGAGTTCTCCGCCGCTGACAGGAAAAATTCCCTTATATTTCGACCAAGCATAGATTCAGCCGAACTTCGAAAGAGAATGACACTCTTGGGGTTGGCTGCGGCAACCACACCGGCTTCATCGGTGACAAATATACCAATGGGCATGGCCGTGACGAGCGTGCGCACCCGCTTTTCCGCAGCAGAAACCAAATTTGCCGCTCTCTTTAACTGGAAACTAAGCTGATTTATTCTTTCTTGACCAGGCTGATCCATTGGCTCTTCTTCCCCGGGGAGGTGCAGGTTTCAAAATTTTATGTCAAAGCTCGCCCCTGTGGTTACACTGCTTGCACCCTGAACCAGAAAACGCTGCCCCGGCCTTCCTCGCTCTCGACACCGAGTGCGCCGCCATGCAAATCCATTATCTGTTTACAAATGCTCAGGCCAAGCCCAAAGCCGGTTTTTTTATCGCGCTTGTTATCGACTTGTTTGAAGCGTTCAAAGATAGCAGATTTCATTTGTTCGGGTATGCCCCGGCCCCTGATCGGCAACACGCACTTCGACAAATTTGCCTGCGGGCAAAGAGCGCCCTTGCGCCCACACCTTTATTGCCCCACCCCTGGGCGAGTATTTTATGGCATTGGCTAGAAGATTGGTCAAAACCTGGATCAGATAGTGCTTGTCGGCAAAGACCAACAAATCACTGGGCGTAAATTCGAGCTTGATTTCCTTTTCTTCGCATTGTCTCAATACTGATTTTGCCGACTCCTGCATCAGTTCATTGACCGGGACCGGCTCCCGGCTGACGTCGACAGCTCCTTGATCCAGTTTGTCCAGATCAAGCAGCTTGCTCACCATATCGAGCAGTCTGTGAGTGTTGTCCTCGGCCGTCACCAGGCGGCCGCCAAGCTCTGGTGTCAGGGAGCCGTATTTGCCCATACGAGACAACTGCAAGATGCCACTAATGGTGGTGAGGGGCGTGCGTATGTCATGGCTGACCATGCTGTAAAAGTCACGCTTCAACCGCTCCAGCTTATAGCGCTCGGTGACATCAATGATTGTAATCAGGACGCGCTCCCCATCAGGCCCCTCAAAGGTTGTGGCCGACACCTCAACGGCAATTGCTTCCTGTTGCGAAGAAAGCGCCTCGAGAGCAACCGGCTTGCCGGCGGTTTCGGCCACCAATTTTTCAATGAATGGGCCAGCCACTTTGCTGCTTTTCATAAACATCTTCTCGATTGGGCGCCCGGCACAGGCTGCGCTTTTGGATTCAAAAAGCGCTTCCGCAGAAGGATTCAGCGATTCAATCAGGCCCTCGCCGTCGACCACTATCAAAGCCGCCGGCACATTTCTGATCACCAGCTGCAGTCTTTCATTGCCTTCCTCAAGCAATTCGGTCATGCGCTTTTCCTTAGCCCGCATTGCGGTTAAGTCATCGACCATGTCATGGAAGACGCCGTCCAGTTCTCCGATTTCGTCGCGACTGCCGATTCTCTCAAGTAGATGTATATCTCCCGCCAGGCGGCGCGTGTTTTCCTTTAATACATTCAACTTAGTGACGATATTGCGTACGAAGAAGATGGCCAGGGCAAGCGCGACAATGATATCGACAAGCACCATGGTGTCGGATATGCGCTCAAATTTGAGCCGCAGTTTTTCTTCCTGGTCGCTGGCGGCAGTCACTTTCTTTTCTTCGGATTTACCCAGCTCTTGCAACTGCCAAAACAAATTGCGGGCAGCATCTCTAAATTTGACATTGGCCTCCATGCCCTCAAAAATCGTAGCCACCTGGTTGTTTTCCTCAGGATTAAACTGCGACTTTTGCATGCTATCCAAAAATGCGTGCCCTAAAAACCTCAGGCGCCGAGCCATTTTCGGATCTCCGGCCTTTTTATCCAATACATCGGCCAGGCCATTGGTATCGGCTATCATGTCTTTGACAAACTTTGTGAAATCGTTCTTGAATTGTTCGTCGCCATACATTTTTAGCTGCATCAGTGATTGAAAGCCGTAGAATGCCATAATCAGCAGGCGGTTAATGCGGCTAACGATATCTCGCCGCATCGTCAATTCCTGGGTTTCGCTATGCAACTGAGCCAGATCGTTCTTAACTTTGAAGTACACGCATGCCTGGATAACGAGGGGCAGAGCCACCATCAAGATACCCATGTGTGCTAACTTCAGATCAGGCAGGCGGCGCACAGATTAAACCCCGGGGAGCCTTTATTATCGCGTCAACAGAGATCTAACTCAAGCCTTGACACCCAGACCAACATTGTTCCAGATCTGCAAGGATTGCAGCCAGTAAGCGTGGGGAGAAGCAAGATCATAGGTCGACTTGCTTGACGGTGTACCAAGTGGCTGGGCCTTTGCCATGGCGAGACAAATGGCCATGAGCAACAAGCTCGTTAAGACGAGCAAGGATGGTACTCTTCTTTTCGCCTGTCAAAGTCTCCAGTGCCGACGATTTGATGGTTCCTTCCTCACGAGTAATCTCTAATATTCGTATCGAAAGGGAAGGAAGATCGCCTTGTAGAATTCTTCCGCGTTTGATCTTCTCTTCCAGTTTTCTCTTTTGCTGTTGCATTGACTGCAAAAAGAATATTATCCATGAATCCCAGTCTGGCTCCTCGTTATCGAGAGTAATCTGAGTCCGTCTCAAGGCCAAATAGTATGACTCCTTGCTGCTTTCTATGACACTTTCTAGAGAGCTATAAGGCACATAGGTGTATCCAGTTTTGAGCAACAGTAAGTTAGTCAGGCACCGAGAAAGGCGTCCGTTGCCATCCTGAAACGGATGAATGGCCAGAAACTCAACCGTGAAAACTGCATTGACCAAAAGCGGATGAATTTCGCCGGTTTCAATCGCGGTGCGCATCCAATCAACTAAGGCGGTCATTTTGAAGGGCGTTTCAAATGGACTTGCTGTTTTAAAAACAGTACCGAGACTGATGCCGTTTTCATCGACGGCTACAACATGGTTTGCAATAGTCTTGTAGTTTCCGCGGTGACGATCATCCTTGCTACTATGCTTAAGTAGCACACCGTAAAGCTGCTTGATGTAATTTTCAGTGAAGGCGATGTTTTCCCAGTTGGCATATATAGTCTCCATCAGATCGGCATATCCCGCCACCTCTTCTTCGTCGCGCGAACGGAATTTCTTTGTCCTTAGGCCCGACAAGAGCGCCTCGACTTCCTGATCTGAAAGGGAAGCGCCCTCAATTCTTGTGGAAGAGCCTATGCTTTCGATGGTAGCCACTCGCTTGAGTGATGCCAGACGCTCGGGATTGATAGCAGAAATTGACCGCCACGATCCGTTAAACTCATCGAGTTCGCCTATAAGTCTAAGGATCTGCAGGCTGGGGCGATAGTTTTCAAATTTCATTGCTCAAGTCCCGCCAAGCGAATATTCAATCGATTGCAGACAATTATAAGCGATTTCAATCGATTTCATCAAAAAGTCCGCAAAATGGCTGCACCTGTCTGAGACATTCCATCCGTAAAGCGTCTAAGTTATCGGTGCTTATCAAGCCCTCTCGCAAACTTAGTTGCTTTACATTAGCGCAACCTCACAAAACCCCTTGTGCCGTCAGGGTCCGCAGTTATAGATTCGAAAGTACATTTTCCCCTCACTCTTCCCGTTTAATCTCAATCCCCAAACCACTCGCTATTTCACAAGTAAAAACTCTTCTCTGAAGCTTCAGGCTTCCGCGCAGGAGCAGGCGATCGGATCACAAAAGGCGTGTTCGAACTGGCCTGGTCTGCAGCTTTCACTAGCTCGGTGCACGTCTTTCCGGCCTTGATCCTGGTAGCAGCGGCGCTACTGGTTGAGCGGCTTAGAATGGCTACGGCAGCTGGATTTGCTCAGTTACTTTACAAACGCCTTTGACCCATGGGGCTTGTCCCATGCATTTTCTAACAAAAACTCGGTTCCGAGCCCAACTGAGGCCGATCTCCGCCACCACAACGCCGCCTGCCGTCTTTATTGTTTCTAATAAAGGGTAGGGCCTATGGTGTCGGTACATCGCAATTTGCCCCACCCAGCAGGAGTCATCCACAAACACCGTTAACCATCACAACATCACCAATACGGTATTGTCGACAGCTCTTCTGGGAGAGCAAGGGTTCGATGAATTAATTGTTTAACCGCTCCCTCGGGAGCATAAATCTCAAAAGCATGTCACAGAACAAGAAGTATGCCGGAAATCCGACTGACAAAAACAAAAGCAGCAACGCCAACAGCGCCACCCCGTACAAAAGAAAATACGGCCTGGCAAAGTTCCTCGAAGAAGTAGATCCCTTCTTCTTCAACGAAGGCGAATTGGAAAAAGCGACCGCCGAACATGAGAGGCTAGCGCAGCTATTTGAAGGAACCCCTGTCCTTACCGAATCATTCAGGAAGGAGTTCATTCACGGCACCGTGGTTTCACAAACCAAGGAAGGTTACTACGTTAACATCGGGCGTAAGTACGATGCCTTCGTACCGCTGGCGCAGGGCCAAGGTCTGACTGTTCAGCAACAGGCCGAATTTTATGTTACAGCCGGCTCCGACAAAGAAGGTATTGCCACCCTTTCCTTTAGCGCAGCCAAAGGCTGGAGACAACTGGAAGCAGCCCAGGGCACAGACACCATTTTTACCGCCAGGGTGTTTGCTGAGGCAATGAAAAGACGCACGCAAAAGTCATCGGGTTTGCGCATCGAATTTGACAATGGCGACCTGAAGGGCATACGTGGATTTATCCCCAATGCAGAGATTGGCCGCAACAACAGGTCAAAAGACCTGATCGGCCAGACGATCGAGGTTACGGTGATCACCGCAGAACCGCAGCAGGGCAGTGAATTTGGCAATCTGGTTTTGAGCAATAAAGAAGCTCAGGCAATCAGTGACCGCACAGCCTTTGACTCGATGGAGGAAGGGACAATTGTCGCCGGTAACATCATGACCTTTATCAAGGCGGCAGAAAGGGACACCAAATACAGCGCCCTGATAAGACTGCCCAACGGCCTTGTAGGCATGTTACACCGCTCCGAAACAGTGACAGCGCAGGACGATTTGGCTTCCATGTTTAAGGAAGGAGATCAGATTTCGGTAGCTGTGCGCAGCGTTGACCATGACAGACAACGCGTCGGTCTTTCACTGAAGCTGGCCGCCCAGATCAACTGTCTCAATACCATTGCCCCAAACACAGTTGTTGAGGCAAAAATATTGAGAAAGGTAGTCTACGGTTATTTTGCCAGCATCGGTAGCGGCGCCATGGAAGGCTTAATCCATGAATCGGACCTGAATTTGATCGACGGGCGCCTGGAAGCGTTCAAACCCGGTGACAGCACCACGGTCGTGGTAATAAGCTACAACCCAGACGGCTCACGCCTGGCTCTCGGTCGCAAGCAGCTTGCCTAGCAGCTGTAAGTGCCTGTGTTTTTTAATCAATTTATTCATCAGCCTGGGCTCCATACGAGCCCGGGCACAAAATCTAAGAACATGAATCAGACAACAAGTAACAACCAAAAGGGGGAGCAGAAGCCACAGCAGAAGCAACAAGGTCAACGTCGCAACAAGCACTCAAGAAGCGCTGATATGCAAGCCCGCAGAGAAGAAGAACAGGCCGCCGCCATCAAAAATTACAAGGTGGGCCAGGTGGTTGAGGGCAAAATAATGCACTTCTTCAAGGCCGGAGAAGACCACGCCCATCAAAGTGTCCTCGTTAAGATCAAAACCGGCGGCACCGCCCTGATGCTCTATAACGAGATTCCCGGCTATCCCCGCAACGTGCTGAGCCAGGTTTACGCTAAAGACGACATTGTCGAAGTGGAAATCACTGCCATCAGGCCAAGCAAAAACCGCATGTCGGTATCTCTCGTACCGGTATTATGCAGGCAATTTGCCAGCGCCCTGGTGAGAGGCAGCATCGTCGAAGCAACTGTAATCGACAGAGTTAACTACGGATATTTCGTAGACCTTGGCGGTGGTCTGGAGGCCCTTCTGCACAACGACAATCTGGACGAGGGCTTTCACAATAAACCGGAGTCCTTCGAAATCGGCGAAAAAACCGAAGTGGTAGTGCTCAGCAACGAAAACGAAGGCAGGAGAATTGGAGTCGGCCGCCGGCAACTTTTCGAATAACCAAACGAGACTGGAGTCTCTCTAATGAATCAATTATTTTTTCAAACCAGAGTGCAGAGACTTAGGGCGGCTATTTAAGCCGGTTGAGCTCTGCACTCACAAACTGTAAAATCATGCAAACAAGCAGCAGACTGTTGTCCTTAATCAGCACACAGCAATCACTTTTGATCTTCAAGGACAACCAAACAGAAAGACTGAGCGCAGAGCTCAAACGGGTTGAACAGGGCAAGCAGCCTTATTACATCGCCGTTGTGGCCAAGACCGCGATTAAACTAATAGAATTTGCCGACAAGGCCGGATTGAGCATCGCCAAAATCCTTGAGGAAGCCCTGGAAGAAACCCAGGCCAATCAGCAGTGGGAAATGAACCCTGCTAAGGATGCCGGTTCGGAGATGCGTTTAAGGGAAGCACAACGCGGTGTACAGGCCTGCATTACGGCAGCCGGATACATGCAAAACATCCACAGTCAAATAGCCGGCCGGGCAACAGAAAATCTTTGCCAGGCTCATCTTTTGATTGTTGGAGCAGACGGCAACCGCAACCTCCCAACCTACCTGCCGCCATCCGACCAGATTCGCACAAATCTGACGGCCCTGAGGGATCTGACCATGTCTTATCTGCACGACATGGCCGAATACGGCGAACAGATCGCAAAATACGATGGCCGCAACGACGGCGACGGCTTCGAAATCAGCACCAAAAAAGAAGCTTTGCGCATGATTCAGGCCTTTGCCAATGAGATCGCAGAATCAGCCATTTCTCTGGTTGAATTAGCTTATGGCAGTGTCTCATCAGTGGACACCATCGGCGACGCCAAAAGGAAAGAGCACAGCGAATGGCTTAGTGCTTACGGCGTAGCCGGAGCCAGCATGGCCAAGTTTGCCGCCGACCTGCTTTACGATGCAATGAGCAGCCTGGGCACGGTTACCGTGATTACACGCACCACCAGGAACACCATCACCGAAAGCGACTTGTACGGCGATATCACCACGCTGACAGGCACAAACCGCAACTTTCGCCTCAACTAAAACGAGGGCTTCGACCTGACCTGCGCTCGTCCTCGGCCCTGTATGGGACTTTGACCGGTGCCGGCCAGGCCTTGCATTTTTTCACCAATAAACCTCAAACAATGAAAATCAGTAAAAGAGCAACCAGACACTTGATCATCCGATTGATCATTCAATCCTTCCTCTTCGCTCTGGTCTTCGCCTTCATTATTCCAAAAATCCACGGTGCCTACTTCCACGGCAACTACGGCAAGGGGCTTGAGTTTGGTTTTATGCTCGGCGCGATACACGCACTGACGACTTGGACAATAAGACTGATCGTCTATCTCTTGGACTTGGACGGAGGGGATGTACCACTTGAGGCCATGATTGTGATCATGGTGCTCCTGGGCTGCGTCATTGTACCGACGCTCGAGCTTCGCCTTCTGGCTGTCATGTTTCCGGCAACTCTTGGCTTTGCCGGCTGGGGAGCGGCAATTAAAAGCGTCTTGCTTATGATTGTCATCACCTTATTCACCAGAGACCGAGGTGAACAATAAATTTCGGCGCCATTTTAAAACAATTGTATAACCGGTCCCCAACTCAAACAAAAGGAGGGGCCACAAACTTCAAAAAAAATGAAAGCAGTAACAAGTTTTGAAATCATCGACAATCCCGCATTTGTAAAAGACATGCAGATGCCGGAACTGGGAGGCGAAGTCTCTCTCTACGAGGACGGTTCAGTTTTTGTCAAAAAAACAGGCCGTTACTACGCTCCCGAAAAGGAGGACTCTGTCTTCTGGCAAATGCGCCAGGATTTTGACAAACGAAAGTCAATCAAACCGGGAGACCGATACTGCCAATCGAGAAGCGCTCGCAGCTTCGTGATCCGGCGCTACGGCCTGGTTGCATAGTCCAGCTCTCGGTTGAGCCTTTCAGCGGAGTAAAAATGATGGTATCGCTTTCGATACCATTTTTTCCAGCCGGTTATACTATGTTCTATAATATTCTAGCATCTTCCGGAACATGTTCAGTCAACGGCGTTTGGCGGGGATCTCGGAGATTTTGCCAGCGAAAGGGTGGCCCGGACTGAGCCTCAAAAGTGCTACTTGGGCGAAAGTCTGTTAGCCGGGCGGAACCAGCTTGAATTTTGCTGGGATAGGCTCGGGTACTAAGGAGATGGTCAATGTTTGAGGCGGCTCTTGTGGATATGGAATATCGATTGTGAGCGGCGGTGGATGTGGTTTGTAATTCCATGGCAAGAACTTTTGAATTTCCTTGTCTGGTGGCGGCAACCCGTCGTTCTCGGCGCAAGCAGTTAAATAGTCATTGAGCCATTCATGCGGGTTGATGTTGTTTTGTTCGAGAGTCGCAAAGATACTGAATAGATGGCTAGACAGCTGGCCACTCCAAACGGCCCGGCTTCCGTAGTAGCTCTTCCGACCGAGCACGGCTTCCCTGAGCGCTCTTTCTGCAGCGTTGTTGTCCATTGGCACGAGCGGATTGTTGACAAACACGGTGAGGCCTGTCCAATGATTTACAAGGCTAGTAAGCTCATCGCGACGCGCTTTGGCGAGTTTTTCGTCCTTCAATTGTTCATCAATATCCAGCTTCATCTGGGTAACCATTGAACGAAGCAGATCGTCTTGAATCTTGAACTGAACCGGGTTTTCCATCGCTGCGACTCTGACTTTGTTTTGAGCCATCAGAACGTCGATACGTTCCAACCAAGTTCGAGCCCATTCAGAGTGAGTGGGGTAGCCTTCCATGAGTTTGATGAAGTCGCGGCGCTGATGTATCCAGCAAAAAGCAACGATGAATTTACTGTTCTTGCTGAATTTCTTGAAAGAGCTGTGGCGGTCACAAATGATGATGCCTTCAGCGACTCCGTGTAAATGCTCGGCTATTACTTCGCTTGAACGGCGCGGATCAAGGACAAAGACCGTCACATCCTGCGTAACCGCAACCCACATATACCAATGGTTTGACAGTTTGCCTTCAGATTCGGCGAATACTTTCCAGCCGGTATCATCCATGTTTCTCTGGCTTGCCAGGCGGCTGCGTTCAAGAAGAGCTTCGTAGATGACTTCGAAAATCCTTGCTTCATGGAGAAAGAGTAAGCCACTTGTGAGAGTGCCCAATCCTGCTTCTACGCCCAAAGATGAGAGTTTTTGTTTGATTCGATTGAGTGGTCTCTGAAGCCAATATTTCTCTTCAAAAATGAAACGCCAGAAGTTAATGGAATACTTGCCGCGAGGTATGATTTGAACCGGCTTCGGTGCTGTTTTGATGCTGCCCTTCTTTCCGCATGCTCTGCACCTCCGCATGACGGTCCTTCGCCGATGATTGAGATTAAAAGCGCGCTCCTCTATATCCGTTTGATACGAATTCTTCGGCGGCAAATCGATGAAGTCATACTCACCACCGCATGGACAGACTGTGTCCTTTAGCGGAATTTCGTGGTTAACAATTTTGGTCTCAAGCTTTTTATCATGCTTTCGTCCGCAGCCAGGTGCACCGGGCTTCTTGCCGCGCTTGGATTTCGCTTGCGCTTCTGCAGTCTCTTCTGCGGCAGCCGGAGCCCCAGCGCCTCGTTCGGATACCTCTCCGAAAAGCTGTTTCTGCAAGTCTGTGATTTGAGCCGACTGGTTTGCAACATGCTCCTCCAGTTCCTGGATGCGAGCTAGTCGCAGACTATCTGCTAGTTCCAGGCGCTCAGCCTTTTCCTTCTCGGCGAAATACTTCTCCTGCCAAACCGCGGCCGCATCTGAAAGATCCAGTTCGCGATGCTCCGACCATTCGATTTTTTTTTGGAGCGGAGCGGTGGCATCAAGCCTAATTGCCAGTTCGAACTCATCTAGCAATTCTTTCGAAACGCCGGACTTGAGAAGCTTTGCTCTGATTTTCTTGACCATCAGTGCTAATTAAAGCAAACCAGAGATCGCATGGCTACAGCAAAAAGGTCGAAAATCACTAGATCAGAAAA
>Ga0207011_1086_pt1 | contig 19541 bp, 19 predicted proteins | sample Alteio_BWMinCont_79_FD_153466 | JGI IMG/M metagenome (GOLD analysis project Ga0207011, IMG submission 153466) | Enriched cells from forest soil in Barre Woods Harvard Forest LTER site, Petersham, Massachusetts, United States -... | ecosystem: Environmental > Terrestrial > Soil > Temperate forest >...
GTGTCCTCTACAGAGGACGACCGCTCTTCCTAGCGCATCTATAAATCGTTTGGATTCAGCGCTCTGAAGATTGGGTCTCAAGCTGCCCTTCCAAGCATGAAGGCGGGTCAGTAAGGACGCAGAGGAGAAATTATGCAGATGGCGATCACATTTATGGCGGTGGTGGCAGGACTAGTTTTTTCCATGGTAGTGGCATTGCTTGCCGAAGAATTTATTTTCGGGCAGGTGATTCGGGTGTTCTTTGTGAGGCAAGCAGTAGAAGTGAAATCCGGACAAAAGCGCTAAGGCGCAAGGGAGAACGACGATGCTGACGCTGAAGTATTTGCTGATTGCGGGCGGCGTGGGAATGATGATCGCGGCCGTGGGCATCCTTACTTATGATCTGTATCGCGAAATCTTGTACCGCCGAAGCTTGTACCGTGTGACACCAGAGACGCTGGGAGAGAAGGCGCTGGCACCCGTGATCGTGCGGTGGCGAACGTCGGTGGCGTTGGCGATGCTAGCGTGGGGACCGTTGCTGATCGCCTTCAGCATTGTGGTAGTGCCGAGCGGGATGGCGGGCGTGAGGGTGAGTCAGATGAGTGGGACTGAGCCCGGGACGCTCTATGCGGGAGCCCACCTGGTTGTGCCGCTGGTTGAGGACGTGGAGCTGTTCGACACGCGGGATCAGATATTTACTACGGGAATGCCGGAAGAGGTAAAGACCGGATCGACCAAGGCCACCAGGAAGGAGCAGCCGCTGACCGCGCAGCCTCTCAATGTGCAGGCGAAGGAAGGGCTGACGCTGGGGTTGGCGATCACGGTGCGATACCGGCTGGATGCGAAGCGGCTGGATTACATCGAGGGAAATTTGCCGAGGCCGGTGGAAAGAGAGATCGTCCCGCCGACCGTGGCCAGTGTGTGGCGGGAGATTGTGCCGAACTACACGGTGCGAGAGGTTTTTTCGGAGAAGCGCGAGGAAGTGCGGCAAAGGGCCGCGGAGTTGATCCGGCAGAGGCTTGCGGCCGACGGGATTATTGTGAAAGAGGTGATGCTGCGGGATATCCAGTTGCCTCCAGAATATGCGGAGGGTCTGCAGGCCTATCTGTTGAAGGAGCAGGAGGGCCATCTCTCTGCGCTTTTTTAAGCGCCCGGTCCCTGCCGTCTGGGGTTACGGACTGTGGGGTTCTGTGGGTTGGGACCGGGCGATCTTTATGGTAAGGACTAGTTCAATGTCGTCATTCTTGCATTCCGAATTTTTTATTTCCGTGACCGCCGTCACTCTTCTGCGTGATCCCCCTCGCTTTCTTCTCGCCGGACTGAAAACGGCGCCGCCTCGCGCACCGGTTTACCCCGTGTTCCCCCCGTGTCCCCCGTGTTAAAGGTTTTCGTATTGTCCTCATCCCCTATTTGACTTCCCATTCTCCCCACCGCTATCGTTGCCCCCATGAACGTGGTCAAAGCCACCCGCCAGTTCGAAGACTGGCTGACAAAACGCACTCACCTCACCCAGAAAGATCTCCGCCTCAAACACTCCCGCATGAAGGCGGAACTGTTCCCCTTTTTCCGTGCCACCTACTACCGCTTCGCCCAACTCTGGCCGGAAATCTGCCCCGACCTCGCCCAAGCCCCCAAGGTGCTTGCCGTCGGCGATCTCCACGTCGAAAACTTTGGCACTTGGCGCGACATCGAAGGCCGGCTCATCTGGGGCGTCAACGATTTCGACGAAGCCTGGTCCATGGCCTACGCTATCGACCTGGTCCGCCTCGCCGTCAGCGCCCACCTCGCCGCCGAGGCCGGACGGCTTCCCATCAAACGCGAGGACATCTGCACGATATTGCTCGAAGGCTACAGCGAATCGATGCGCGAAAAAGGTCTTCCCTTCGTGCTCGGCGAAAATCATCAATGGCTTCGCCGCATCGCAACAGGCGAACTTCGCGACCCGGTACATTTCTGGGCGAAGATCGACGCACTCCCCACCCTCAAGGGCGATTGCCCCATCAGCGCCGTTGACGCTCTTCAGCACCTCATGCCCGCGCACGACATTCCCTTTCGCCTCGCCCATCGCGTCGCCGGACTCGGCAGCCTCGGCCACGCCCGCTACGTCGCCATCGCCGACTGGCACGGCGGACGCATCGCCCGCGAAGCCAAAGCGCTCGTCCCATCCTCCTCCGCCTGGGCTCACAAGCACGACGCTCCCGCCGAAATCCTTTACCAGACCATCATCAATCGCGCCGTCCGCTGTCCCGATCATTTTGTTCAATTACGCGGACGCTGGATCGTTCGCCGCCTTGCTCCCGACTGCTCCCGTATCGAGCTCGCATCCTTGCGCGCCCCCGATACCGAGCTCCGCCTTCTGCACGCCATGGGATGGGAAACCGCGAACATCCATCTCGGCACCTTATCGGCCCGCAAAGCCATCCTCCGCCATCTCGCCAGGCAAAAAGCTAAGTGGCTGCATCAAGCCGCCGAAGACATGCTCCAGGCTGTCCGCGACGACTGGGCGGTTTGGAAGAAGAAAGGTTATGTCTGATGCGCGTGCGCGCCCCGTCCGGGAAAATAAAGTTGCCTCACCCTTCAAGTTATCGCACCGCTGCGTAATCTAATACAATGATTCCGCAGGCTTTACGGCAGTACAATTGCCCGCGGAATTCCTGTATCCGGCCCTACGGAGTCCACCCGATTGCTCCCACCCCTCAAGTTAGAGACCCTAAGATGTTTACGTTTTTGGATGAACGGTGGACGACTCAAAGACATCATCGCGGAGTCTGCTCGATAGCTTCATATCCTGGCACTTCAGGTCCCGGCGCTTGGAAGATCGCATCCGGGAGTTGTGCGCCAAGGCAGTCGTCACAGATGAGCCTGCCGAACTGAATGCGCTTCTCGAACAGCTTACGGCGGCCCTTCACGAGCAGGTGAGTCGTCTTAGGAAACGAGTCATACAAGATAGCCTCGCGCCGGAACGTCGCTTCTCTCGTACTTGATTCCTCGCCCTCCTCCCCAGGCTGTTCGACGTCGAACAGACTTAATCCCTGAGCTGCTGCTTTAATTGCCGCCAGTCAAGACCTCCATGAACAAAGCCGATAGTGATCGCATTCAGCAACTCTGCTCACTTATTGCCGTCGAAAAAAACCGGTCCAGGTTCCTCGCCCTCGTCGAAGAGCTCAATGCAATTCTGGCCGCCAAAGATGACCGCGTGCAGCAACATGAAGCTGACGACAAGGAACCGAACTAACCCCCAGCCGTGTCGATGCCACCGTGAGCCCGGCCTCCCTGGCGCCGCTGCCTAGCAACCTGCGAGCCCTACCAGATCTTCCCTGTATCTTCGCTCCCCGTACCTCCCTTGATATCCGTAAAATTATGGCCCGATATACAGGCTCCCCGAAACTAGCCCGGTCCGTAGCCGGCATCCAAGTCATTCGATGAGCGCAGATACACTCGCGGGCAAGTTTGCCATACCCACCAAGGTGGTTCCCCTGCAACCGGGCTCCCGAACGGACGCGGCCGGTCAGGCAATCTCCAATGTTATTTTGCTGTCTCTTCCGGAAAAAGAGTTCAATCTGCTCCGCCCTCATCTGGAACCACTCGACTTATCGCAGCACAGGATTCTGCACGAGCCCGGCGAGAAGATCGACTTCACCTACTTCCTCAATGATGGCATGGCCTCGCTGGTAGCCATCAGCCGTGACGGCCGGAGCGTCGAAGTAGGCATTATCGGCAAGGAAGGGATGGTGGGATTGTCCCTCACCGTGGGCCTGCAGCGCGGAACCTTTCGGGCCATCATGCAGATGGCGGGAACTGGAGTGCGCATCAGCTCAGATATCTTTCTGGAGGTTCTAAGTTCTGCTCCCTCCCTCCGCTTTCAACTCGGCCGTTTCGGCCTGATGCATGGCATGCAAGTCGCGCAGCTCGTTGCTTGCAATCGTCTGCATGAAATCGCGCAGCGCCTGGCTCGCTGGCTGCTCATGTGTCAGGATCGCTTCGATTCCCAGTTGCTTCCCTTAACCCACGAATTCCTCGCCCAGATGCTCGGCACCGGACGCCCCAGCGTCAGCTTGGCCGCCGGAGTCCTGGAAGATGCCGGATTAATCGAAAACCTGCGCGGCTCCGTTAAAATCTTGAACCGCAAAAGCCTCGAAGAGAGCGCCTGCGAATGTTACAGCGTCATCCAACACTTTAACGGCGGGTTGGGTCTGAAATAACTCCGCCCGAAAACACACGAGCAGCCGTTCTTCATTGTTCCAAACGCCCCTCTCCCGCACCACCTGCGTTACACTGTTTCGCTGTCCATGCCGCCCACTTCTCACAACCCTAACCACCTCCTCACCCGACTCGAAGCCGCCAAAAATCTCTTTGATCCCGGCAGTCCCGCACTTATCGCCAAACTTCTTCGGCAACTCTCAAAGCTCTCATTCACTGATCCCCGCCAACTCATCCGCTTGCACGAAGCCCTGCTCTTCCTCCGCGCTTTTCCGCACAATCCCACGTTAGTGCCGCGCATCGAGGATCTCCTCAACACCTTCCACCAGCGCATCGAGAAACTTCGCGCCCGGCAAGCTGACATGTCCCTGTTCGACGACTTTGATACTTCCGGCATCGCTGGTACCACCATGCAGGACACTCTCTCATTCGACGTCACCCAGTGGCTCGCGCGCCGCATTCCCAGAAATGTAGAAATCGCCTGGCAAGATTATTGGGATGACTACCAGGCCGAGCGTTCCCGCACCACCACTTGGCCGCGCTTCATTCCACTTCTTGAAGAGGACGCCGACGTCGAAGCCAACATCCCCTGGTCAAGTTGGCTCGACACCGCCCGAGGCCGCCAAGACTCGCTCCGCTGGCTCCTGACCCGCTTCGCCCAACTTCCACTCTCCGCCCGCCAGCAAGCCGAACTCTACGACTCACTCCACCTCCCGATTCGCTGGAAGCTGGAAAATTTAAAGCTTTCCCGAACTCGCAACTTCACTCGTCCTCGCCGCTTCTATTTCCACACCACTCCACTCCTCCAGCGCAGCCAGGTTTCTCTCTCCCACGAACTATCGCAGCCTGCACCCAAACTCGAAAAGCTCTCGCTCTCCGCGGGGGAATCCGTCATAAACGCCATTCGCGACGTAATGGTCGTCCGCTACCGTGAACTCTACGGCACCACTCTCGGCGATTCCCGCACCGTCGTCCGCGCCGACCTCGGCCGCGGCGTCGTCATGCATTTCTGGGGACTCCCTCCCACCCGCCGTCTCCCGCTCCGCGCCTATCTTGCCGGCTACACTCTCAAAAACGGCGTCCCCATCAACTACATCGAAGCCATCGGCCTCTGCGAATGGATCGAAGTCGGCTTCAACACTTTCTACACTTATCGCCAGGGCGAAACCGCATGGATCTACGCCCAAGCCCTGCGTTGCCTCTGCGCCCTCACCGCCGCCAAATGTATTTCGATTTATCCCTACCAGATCGGACAGAACAATGACGAAGCCATCCAATCCGGCGCCTTCTGGTTCTACCGCAAACTAGGCTTCCGCCCTGGACGCCCCGATCTGCAAAAGCTCTGCGAAAGGGAAGAGCAGAGAATCTCCGCCACTCCGCACTACCGCACCCCGCCTCGCACCCTGAAGCGCCTGGCCGAAGCCCATATGTTCTATGAATTGCCCGCACCGGGCCAGAAGTTCTACGCAACGACCGGCTCCTGGGACACTTTCTCTACCCGCAATCTGGGCATGCTCGTCAATCGCCGCATGGCCGAAAAATTCAACGGCGATATCCACAAAATTCGCAATGCGTCCGTCGCCGCCGTAATCCGAGCCCTCAACCTCAATCCCGCCCGCTGGACTCAAGCCCAACTCGAATCCCTCGAAAACTGGTCCCTCGTCCTCGCTCTAATTCCCGATCTAGCTCGCTGGACGACCCATGAAAAGCATCAACTCCTCAAACTCATCCTCGCCAAATCCGCTCGCAACGAACTGCCCTATCTCCGCCAAACTCAGCTTCACGCCCGTCTTCGAGCCGCGCTTCTCCGCCTGGGCTCATGACCATGTGGGGCGGACACTCCTGTCCTTTGACTTTTGCCTTGGCCCGCGATAACTCATGCAGAAACAGTCGCCCTCGTGAGGTTGTTAGAAAACGATCACCCCTTCACCGCCGATTCTTGCGATAATGCCTCTTCTCTGAAAGGCCTGTATGAGTCAACCAAGCATTCATCCCCCCGCCACGCCGTACATTCCAGATCCAAACGTTCGCATCGGCCACGTTCATTTGAAGGTCGCTGATCTAGCGCGGGCTCTGCGGTTTTATGCCGGAGTGCTTGGCCTGCAAATAATGCAGCGCTACGGCGAAGGAGCCGTATTCCTCTCCGCTGGCGGCTACCATCATCACATCGCGCTCAACACATGGGAAAGCCTGGGTGGTTCGCCACCACCGCCAGGAACAACCGGGCTGTATCACACGGCCATTGTTTACCCCACGCGTGCGGCGCTCGCAGCCGCCTTGCGCAGAGTATTGGCCGCGAAGATTCCTCTGCAAGGCGCAGCTGACCATGGCGTCAGCGAATCCATTTACCTGAACGACCCCGATGAGAATGGCGTTGAACTCTATTGCGACAAGCCCAAAGAGAACTGGCCCCGCACCCCGGAAGGTCAGTTGAACATGTACACCCACCGGCTTGATCTGCACTCTCTCCTGAGCGAGGCGCCCCCGGGAATCGAGTTGCAGAGCGGCCCTCGCGATCTGTAAGCTGGGGCGGGTTTTTCCTCTGCCATGTCGTCGTAAGCAGGCTCCCATATCCATGCCCGGAATGGAACCGCTCGTCCCATTTTTCTGTGCCAACCGCACCGTCAACCGTACGGTAGCGTACGGTATCTACAGTATGGTGCTTTAGGCCCCTCCAAAATTAGTCTATAAGTTCCTTTCCTCGTTGCCGTCCGTCGACCCCTACAACATGGCCCGGCCAGCTGCTTGCCAAGGAGAAAGCAGGCATGGTATGTCTCACAGCGTCCTGATTGTCGACGACAATAACCTGGTTCGCCGCTTACTTCGGGCGTGGCTTGAACAACACTCCGAATGGCACATCTGTGGCGAGGCCGAAAACGGCCAGATGGCGGTAGCGCAAGTCGAGGAGCTTCGCCCTGACATCGTAATTCTGGATTTGCAAATGCCGGTCATGAACGGGCTGGAGGCCGCGCGCCACATTAACCGGCTCGCCCCCAATACTGCCATGATTATGTTTACCGTGCACAACTCCACGCAACTGTTGACGGCGGCTCGGGGCAGCGGCGTGAAGGATGTGGTTTCCAAAAGCGAGCTCCTCGGTGAGCATCTCCTGACCGCCATGAGAGAAGCCTGCGCCTGATCGCGGATCTAGTTTTCCAACCTACCGCCCCGATCGGTGAATTCTCAGAGAAATTTCCAGACACTTCGGGCAGGGACACCGGAACGCTCTATCGTTGGGAAACACGATGTGGCCGCAGTTTTGGCAGATCAATCGATCATCGGTCACTGGCTCCATGGCATGGAACTCACCACCGACAACACAATAGGGACAACGATGTTTTTTCTTTGTCATTCTCTTCAATGCTTAAGCAGCGCGGCTACAGTGTCGGAATGGGAACTATAGATTCTTCCAAGGTCAATTGAATGTTCGCTATCGAACTGGATGCGAGCCAGGATGCAGAGCAAGGGATGCGCTGCCCGCAGAGCTTAAGCTGAATCAGACACAAAGGCGTCCTACTTTTCCTAGCAAGCTTTCTCTCCACATATAGCAGAGAACCGTCCCCATGTCGGTACGCCGTCGTACTCCACTCGGTCCCCTAAGGCACCCGGTTACGCTCTCCCCTCGTAGGTTCCGTCGCCAAAAAGTCGTATGCAAGAATCAGGCCCTCCGAATAGAATCAACCGAGGAAAAATACGCCTCGAGCGTGACGTGCACCGCCGATGAACCCATCCGAACGAATTGACAAATACATCGCAGCCCTCACCGACTGGCGCGGCCAAATGCTTGCCAATATTCGCAAGATTATTCAAGATGCAGATCCCGAGATAATCGAGCAGTGGAAATGGATGGGCAGCCCAGTGTTCTCCCACCACGGACTAATCTTGGTCGCCAACGCTCACAAGGACAAAGTGAAGCTGACCTTCTCCCAAGGCGTAAACCTTCCGGACCCAGACCGGATCTTCAATGCCGGCCTTCAAGGCAATAAGTGGCGAGCCATCGATCTGCACGAGGGGGATGGCATTAATGCGCGCGCTCTGAAAAATATGATCCGCGCCGCCGCGGCTTACAATCTTGCTGGGCTGAAGGGGAAATCCCCGGCAAATGCTCGCGGGCTTCGGGCGAAAGTACGCAAAGAGGCCAAAGTGCGCAAGAAGTAGGCAGTGTCGAAGACGGCGAAGAATAGACTTCAAACAACCCACCACCCGCACCCACTACACCCTTGAAACGGAAACCCTTCTCGTTTTAATATTTCGATCCTCACCTCTTGAAAGTTTGGAGGCCGCAAGCATGCAAGACGAGAAGAAAGAACGCTGGATGGAGCTCTGTGCCCAGGCTGCCATTGAGCAAGACCCCGAAAAACTTCATGCCCTGGTCGAGGAAATAGACCGTCTTCTGCAAGAGAAGGAAGATCGCCTGAAAAAGTATCGTCTCAAAGAAGATCGCGTCGAAGAGCATCCTCCTGCCCCACGCTGATTGCGTCAGTACCTCAGCCGCCATTTTCCCCGGTGCCTGAACAGCTATGATGTAATCTGCGCACGAACGGGCCTCTATGAATTCTTGTCTTCGGATATTCACTTTTCTTTCTTTCACCTTATTGTTTGCCATAAATATCCCGCTGGATGCGACCGCCCCCCAGACCAAGGAGGAAACCCAACCGCCCGCGGTGCGTGAGATCGGCCGCAGGTTAAATGAAAAAGGCGTCCCCAATTTCGGCCAGGTCACCCCCACCCTTTATCGCGGAGGCCTGCTCAACGGGGACGGCATCAAGGCTCTCAAAAAGCTGGGCATCAACCTGGTGGTGGATACCCACGCCAACGATGCGTCCGAAGAAAGGGATGTCCAAAAACTCGGAATGAAGTATGTAGCGATTCCATGGCACTGCCCGTGGCCGCACGACGAGGTCTTCGCCAAGTTTCTGAAAGTCGTCCACGACAACAAAGGCAAGAAAATTTTTGTGCACTGCCGCCTGGGAGACGACCGCACCGGCATGATGGTCGCCGCCTACCGCATGGCCGAACAAGGCTGGACCGCCGACGAAGCCATGACTGAGATGCGCTCCTTCGGCTTCACCCGCGCCCACCACTTCATCTGCCCCAGCCTCGCCAGATACGAAAAAGAATTCCCCGACCGATTGAAGAACAGCTCTGCCTTCGAGCAAGAAAGAGCCAATCACAAACAAGCGCCTCAATAGATCGCAACTCCGATCGTTCGACGAAAGGGTGGATCATACCTTATAAACTCTCGGGAAACGGGCCTCAGGAGCCTGCGTTTGCGACCAACCTCGCTGCTTTCAGAGTCATCCTAAATCGCGCGTCATTTTCAGAATTCACTTCTTAGAGGCTTATGGTGACTGGGCATCGATTCGTTTTTCTGATGAGCGTTCTCTCGGTCGCAGTGTTATCAGGCAATCCGGGGAGCAAAATGTTTGCGCAATCTCCAAGTGCGTCCCAGGCTGTCCCGCCGACTACCAGCTACGCACTCACCGTCAAGGTAGCCGGTACGTCCACTGGAACCGTGACCAGCAACCCGGCAGGCATCACTTGCCCTTCGACCTGCACTGCATCGTTCACTTCCGGGACAGTCGTTACGCTCACCGCAACCCCCGCGAAGGGAGCATATCTCGAAGCCTGGTCCGGTACATGCAGCGGCCACGCCGCCACCTGCAAGGTCACCATGAAGGCAGCCGAATCGGTTACGGCAACGTTTAACGTAACGCAAACCGTGAACGTCTTAAATCACATCATTTTCATGGCGCAGGAAAATCGCTCTCTCGATAACTATTTCGGCGCGTTGCGCTCTTACTGGAAGTCAAACGGATTCGCCGACCGCTCCTACGACGGCCTGCCGCAATTCAATCCCACCTCAGGTTCTCCGCCGCTCTACGGACTGCCGCCCACCAATCCCGGGTGCGATCCGGCGTATCCTCCCCCGAACGATTGCATCGAAGACAGCAACAGTCCGCAGGTTGCGTCGTTCCACCTCATCACGCAATGCACCGAGAACACGAGTCCATCATGGAATGAAGCTCATCAGGACTGGAACTTGAACAATCCGTACTCGGGAACCGCAACCCTGGATGGCTACGTGTGGACCGCAGCTCACGATGCCCGCAACATGAGTCCGCAGTTTAACGACACCGATGGCATTCGCGCCATGGGTTACTACGACAATACCGACTTGAATTATTACTATTACATGGCCTCGCAGTTCGCCACGTCGGACCGTTTTTTCTCGCCGGCGATGACGCGAACGCAACCCAATCGCGAATATCTGATCGCGGCCACCTCCCAGGGTTATGCATATCCGGTGGGCACGGACAGTGGCGATCAGAAGTTATTGACGGCCACAACCATCTTTCAGAAATTGCAGAGCGCCGGGATTACCTGGAAAATTTATGTCAACACCGACAATACGGCCTGCGCGAATAACCCTGCCCCATCCTGCCTGATTACTCTGAGTTATGTTTATAACTTCTCATGGGGTCAGGCCATCCCGGCCAACTATCCCAACAATATTGCCACCATGACGCAGTTCTTTTCGGATGTGCAGAACGGAACGCTGCCCGCTGTCGCGCAGATCGAGCCCGCATCGGCTGCGGGTCTGGATGAACACGGTTCCGATTCCGATCAGTACCCAATCAACATTCAACTGGGGGCGCAGTATGTTTCCTCAATCGTCAACGCACTCATGACTAGCGTTTCATGGAAGGATTCGGCTTTTATTCTGACCTACGACGAGTCAGGAGCGCTCTACGATCACGTCGCGCCACAGCCCGCAGTCAGTCCCGACGGAATTAAGCCAGTCGATCTGGAGCCCGGCGATATCTGCACCATGCAGACCGGGCCGACTTGCGATTTTGTTTATACCGGCTACCGGGTGCCGCTGATCGTAATCTCACCCTATGCCAGCAAGCATTACGTCTCACACACGGTAATGGACTACACTGCGATCCTGAAGCTGATTGAAGCCCGCTTCAAGCTGTCACCGTTGACCAAACGCGACGCCGCGCAGAAGGCAATGACCGAGTTTTTTAATTTCAACTTCCCGCCCTGGACCAAGCCCCCGTCGCCCCCGGCACAGTACACCACCGGGCCGTGTTATTTAAACCAGCTCCCGTGAGGACGAACTAACCATAAAGAATAAGGAAATTAAAAGCCCGGCCTGATCGGGGCCGGGCTTGTTTTTTGAGCTACCTAAGAATGCTAAGCAGCTGCGGATCTCTTGGAGCGACCCTCCGTCGCAATTGGTTGAGCTACTTTGCGCACGAGGAAGGGTTGCAGGTTCGGCTCAGAACCGGCCCACTCCAAACTAATGATTGAGTGTCCGGGCTGGCACGTAACGAAATAGCGTTCTCCGGTGGGGCTGGTTACTTCAAATTTGCCGGTCTCGCCCTGCAAAGCCTCGGCAACGTCGTAGGTTGAAATGCTGTCATTCAATTTCATGGGGACTTCCTCCATTTCAGTTACAGATTTTTGGTTGGATTGTCCCCTGCCCTAGGGAGGAGCGTTACTTCGATGATAGTACGCTAGCGTACAGAGTCAAGGCCCGAGGCTGGTTTTTCCTCGTCGAATTTATACTAGGGCATTCACCCGACCCCGCGCCGATCACGGGACCAATGTCAAACCGGCTCGGTTTTGTCGCCAGACTGCCCTAAACCTCGTCCTGTTCCTTCAACCGCGCGATGACCCCGAAATCCTCCAGCGTAGTAGTGTCGCCCTTCACATCGCCACTGCTGGCCAGTTCTCTCAGCAGCCGCCGCATAATTTTCCCGCTGCGAGTCTTCGGCAAGGTGTCGGTGAACCGAATGTCGTCAGGTTTCGCCAAAGCTCCAATTTCTTTCGCCACCCATTTCCGTAATTCTTCTTTCAACTCGTTCGTGGGCTTCCGTCCTTGCTCGAGCGTAACGAATGCCGAGATCGCCTGCCCCTTCACTTCATCCGGACGCCCCACCACCGCCGCTTCCGCCACCGCCTCATGCGCCACCAGCGCCGACTCCACTTCCATCGTGCTCAGCCGGTGTCCGCTCACGTTCAGCACATCATCCACCCGCCCCATGATCCAGAAATATCCATCCTTATCTCTGCGCGCTCCGTCCCCCGTGAAGTACATCCCCGGAATCTGCGACCAGTAATTCTTCACATAGCGATCCGGATCCCCATACACCGTCCGCAACATCCCCGGCCATGGCCGCTTAATCACCAGAAATCCTCCCGACCCCAGCGGCACCGGCTGCCCATCCATCGTCACGATGTCCGCAACGACCCCCGGAAACGGCCGTGTCGCTGATCCCGGCTTGGTCGCAATCGCCCCCGGAATCGGCGCAATCATAATGTGCCCCGTCTCCGTCTGCCACCAGGTATCCGTGATCGGGCAGCGATTCCCCCCGATCTCTTCGCGATACCACATCCACGCTTCGGGATTGATTGGCTCGCCCACCGTTCCCAGCAATCGCAAGCTGCTCATGTCATGTTTCTTCGGCCACTCATTGCCCCACTTGATGAAGGTTCGGATCGCCGTGGGCGCGGTATAAAAGATGTTTACCTTATGGCGTTCGATAATCGACCAGAATCGGTCCGGCTCCGGATGGTTGGGAGCCCCCTCATACATCAGGCTGGTGGCCCCGTTCTGCAGCGGCCCGTAGACGATGTAGCTATGCCCCGTCACCCATCCAATGTCCGCCGTGCACCAATACGTATCTTCTTCCTTGAGATCGAAAATCCACTTCGTCGTAAGATAGGTGCCCACCGAATATCCGCCAGTAGTGTGCACCACGCCTTTCGGTTTGCCCGTTGTGCCCGACGTATAAAGAATGTAGAGCGGATGCTCGGCGTCCAGCGGTTCCGCCGGACAAACATCCGAAGCTTTCGCCATCAGCTCGTGCCACCAGTGATCACGCCCGGCCTGCGTATTAATCGCCGTTCCCGTGCGCTTGTAGATGATCACGCTCTTCACGCTCGGACAAGACTTCAACGCTTCTTCGACCGCGGGAAAAAGTTTCACCTCAGCCCCGCGCCGGTAACTTCCATCCTGCGTGATAACGGCGGTCGCCTGCGAATCGTGAATCCGGTCAATCAGCGCATTCGACGAAAATCCCCCGAAGATCACCGTATGCGGCGCTCCAATGCGGGCGCAGGCAAGCATGGCCACCGGCAACTCCGGCGTCATGCCCATGTAAATCGCCACCCGGTCACCCTTCTTCACTCCCAGCGATTTCAAAACGTTGGAGAATTTCTGAACTTCGCGGTGGAGTTGCTGATACGTCAACGTCCGCACTTCGCCCGGCTCGCTCTCCCAAATGATGGCCGCCTTGTTCTTGCGCGCCGTCATCACATGCCGGTCCAGGCAGTTGTAAGAAAGATTAATCTGCCCGCCCACAAACCATTTCGCCCACGGACAATTCCACTCCAGCACCTTGTCCCACTTCTTGAACCAGTGCAACTCCCCGGCGATCCTGCTCCAAAACTTATCAGGATCATCAATCGATTCCTTGTACAGCCGCTCATACTCCGCGAAGCTCTTGATGTGAGCACGCTGGCTGAATTCTGCCGGAGGCTCAAACCTGCGCTGCTCCTGCAGAATGGAGTCGATGCTGCTGGCCTGAAGATCCGCTAGCGCTTTGCTGGACATGAAACCAAACCTCGCCTTGCAGGAATTTGTAATCGTCGCCCGTCCGGGGATGCAGGGAGAGCCGCTCCCGAATCCCACGCCGACCGAGTACCGCGACATTTTACTACTTCACGCCGAGCAACCGGCTGTGATCCCGATCACATGCCGCCATACAGTTTTCCGACAACAAAAATGCTCCACCAGCGCCCTTGACTCCCAGTGTTAAAATAAAGCTTAGAGATATTCCCTGAAAATTTCGCAAAATCAGGCGGAGCCCTACGCTCCGCCTTTCGCGTTTCTCACTCTCAGGAGTTCCCAATGCGCAAGCGCCGTCCCCAGCCCTCTCGGCCCGACAATCCCAACCGCCCCAACACCAAGCGCACCGGAGAACGTTCCGAAGCCGCCTTCCTCTACCAGGCCAGCCAGCGCCGCTTCGCCATCTCCAAGCCCTGGGGAGACAGCGAACGCTACGACTTCATCCTCGACAATCGTCCGCAACCCCGCGTCAAACTTTTCCGCATACAAATCAAATGCACCGACTGCCTCCGCGCCGACGCCTACGAAACCCGCGCCACCTACTCCGTCGGCCGCCGCCACGTCCCCTATAACAAACGCGATATCGATTTCATTGCCGCCCACGTCGTCCCCCTCAACATCTGGTACATCATCCCCGTCGAAGTCTGCACCCCCCAACCCATGCTCCGCTTCTACCCCCACCGCCAGGCAAAAAAGATGCGTCTGGAAAAATACCGCGAAGCCTGGCACTTACTCGATCCCCCATTCCCCAATCCCCCACTCACCATCCACGCCTGCATCGACGAAGACTACCCTGAGGGCTACGTACCGGAACTGGAAACGGAGCCGCCGGATTGGACAATGGGGCCCGCAGGCGATTGATGTGCTCCTGTGGGGACAGCCGCCCTCGGCTGTCCGCCGGGCGCAGCCCGGAGACGTTGCTGTTGCCCGTGTGGAGCGGGCGCCCCCGCCCGCTACCTTTGACCTGATCTTAACCTTGTTCGTGTGGGACGGACACTCCTGTCCGCCGCCTTTGACGTTGCCTTTGAACTTGGTTGGATCTCCACCGCCGCAAGTACCACTGTGGAAGAGCGGCGCTTCTGCGCCGCGTAAAGCCCTAACTAGTCTTGTCATTCCGAACAGGGCCGAAGGCCCAGTGAGGAACCTGCTGTTGACTTTGCCTTAGCACTCCACAAACCCCGCCCGCGAGAGACCGGGAAGGGCACGACTTCAGTTCTTGAGCCTGCCCTGAGCGAAGCCGAAGGGTGCCACTAGGACCAGAAAAAACCGGGCTTCAGCCCCTGAGGCGCGCCCGTGTGGAGCGGACACTCCTGTCCGCTGCCTTCGAAGTTGATCTTGCCTTGACCTTGCCTCTGAAGCTGCTGGAATCCCGGCCCCCAGTACCACCGTGAAAGAGCGGCGCTTCAGCGCCGCGTAAAGCCACTCACTAATTAAACCCTTGTCATTCCGAACCGGGCCGAAGGCCCGGTGAGGAACCTGCTGTTGACGGAGGCTCCCGTCCAGTGCGCAACCGGTCGAATCCTTGACAGTTGCCTCCCACAGTCGTAGCTTCGACTGCTAGGGAGGGCGGAAATGAAGAGTAGCGAGGAATGTCTGGAGGCGTTCGTAAAGCTTCAGGCCGACCTGCCTAACTATCCCCTCGAAAAACAAACAGAGTCCGACACGCGAGCAAGGCTAATCGACCGGATGCTCTCGGATGTGCTGGACTGGCCGCCCCAGAACATCAGCCGCGAGGAGAGCGCGCACCCTGGTTTCATGGATTATGTTTTGGTTCTTAACCGACGGATTGCAGTCCTTGAAGCAAAGAAGTCAGGCGACACATTTGAGCTTCCACACGACATTACCAAACCGGGAAGGATCTTCACACTAAACGGAATCATCCAGAAGGTCGCCAACCTACAGGCTCACATCAACCAGGTACAGACCTACTGCCTGAACAACGGTATTGAGTACGCGATTGTCTCCAACGGCCTGCAATATGTAATTTTTCGGGCGGTTCGAGTAGACGGTATCCACATTGGGCGCGGCAGGGTGTTTATTTTTAGTGGCTTCGACGACATATCCAAGAGGTTCATCAATTTTTGGGAGCTCCTCTCGAAATCCTCCGTCGAGTCAGGCTCGCTGTCCAGGGCGTTTCAAGACCCGATGACTCCCACCTTCCAATATAAACGCGTCACGGACCAAATCCACGAGTCGAGGGAAAAGGTGACGCGAAACCGCCTGAGTCCGGACCTAGAACCCATCATCAGCGAGTACATGGGCGAGATAACAGACGAAGCCTCGAAGGACAAACTGAAGCATCTCTTCGTGCGCAGCAGGGCCCTCAAAGCCGTGTTGGAAGGAGTCGGACAACGCGTCAATATGTCCGTATCCGATACCGTGCGCCTAGCGGGAAGGGTCGTCCAATCCCAAGACATGAACGATCTGAAAAGCTCCGTCGAAAAGAAGGTGCGCACTCATGTCACTATTCCGAAACGGGGAGAAGTGATCCTTCTGCTGGGACGAGTCGGCTCCGGCAAGACCACATTTGTTAACCATTTTCTTCGCATAGACCTGAAAGATGTCTTTAGTAGGCACCTCCTTGTCACAATCGATTTCCGCCTTCTGGAGAAGGGAGGGAGCGTCCACAAATTCTTCTACGAGCAACTTCGAGCCACACTCGCCAAAAATGATCGATTCACCGAGATGACATCCAAAGAACTTCGAGGAGCCTACGCTTCAGAAATCCGGGAACTCTCTACGGGACCCTTGGCGGTTCTCGAGAGACAAAACAAGAAACTCTACGAGCAGAAAATAGCGGAGTTTCTGCTCGAAAAGTACAAAGATTCGGATTCCCACTACCCCAGAATACTGAAACATCTAGCCGACAAGAAGGATGTTCGCTGCTTTCTTGTCTTCGACAACGTGGACCAGCACGATTTCGACATGCAGCAGGAGATTTTTCGATATGCTCACTCCTTCTCAGGAAGATGCCATGCCTTTTCCATTGTGACGATGTGGGAGGAGACATACCTGCGATCCAAGCAAGTAGGCGGCGCGTTAGCCGCCTACCAACCAGTTGCGTACACGCTGCCGCCAACCAGCGTGGTGGATATCATCAGCCGCCGACTGGAGTACGTGGTTGACGACCTCCGTCGGGGCGGAGTGGCAACGAAGCTGCTCCCCAACACGCAAGCTGTGGAGGACGTGTGGGACTTTCTTGACCTTGTTCGACAGTCGATCCTTCATGACCAGAGGCGCGCCCGGTTCTTCCTCGAATCGATTTCGATGGGAAACCTCCGCCAAGCGATGGAGATATTTTCCCTTTTCCTTGTTTCGGGCCACACAGACACTGGAAAGATTCTCCAGACCGTCAGACAGCGATGGGGATATCTCATACCCCTGCACGAATTCATAAAGTCAACGGGCTTAGGAGATTCTCGCTTTTACCACAGCGAACTGAGCCGTGTTCTCAACCTATTCTCAATATCGGATGAGTCTAGGCCGTCCCATTTCACGAAGTTGCGATTGTTGGAGTACCTTCACTATCACCGAAATAGGTCCACGAGCTTTGGAATCGGATTTATGAATTTAGAAGTCATCAAGGCGGAGTTCGGTAAAATCGGCACCAGCCAAACCGACCTTGAGCAGTCACTGCGTATTCTTTCGACGTACCTGCTTCTGGAGAACGACCGCTATGATCGTTCGAGCGTCGGAAACGCCTATAGGATCACGCCAGCCGGGAGATATTACCTTCGTTACCTAGCGGGAAAGTTCTCCTACCTCGACCTCGTCTGCCAAGACACGCCAATATGGGACGTAAAGACCTTCGACACAATCAAAGAGCTAATCAACAGCACTGACCTGGAGGATAGATTCAAACGTGTCGCCGCCTTCGTCACCCATCTAGCAGAAGAGGAAAAGCAAGAGCACGCGGCAATCCTGAGCACGTCCGACTCGATGCCACTACGGGGCGAAATAATGACGACCCTAAAATCCGAATTCGAAGGAGACGTGGAATACATTCGCAAGAACCGGAATCGGCGACGCGTTGAGAAGACCCCGTATTCAACTAAGGAGTAAACGGGCACAAGCCCACCACGGGCACAGCCTCACGCAATCACGCGCAGCGCGAGCGCCTCGACTGCCGCCTCGGCCTCGGCCTGGGTCGCCCCGTAGGCCATGACTCCTGGCAGCTGAGAAATCTCGGCAATCCAGCGCCCGTCCTCTTCCTGCTCAAATTCAATCTTAAAGTTCACGCCGCCTCCTCACGCCCACAAACTAATTCGGGCCGCCCGCAGGCGGCCCATCGATTTCGCGTGACTAATTCGCCAGCATCCGGAGTTCGCTGGCACGTTAAGTTCACCGGCCTTCTAGATTCTCCAGCCGATCCGACAAAGACTCGACGTCGAGAGCACGCAGGGCGGCTGCGTGGCTCTTCCGGCGCAACTCGACAGGTGAGGCCCACTTGTGAAACTCGGTCAGCAGAGTGGTTTCAACCTTTTCAAGCTGTCCTTTAATCCATTGCTTGTCTTGGTCAGTCAGCACAGCTCAAATTATAAGGGCAATGGCTTGATATCGCACCAACCGAATCGCAGGCGCGGTCGTCCGATGCCGGGCTAGCCGATGGACTTCCGAGACGCACTTCGCCCCTGCTGCCGCAATCTTAGGCTGAGGACGCCCTTTTCCTTTCAACAACTTACCCCCACCCAATCCCCCATTCAACCGCTAAACCCCGTTTTTCACCCGTTCGTTGCGTTAATGGTGCGCATCTCGTTCCCCTCCAATAAGATCGCTTCAGGCCATCACCCAGGGAAAAGTGTTCCAACCAGGTTCAATCCCAAGGGAGAGCCATAGCTGTTCGGTTTTTGTGGTTAAGATCTCAGGCGAGCCAGGCAAATGAAGCCGACTTTTGCTGAAGACCTAAGCCCCAAAACTGAACCAGCTAAGAGCTAAAAGCTAGGAGCTAAAAGCTAAAATGCGCAAGCCGATCAAGTACGTAGAAAAAGCAGCCGTCGCCGTCGCCAAAGGTGCGTGGGTTGTGTTCGACCGTTTGAACCGCATCAACCCCGGCGTCTCGCCCACTCCCAAGTGGTCCGACAAGCCTCTGCTCAAGTCCTACGAAAAATCCAAGCCACCTCTCGGCTGGCCCCGCTCCACCGATTCGCTTTGCCCGAAGTGTGTGCCGGAAATCCGCCAGCAGATCCTCGACGGCAAACTGCCGCACGAAGTTCTGATGAACGAAAAAATCGGCGAGATCAAAGCCACCATCGTCGAGAGAGATGGAAAGATCTTGATGGTGAAAGATTGCCCCGTCCACGGCCACTTTGAGGACGTGATGTCGATCGACACCGATTTCTCCAAGCATCTCGAAGACGTTTTCCCCGGCCGCGACATCGTCGCCCACAATGACGAGAAGCTCCATCACCACGGCTCTTCAACCGTAAAGTACGGACGCGGCTCGGTGCTGACGATCGATCTGACGAATCGCTGCAACATGATGTGCGATCCCTGCTTCATGGACGCGAACCAGGTCGGCTTTGTCCACGAACTGCAGTGGGAAGAAATTAAAACCATGCTCGACAACGCGATCACCATCAAGCCGCGTCGTCAGATGAGCGTGCAGTTCTCCGGCGGCGAGCCCACGTTGTCGCCATATTTCCTGGATGCCGTTCGCTACGCGCGCAAAGTCGGATACAACTCCGTGCAGGCCGCGACCAACGGAATTGAATTCGCAAAA
>Ga0207011_1088_pt1 | contig 19441 bp, 11 predicted proteins | sample Alteio_BWMinCont_79_FD_153466 | JGI IMG/M metagenome (GOLD analysis project Ga0207011, IMG submission 153466) | Enriched cells from forest soil in Barre Woods Harvard Forest LTER site, Petersham, Massachusetts, United States -... | ecosystem: Environmental > Terrestrial > Soil > Temperate forest >...
AATTGCAATCTATCGGTCTCGATGTCTCCGTTGCTAAACGCACCAGAGAAGGCACCGAAGTGGAAGTAGACCTGATGACCGAAGTCGAGGAAGTACGTCCTCGCGGTTTGAGCAATATAGACACGCACTACTTTGTTAGCAACAGGGGGCAGTTCATCGCCTTTTTCACGGTCGAAGACTTTGACGTCTACAACGCGGCCACCTTCACCGTGCGGTACGCGCAGCGAATTGTCACGGACGTCGCGGGCCTTTTCACCGAAGATTGCGCGAAGCAACTTTTCTTCCGGTGGATGTTCAGATTCACCTTTAGGAGTGATCTTGCCCACCAGGATGTCGTCGGGATAAACACGCGAACCAATTCTGACGATACCGGTTTCATCCAGGTGACGCAGGGACTCTTCCGAGACGTTGGGCACTTCGCGGGTGATTTCCTCAGGACCGAGTTTGGTCGAGCGGGCATCGATTTCCAATTTTTCAATATGGATGGAAGTGAGGACATCATCAAAGACCAGACGCTGCGAAATCAGGATGGCATCTTCAAAGTTGTAACCTTCCCAGGGCATGAAAGCCACGAGCAGGTTACGACCCACGGCCAGCTCACCGGTATTGGTGGCGGCACCGTCGGCGATGACATCGCCAACTTTGACGTTGTCGCCCGGTCTGACAATTGGCTTCTGGTTTAAGCAGGTGTCCTGGTTGGAACGCTGGAATTTAGCCAGTTTGTACTTAACCAGGCGCTTATCCTTGGTGCGCACGTGAATAGAAGTAGCAGAGGCGTATTCGACCTTGCCTTCCACATCAGCAACAATCACCATGCCCGAGTCTTTGGCGGCCTGCTTTTCGATACCGGTCGTGACAAAGGCACGCTCGGTCTTGACCAGGGGCACCGATTGACGTTGCATGTTTGAACCCATGAGGGCGCGGTTGGCGTCGTCGTGCTCGAGGAAGGGGATCAAAGCCGTTCCTACTGAAACAATCTGAATCGGGCTGACGCCGACATAGTCGACCTGCTCCGGCGGTGTTTCAATAAACTCGGCCTTGTAGCGCACCGGTATAAGCGGATTGACAAAGGTACCGTCATCATTGACCGGCACATCGCCCGGGGCAACTCTATAACGATCCTCTTCATCAGCTGTGAGGTAATGAATGGTCTCGGTCATGATGCCGTTTTCTATCAGCCTATAAGGCGTTTCGATAAAGCCATAGGCGTTAACACGGGCGTGGGTAGCCAGCGAACCTATAAGACCGGCGTTGGGACCTTCAGGAGTCTCTACCGGACAAATACGGCCGTAGTGACTGGGATGAATGTCTCGAACAGCAAATCCGGCTCTTTCTCTCGACAAACCACCGGGACCAAGGGCAGACAATCTGCGCTTGTGGGTGAGCTCAGCCAGAGGATTGGTCTGGTCCATAAACTGTGACAACTGCGAACTGCCGAAGAATTCGCGGATGGCTGCCACCAGTGGTTTGGTGTTGAGCAGGTTGGCGGGAGTGAGTGTATCTGCGTCCTGGAGAGTCATGCGCTCGCGCACGATACGCTCAAGTCTGGTCAGACCTATACGGAACTGATTTTGCAGAAGTTCGCCCACCGAGCGGATACGGCGGTTACCGAGATGGTCGATATCGTCCACCTGGCCTTCGTCGTAGTGCAGGCCAATCAGGTAGTCCACAGCAGCGACTATGTCTTCGCGAGAAAGAGTGCGCTGGGTTTCGGGAATGGACAGAGTGAGCTTTTTGTTGAGTTTGTAACGACCGACGCGACCGAGGTCATAACGTTTGTCATCAAAGAATCTGCTGTCGAGAATGCTCTGGCCGCCTGCGACCGACGGCGGATCGCCTGGTCTCAGTTTGCGGTATACCTCTATAAGGGAATCTTCCCGGGTCTTGTTGGAGTCTTTGTCGAGCGTCTTTTTGAGAAACTCTTTGTGGCGAAACAAGCTCTCCATCTCGCTGTCGGTATAGCCGAGGGCGCGAAGCAGAGTGGTGGCCGGCAATTTCCTGTTTTTGTCGATCTTGACATAGATGATGTCGTTGACGTCGGTTTCAAACTTGAGCCAGGCCCCCCGGTTAGGGATCAAAGTGGCTGAGAATGTACGTTTGCCGTTGGAGTCTACTTCACGTTTGTAATAGATGCCGGGGCTTCTCACGATTTGCGAGACAATAACCCGCTCAGCGCCATTAATAATGAATGTGCCGCGGTCAGTCATCATCGGGATATCGCCGACATAGATCTCTTGCTCTTTGATTTCGCCCATTTCACGGTTAACCAGACGCATCTGAATGCGCAGTTTTTTCGTGAAGCTGGAATCAAGTGCCCGAGCCTCTTCCGGCGTCTTGGGTTTGTTTGGTTCGGTATGATCTTCGAAGGTGTAGTTCGTCAGGAAGTGCAGCTCCAGCCTTCCTGTGTAGTCTTTTACCGGACTGAATGCCCGCAGTTCCTCTGCCAGGCCTTCGTCAATGAACCACTTGAACGAAGCTTTTTGGATTTCGGCGAGATCGGGCAAATCCGCTATACGCGTGCTGCCCGCCCCGAAGGTCTTGACGCGCTCAGACAACTCTAAGGTCATCGGTTACCTCTGATGTTTATGTTACTTGACTCATGCATGAAGTCGCAGTTGCCCAAGGCCCCTGCAAGTACAGGGGAGCAACTATACGTATCACTCTAATTTATTGTCAATACAAATGTAGGGAAACGTGACGGACTGCGAAGATCCGACACACCCATTAGAAGTTTTACACGTTCTTCAAAACCTTCCGGGCACGATGTAAGCAGGCTTTGATTAATTTTTACTCACACCTTATCATTTTCTTAATGACTATGAGACTTCCGTAAGTTATACCCCAAGTGTCCTGTTGTATCAATTGAAAAGCGCATAGGCAAGCCACTATTTTTATCAGCGCAATTTTGGTTAAGATAACGACCTGCTCCGACTTGGGCTTGGCATGGGGATGGAGCGTTGCTGGTGTGACGTGCGGTCTTCAAAACCGTCGTTGGGTAGACTAGCTCTATCCAGGGTGGGTTCGATTCCCACGCATCCCCGAATATTATTCGCTCAATGACAATTGCCACGCCAAATCGTCAAAAAATGGCAGTTGTCATTCACTTATCAGCCCCATGACTACCGTATTTCGGCGCGGCGGGGGCTTTACAAACCTTTCAAAGTTTTCATAATTATCAGTAGCAGCGTTGTTGTGTTAATTGTCCAAAAATTTGGTTCTTGTCCAAAAGTTAAAACATCCTCGATTACTAGAAAGTCGGTAAAAAGTGAGTTCGCAAAACCAGGGCAATGGTGCCCTAGCAAATGGCGTGCCAAATGGCCAGGAGGGCTGGCTCGATCAATTTGCGGGATACCTGGAAATGGAGCGGAATTATTCATCGCATACTATCCGCGCCTACCTAAATGATCTTCGTCAATTGATTGGCAGCGATTTAAGTCAAGTTACCCCCGTACCCCCTACTACTTCTTCTCCCGCAAGCCTGGCCCCACAGCCCGGCCAGGCCTACATGGCCCCTTCCATGGGTGTCAGCCCGGAAAGCAACGGGATGACAGCTGAGATACAACCATCCACAGCCGGTAGCGCCCCCGGTGGCACCACCACCCCTGCCCCTACATCAGGTTGGCTGGAAGCCGAGGGTCTGAGGACTTATATCCGCCAGATCCAGGAGCAGTATTCAAGACCGACAGTGGCTAGAAAGATTTCTGCCATCAGAAGTTTTTACCGCTACTTGAGAAGAGAACAGTTGATTGAAGAGGATCCATCCAAGCAAGTGCGCGGTCCCAAACTGACCCGCCGCCTGCCTGCCTGCCTCGACAAAGAAGAGATAGTAAAACTGCTCATGTCTCCGGATACAGCTACTGTACTGGGCGTACGTGACCGGGCCCTGATGGAAGTGCTCTATGCCACGGGCATGCGCGTAAGCGAGTTGTGTGGTCTGAGAGTATCGGACTACAACCAGGAAGCCATGGAAATGCGCGTGCTTGGTAAGGGTGGCAAGGAGCGTATCGTGCTCCTCAATCAGAGCGCCCAGGGCTGGCTCTCCAAGTATTTAGCCGAATACTGGACCAAGCTCGCCGAAGGACGCACACCCCAGGCCGAACATCCTCTCTTCGTCAGCCGCCAGGCCACACGCCTGTCTTCACGCTCGGTGCACCGCATCGTCATGAAACACGCCATCAAGGCCGGCATCAATAAGACAATCACCCCGCATACTCTGCGACATACATTCGCCACTCACTTGCTCGAGGGCGGAGCCGATCTGAGAGTGGTGCAGGACCTCCTGGGGCACACCACCATTAACACCACCCAGATTTATACCCACGTAAGCCTTGAGCGCTTAAGAAGGGTTTACATCAACACTCACCCGAGAGCGTAAACGTAAAAATCTGGTTTGGTGGGCAATAAAGTAAAGTAAAACGGGGCGGCAACGCCCCGTTTCCTTTTTATTTGGTCTTCGGCGCCGGCCAGTGATCAGGGCGCCGCGGTCACCTCGACAGACCGGTCCAGGCCACCTCGGCCGGGCCATACCCGGCCATATCGATCCGACAATTATGTCTCTCTCAGCCTCAGCAGCAGGCAAATACCGGCCTTTTACCCTTAAGATATAATGTCATGGGCCCCGTCAGATCCAGCTAATCAATTTCTAGTCATGTCCTCCTTATGTCCTGGTTGATGCAGATCAAAGATTTCCCCTCAGACGAGAGACAAAAAATCAAAAGTGGCCAGACGCAGATCTGAAGCAAGGAAAAAGGACCAGGGTGCTCTGGCTTCGGTCGGGCGCTTGACCAAACGCATCTTTATACTGTGCCTGATTGTTGGCGCCATTGGAGCCGGATATGCCGGTGCCTCCCTCTACAAACAACTGCAAGAACTGCCCGATGTCACCATGGTCGAACGCTTCGAGCCAATGGAAGCAATTCAGATATTTGATCGCCAGGACAAACTCATATGCACGGTTGAAGGTGACGAAGACAGGCGCGTGGTGCCACTCAATCAAATATCTACGCCGATGCAGCAGGCGATGCTGGCGGCCGAAGACCACCACTTTTACGAACACAACGGCATCAACTTCTTAAGTATCATCCGCGCCAGCTATGCCAACTTCCAGGCCGGACACGTGGTCGAAGGCGGCTCCACCATTACCCAACAGCTGGCCAAAAATCTATTTTTTAAAGACGCCGGCCGCACTTTCGATCGCAAAATCAGAGAAGCATATGTGGCCTGGGATCTGGAGCGGCGCTATTCCAAAGAACGCATCCTCAATATGTATCTCAATCAGGTTTACTTTGGCAACAATGCCTACGGCATCGAGCGCGCCGCCGCCCGTTACTTTGACAAAACGGCAGCCACACTGACTATTGCCGAGAGCGCCTTTATCGCCGGCCTGGTAAAAGCACCTTCCGAACTGGGCACTCCACAAAACCGCGACGCAGCCGTTGAGCGCCAGCGCGAAATCGTGGACAAAATGGTCGAATACGGCTACATCACGCCAAACCAGGCTAAATCTGCCAAGGCGCAAAAGCTGGCCTTTAAGAAAGGCAATAACCCACTGCAAAAATATCCGTACTATATAAGTTATGTGCTGGAAGTCTTGCATGAGCGTTTTAGCCAGGCCGAGATGCGCACCCAGGGTATGAAGGTTTACACCAACCTCGATCCCACGGCCCAGGAGCTGGCCGAGAAGACCCTCAACGAAGCAGTCAAAAAAGCACCAAAAGGTGTAAGCCAATTTGCCCTGGTATCAATCTCGGTGCACGACGGCGAGGTGATGGCCCTTGTCGGCGGGGTCGGTAATTTCTGGAAAAACCAATTTAACCGCGCCACCAATCCGCACACAGTAGGCAGCTCATTCAAGCCATTTGTTTATTTAACGGCCTTTGCCAAAGGCGCGCTCACCCCCGACAGCATAGTCGACGACAGTCCACTGGAAGTCAAATCGCCCTGGGGTCTGGCTACTTATGCACCAAAAAACTTTGACCATAAATTTTACGGCAAAATACCAGCCAGACGTGCCCTGGCACTTTCGCGCAACGTGCCATCGGTACGGGTGGCGCAGCTCGTCGGCATAGACAGCGTCATTGAAACAGCCAGGCTAGCCGGCATCACCACCAAACTCGATCCCAATCTTTCCCTGGCTCTGGGCAGCTCGGCGATTTCTCCTCTGGAGATGGCCGGTGCTTATTCCACCTTCGCCAGAGCCGGCGTAGTGGTCAAGCCACAAATTTTGAGAAAGATTGAGAATAATCGCGGCCAGGTAATAGAAGTATTTGATCCCAAACAAGACCGGCCCTTCCAACCCGAGCCGATTGCCCGCCTGGTCGACTGTATGCAGGACGTAGTGCGCTGGGGCACGGGCACCCAGGCCAAGCTTGCCGACCGCCCCGTGGCCGGCAAAACCGGCACCGCCGATGAAGGCAAGGACATCTGGTTTATCGGCTTCACACCAGATATGGTGACCGCCGTCTGGGGCGGCAATGACGAAAACAAACCAATCCCCGGACACAACGTTACCGGAGGCGTGGTCATGGCCAAAATCTGGCACGACTATAACGACGCCTTCTACAAAGCGCGCCCTACCGCTCCGGGACAATTTATGGTGCCTGCTCCAATAAATCCGGACGAGCTTAACGCCAAAAAATCCGGCGGTGACAGTGTGGCCAAAGGCGACAGTGTTTCGCCAGACTCAATCAGTGCCGCCTCGGCGGCCTCAACCAAGGCAGCCGGAGACAATGTCGAGCTCAAGCCGATGGAAGCAAAAACGGACGACACCAAAGAAGCAAGCGGAGCATCCCTGGCACCGAATTCAACAGCGGGCGCGGGAGCAGGCAGCGCAGAAGGGTCCGGCGCGCCCACTCCGGGCAGCACAGCAATCAACTCCGGTGCAGCGCCTCCCACCGCCCCTCAGGCGGCTAATCCTGAGGCCTCCAAGCCACCCGACGTAGCGGTAGCCAAGCCACTCAACCCATTTGCCAACGCACCCATGGAATCCAAGTCAACCAAAGAACTTATAGCCAGCCCGAAACGCCTCTATCCTTACAATGCACCAACCATCTGGATGCCGGTGACGCAGGGCACAAAATAATGACCTTTACTCCCAGGCAATCGAAGGCCAATCAGATTTGGTTCGCCACCTTTCTCCTTGTGATTTTAGCCCTGGCTGTCGAAACACAGCCCCACGCCAAAGCGCCGGCCAAAGCATTTGAGCAGCCCGAAGCGACAAAAGCAGTGCAGAAAGATAGCGACGTTCAGAGGTAGTCCTTAACGGCATGAAACGAACTCTGCTTCCAGCGAACGCCAGCTATTTCCTTCCGGCGGCGGCTCTCATATTGTCGCTGAATTATCCTTGCTGTCTGGCCGATCCCGCCAGCACCAGGCACGAAGAAGTAATCCGCCTTTGTAATCAGGCTTACAAGTTGTACGTGCCCGACTGCGAAAAAGGCAAAAAAGCGATGGCAATTGTGGACAAGGCCCTACAGCTAGAGCCAAACGCGTGCTTTCCTCATAGTCTCAAAGCTGACTTTATATTCCAGACCGAAGATGACGACGCTGGTGCTCTTGCTCAAATCAATCAAGCAGTGGCCGCAGAGCCTGATAATCCTGATTCTCTCAGGCTGAAAGCTAAAATACTGAGGCGGTTAAATCGGCTGCCTGAAGCATTGCAGTCAATAAACAAAGCAAATCTAAACAGTTCGAAGCCAAAGGCCAGCAACTTTCAAGTGAAATCAGATATTTTGCACGATATGGGGGATAACAAGGGCGCTGAAGAAGCTATAACTCAAAGTATCAACATCGAGCCGACTTGTTTCGATTTCCGCATGGACAGGGCTAAGCTGCGCGAACAACTAAAAAATTATACCGGCGAAATAGAGGACACTAGCGTTATCATAAAGGACCAATTTCGCGCTAAAAGCGTCATACAGGTCGTCCACGCGTATCGTATGCGAGCCCTTGCCTATGCTCGCACCAAAAAGAACGACCTGGCAAAACAGGATTATCTATACATCTATAATAAAGCACCTGATGTCCGGCCTGTAATGATGGAAGCGAAGCAATTCTTCGAATCAATCGGTGACAAGAAAAACTTAGAGCTTATTCTTCAAAGACTGAAGCGCATGGACAGCGACTATAAATTGTAAGTCAATTGCTCTGGCCATGACGTTTCTCATAATTGTCAGAATCAAGCAATTGGGCGAACGATATCAGTGACGTGAGCCACCAACGAAAAGCATTAGCGAACCAGACTAATAAAGTGTACTCTGCAGAATTGCGAAAAAGGCATACAGAATGAGACCAGTGTTGATTCCAGTCTATGCCAGCCGGTACTTTACAGCAACGGCCCTACTGCTAGCGCTTTGTTGGCCTTGCGGTATTGCCGACGATGCAAGCGCTCGACAAGAAGAGGCCGGTCGCTGTTATAAGCAGGCCAAACGATTGTGGCAACCCGACAGCGAAAACGGCACAAAGGCGATGATCTTGATCGATAAGGCGATCAAACTAAGCCCCGAAACAGCTGAATACTATTCGCAAAAGGCAGAATTCCTGCTTCAAACCGAAGAAGATGATGGTGGGGCGCTGACTCTAATAGATCGCGCCCTGGCGAAACAGCCGAACAATCCTCATTATCACACCGTAAGGGCAGAAACGCTGGCACGTTTGAATCGGCTGCCTGAAGCAAAAGAAGCAATAAACAAAGCAATGGGAAAAGACGCGGATGCTAATTGCTACATGTGGCAAATCAAATCAAACATTTTGCATAGATTGGGAGACGACAAGGGCGCTGAAGATGCAATAACCCAAAGTGTGAGGCAAAAGCCGAATAATCAAGACTTCCGCCAGGTCAGAGCCAAGCTTCGTTACTCGCAAAATAATTTTGCCGGAGCAATCGAGGACACGAGCATGATTATTAATGACCGCCAGCACTCTTCAAGCACCGCGGTGGTCTTAGACGCGTATCTTATTCGAGCTCGTGCCTACGCACGCTCTAAAAAGAATGACCTGGCAAAACAAGATTATCTATTGCTGCATGAGCTAGCACCGGATGTACGGACCGCCTTGGCGGAAGCCAAGCAATTTTTCCAATCAATCGGCCACAAAAAAAACGAGGATTTATTCAGTCGCAGGATTAAAAGCCTGGATGGCGACTATGTCATGCCAAAGTGATCGCACTGGCCCCGGCGCCGACATTTTTGATTTCTCAGGCGATTGACTGAGGCCTTGCCCTCGGGCGGCCCTTTAGTACAAAATAGCCATGGCTATATGCCGCACAAAGGGACGATAGCGATAACTCTATCGGTTTTTGTGGGACGTGACCGGCCGGAGGGCGATCGTGAACAATCACCAGGGTCCGCGTCAGAACAAGTCAGACAGGATATGTTCCAATTGCGGTAAAAAAATATCCCCGGCAGATAACAAGGGATCGCTTACGGGCTTTATGTTTCAAGGCGACAATTGCCTTTGTGCGGAGCGGCAGCCGGGTGCTGCTGCCAAACAAAGCCCGCCGGGCCCGTTTCGCGACCTGAGCACCAGCGCCAGGCAATTGATGAGCCGCGTCGGCGGCGCCAGAAGGGCAGGCGCTGCCGATGGTAAAAATCTCGCTGGCGACGATACCAACTTTTGTCCCCGCTGTGGACTTTTGAAATCATCGCCGTCACGACCGGGTTCTATTACCGGCTATTTATTTCAGGATATCCGCTGCAAATGTGCTCCCGACCCTGCTTTTGCCCCTGGAAGCATGTCCAGAAAACTCTTCAAGCTCAAGGAAATGGAGCGAGGCAGCACTTTCGACAGTTCCCAGGATTCGGCCGATTCGACCTTCATCAATCTCGCCCAGGGTGCCATCATAGGCGGTGCTTACAAAGTGAAGAAACTTATAGGCAAAGGTGGCATGGGTGAGATCTACCTTGCCGATCACCTGAATCTGGGCATCGAACGTGCCCTGAAGCTTGTTCCCCCTGACGCGGTGACCGAGGTCGGCTGGATGAGATTTCAGCAAGAAGCCAGGGCCGTGGCTAAGCTCAATCATAAAAATGTCGTGCAAATATCCGACCTGGGTATTCATGAAGGTTGCCTGCCATTCTGCGCCATGGAATATGTTGCCGGCAACAACCTGGCTGAACTTTTACAGAAGCACGGCCCCATGCCGCTTGAAAAGGCGATCGAGATATTCAAACAGATTTGCGACGGCGTCGAATTTGCTCACCGCAACGGCATCATCCACCGTGATCTGAAACCAGGAAACATCATGGTCACATACGCAACTGGTCGACCAACAGTAAAAATACTGGATTTTGGTCTGGCAAAATTAACCCAGGGAGACAGGCACAAGCAGAGCCTTACGGCCAAAGGAGACATCTTCGGCAGCCCATACTATATGAGCCCCGAACAGTGCTCAGGAGAACGTGTCGACAACCGATCCGATCTTTACTCAATTGGCTGCACTCTTTTTGAATGTCTCACCGGTCGCCCTCCCTTCACGGGTAAACTGAGCGGTGCCATCATTTTTCAACAGCAAGAGGCGGACGCGCCTCAATTATCCAGTGTACCGGGGATCAACCGCCTGCCCGATGCCATGGAAGTTGTGGTGGCCAAATCACTGCGCAAAAATCCGGTAGAGCGGTATCAAACAGCCGGCGAACTAAAAGCGGATCTGGAGCGAATTGAACGGGGCGAGAGTGTCCAGCCGTATTATCTTGGACGCGACCACGCATCAACCCCAACTGTAGCCGCCCCTGCCGCAAAAAAATCCGAGCAACCACCGGCAGCTCAATCAGGTTACATCTGGTCTTTTGCCTTGGGGGCGCTTTCAGTCGCACTAGTTTTTTTAGTCTACCGCTACCTGCCGCAGGCTTACGACTGGATTAACAAGGAAGCGAAAAACCATAAGCTATCTGGGGCACCCACTCAAGCTGCTAAAACTGCACCGCCGGCAAAGTCTCCTTCTGAAGATTCCGAGAAGGGCTCGACCACGCTCCCCATCGATGCAGCTGAAAGATCGGTCAGTCTCGATCCCACCATCAGAAATGATCGCAAAAAATTTGTCTTCGACGGAAAATCATTTTTCCAGGGATTCACATCGGTCAATGGCTTTCGGTGCAGGCATTATAAAATACCTCCGTTAGACTATCACGAGCTTGGCTCAGACAATATTGGCAGAATAAACGTCAAACTCAACAACCGCGAACAAAACATTCTTTTGCGCGGCGAAGTCGACATTCCAAATTCCACCGAAACTACGTATGAACCAAATGATTTCATACTATGCCATCCCAACCTTTTAGCAGGGTTCAGGGACGGAGATTATCAAAGCCTACGCCTGGTTTGGCTCTCCGACTATGCCAATGCCCCAGGTGCTGAATTTCCTGAAGTATTTTGGAAAAGGCGGTTGGATACAATTTCCCTTTGCGAGCGTCCTGAGGGTCCGATCGATCATGCAGAGACTGTTTTGGCCCGCACAGCTGATCGTTTCTCAAACTTCAGCAGGCTCTGTATTGCACTCGATCTTTCATCGAATGGTCTTTCTCAGCTCAAATGCCTGATGTCCATCAAAAGAATCGAATTGCAATACGTGAGAAACATAAACCGATACTTTCAAACTCTAGAAAAGTCTCCAAATCTTTCTTCATTGGCATTTTACAACTGTGATTATAGCGGCGACCAATTTGAAGGCCTGGCCAAGCTAGCGGGACTGCGGTCACTGAAAATCGGGGACTTAGCCAACAATACCATCACCATTGCCCGGTTGAAAAACATTTGCAAACTTCAACGTCTGGAAGAACTTGCTCTACCACAATGTCATTACAGCCCTGCAACGCTGGAAATTCTTAATAGCCTCAAGTCGCTCAAGTTTTTTTGGCTTAGGTTTGATAAATCCTGGGGCCCTGAGCAGATTAAAGCGCTAAAACAGGCTCTCCCCAACTGCAAAATCTGGATTCGGCGAACCGTTAACCAGGATTTCGAAATAGAAACAAAAATTCAATGACATCTGACCCGGTAAACCATCCAATTTGCTGATTGTCTTTAATTGGGGGGGTAACTAAATAGATGGGTCAAGATGGCATTCACATCACAGCGCAATCATTCATTCGGATACAATGCGGATCAATTAGACGAGGTCAAGAGTCAGTGGCAAAGATACTAATCGTGGAAGACTCAGACGATGTGGCGATGCTTTTGAAGATGGAGCTGCAGTCTGAGAAACACGTAGTGGAAATTGCTACCGACGGAAACTTAGGCTGGGAACTCTTATCTACCTATACTTATGATCTGATTATTTTGGACTGGGAACTACCCGGCATGTCGGGCATCGAGCTCTGCCGCAAGTACCGCCTGACCGGGTCGACCACTCCTGTACTAATGCTGACAGGACGCGGTGCAATCACCGATAAGACAGCCGGACTGGACACCGGGGCGGATGACTATGTAACCAAGCCGTTTGACATCAGAGAGATTACCTCAAGAGTCAGGGCGCTGGTGCGAAGATCCGGAGGCCTGAGCAGCAACGAGGTCGTCTGCGGCACCCTGGTGCTTGACATGAAGGCACAAACTCTAACCGCAGGCAGCGTGCCGGTAAAACTTTTGCCAAAAGAACTGGCCCTTATTGAGTTTCTTATGAGAAACCCTAATCAGGTATTCAGTCAGGAAGCTCTGTTAGAGAGAGTCTGGCACTCAGAAAGTCAGGTTTCGATAGGCACTGTCTATACGACTATTAAGACACTGCGCAGCAAGATAAGCCAGGCGCAGCAAGATTGTCCGATAGAGACTGTGCACGGACTGGGTTACCGCCTGGTAAAGGCCAACTAGCCAGATGCGTCCGTGTTTCCAGCTTCTCCCAAAAAACGAAAAGTAGAATTTGTACACCAAATGCGGTGCCATACCGTTGTCGCATTTTTCGACATTCGTATACAGATGAACATCGCTCGATAGTGACAAATTCTTTTGCACACTGGATTGACCATCATGAAGACAACTCGCCGCTCTTTTGTTATAGTTCTTGATAGAATTGACGTCCGTTAAACAGCCTTTGCTATTCAATTGAAGGTCGGTATAGAAGCGAGAATGGTTTCACTTTTGAAGGCTAGAGATTTCTTTTGGCATCGCTAAAAATCTGCTATTTGAGTTGCGATGTCATTGCTATGATGTTGGTAGCATGTCTGTTACTGGCCCAGCATTCCCGGAGCGCGTTGGGGATGCCACCTTCGTTGATTATCATAGCGGCGCTTGTTCTCAGTGCTGTCAGCCTGATTTTAAAACTTGCGGGCGCGCGCCGGCAACGTTCTGACTCAAGGCTGCCTGCTGCCGAAAATAAGGCCGAGCCAAGCGCCCTGCCAAGCTCCGCGCCAGGCGCCGAATTAAGCATAGATTCGCGCATGCCCACGGCCGTAAATGTTGAGAAAGCAAAAATACAGGACGAAGCGGAACAGGCCAGCCAAAAGCTCGGCGCCAAGGCCCCAAACCTTCAACAGCAGTTGGCGCAAAAGCAAAAGTTGATTGAGGAGTCTTACGACCGCACAAAACTGCTCCTGGAAAACATCGGCGTTGGAATAATAATGACTGATGGGCTTGGGGAAATTCGCTTTTGCGGATTGCAGACCTCACGCCTGACCGGCTATAGCCGGTCGGAACTGGCAGGCAAAAATCTGGCCAGCTTATTTGCAGATAAAACCATTTCATTTGCAGATCTGCTGACCAGGGTATTCCCGGCTCGCCTGCTGTGTACGGCCAAAAACGGAGATGCCTACTGGGTGGACTTGTGGCTCTCACAAATCATGCTCGATGGTCGGCCCAGCTATGTAGTTTCGCTGGCTGATGCAAGTGAAGCAGTGGAAGCGGAAAAGAGAAGACAGGAGTTGATCGCTCAGATTACTCATGAGCTGCGCTCCCCGCTCACTTCCATTTATGCCTCATTAACAATGCTGTCCAAAGACGAGGGAAGAGCCCCTGCTGAGGTGCAGTCGCTCGTGGCAATTTGTACACGCAATGCACAATCAATGAAATTTACAATTGATGAAATTTTGGATTATGCCAAGATCGAGGCCGGCAAACTGACAATCGAACTGCGTTCTGAAAATCTGCAGGGAATTGTAAATGGGGCGCTTGAAAGCGTCAGGTCACTGGCAGAGGGGAAGGCACTGAAGCTCCAGGTTAGTATTAGCCCGATGGTTGTTCTCGTTGACGCAAGGAGAATCACTCAGGTTTTGATCAACTTGCTCTCCAATGGTGTGAAGCACTGCCCCAGGGGGAAGACTATATCGGTTTACGCCATGCGGCACGATGACTGGGTGGAAATCATAGTCAGCGATCAGGGCGCGGGCGTCAGTGACGAAGAAAAAAAGAATCTTTTCGCCAGCTTCTCTCAAGGGGCAACTGCCAGAGCAATTCCCGATAGCAGCAGCGGGCTTGGGCTGGCCTTTTGTAAGGAAATAATTAGTCTGCATAAAGGCAGCATCTGGGTGACAGACGGGCAAGAAGGTGGTGCGGCCTTCCATTTCACAGTTCCAATAGTGTAAGGAGCCGCCCCGGTCGTTTTATTTCCTCACCTCCCGGGCATAGGATGTGAAACGCTTCCTGAGGCTGACTATGAGTCTCCAGGCAGTGGTCGGCGTGGTAAAATCCCAGTGAGTCGTTTGAATTTCTATCCTTTTCAATTAGGAAGACGGCGGTGAAAACCAGAACCGGCGGCGATACCCTAAAGACAGTTTGTCCCAGCTGCGGCAAGCGGGTTGCCCCCAACCGGCGGCCGGGTTCGCTAACATCGTATTTGTTTGGTGCTTTTGATTGTAATTGCTCCGGGTCCGGAGCCGTGGCAACGCCCACACCAGCCTCTGCCGGTGTGGGCGAAACCGATAGCAGCCAGTTTTGTCCCCAGTGCGGCCTCAAAATCGCAGCCGACTCCGAGGTCGGCTCTCTCACAGCATTTTTGTTTCAAGACACGAGGTGCAAATGCCCTCCTGATCAGGCCTTCGCTGATGGCCAAATGAGCGACAGGTTTTGGAAGCTAAAAAAAGCCGGCGCCGGCACAATTTTTGCCAGAGGTTCGACAAGCAAAAGTGCAAGCAAGGCACCATCAATCGATCTGGCCCCCGGCGCCACTATCGGTGGTATCTATAAAATCATCGAATTGATTGGTTTTGGCAATATGGGCGAAATATACCTGGCCAGCCATGAGGCCCTCGGCAAAAAATGCGCTTTAAAAGTGGTACCACCGGAGCAAGTGACTGAGGTAGGCTGGCGGCGGTTTCAACTGGAAGCTAGAGCCGTAGCAAAGCTAAACCACGTCAATCTGGTGCGGGTGACTGACCTTGGCATTCATGAAGGCTGTTTGCCTTTCTATGCCATGGATTATATCCAAGGTGAAAACCTGGCCGAATTGTTGTATGAGCACGGACCAATGCCTCTGAACATGGTGCTGGATCTATTTATGCAGGTCTGCGACGGCGTCGAATGCGCGCACCGCGCAGGCATCTTGCACCGCGATCTCAAACCGGCCAATATCATGGTTGTCACCGATAACTCCGGAAAAAAACAGGCAAAAGTACTGGACTTCGGTCTGGCCAAACTGACCAAGCATGATCGCGCCAAGCAAAGCCTCACGGGCATTGGCGAAGTTTTTGGTAGCCCTCTGTATATGAGCCCAGAACAATGCAGCGGTGAAAAAGTGGACAACCGCTCAGACATTTACTCATTGGGCTGCACTATCTTTGAATGTTTGACGGGCAAGCCGCCCTTTCCCGGACTGACCACCGCGGCTATATTTAACGGTCATCAGCAACAGGATCCTCCCGCCCTTGAGACTTTCGTTGGTGGCGGTAAATTTCCAGAGTCAATGGAACTTGTAATCGCCAAACTGCTGCGTAAAAATCCGGTCGAACGCTACCAGACTCTTCTCGAATTGCGCCGTGATTTAGAAAAGGTGTCACGGGGCGAATTGGTGCAACCATTTTATGTCAGCAGAAGCAACCAGCGCTCTGACAGGCACAGCCAGCCCTGGTCAGAAGCAGAAAGAGAAGACCTTGCCGGCAGTGCAGCAAAAATCCCCCTGGGCCCCGGCATCGCAATTTTAGCTGCCGTAACTATAATTGGTGCAACAGGATTTGTAATCGCTGTATTGCTTGGCAAGAGAACATACTCGCCCAAACCGACTGCACTGTCCAATCTGCAGGCATCAAAGGACAGTAAGATCGGCATCTCCACCGTGCAAAAGCCTACATTCATACCACCGACTCCGCCATCGGCAAGAGACACCGAAGCAATTTCGATGCTATACGAACGCGGCGGTCGAAAATGGCGCTGGTTCAATTTTCCGCAAGATACAACAATTGGTTATCTGTGTGACACCGAGCCTGATGCTAAGAATCGCGAAGCGACCGGAAGGATGATGCTCCCGGCAGCAGATCGGCTAATGTTGGAGCCATATCCAGTCGCCATCCGCAATCCAAACTACCTCAAACGTTTTAGTTCGGGAGACTTATATGGACTGAATCTCAGGCTCGATCCTAAGAAAGAGGGCGAAGTCGGTGAGCTCACGGCCAATAATTATCTACATGCCATGAGTTTTGTACCGGGTGTGCAGCGGCTGGACATAAATGCCATCAATGGTGTGTCCATGACGGACAAGGACCTGCCTGCGCTGGAAAAATTCAAATCGCTGAAAGTACTACAGGTATACTACCGAAGCATTGATTTGAATACTCTGTCGAAATTGTCAACTCTCAATAATCTGGAATACATTTATCTGGAGGGAGGGGGTAATGGTGATGTGACGCCAGTTTTGCAGGCCCTCAAAAATTCAACCCATATCAAGGACATTTATTTACACTGTCCAAAATTGAGCCTGGATGGCGTAGAAAGCATCGCCAGTATGCCGGAGCTGCAACATCTTACATTGCTACAAGTTACTCCCAGTGACTCAACTTTTACTGCCCAGGCCCTCAAAATATTGAGCAAAGCACCCAAACTGGAACAGCTTTATATCTTCCATTCATCAATCAATGCTGAGGCGATAACGGCACTGAAGGCATTTAAGAAATTAAAGAGACTGACTTTGTTCCCGCTCGACGATGGTGCCAATTCGCTCGATAAAATTCAGCTATTGAAAGAGGTGTCACATTTGCCCTACAAAACATTGATCGATAAACAATAGAAATTCGGCATAGGTTCGATCGTGCCCAACTGCTCAGACCTGGTTGAGATTATCGGCTCCAATGCTGGTTTAAAAACTTTCATCGGCGCAGATTTTAACCAGGGCAGCTCGAAGTCTATTGCGTTGGAGTAGCTGTTGCAGCTGCCTCTGCTGCTGCTTCCTGTTTTTCCTTTTCTCTTGCTTTTTGCACCGATTGATAATGCTGTTCGACCTGTTCTTGCGTATCCAGCCCCAGCCTTTCCCTGGGAGTCAGACCGACAAACTGGCTGTATCTCCAGACATCCCATTCAGGTAAACCGGTGGCCCGCAATAGTTCTCTGGCACTGCGTTCAATATACCAGCGCGATGATTTCTCCCATGAATTACTGGCGTCGGTATCGCGGTTATCGCCGGTCATCCTGGACACCGCACCACCATTTTTAGTGTGCGCGCTCGTGCGATAGATTAACTTTGGCAGAGTTTCGATATCGTCAATCCTCGATTCACTATCGGCTACGGTAAGAAGCGTGGGGTAGACTTTAGGACGATTGCTGTGCATCAAATAACCGGAGACGCCCGGATCAATTTCTTTGATCGTATTTATAATGCTGCCCGTATATCCAGTGTCGACAACAGCAGCATTGGGTGGGATTTCCTTCAACCATTGTTGCTTGGTGGCAGCATCATTTGCCTGCAAACGACTCCAGAGAAAATAATGGACATCACGGCCGGATAGACGCAAGATAGGCAGCAGCGGCCAGGCGTCGCGGCCTAAGAGCACCACTGGTTTTTCAGCGGGAATTTGGTCCTGAATGCCCTTCAAGGCATTAACAAAGGTGGCGGCCTCGGACACGCCCGGTACGTTAAAGGCATCGCGCCCCAACGTTAATGGATGCTCTTTGCTCATTGATGTGGCGACGCCTTGAAGATTGTCCAGATCCGGCCGGAAAAGCTTAGCCCCATGATTTACGTGATTGATCAGCAGCGTGCGGAAGTATCGCCCGCTCTGCCAATTTTTCATTTTGGCCAGCACATCTTCGGCCGTGATGTCCCCTTTTTTGATGGCCGCCACCAATTTGAGATCGATATCGGAGGGTACTACAGCCAGGCGCATATAATCATTCAATTCCTTGAATTCGGCTCCATTGCCAAGGAGAGTTTTGAAGGCCTCGATGTCGCCCGGATTGTCTTTCAAATGATTGCCCACACGCATCAAAGACAGACCCTGCCCCTGCAACTCCATAAGCCTGGCCACCTCAGCCTCGCTAAAACCATGCAGCTCAGCGATGAATCGTTTGTCTGCAAGATTCCGCGGGTCCAGCTCGCGCGAGCTCCCTTGATTTTCAATCATTGCTTTGATTTCGGGGATGGAATCGGAGTTATCTTCCGTATATCGTTCCAGCTCAGCGAGCTTCAGCCCTTCACCCTGCAAGGTGAAAAGATGTCGCCTCGCGGCATCGTCCAATTCAAGCCGTGGCACCAGGCTTGCTGCGGCGTGCAGACCACGCCAATCTTCATCTCGACCGGCAAATCCGTGCTCGATCGCCAACTCAATCAATGGTCGATTTACCTCCGGCCTGGAGCCGATAAAGGACAATAGTGAGGAGAGTCTATTTTTATCGGGGAAAATCTCTTCGATTTTTGCTTTAAGCGCCGGCTGCTCGTCAAAATAAATTTTCATGAGCAGCTGATTGTTGAGATTTTTTGCTTGAAACTCCTGCGCCGGAGCCCCCTTGCTTACCATGTCTTGCACTACGGCTCTGGCTGCAATTATTTTTTCATCCGGGTTATGAGCATTGCCCAGCCCTTTGAGCCAATCTACCACGACAGTCAGGGGCCTTTCCGAATCTGATTCCAGGGAGGCAAGATAAGGAAGCACCTTCGAATCTTTGCCAAAGACTTTGTTTACTGTCGAATCCTGGTGACCTCTTTCAGGTGGCCTACAATTTTGAACGCATGGATCCCTCGGACTGGGCTAAGGTGCCCCCCGAAATTGCAGGAACAGTGGCCGAAACAATAGTGCGTCTCAATCTTTATCCGGCCGATTGTCATCTACTTGCCCAGTCCCCCGACTTTGCTTCCTGGTATAACAATACCGGCAAATTCGAACCGGGCAAAGCGGAGAATTTTGCCCAGCTTCTGCGTATGTGGGGCACGCTTACCCCCGAGCAAAAGTCGGGTCAAGGGCGCGATCTATTGGCCCTGGCCGGAAAGGTCGACCAGGATTCGACAGTATCAGGATCGTTTTTGGCAAGCCAGTTTCGCAGGTCAGGTCTGTCAAATACCATCTGGGACAGATCGCGAGCCAAGCTGTAGCCCTTCATC